>Ga0315296_10001118_pt1 | contig 23564 bp, 21 predicted proteins | sample YL17G14_18_MG_FD_203921 | JGI IMG/M metagenome (GOLD analysis project Ga0315296, IMG submission 203921) | Sediment microbial communities from Yellowstone Lake, YNP, Wyoming, USA - YL17G14_18 | ecosystem: Environmental > Aquatic > Freshwater > Lake > Sediment | place: USA: Wyoming | collected... | reverse complement strand
CTGGCAAGAGTTAATTAGAGTTAGATGCAGAACTCGATGACTATCTTTCCTTCAGGCATATCTTTAGGAGCATCTATGGCTTTGAATTAAAAGGCCCTTTGTAGGCACAAATTCAATTTGTGCAATTAAAATCTCTTTTAGGCACAGATTCAATCTGTGCATCTAAATCCTCAAAAATGGTAACCGCTCCGATTCATCGGGGCATTAAGTAGTCCGTCATCATGATGACGGAGAAAGTTAAACGATATTTGGAGAGGAGTATTTAAGAAATGAGTAAAACGATTAATTACAATCAGGCTTTCTGGAAAATCCGTTCCGAGCATTACAATGACCTTGAATGGGCAAATCATCGTCTCTACTTGGATGCGTTTGTTGAGGTTGGAGATTTCAAAAAGAGTGATGTCGTATTAGATGTTGGCACAGGTACAGGTATTATTGCTCACGCGATTTCTCCACTTGTGAAGGAGGTCATTGGACTTGATAAATCTCAGGATATGCTTGAGCATAGTAATTGGCATGGTAATATGTACTTTATTAAGAGAAATATCTTCGACCCTATTTTTGATGAGGGGGTCTTTGATAAGATAACCTGCCGGCAAGTGTTTCATCATATATTGAGAAATAGGCAGAAGGCTATGGATATATGCTATCACATGTTGAAGCGAGGGGGAATGATGGTTTTTTCCGAAGGCGTTCCTCCAACAAAGAGAGTGAAAAAAGATTATGTTGAGATATTCCGCTTGAAGGAAAAAAGGGCTACATTTTATGAAGAAGACCTCGCAAGTCTGATGAAAAAAAGTGGTTTCAAGAATGTCAACGTAAAGTTTGTTTATCTCAAGAAAATGAGCGTGAGAAATTGGCTTGCCAATAGTGGGCTTCCCATGGCGGTTCAGGAGAAAATATATCTGCTTCATAAGAATGCGGCAGATTACTTTAAGAAAGGCTATGATATGGTAGAAGAAGGTGACGACTGTCTTATAGATATGAAGATGGTAATACTTACTGGAATGAAATAGGCCATAGTGCTATGACCACTGTGAACGAAAAAGCTTCATTTGAGGGATCAGCCATTTTTGCTGGCTACACATCCGACAAATTTTTACAATCAATCAAGAAGAGCGCCTATAGCCGCCATTATGCTATTTACACGTTACATTGGCAATGTTTGCTTGGCTTTATCCCATAGTTCCACCTGGTAATTGGGTATTAAGTTTTTGCTGTCTACGAGTCATATGGTTTATAACCTATGGACCGCACGCTTTACTGGTAGGCGCTGTAGCTATGGATTTTGGCACCCGAAAAGCAGCATCATCAGCCGCAGGATTTATTGATTGCTTCGGTTACATAGGTGCTGCATTAACTGGTGTGGGTTCAGGTTGGCTCATAGATAATTATGGTTGGAATGCATCTTTTTACTTCTGGATTTTTGGAGCTTTAGTAGCAGCAGTGTTGATGACTCTTCTCTGGAAACATAAACCATTACGTGGTAAATACTATTAGATTTACTGAAGGTCTATTGAAGTTGGCAACTAGCTGTTAGCTGAAATTTTTCCAAGGATAGAATGAATATAGCAAAGAAAAACGATGAGAGATTCAACGAAAATGTGGCACAAGATAACCCAAACAACAAAGATTTCAAGTTCCTCCAAAGGCAATTCATAAATAGTATAAGCGTTAATTATTAATGAAAGTTTATGGTAAATGGATTTTAAAGAAGACTTAGATGGGGTAAGAAAAAAAGTCAGGGAATGTTTTCTAAATAGCTGTTAGTTACTGGGAGATTTGAGATATTATGGATTTGTCTGAAAAAGAAGCTAGGTCCCAATCCTTTATAAAGAATACTTCTATGATGTTGGCTACAAAAGTGGCAATGGTTGCTCTCAAATTAGGCATAGGAGTAGTTACTGCTCGCTGTTTAGGGCCTGAAGGCAAGGGTATCTTTGTGCTTGCCATTCAGATGCCTGGTATACTGGGCACATTGGGGAATCTCAGTATTGGCGAAGCCCTTATCTATAATATTGGCCAAAAGAAGATAGACAGGAACAAGATTCTTGGAAATATCCTTTTCTTTACAGTAGCAGTTAGCGTAATCATTTTGGTAATCTACTTTTATTTATTACCGTTTTTATCTAAGACTCTATTAAAAAGCATTGACCCAAGGTTATTAAGAATTTCCTTCATACTCGTACCTCTTATTATATTGAACGATTTTTCATTTTCTACTTTTAGAGGGTTGAAGGAGTTTAAATTATATAGTGGGTTGAGGGTCTTCTCTGAAGGGCTGCTTTTTTGTGCTGTATTTACCGCACTGGTGATTCTTCGTGCAGGACTCAAGGGAGCCGTAATTGCCTATGTGTCAATATTTCTCTTTAACATTCTAATCTTTATAGTAGTACTATTTGTTCTTTCCGAGAGGAAGCTATCTTTTTCCTGGAGTGGCCTAGGGTCCCTCGTCAAATACGGGCTGGCTGTTCATATTGTTGTCGCTCTTGCTAAATTAGAGTATAGAGTTGATATTTTTATCTTGAATTTTTTTCTATCCCCTGCTCATACCGGTATCTATTCCGTAGGTGTCACCATGGCTCAGCTTCTGTGGTATATCGTGCAATCGGCTACCAATGTTCTTTTTCCAGAGGTTTCTAGTATTTCTCGTAGTGAAGCGGCAAAGTTTATACCCCGGGTATGTAGAGGTGTGTTCTTTATTTGTGGCATAGTTGGATTGTTTCTTGTAGCGAGCGGGTATTATCTCATACAGCTTTTCTATGGCATAAAGTTTATTTTAGCATATTCTGTTTTTCTGATATTATTACCTGGCTTAATGATGGACGCCATTTTTAGAATACTTAGTACATATTTTAGAGGGACTAATCGTCCACTTTTGGTCAGTAAAGTAGTTGCGGTAACATTATGCCTGAACCTGCTTTTGAATTTCCTCCTTATTCCAGTGTTGGGTATCCGGGGCGCTGCACTCAGCTCTTTGATAAGCTACTCCTTAAACGCTATTGTCTTGCTAATATATTTTCGGAGAGATAGCAAAGTTAAGTTATCCGAGTTTCTATTAATAAATAAAAGTGATTTAGCGGTTTATTCTAAGTTGGTAAATCGAATATATAAAAAAGCAAAGGTGCTGACTACAAATACAGATACAGATTTTTGAGACAATATGACTCACGCCAAAAAGGGGAATATGGCTGAAGCTACTCAAAAAATTACAAGGTTTAATAAGACTGGACTTCTGTCTTTAATTGTGTGCCTGCTCATTGGTGGGATTGTAGGAAGCATTTCGGTTGCAATAGGTGATATTGTCTATACATCACCCCGCGTTCTTACTTCGCTTTTTTTGGCCGCCTTGTTTTTGACAATATTAATATACCTATTAATTCTAAAGATGAAAGAAGGATGGGAAATCACAGATGCTAGATTGATATTTGCTGTTTTTTTCCTTCTTTATGGTATTTGTCCACCTCTTTTAGGTAGACAGAAGTGGGATGTGTATTCTGACCAGATAAATATGTATGCTGCGTTCTGTTTTTGGCTAGGGTCTTTGGGGATATTAGCCAGTCTCTTGTTTAACAAAAAGTCAAACGCGAAAGTGCAAGAAAAAATAATCAGTCCTGATTTTTTGCTGGGAGTTAAACTAGTGTCAATTGCAGGCTTTTTGATAGGTGTGTTCCTATTAATGTTAGATTACGGTAGGTTTGGAAATATATTTGAGCTACTTGCAATGAAACGTGACGTTAGGATGTCTTTAATATCGTCTACAAGGGGAAACTTACCGTATCTTTATTTCCTGTTTGTATCTTCTTCTATGTATTTTTGCTCTATTGTCTACTCGGGAAAGAGGAAAATTGTAAAAAAATATGCGTTCTTTGGATTGGCTGTCCTGCCAATAATTAGCCTATGGTTATTTGAGGGGGAGCGAGGAAATATTATGACTCTGGGGCTTATTCTTTTAGCAATTTGGAGTTCTAGGTATTTAATCAAAGTATCCATTAAATGGGTCATTTTTCTTGGACTCTTATGGATACTGTTCAGCTTCATTGGGTACATCCGGGGAGCTGTTACAGTGGCTATAAGAACTTACAACCCCAAGGTTATCGTTTCCTATATAAAAGAGAGAGCCGAATGGAGGTGGCTTTACCCACGGGAGTTTTCAGGGCCTTATCTTACATTAACCACTTCCATTGATCGTAAAGAAGAGCTTAAATATGGTCAGACTTACCTGGAGGCTATCCAGTATCTTCTGCCTCGCTCTTTATTTCCTGGTGAAAAACCATTAACTATAGGTCATGAATTTGGAGAGTATATGCAATCGTTAATAGACCACAAAGGAAAAATAGGGATGGGTTTTTTACCTGTTGCAGAAGCGTACATAAATTTTGGCTGGATAGGACCAGGGGTGATGATGTTCTTGATTGGTGTTTGTATTAATTATCTTTCATCATTTCGAAAGAAAAACAGGTTCCTTTGGATAATTTTGTATGCGAATTTACTTCCCCTTGCTTGGAAGTTTAATCGAACAGGTTTTGCAAATTGCTTTTTCTATACGATTTATACCATAGGTACTTTGGTCCTTCTATATATCCTTGTATTACTTTTTAGTCAAGCAGTTCTATTAGCTAGAGAGAAAAAGCAGAACTTTAGATGCAAGATGATTTCCATACATGAAGGAGAAAGCAATTTTGGTTTGTAGCTCCGTAAAGGCTTATAAGGGCAGGCGTAGTAAGAATCCTTGTATATGCATGCTCATTCCAAGTTTTTATCCTTTAATTGGAGGGGCAGAGCAACAGGCGGGTCAACTTGCTAGAAAACTGGTAGATAAAGGACTGAAAGTATTTATACTCACGAGACGAATAAAGGGCACAGAAAAATTTGAAATAATAAACGGCGTTTCAGTCTACAGGACTTTTGCCAAATTTCATACTATATTTTTTCTTCTATCATCTTTGTTGTTTCTCATAAGACATAAAGACAATTATGATATTATCCACGTTCATACGCTTGATTCCCCAGTATTTGTTGCCTGTATTATAAAGAAAAGTTTAAAGAAAAAGGTAATAGTTAAGATTCGCGGAGAAAAATCCCTTTTGAATGTTTTACGAGGATATTTAGGAAAAATTAAGCTAAAATTTATAGCACATAATATAGATTATTTTATTACTGTTAATAAAGGACTCGAACGTGAACTAAAGGCGATGGGTATTGGAAAGGATAGAATTAGGATGATACCAAATGGCGTGGATACAAACGAGTTGCAGCCTTTACGTACTGGTGAGAAATTGGCTTTGAAAGACAAACTAAACTTGCCTCACGGCAAAATAAGTACCTTTGTCGGTAGACTAATTAAAGGAAAGAAAGTCGATTTAATAATTGAAGTCTGGCTAAAGATTATAGAGTTGATGTCCGAATCTTATTTACTGATTATTGGAAGAGGTCCTGAGAAAGAGAAACTTAAGAATATGATTGAGAAGTGCCATTTCTATGATAGAGTTATCTTGGTAGGTGAGTGCCCCCATTCTCTTGTAATAAAATATTTACAAGCTTCAGATGTGTTTATTTTAGCTTCAGAATCTGAGGGTATATCGAATGCAATGCTTGAAGCAATGTCTGTTGGATTACCAGTGGTTGCAGCTAAAATCAGTGGAAGTGAGAATATAATTATTGATAAGAATAACGGTTTATTGTTTGAAGCTGGGAACAAAGAGCAACTTCAAAGTAAGTTGGTAAAAATTTTAAGTGAGCATGATTATAGAGAAAAGTTAGGTAAGGAAGCAAGAAATACTGTAGAAAATAAATTTAGTTTTGATGCGGTTATTTATAAATATACCACATTATATAAAGAATTAGTCCATGGCTAATTACTTAGAACAGTGCTAATGACTGAGTACAAAAGGAAAAAGTAAAAAATGGTTGAGGCACTAAGGGAATTAAGAAAAATTTGTCAGAATGTTCCTTCTGCTTCTAGTTCCTGGTATGTGATAAATGTTCAACGTAGATTATCTGTATACATTACCTGGTTACTCTTGCATACACCGATTACTGCAAATCAGGTTACTGTGCTATTTATAATTATAGGCCTAATAGGTGCTCTGCTTCTTGCTATCGGCATTAGATGGTGTTTTGTATCAGGCGCTTTAGTGTTATTCTTCTATGGAATTTTGGATTGTGTTGATGGCGAAATTGCTCGGTATAGAAAGACCGAGTCTTCAACTGGAGTTTTCTTAGAGCTAATGGGACATAATATCATAGATCCATCCGTTTTTGTTTGTCTCAGTTTTGGGATCTACCGTAGTTACCATAATGTAATAGTTCTTATTTTTGGTTTCATTGCAGCAATCTCTAGATTTTTGGCTGAAAACAGACACGAAATTATGAAACGGGCCCTTAAGAAACATGTAGAACATATATTTAATATTAGACAGTTATCTAAATCTACCGAGGTATCAGAGACAGATATGAAATACAAAGGATCTTCTTCATTAAGTAAGTTGATACAACGAACTCATCTTCCATTCTTATTTACAAAGGGAATTGAGCTTGTAATATTATTTACTGCACTAATTGACTATGTCCATATCGCTCTTATTTTTTACGGAGTAACTATGCCTGTTAGAACACTTTTGATTATATTTCATGGTGTCAAACAAACGAGACTTTTTGATAGTAATTTAAGGAGAACAGATGAATAAAGATAATATAGAGAGATTAAATATAATCTGGTTTTTGCTGGATTCAATGCGTACTTATCGTACCGGTCAGGATGATAGAGATAGACTTGAGTTAATGGATAAGATAGCTGAAGAATCAGTGGCATTTACCCGGGCGATTACTTCAGCACCCAGTTCGATTATGTTTGTAGCTGCTATGATGACCAGTTGTCCAGCATATCAGATAGCACGAGATTATGATAGTTTCAAATTTGACCCGGATGCTTTTCCCTCACTTCCGCAAATACTTAAAAATAATGGATATCATACTTACAGTATTATTTTCTTTAGAGAGGGACGGGAAAAGTTTATCAGCCTTTTCGAACAGGTAGACCGTCAATACTGGCCTTCTGGATTAAGCCACGCGGAAAAGTATTGGTCTAACGACCAGGTAAATGCCATCCTATTTAATATATTGAAAGATGGTTTGCAAGAGCCATTCTTCTTATTTGTTCACTACAATATTAGGCAGGATACCCAAACATCTGATAAAGTAGAATTAGCTGTTCAGCAATTTAAGGAAAGCGGTGTTTATGACCGCAGTATTTTTATCTTATGTTCTGACCACGGATATCCTGATCCCAAACGAGGGATGGGTCCTTAATGGTTGAAACGGCGAGGATTAAGACATGACTTAATTATCACCGATGATAATATATTAATTCCCTTGTATATGAGATACCCTGGTATTATCCCTAGACAGATTAACACTGTTGTCAGTACTCTCGATATTACTCCCACCGTTCTGGATATTTTGGGCTTAGAACCTGAGCAGAGGGCTAAGATTATGATGAGGGGTCGAAGTCTTAAATCTTTGTTAAATGACACTTGCGCGATCCCGATAAGTTTGAGCACCGGAAAATCCGTGTAGATACACGTTTTCTTATGCAGTCTGATAGGGTTACCGCTATAAGAGATAGTCATTATAAGTATGTGATTCATCAAGATAGTGGGCGCGAAGAGTTTTATGATATTAAAAGCGACCCATTTGAAGAGAAGAATCTTGTTGACAACAGTTCATTTGAAAAGAAAGTGGAAGAATTCCGAAAAGAATTTCACAGGCAAGAAGAAGACTATTTACGATTCCATTTTCAATACTTAATCACTAAATTCCAAAGGCAGAGGGCTTTCCAAAAGAAAAGACAAAATATTCACAAAATTCTGGTAATAGATTGTAGCCAGCTTGAAAACATATCATTATTAACCGATGTTTTAAGAAAAGCTTTTGTTTCAGATTTTGTGAAAACTGTTTCTTTAAGACAAATTAATTCAGACAAATTAGACAAGAATTATGACCTTATAGTTGTGGTCATACCTAACATACCTACCTCTGAGGATAGAAAGGTAATGCAAATTGCAAAAAAGCTTTCTGTTGGGAAAGTATTGGCTATTGATTCGAACATGGAAGTTACCTATCCGAAGAGATGGACTGTTTTGCCAAAGATCCTCTATACACGCAGGAAATTCTTCTTACGGGAACCGTCCCTGCTCTTTAAATATTTCCTCATCGCTGTTAAAAAGGCTATAAAGAAAAAGAGGCTCCTAAGATGAAAATCTGTCTGGTTTCTCCCACCTACCCGAGGGAATCTAATCCTGGTTCGGGATCGGTGGCGTACTATCTGTCAAAATATAGACAAGGGGAGACGCTATTCATTACTAAAAGGCGGACCGGAAAATCACTTAAACCAGAACCAAATCTGGTCCTCAAGGAGGTATCATATCCAGAATTTAGATTGCCTCCCAAACCAAATTTTATCGTTAAAATAGTTCTGGGATTATGTAAATTTCTTGGATATCTGATTTTTCTTATGAGAAGTGTCTCATATATGATAAGGTTCAAGCCACACATAGTTCATATTCATACACCTATTCCTCTTTTACACGGAATCTTCGGCAAGGTTTTCTTGAGAGCCAAATTGGCTCTTACCTTACATGGCACTGATTTCTTGAGATTGAAGTCAGAAAAGTTACTTCAGTGGTGTATTTGGAGGTGGGTGGACACGTTATTTTTTGTTTCTAATTCAATGCTTGAAGACTTGAAGCAGATGTTGCCTGGGAAACATTTGGTCTATACGCCAAATGGTGTAGACACTAACAAATTTTATGACCAGAAGAGGCAAAGAAAGAAACAGCTTGTTGCTGTGGGAATGCTGAAGTGGCAGAAGGGCTATGAGTACCTTCTGCAAGCAGTCAAGGGAGTTTTCTCCCGGCACTCTGACTATAAATTGGTCATAATTGGTAATGGACCCTTAAGAGCCCAGCTAAAGGAAATGGTAAAGAACTTGATGATAGCGGATCGAGTGGAGTTCTTAAAGGGACTGACCCACGAGCAAGTAGCAACTGTGTTTAACGAAAGCAGTATCTTTGTTATGTCTTCAGTCTCTGAGGGCTTCCCTCGAGCCTTAGTAGAGGCAATCGCCTGCGGCACTCCAGTTGTAGCAACTGATGTGGGAAGTTGCCGGGAGATAGTAAATGGCGTTGGCTATATAGTAAAACCCAGAGATCCTAAGGAGTTTAAAGACGCTTTGAACAGACTCATAGAAAACGACGAGCTCAGAACGGATTTTTCTCGCAACTGCCAGGAAGTAGCCAGACGCTATGACTGGAAGAAAACATCAGAGATCGTGGAGAGCGAATACAGAAAGTTGGCTCAATGAGACATTATTTGCGGCTTAAAATGAGGAGGATTTGACTATGCGACAGCTTGAGAGAGTAACGAAGAATAACCTGAAACTTTCCGTTATCGTTCCTGCTTATAATGTGAAAGATAGCATTGGAAAGTTCCTGGAGAAGCTTAAGAAGTACATTCATAATGACGAGAAAAATTTGTATGAGATAATTGTTGTAGACGATGGTTCTAATGATGGAATGGGAGAAATTCTGAACAGCTTCGACGGCATAAAGATCTTCCACCACATGTATAATCAGGGTTATGGAGCAGCGTTGAAGACAGGATTTAAAAATGCTTCCGGAGACATTGTTATAACTATGGATTCGGACGGACAGCATCTTCCGGAAGATATACCCAAACTTCTTGAACAGATTGGAAATTTTGATATGGTGGTAGGAAAGAGGAACAGAATTGTTCACAGTCCGTGGTGGAGAATGCCTGGAAAATGGTTTATTGAATGGTTGGCGAATTATTTAGTTAAGAAGCGAATTCCCGACCTTAATTCTGGATTCAGAGCTGTATGGAAAGACTCAGCTCTGAAGTATCTTCATCTTTGTCCCAACGGGTTTTCTTTTTCAACCACCATAACGCTTGTATTTTTTAATAGAGGCTATTCTATAGGATATGTTCCGATTTTCCCCAGCAAGCGTAGTGTTTCCAGCAGAAGTACCGTGAGTCCTCTCACCGGCTTTGAAACTATTCTGCTCATATTGCGTATAATGACCCTATTTGCTCCCTTGCGGGTTTTTCTCCCCATAAGCTTTGTTGCGCTAGTCACTGGGCTTTTGTGGGGAGGGCGATATATAGCGATGAAAAAGGGCGTCAGCGTAGGCTCATTATTGTTGGTAGTTACGGGTGTCTTGGTTTTCTTTTTTGGGCTTCTTGCTGACCAGATCGCCGAACTGAGGAAGGAAAAATACGAATAATGTGTGGGATTTGGGGAATTTACAATTTTGGCGGGAAACCGGTTAATCGTGAAGTATTAAGTCAGATGGGCGAAGTTCTCAAGCATCGAGGCCCTGATGACGATGGACTTTATGTAGGACCTAGTAGAAATATAGGTATGGGTAACCGGCGGTTAAGCATTATTGATGTAACTGCCAGAGGAAAACAACCTATTTCTAACGAAGATGGCAGTGTATGGATTACCTATAATGGGGAGATATACAACTATCCGGCTCTAAGAGCCGGTCTAATCCAAATGGGACATAGGTTCCGTTCAGAAACCGACACGGAGGTCCTTGTCCATTTGTATGAGGAAGAAGGAATCAGATGTATTGAGAAGCTCAATGGAATGTTTGCCTTTGCTTTGTGGGACGAGCAAAACCGAAGGATGTTCTTAGTTAGGGACCGCTTAGGGATCAAGCCCTTGTTTTATTTCCTAGATAAGGAGAAATTAATTTTCGCCTCTGAGATCAAGGCCATTCTTTGTCATCCTGGGGTTGGCCGAAGAGTCAACCTGAGAGCACTGCATGATTTTCTATCTTTAAATTATATGCCAGCGCCTTTAACAATGTTTGAAGGGATCAACCAGTTGCTACCTGGGCATTATCTTTATGTCCAGGGAGACAATGTGGAAATAAGAAAGTATTGGGAGCTTCGATTTGAGGAAGGCGAACGAAAAAGAGAAGAATATTATATTGAGAAGTTGGAAGAACAGATTCAACGAGCTGTTAAGTACAGATTGATCAGCGACGTTCCATTCGGGGCTTTTCTCAGCGGGGGCATTGACTCGAGCACCATCGTCTATTTCATGTCACAATTCCTGCGAGAGCCGGTAGAGACCTTTTCTATTGGGTTTGAGGAACCATCTTATAGTGAACTTCAGTATGCTAAGTTAGCTGCTAATCATTGCCATGCAGCTCATCATGAGATAATTCTAAAACCCAGGATGGTGGAAGAGGTATTACCCGAGCTAATTTGGCATGCCGAAGAGCCTACAGCGGACTCATCGATGGTTGCGATCTATTATTTGTCCCGGTTGGCAAGAGAACGAGTTAAGATGTGCCTTTCTGGAGATGGCGGAGATGAGCTTTTGGCAGGCTACGAAACGTACCAGGCCTATTATTTAGGCAAGATTTACCGTATCGTTTCCAAAATGACCGGAGGCTTTATAGCGGGGCTGGCTAGCAAATTACCTGTCTCCCACACAAAAGTCAGCTTCGATTTCAAAGTGAAGCGTTTCATACGTGGTGCTGAGCTTCCTGCAGAAAGAGCCCATTTTTATTGGAGAGTTAGTTTCGATGAAAACGAAAAGAGGGAACTATACACTGAGGAAGTGAAGGAACAGCTGACCCAGGCTGACACTTTCGAGACTACATATGGAGCATACTTTAAAGAGGCGAATGCAAAACATCCTATAAATAGGATGTTGTATGCAGATACCTGTTTTTATCTCCCTAATGATATGCTGGTCAAGATTGACCGTATGAGTATGGCTCATGGATTAGAAGTCAGAGTACCTTTCCTGGATCACGAACTTGTTGAATTTCTTGCTACAGTTCCGCCTTATCTAAAACTAAGGTACTTAATTCAAAAAAAATATCTACTTAAAAAATTGATGATTGGACACTTGCCTCGCGCGATCATTTACAGACAAAAGCAAGGATTTAACCTACCCAAAGGCATCTGGATGAAAGGAACTCTACGAGATATGTGCCTGGATATCCTGTCTGCAAAGAAGATAGGAGAACTAGGCTATTTTAAGCCAGACGTTGTAAAGAAGATACTGGATGACCATTTTCAGGATAAGAAAGATAACAGTCACCAGATTTGGGGTCTGGTGGTTTTTTTCTTATGGTGGGAGAGGTTCATAAAAAGAAGACCCGGTTTATGAAATGAAGATGACGTTGCTGAATTATCTTAGATGTCCTGATTGCGGCGGAAAATTTGAATGCCGGCGATTCAGAGAAGCAGATGGTGAGGTCATTGAGGGCGAGTTGAAATGTCCTAATTGCTCCGTGATTCATCCCATAAAGAGAGGCATTCCACGTTTTCTCCCAGTTGGAGTTTCAAAGAAGACCCTTGAAGGTGCGGAGAGATTTGGCTGGGAGTGGAGGAAATTTAGCCTAACGGTAGAGGCAGGTTATCTGGGAAGTAAAGAACTGTTTTTGGACTTCATCGTTCCAGTGGAGGAATCGTTCTTTTCCAGTAAAGTTATCTTAGATGCCGGTTGTGGCCTTGGAAGATTTACCAGTTTGGCTCATCAGTTTGGCGCATTCCAGGTGATCGGAATAGATCTTGGCTCTTCTGTTGAACTCGCATATGAGAAGACGAGAAATCTCCCAGGTGTTCACATTCTCCAGGCTGATTTGCATAGACTTCCCTTCGGGGAAATTTTTGACTATATTTTTTCAATTGGTGTATTACATCATCTCCTTGATCCTGAAAAGGGTTTTCGGTCTTTGGTCAAGCACATGAAAGAAGGTGCTGGAATATCAATTTACGTTTATGGAAGGGAAGACAATGATTTGGTTATCCGGCTTATTGACCCTGTCCGGAAATACGTGACCAGCCGTTTGCCAAAACCTATCCTTTACATTATTTCCCATTTGGTTACGCTGGCGTTGTTTTTTGCACTTAAAAGAGTCTACAATCCGTTTAGCCGCTTCTCATGCCATTTCCCATTCTTCAAAAAATTATTGACCCACAGGGAATACCTGTCGTTCATATCTTCGTTTACTTATTCAGAATTGCAATTAGTAGTTTTCGACCAACTAACGCCGCGAATTACAAACTATATCAAGAAAGATGAAATTACTTCTTGGTTCGAGCATTCAGGCTTGCAAGAGGTTCGTGTAACGTGTAGGTTAAAGAATGGGTGGTGCGGTTTCGGGAAAATGTTATGAAGGTACTCTTAGCCGAAGCTCCATATAGTTACGGGATTAATAACATCATTATCCCCAAATATTTTCCCCTAGGCCTTGGATATATCGCTAGCGTGCTGAAATCTAAAGGTTTCGAGGTCGAACTTCTTGCTGGGCTTTCCCTATGGGATTTTTTAAGTTCCTTCGCTAAGGAATTGACAAATTTCCAACCGCGGGTGGTGGGCATAAGTGCAATGACCCCGTCCTATCCTGCAGCAATTCGAATGGCGAGGGTTGCTAAGGAGGCCGTTGGCGCTATTACTGTATTGGGAGGGAACCATGCTACAGTCTGTAAGGATGAGCTGATCAGGCAGTCGGAGATTGACTATGTGGTTTGTGGTGAGGGAGAGTTCACCATGCTGGAACTTTGTCAGTCACTTGAGCAGGGTAGATTAGGGGAGAAGGAAATCAGCGGACTTATTCATAAGGTTGGAGGCGAAATTAGAATTACTCGGCCTCGTCCTTTATATGACCACCTTGATCAAATTCCGTTTCCTGCTCGGGAACTTGTTGATCTGAGAAGATTTGGCGTGCACAGTTACATTGATTTCGGACAGCGTAAAGGCATCAGTGCTTCGATGATCACCAGTCGAGGGTGCCCTTTTAGATGCATCTATTGTTCTAACTCTACAACTATGGGTAGGCGTTATCGTTGGCATAGTCCTGAGTATGTTATCAGTGAAATAGAGATGTTGAGGGATAAATATGGAACGAGACATATTGTTTTTGAAGATGATGTTTTTACTATGAACAGCGAACGTGTTCAAGAACTCTGTGCCAGGTTCAAAGAAAGAAATATACGGGTTACTTGGTATGCTATCTCCCGAGTTGATGCAATAAACGACAAGCTGGCAATAGAAATGGAATCATCTGGGTGCCGCATGATAGCCTTTGGGATCGAGTCGGGTAATCAGGAGGTCTTGAATAAGATCAAAAAAGGGATAACACTCGAACAATCTCGCCGTGCAGTGGCAGCCTGTCACAAGGCAGGAATAAAGACGCAAACTACCTTCATCTTAGGTTTCCCTTTTGAGAACATAAAAACCATGGAAGACACACTCAAATTTGCGATAGAGCTATCTCCTACCGTTGCTATCTTTTTTCCTTTGACTCCTTACCCTGGTACGGAAGTTTGGGAATATGTAAAAGAGGAGGATCGGCCGAAATCTTTTAACGAATGGGAGCGATATGTAGTGACGGGCAGGGAACCTCCTGTTTCCTTGGTTGAGGGACTTTCCCCGAGACAGATTAGTGGTCTGACAAATTACTTTCATAAGCGATTTTACCTTAGGCCTAAACAAATTGCAAGAATAATCCGAAGCTGCAGGTCTCCCCAAGATATGTGGAACTTGGGTAAAGCCGGCATCGCAATGGTCCTGAAGACGATTGCAAAATAGTTAATGAGGGTTGCAAATATTGTGAACATAAGGAACTCAGTGGAAAAAACGGCGTGGCAGCATATTAGAGACTTCATCTTTGCTCCTTTGCGATTTCTTGTCTTACCGGACGCCATATCAGAAAAACTGGGACTTACTTCGCTTGAGGAAGAGAGGCTAAACGCAGTGCTACCGTATATAAAAGGTCGTCTTCTTGATGTAGGTGCCGGCAGAAATAGACTGGTTCAGCTCTACGGGAATGGAGTAGGTGTTGATGTGCACGACTGTGGCGGTAAAGCCCTGATTGTTGAGGATACCTCAAAGCTTTCTTTTCCTGACAATTCTTTTGATAGCATCACTTTTGTAGCTTCACTAAATCATATTCCCTATCGAAAAGCAGTGCTTGCAGAAGCTCATCGCTTGCTTAAAAACGATGGGGTGTTGATAATCACTATGGTTAATCCTGTAATTGGATTTATTGGACACAAGCTATGGTGGTATTCAGAAGATAAGAGTAGAAAGTTGGAGAAGGGTGAACTTTCCGGTATGTGGCCATCGCAAGTGAGGAGCTGTTTGAAACAAGTGGGTTTTGAAATTGTGATGGAATGTCACTTTGAGTACGGGCTGAACCGTCTTTACATTACTAGAAAAGCCGTAAAACGGAGAGATAAGTAAGTATGTTGAAAGCTGTTAAGAGTTCATTAAAAGGTAGATGGTCTCACGTATTGCTCGTACTCCTACTTATTCTTTGTCTCGGATGGACTTTTCGTGCCTCTTATCCTTTGCTATCTAACCGCTACAATGTTGTTGATGATGCTCGCAAGGTGATTTATTGGATGCACGAGTACAGAGATCCAGAGCTTTTTAAAGACGACTATCTTACAGAAATCGCCAAGAATGGCGTTTTTAGTCCTGGGTTTAATTTTTTGTTCCGTTTGGCAAGCTTCTTCAGCGATCCCGTCTTTTTTGGTAAACTGCTCGTCTTTCCTTTGGTTATATTAAGTATGATTTACTTTTTTAGGTTGGGAAAGGCTATTAAGGACGAATGGTCTGGCTTGCTACTCTCAGCATTATTTTTCTTAACCCATTTTGACACTATATCGCTGGGGCTCCAGAAGTCTTTTGCATTTCCTTTCTTGAGTATGTTTCTGTTCTATCTGGTCAAGAAGAAGTTTTGGAAAATGTCGATTATGTTGGTTCTTCAAGGACTTTTCTATCCACCCATCTTTATATTGAGTACGGTCATATATGCTTTTTCGGTTCTATTGAAAGTAGGATGTAGGAAGGGATTAAGATGTATTTTAATCAATGAGGGTAATTTACATTTTCTTATTGCTTGTCTATTAGTCTTAGGCCTCTTTTTGGCACTACGTTGGGATAGCAGCACCCAGCTTCTCGTAACAAAACCGTATTCTATTCTATCAATATCTAAATTGAAGCAAATGCCAGAATTTGCTATAGGTGGGCGTTTTAGCGTATTCTCCCCCGGAGTCACCTTTGGCATTCCCAATTATCTGCTCGGGGATAAGCCGTTGGGAATGACTTTGATGGGGATGCCTTTCAAGAGAGCTTGGCTGTTTCTAGTTTCCTTATTCATTGTGCTGGTCTGTCCCCGTGCTGCTTTCGACCTTCCAAAGGAGATATGGGCTACTGTAGTGGCTGGCCTTCTACTCTATGCTGCCGCTTTTCTCTCAATGTTTTTGCTCTATTTTCCAGAAAGATATATTTTCCATGCGCTCTCAATTTTTCTATTGGTTTTCGTTAGTGTGAACTTTACGAAATCTATAGAGATTATACTTTCCTTCTTGCGGAAGTACCTGACAATTCTCAGCGTGGAAACTGTGCGCCGAAATGTATGTATCACGAGCACGCTTGCGCTTTGTGGTTGGGCATTTGTTTATGTTCGAGGCCATGGAGGGTTGACCGTCCCAAGTATTCGTTACGGGGGATCAAGAAGCGCTCTCTATGAGTTTGTTTCGACTCTACCAAAGGATGTTTTGATTGCTGGGTCTCCGGAACAACCCTCAGAGATTATGAAAAGTATCCCCATTTTTTCTAAGAGGAAAGTCTTCCTCAACGCGGAATTTCTAGACCTTACCGAAGAAACAAAGGCACGAGCTTTTGGCTTCTATAAGATGTATTACTCGGATTCTTATGAGGAAATTTTGGATTTCTGTACAAAAAATAAGATTACTTATCTGCTTGTAAATCTGAGTCACTTTCCTGAATCAGGGAAAGAGGTGAAGGCTCATGGACCAGAAATCAGACCATACAGAGAATTTGTTAAAGGTCTCATCCAGGGCAGATCAAGCTTTGCCTTGAAAAAAGTCCCCGATAGCGCGAAGATTTTTAATCAAAGGAATATCTATATAATTCGAGTAAAAGATTTAGAAAATGTTCAGAAAGAAACGAAATACTAAAAGGTGCACGATTCCGAAGGTTTCTATTGGGAACAGAGTAGATTATTTTGCAGTTTCAGATTAGTATATATTGATAACCCTAATGTGGACGAATCGAAAATTTGTCAGTCTTCGATAGAGACACAAGGGTAATAAGTACTAAGTATGAGGCAAGAATGGGAAAAGTATCTATTAAAGATATTAGAGCTACCTATTCTAAGGAGAAAATGGTTTCGGAGAGACGGAATAAGGTGTGGCTTTACTACACAGGTCGTCTTCCGTCGTTCTATGTGACCTGGATATTTCTTCGGTTAAATATGTCTGCCAATCAGGCCACATATATCTCTATAATTATTGGGCTTGGCAGTTGCATATTTCTGGCTTTGGGTTCGTATACCCTTAAGCTGGCAGGCGCTCTCCTGGCTTCCTTATATTTGCTCCTCGATTGCGTTGATGGTAATATAGCAAGATCCACAAAATCTTCAAGCCCTTTTGGTAAATTTATTGATGCCTCAGCCAGTTATATTATATCTTCTTTCTTGTTCATGAGCATTGGCTTGGGAACATTCATCAATCCCAACTCATCGATTTTGTTGAGACATTCCGAAAGTTTTTTTATATCATTTAATAAGGATATATTCCTGATTGTCGGTTTTTGGAGTGCGCTTTCTTATGTGCTCGCAAGATTAATTTCTCTAAGATATAAAACTATGATAGCCTCCAATTTGGATAACGATAGCGCGGGAAATTTAAGACCAAACAGATACTTTCAGATTATCTCAATAATGTCGAGAAACATATTTGGGGTTTCCGGTTTCTTTATGCCACTATTGTTACTGGCCGCGGTTTCCAGACTTCTTGACCTGTTAGCTCTGTTTTATGCGGTAGTAAATACTATTGCGTTGATTCTGATTTTGGTTGAAACTACAGTGAGGATGAGGTCAGCACTGAGTTAATATGCGCGAAGAAAAATTTATTCGAAATAATGTCCGTCTGAGCTATGCAAAGGAAAAGATAAGCGAAGATAGAGGAGATTTTTGGGTTTACTATGTTATCCGTAGGATTTCCTTTTATCCAACCTGGCTATTTTTAAAACTTGGTATTAGCGCAAATCAAGCAACCTATATTTCAATGGTAGTGGGAGTTGGTGGTTGTTGGCTTTTGGCCTTTGGAAACTATGTGACCAGAGTTACTGGAGCTTTGTTAGTTAACTTCTGGATTATTTTAGATTGTGTAGATGGGAATATTGCGCGATACAAAGAGACTTCTAGCGATTACGGGGAGTTTATCGATGCTTTAGGCGGTTATCTGCTAAATGCAATTCTCTTCCTATTCGTCGGCATTGGAGCCTTTAGAAACCCCGAGTCCTCGTTTAAGTTTGCTAATAGAATTTTTGCTGGTAATCTTGATAAGACTATCTTAGTCATTTTGGGAGCATGGGGCTCGCTTGCTGTAATATTTTCACGGCTTATTTTTCATAAATTTATGAACATATTTAGTCAAGCTAAGAATGCTGAGACTAAATCTGAGATAGAGTTCTCAAAGGGTTCCCAACGTGTCGTCTATCTTATAGCACACAATATAGTGAGTTTTTCCGGTTTTCTTCTGCCCATTTTGTTTATGGCGGTGATCTTTAGACTCTTGGCTATGTTCGTTTTCTTGTACGCCTTAATGAACACCATAATTTTGATTGTTATGACTTATCGAGTTGTCCTGAAGAGTCAAAAACTGGAATCTCAAAAATCATAGGGCTTGATAAAATGTCTCATAGAGTTCTCCATATTATCACTCGTTTTCTCAGGGGTGGCGGGACGGAAAAGAATACCATTTATTCTATCCAGGCACTGGATAAGAGTAAATTTTCAATTGATATCGCAATGGGAAGACGGTCTGATTTGTTTTATGCAAAGAATGTATTACCAGAAGTTAATGAAATCATTGTGATTGAAGAGTTGGACAATGATTTCAACCCTATAAGGAATTTGAGAGCTTTGCATAAGATATTTAGATTAGTTCGGCAGAATCGCTATACAATTGTTCACACGCACCAGTGCAAGGCCGGTATTTTAGGCAGTTTTGCAGCCAAACTCGCTAACACGCCTATAATAATTTTCGGTTTACATGGAGACTATTTGCAAAATCCTCGTTTTACAGGCTTGTGGAGAAAGACATACAATCTAATAGAGAAAATGGTTGTACGATATGCTACTGTACTTATCTCTGTAGGGGAAGAGCTCAAAGAAAGGTATGTCAATAGATATGGCCTTTCGCCTTCCAGGTGTGAGGTGGTCCGTAGCGGGATGGACTTGACTAATTTTTATAAAGCAGCTACTTTTTCAAAAGAGAAAATTAATCAGAAAAAAGAAGAGTTAAACATTAAGCCCGATGAATTGGTAATAGGCAAAGTGTCCAGTTTAGAATCCAGAAAGGGTTATAAGTTTGCTATTCGGGCGGCGGAGAAAATTATTAGGGATAACAATAAGGATATTAAATTTCTATTTGTCGGCGAAGGTGACCAGCGCGATGAACTTCAAGATATGGTTAAAGAATCGGGTCTTAAAGATAGGACAATTTTTACTGGCTTCCGAAACGATGTGGATGAGTTAATGGGTATATTTGATATATTTATTTTTACTTCTTTAATGGAAGGCTTACCGCAGGTCTTAGTTCAGGCTGCTGCCGCTGGAAAACCTATCGTGAGTTTTGAAGTAGAAGGAGCTAAAGAGATTGTAAAAGAGGGTATCAATGGTTTTATAGTGTCTTCGGAGGATATAGATGGGTTGGTGGGAAAGGTGAATTATCTGCTTTCCAATCTGGGAAAAGCAAGTGAGATGGGCATAAATGGGAAAAGAATTATAGGAAATAGGTGGGATATTGCAACTATGCAATGGAAAATTAGAAATATTTATGATAAGCTAATCTACGAAATAGAGAGGGGCCGTAGGGATACTAACTGAGGGAAAAATGGCTTGGGAAAAAAGAGAAGGAACAAGAGCACTAATCGGGGTGTTGATAGATGCTGCTTTGGTTAATGGCGGTATAATACTGGCTTTTTTGATCAGGTTTAGCGGTGGACTTCCGGCGAAGAATTTTGCCGCCTATCAGAGCCTGTGGGTTTTCGTTACTATTATTATGATAGGGGCTTTTTATATTTCCGGGCTTTACGATAGGCGAAGAAGTTATACTATGGTAAACATCCTGGATAATACGATTAATGCAGTAACCATAGCCACGCTACTACTTTTCGTGGCGATATATGCGGTAAGGACGAAGGTGGGCAAGTTTCCCACGACGGTTCTTATGCTTTCCTGGCCGGTTAATCTCATACTAATCAGTGGCTGGAGAATAATTCTTGTTCGATTTAGAAAGGTTGCTCCGAGAAGGGTCCTTCTTGTTGGAAAGGGAGAAGGGGCCGAGTCTATCCTACAGGACATAAGGAAGAGACCGGAATTGGGGTATAGACTTATTGGAATTGTGTCGGATGGAGAGATGAAAAATCCTGAATCAGGGATTAAACATTTCAGGTCTATAACGAATATTAGACGAATTGTGACAGCAAATAGGATAGATGAGGTCATTATATCCCTGCCTCCTGAATCGCGAAAAGAGATGATTAATGTTATTTCTCAATGTCAAGGAATGGGGGTAAGATTTAAGATTGTTCCCGAACTTTATGAGATGTTTTTGAGTGAAACAGATGGGGAGGATGTCAATGGACTTCCTTTAGTTGAGGTTATGGCCCCACCTATCTACGGGGCTAATGAAGTAATTAAGAGGCTTATTGATATCGTGGTCTCTTCGGTAACTCTGTTATTGTTGTTACCGCTGAGCGTGGTGATTATGATTTTGACAAAGATGGAATCGAAAGGTCCGGTTGTATTCAAACAAGATAGGGTGGGCAAGGATGGAAGAATATTCTCTCTATATAAGTTTCGGTCTATGACAAAAGATGCCGAGAAATATACAGGCCCTGTGATGGCAAAAAGTGATGATAAGCGAATTACTATGTTGGGAAGGATATTGAGGAGGACTCGCTTTGATGAAATTCCCCAGTTGATAAATGTGCTTAAGGGAGATATGAGCCTTGTTGGTCCTCGTCCCGAGAGACCTTTCTTCGTTGAGCGATTTAAAAGAGAAATTCCTGGTTATGTACAGAGGTTACAGGTCAGACCTGGGGTAACAGGATTGGCGCAGGTCCATTCTACTTATGATATTTCTCCCAGAAGTAAATTGAGATATGATTTGCTCTATGTTAGAAACCATTCCCTTTTTCTGGATTTGGAGATTATATTGAGAACGATTGGAGTGATTATTCGGAGAAGAGGTGCGAGATAGACAAATTACAAATTTCAAATTTCAGATTTCAGATTTCAAATTCCAGATGACGAATCTCAAATTACAAATGAGAAATTACAAATGACAAATTCCAACTTCCAAAAAGATAAATTAGTGAAATATTGTGATTGGTTGATTGGGGCGTTTCTTATTCTGTTTGTTTTCTGGTCACCGATTTCCATTACCGGAACCCAGACTGCTGTATCTTTTGCTCTTCTATTCTGGGTGGTCAGGATGTTTGTGATGAGGAAATTTAGCCTAGTGAAAAATCCCCTCAATATACCCATTGCTGGTTTTCTCTTTGTTGCGGGCACAGGAGTAGTAACCGCAGTAGATTTTAGGCTCAGCCTGAGGGGATATGCGAGCTTGGGATGGATGCTTATTTTCTTTCTAACTGTGAATAATGTTAGGGATGTAACTCAGTTTAAGAGATTAATCCGAATCCTGATTCTAATTATTACAATTGCAGGAGCCTACGCGATTTTCCAGCATTTCACGAGAATCGATTTTTTTGGGAATGTCAAGTATCTCCAAAAATCTCTTGCCAGAAGTCCTGGCTTCTTTGATTCTCCTCAGACTTTTGGAAATTATATATTGCTGGCCCTCCCGATTGTAATCGGCTTGTCTTTCTATAGTAACACGGTGAGAGAGAAGCGTTGGCTGCAGTTATCGAGTTTGATCATATTGAGTGCCATAATCTTTTCATATGTGCGGGGCGTGTGGCTGGGTATAATTGGCGGATTGATATTTATGGGTATTTTGAGAAGCAAAAAAATGCTGCTTTTTGTTTTAATTGGAATTTTAGTTTGTTCTATGTCGCTTGCTCTTTTTCCTTCGTCGAGATTCACTCGACGGGTAATGGAAACTTTCAAGTCCGAGCGTCCGATTGGAGATAGACTCTACTTTTGGGAAGGGAGTTTAAGAATAGTAAATGATTATCCGATTACAGGGGTTGGTTGGAAGGGTTTTAGAAAAGTCTATCCAAAGTATAAGCCAGCCGAAGGTCGACAGTTGGTCTCATTCGCCCATAACAATTTCATAGATGTGGCTGTTCAGAGTGGGTTTCTAGGATTGGGTATTTTTCTATGGCTTTTAGTAACTATTTATAAAGTGGGGTTTCACATTTTCAAGGAATTGGAGGATGGGTATTTTAAGGGAATTTCCTGGGGATTTTTAGGTTCGCTTACGGCTTTTCTGATTGCTGGAATGAGTCAGTATAATTTTGGGGATTCGGAAGTGGTTATGCTTTTCTATTTTCTCCTCGGTATGGTTATGATTATCCCTAGGATAGCAGAAGCGAAATGAGTTTACAAAGCCTCCCTTTCGGGAGGACTCCAAAGGAAAAGGGGACAGGCTACTTTTTTACAAACAATAGCCGGGACAGTTGCAGAAAAGATATTTGATTGAGAGTGGTATTTTTCGCCATTAGACAGCTGCACATATTGCGGTTTTACAACTTAAATGTTGTAAAATACTTGACAATACAACTTTTATAATGTATATTTATGGTGTTATGGATAAATTATTAGAATATCAAGATAAGGTATTAAAATTGTTGGCAGGCAAGACGGAAGATTTTTATCTTGCTGGAGGGACTGCTCTTTCTCGAGTTTATTTTAAACACAGGATATCGTATGACCTTGATTTTTTTACAAAGAAGTTCTCAAAGAATAAAATTTCTATGATAATGCAAGAAATCTCAAAGTCACTTGGATTACGGATATCTTTAGCGAAGGAACAAAATAAAAAGGATATGGCAAAAATGGCTGTTTATTACATCTATATTAGTAAAGGGGAAATTCTCAAGATAGATTTTGTAGAAGACTTTTTTGAACTGATTGAACCGCTAAAAACGGTAGATGGCATAAAGGTTCTTTCGCTAGAGGACATCTATTTAAGGAAAATTTTTACTGTATCCGGGGCTATTGGAACAACGGATTTGACCGGTCGAAGGACCTTTAAGGGCGGTCGGGAAGAACCAAAGGATTTTTACGACCTTTATGTTTTATCGCATACATTTATGAGGCTGTCAGAATTTGCGAGAAGATACTGTGATTCTACGAGAAAAGAAGGGCTTATAACCTGGTTTCGTAGTTATGACAGGATGGAAATGAAAACAGGGCTCCTGGATATTATAACAGATAATAGGATAGACTATAAAAATATGGAAAGACACTTTAATGAAGAGATAGATAGATTAGTTAAAAAAG
>Ga0315296_10001117_pt1 | contig 23613 bp, 18 predicted proteins | sample YL17G14_18_MG_FD_203921 | JGI IMG/M metagenome (GOLD analysis project Ga0315296, IMG submission 203921) | Sediment microbial communities from Yellowstone Lake, YNP, Wyoming, USA - YL17G14_18 | ecosystem: Environmental > Aquatic > Freshwater > Lake > Sediment | place: USA: Wyoming | collected... | reverse complement strand
CGAGGCCGACTCGGAGCGGCCGGCCCGCTGGCCCCGAGCGCTGCAGCCCGCCCAGCATGCCCAGGAGTGAGCTGCAGTTGGCGAGCAGTCCAATCGTCAGGTTCCCGTCACGAACCTCCGCGCCAACCATGTCGGCGAGGTGGCCGTTCGCCAGGGCGAGGCGGTGCCACGCGCCGTACGCGCTCTCCTCGTCCTTCGCGAGATGCACGGTGGCGACCGGCTTCAGACGGGCCCCGAGCTGCTCGAGCGAGGTCACGAGGCCCCCGGCGACCAGACGATCGGGCGCGCTCGACAGCTCCGGCACGTTGCGCTCCCCAACATAGGGCATCTTGACAACGGCGACGGTGACCCTGTCCTGTGGGTTCATGAGCGCCTCCAGTGCGCAAAGGGCCGGCCACACCCCAGTCACCATGACGACCATCCATCGAGCCGCGTTCATGATCTTCTCCAGGCTGACCGCCACATGACTGGCGGACCCGCGCAGTATGCCCGAACCATGGAAGGGAGGCAAAGCCCATGGCGAGCTGCGGGCGCGATACGCTTCATCGACGACCGCCCTGTTTCGTCGTACACTGAACGTTTGGCCTGACGCCGGGCGTGCCCGCGGGGCTGAAGGGGTCGGGACGAATTTCCGCGATTACAGAACCGTCTTACAAGACTGCGCGTCCGGAAATTCGTCCCGACCCCTTGATGCGGCGTCCGGCAAACACGCGTGTCCGTCTCCAGCGCTCTGACGCTTCGCGCCCTGCTCAAGTCGGCCGTGGCCCGAATGGGCGTCAATCTGCCCGACGGGCACGTCACGGGCCTCACCGCGGCGGCGAAAGCGCTACTCATCGCAGCGGCGGCCTCCCGAGAACCGGGCGCGAGCGCCGCCACGGGTCGCCACGAGTCGATGCTCGTCGTCGTCGCTGGCGACGCGGACGTCGAGCAGATGACCGGCGACATCCGCTTCTTCCTTGCGGCGCTCGAAGGCGACGTGCTGCCGGCGGTTGAGCGCGCGGTCCTGCCGTGTCCCTCGCATGAAATCGATCCGTACCGCGGCCTCGCGCCGCACCTCCAGGTTGCCTCCGCGCGCGCCCGGGCACTGCACGCCGGGGCCACCGGCGCCGCCCGCGTCGTGATCGCGTCGGCGGGCGGGCTGCTCCCGCGGGTGAGCGCGCCGAACCGCCTGCTCGGCGCCTCGATCGATCTCAGGCCTGGCGGCGAGATCGATCCCCAGCGGCTTGCCGCGCTTTTGGTCGATGCCGGGTTCAGCCGGGAGGACCCTGTTGACGCGCACGGCGAGTTCTGCGTCCGCGGCGGCGTCGTGGACCTGTTCCCCGTCGGGGACGCGCAGCCGATCCGCCTCGAGCTGGTCGGCGACTTCATCGAGTCCATCCGCCGGTACGACCCGGCAACTCAGCGGTCGGTCGCCTCGGTCGAGCATGCGCAGGTCGTGCCCCTGCGCGAGGTGATCGATGGCGACGGCGATCGGCCCTCGTCCCTCTTCGACTATGCGGGCGGGCCCCTCGTCATCGTGTCCGAGCCCGCCGCCGTGCGAGCTGAACTCGACAGGCGTTTCGAGCATGTCCACGCGAGCTACCAGGATGCCGTGGTCCGCGCGCAGGCGGTTCCGCCGCCATCAGCGCTGCTCGTCGGGCGCGAGGAGATCGAGCGGGTGCTCGGGCGGGCGGTCCGGCTCGATGAACTCGACGTGGACGAGGGCCTGGACGCCCGCCGTCGCCACGTTGCGTGCCAGCCGGCGGTGGAATACCGGGGCCGCATCGCCGAGTGGGTCGCCGAGATCGACCGGTCCCGCGAGCGTGCCGACACGGTCGTGTTCGTCGCTGCCACCACGGGGCGCGCGGATCGGACGGTCGAGCTGCTGACCGACTACAACGTTCCGGCGACGCCGGCGTTTCCCGAGGCGCGCGCCGCCGGATCCCTGGTGATCGACGCCGCGGTCGCCCGGATCCGCCCGGTGCTGGTCACCACGGGCACGCTGTCCCGCGGCTTCCGGCTGCCGGACGCGGGCCTCGAGATCTTCGCTGAGCCGGACGTCTTCGAGGAAGAGCGGCGGCCGCCCGAGCGGCGCCGCCCGGCCGCGCACGTGTTCCTCTCTGATTTCCGGGATCTGAAGGTTGACGATCACGTGGTGCACGTGGACCACGGCATCGGCGTGTTCGTCGGTCTCCGGCAGATTGCGGTCGGGCCGCAGTCCGACGCGGCGCAGGAGTTCCTCGAGCTGCGCTATGCGGGCGAGGACAAGCTCTTCGTGCCGGTCGAGCGGCTCGATCTGATCCAGAAGCACACCGGCGCGTCGAAGCCGCCACTTGACCGGCTGGGCGGCACGAGCTGGGAGCGGGCCAAGACGCGCGTCCGGAAGGCCATGCGTGACATGGCGGGCGAGCTGCTCAAGCTGTACGCCTCGCGCAAGGCGATCGCGGGGCATGCGTTCGGCCCGGACACACACTGGCAGGAGGAGTTCGAGGGATCGTTCGAGTACGAGCTGACGCCGGATCAGCAGACGGCCATCGTGGACATCAAGGGTGACATGGAGACGGCGGCGCCTATGGACCGCCTCCTGTGCGGCGACGTGGGCTACGGGAAGACCGAGGTCGCGATGCGGGCCGCCTTCAAGGCGGTCATGGACGGCAAGCAGGTCGCGTTCCTCGCCCCGACGACCGTCCTCACGTTCCAGCACCTGAGAACACTGACCGACCGTTTCGCCGCGTTCCCGGTCCGCGTCGACATGGTGAGCCGGTTCCGATCGCGCGCCGAGCAGAAGCAGATCCTGGAAGACCTCGCGGCGGGCAAGGTGGAGATCATCGTCGGCACGCACCGGCTCCTGTCGAAGGACGTGCAGTTCCGCGATCTCGGCCTGCTCGTCGTCGACGAGGAGCAGCGGTTCGGCGTCGTGCACAAGGAGCGGATCAAGCAGCTCCGGCGCAAGGTCGACGTGCTGACGATGACCGCCACGCCGATCCCGAGGACCCTCAACATGTCGCTGGTCGGCATCCGAGACATGTCGATCATCGAGACGCCGCCCAAGGACCGCCTGTCGATCCAGACCAATGTCGTCAGGTTCGATCAGAACGTCATCGCGCGGGCCATCCGGAACGAGCTGGCGCGCGGCGGCCAGGCCTACGTGGTCCACAACCGGGTCGAGTCGATCTACTCGATCGGCAACCTCGTCACGCGCCTCGTGCCGGAGGCGCGCGTGGCCATCGCCCACGGGCAGATGAATGAAGAGGCGCTGGAGCGGGCGATGGTGGACTTCATCGCGCGGAAATACGACGTCCTCGTGGCCACGACCATCGTCGAGAACGGGTTGGACATTCCGAACGTCAACACGATCATCATCAACCGCGCCGATCGGTACGGCCTGTCAGAGCTCTACCAGCTGCGGGGCCGCGTCGGCCGCTCCGATCGGCCCGCCTACGCCTTCCTCATGGTCCCGCCCGGCGAGGCGCTCTCGCCGGGCGCGAGGAAGCGGCTCGCGGCCATCCGGGAGTTCAGCGACCTCGGCAGCGGCTTCCGCGTCGCCGCCCTCGACCTCGAAATCCGCGGCGCCGGCAACCTCCTCGGCGGCGAGCAGAGCGGGCACATCGAGGCCGTGGGCTTCGAGATGTACGTGAAGCTGCTCGAGCAGACCGTTCGCGAGCTGAAGGGCGAGGAGATCGAGGACGAGATCAGGGCCACCGTCAGCCTCGGCATCGACCTGCGGATCGACGAGGCGTACGTGCCGGATACGAACCAGCGCCTGACGTTCTACCGCCGGGTCGCGGCGTCCCGGACCATGACGGACCTCGACCGCGTGCTCGACGAGATTCGCGACCGCTTCGGGCCGCTGCCCGACTCGGTCCTGAATCTTGCCGACTACGGCCGCATCCGCATCATGGCGGACCAGCTCGGCCTCGAATCTGCCGACCGCCAGGGCCCCGTCGTCGTCTTCAGGTTCAGGGAGGCTGGTCGGTCCAGCCGCCAGCCCCGCCTGCCGGACCCCGTGCGCCTGGTGCACCTGCTGCGCGCGCGACCCGACGTGACGCTCACCCCTCCGGCCAGCGTCAGGCTCGATTTGCGGAAGGCCAGGACCGCGCCCCAGCCGACGTCGTGGTGGACGGCACGGGCCAGGGCGGGGGAGGTCACCCCCGGTTTCTCGAAGGGGGAAATCCTCCGGCCGGCCCCTGAGGACCCGCGGGCTCCTGGCGGCGTGCTTCACAGGGTCGGAGATCTGTTGAGCAGCTTGCTCCGAGAGGGGTAAGATACTGATCCACAAGAGGTAAGGACATGACCTACACACGTCGCCTCGCCTGGTGTGCGGGCGCGCTGGGCGTGATGGCCACGCTCTCGGTGGTTCGCGCTGAGATCCTCGAGCAGGTGCTCGTCAAGGTGAACGGCGAGATTTTCACGAAGACCGAGCTCGAAGCACGGCAGGTGGCCCTGCTCCGCCAGCGGGGCCAGCAGCTGACCGACGACGAGCTGAAGAAGGCGATTGTGGAGATCACGCCGCAGCTCCTGGTCGACACGGTCGACGAAATGCTGCTGGTACAACACGGGAGGGAGCTCGGGTACAAGCTGACGGACGATAAGTTCAGAGAAACCGTTGAGCTGATCAAGAAAGAGAACAAGATCGAAACCGACGAGCAGTTCGACGCGGCGCTCAAGGGTGAGAACATGACGATGGCCGATCTCCGCAAGCAGATGGAGAAGAGCATGATCATCCAGCGGGTCCAGCAGCAAGAGGTGATGAGCCGCATCTCGGTGACCGAGGTCCAGACGAAGGCCTACTACGACCAGCATGCCTCCGAGTTCACGACGCCGGTGTCGATCACGGTCCGCGAGATTCTCGTGAACGTGCCCGGCGACGGCAAGACGATCAACGTTGCGCTCGACGAGGAAGCGAAGGCCAAGGCGGACAAGATCTGGGCGCGCGCCGCGGCCGGAGAGAGCTTCGAGAAGCTGGCGGCCGAGGTGTCCGATTCCCCTTCGAAGGCGAACGGCGGTCTGATCGGCCCCGTCAACGAGGACGAGCTGGACCCGACGCTGCGCAAGATCATCAGCACGATGAAGGTGGGCGACGTCAGCGAAGTTCTCCGGACGCAGCGCGGGTACCTGCTGCTCAGGCTCGAGACGATGAGCCAGAAGACCGTGCTGCCGTTCGAGCAGGTGCGGAACCAGATCTCGGAGAGGGTAGCGAACGAGAAGAGCGGGGGCGAGATGGACAAGTACCTCGTCAAGCTCCGCGCGCGGGCCATCATCGACTGGAAGAGCCCGGAGCTCAAGAAGCTCTACGACAAGAAGATCGCAGAGATGGCGTCCGGCCCTGGTGCACACTAGGGCCGCGAGCGCAGCCGGCCATGCACCCCTGGTATGCCATCTGGACCCGCTCCCGGCATGAGAAGTTCGTGCAGGAGCAGCTCGACGGCAGGAACATCGAGGTGTTCCTGCCGACCGTCACGCGCTGGAGCCGCTGGAAGGATCGGAGGAAGCAGGTCGCCTGGCCGCTGTTTCCCGGTTACTGCTTCGCGCGGTTCGAGCCGACCAACACGCTGCCCATCCTGAAGTGCCCGGGCGTTGTGAGCATCGTGTCCGTCGCTGGCGAGCCCGCTTCCATTCCAGAGTACGAGATCGACGGCATCCGCCGCCTGATTGCGAGCGAGCTGCAGTTCGATCCGTGCCCGTTCGTGCGCGAGGGCACCATGGTCGAGGTCATCTACGGCCCGCTCAAGGGCGTGATCGGCCGCCTCGTGAAGAAGGGAGCGCACGCCCGGCTCATCCTGGCAGTCGAGCTGGTTGGCCGCGGCGTGAGCGTGAACGTCGACGCGGCGGACATTAGGCCGTATTAAGGCGGAAGGCAGCATGCAGTTTCAGCCGCTGACGACGGTCGGGCGCGTGACGCTGTCACCGCCGTTCGGCCTGGCGCCCATGGCCGGCTTGACCGACTCCGCGTTTCGCCGGCTGGTCAAGCGCCACGGTGGCTGCAGCCTTGTCGTCACGGAGATGGTGAGCGCCGAGGGGCTCGTCCGCGGGCAGGGCCGCACGCTCGAGTACGCCGAGTACACCGAGGAGGAGCGGCCCATCGCCATCCAGATCTTCGGCGGCGACCCCGGGCGCATGGCCGCCGCGGCCCGGATCGTCGAGGACATCGGCGCGGACATCGTCGACGTCAACATGGGATGCCCCGTGCCGAAGGTCGCCAGGGGAAACGCCGGCTGCCGGCTGATGCGCGAGCCGGCCCGGGCCGCTGCCATCGTGTCCGCGATGGCGCAGGCCGTGAGGATCCCTGTCACGGTCAAGATGCGGACGGGCTGGGACGACCGGGAGATCGTCGCGCCCGAGTTCGCGAAGCGGATGGAAGACGCGGGCGCGGCCGCCGTGACGGTGCACGGCCGCTCGGGCGCTCAGTCGTACCGGGGATCGGCGGACTGGGACGTCATCGCGCGCGTCGCCCGCGCGGTGGCCATCCCGGTGCTCGGCAACGGTGACTGCGTCGAGCCCGAACAGGTCGTCAGCCGGTGGCGGGAGACGGGCGTGGGCGGCGTGCTGGTGGGCCGCGGCGTTGTGCGCAACCCCTGGCTGCTGGCGCAGGCCGCCGACGAGGCCGCGGGGCATCCGGCACGCGCGGTGACGCGGGCCGATCGCGCGCGGTTCCTCCTCGAGTACATCGATCTGCTGCTCCGTGGCGAGGCCGGCGAGCCGGGCGGATTCCGCCACGAGGCGCTGCGCGTAACGGACGAGGCGGGTCCTGCCGACGGGGATCGCCGCGCGGAGGCGCGGCGCGCGACGGCCCGCGGCGGGAGCCGGGAGCGCCGGGTGATCCACAAGCTGCGCGCGCTGGTGGCGTGGCACACCAAAGGCCTCGATGGCGGATCGCGCCTGCGGGCGGCCGTCAACCAGGCGGAGTCGATCCAGCAGGTCCGCGAGGGCCTCGAGCAGTTCTTCCTGCAATCGTCCGACACCGCGCTGGCGGGGAGGTGCACGCAAGATGCCGATCTATGAGTTTGAGTGCCTCGACTGCCGCCGCAAGACAACGACGCTCGTGCTCTCGCGCGACCGGATCGCGGAGGTGCGCTGCGCGCGTTGTGGCGGCGCCAACCTCGAGAAGCTCGTCTCGCGGTTCGCCACGCCGAAGTCCGAGGATGCGAGAATGGACGCGCTCTCGGATCCGGCGGCCATGGGTGAGATCGACGAAAAGGACCCCAAGAGCATGGCGCGGTGGATGAAGCGGATGGGCCAGGAAATGGGCGAGGACTTCGGCGAGGATCTCGATCAGGCCATGGAAGAGGAGATGCCCGGCGGCGACGAGGACACGGGTGCTGGCAGCGGCAACGGCTCCGAGGATCTCTGACAGTCGGGCGCCACAGGCGAACGGGTGATCGTGCCCATCCGCATCGGATTCGATCTCGACGGCGTGCTGGCCGACATGGACGCGGCCATGTCGGCGGTTGCCGAGCGGCTCTTCGGCGCCGAAGCGACATCCCTGTCTTCAAGCGATCTCGATCCCGAGAGCGCTCCAGCCGAGACAGCACCGGAGAGCACGGCTGCCGGGACGCGGAGCCAGAACCTCTCAAGAGGACGCGACATCTGGCGCGAGGTCCGCAAGATCGAGAATTTCTGGGAAACCCTGAGCGAGATCGAGGCCGGCGCCGTCGCGCGCCTGGCCGCGCTGGCCGACGAATACCGCTGGGAGGTGGTCTTCATCACCCAGCGGCCGTCCACGGCAGGCGACACAACGCAGCGCCAGAGCCAGCGGTGGCTGGCGAACCTCGGCTTCGTCCACCCAAGTGTCTGCGTCGTGGACGCATCGCGCGGCAAGGTCGCGGACGCGCTGGGTTTGGATGTTGTGGTCGACGATCGGCCCGAGAACTGCCTGGACGTCGCGACCGACTCGAAGGCGAAGGCGGTCCTGATCTGGCGCGGCGACCAGCAGCATGTCGTGCCGAACGCGCGCCGCCTCGGCGTCGAGGTTGCGGGATCGGTCGGCGCCTGCCTGGACCAGCTGGCCGCCGGCCAGTGGCTGCCCAAGGCCCGCGGCGGCGGCATCGTCGGGCGAGTGAGGCGCTGGCTCGACTCCTCGCGCTCGATCCAGAACTCGTAAGGCTGGCCTTTCCTGGCCTGAGCGGAGACGAAGGCAGGCCCGCCGATCGCGCGGATCGGCCTCACCTTGCTGCTGTAATGTCGTAGCTCTGCCGCGCGCGCACCGTGAGTCCGGGCCGGCTCACCGTTACGGTGAGCTTGTGTTTTCCGCCGCCCGCCCGCTGTGGCGTGAACCCCAGAACGTACTGCCGGTGCAGTTCATCTTTTCCATCGAGGAAGAGGCAGCGCGCGGCCCCTTGTCTCTACAGGCCGTGACTGCCGAAGGTGGCCGGACCAATTCTGCTCCCGGTCGTCACGGTTTGACAACCGGGCTCCCCCTGTCAGAGGGTCAGGTCCGACGCGCGGGTCACTTCTCGGTCCATCAGCACTTCGTAACCCGCGCCGTGCTTCAGCCGGCGGCCGATGTGGCAGCGGCGGATCGACGGGATGGCGCCGAGTGTGGAGCGGAGGGAAGCAACCAGCTCGTGGCGGTCCGCGTCGGCCAGATCGGCTCTGGGCTGGAAGAGTAGCACGTGAAACATCATCGGATCGACCCTCGGGTGAAAATCCTGCCACGGAGCACGGGCGGCAGGTGTTCAGTTTCTCTCACGATCGCCGTCGCAACCCGCCCGTGGCCGGCCGCCCGGCGCTGGCACGTCTCATGCGATGGCAGGAAGGCGGCGCGAACGGCCGCCGCGTCACCACATGCCTCGCCAACGGCCCGACGATCTTCTCTCGTGGCGCGCTGCCCGCGCGCTGGCGGTCGCCGTTCACCGGTCGACCGCGGGCGCGCCGTTCCAGGCCGAGCCGGAGCTTCGCGCCGAGCTGCGCGCCGCCGCGACGGCGGTCATGACCACGATCGCTGAGGGCTACGAGCAGAAGACGTGCGGCGAGTTCGAACGACGGCTCGTGACGGCCCTCGGCGCGACGGCCCGTCTGGAGAGCCTGATCTGCCTGGCCGAGGACATGAGGCTGCTGACGCGGGACGGGGCGCGCCGCATGCGGGCGCGCGTCACGGAAACCTCGGGCCTGATCGACACCCTGCAGCAGGCGGTCCAGCGCTACCAGCAGCTGCAGTACCTGCCGGCGCCCGCGCGCCTCAACTAGTCCGGCTCGGCGCGGTCGAGGCGCTTGAGCTTCTCGACGAGCGTCGTCCGCTTCAGGTTCAGCAGGCGCGCGGCCTGTCCCTTGTTGCCCCCGGACTGTTCGAGCGCCTGGCCGATCAGGTCGCGCTCGATCTTCTCCAGAAACACCTGGAAATCGATCCCGTCCTCGGGCAGCACGAACTCCCCAGGGAGCGCTTCCTTGTCGGCCTGCTGGATCTCCGGCGGCAGATCGCTGACCACGATCTGCGTGCGCCCCCCACCGAGCGCGACGGCACGCTCCAGCGCGTTCTCAAGCTGCCGGACGTTGCCCGGCCAACTGAACGCCATCAGCAGCCGCATCGCCTGCTGCGAGACCGTCATGACCGGCCGCGAGGGCGCCAGGTCGCGGCACAGGCGCTGGAGGAAGTGCTGCACCAGCAAGGGGATGTCCTCCTTGCGATCGCGGAGCGGTGGGAGCTGAATGGGAATGACGTTGAGCCGGTAGTAGAGGTCCTCGCGGAACCGGCCGTCGGCCACCATCCGGGCAAGATCGCTGTTGGTCGCGGTGATCACGCGCACGTCGATCCGGATGGGATGCGAGTCGCCGACGCGCTCGAACTCGCGCTCCTGCAGCACGCGGAGCAGCTTCATCTGCAGCGCGCCGCTCATCGTGCTGATCTCGTCGAGGAACAGCGTGCCCTTGTGCGCCTGCTCGAGCCGGCCGGGGCGGCTGGCGACAGCGCCCGTGAACGCGCCGCGCACGTGGCCGAACATCTCGGCTTCCAGCAGCGTCTCGGGGATCGCGGAGCAGTTGATCGCTACGAACCGGTGCGCCCGCCGCGGGCTGTTGTGATGGATCGCCCGCGCCACCAGTTCCTTGCCCGTGCCGGTCTCGCCGGTCACTAGGATCGTGCTGCTCGTCGCGGCCACCGTTTCCAGCAGCTGAAACAGGTCGCGCATCGGGCGGCTGCGGCCCAGGATGCCCTCAAACCGGTACCGCTCCTCGAGCTGCGATCGCAGGTACGCGTTCTCCGACTTCAGCCGGCGCTGCTCGAGCGCGGAGTCGAGCACGTGCAGCAGTTCCTCGAACTGGAACGGCTTGGTGATGAAGTCCGCGACGCCGCGCTTGATCGCCTTGACGGCGTCCTTCACCGTGCCATACCCCGTGACGATGATGCCGATGATGTCGGGGTACAGCTCGACTGCGGCGTCGAGGACTTGCCCGCCGTCGATGCCGGGCAGCCGCAAATCCGTGATGACAATGTCGAAGGCGAACTCGGCGAGCCGCTCGAGTGCCACCTCGCCGCTCGAGGCCTGGACGACGTGGAAACCGTGGTCGGATAGCTGCTTGGTGACAGCCTCCCTGAGTGGGGCCTCGTCCTCAACAATCAACAGATGTATTGTATTTTCAGGCATTTACTTAAGGCGACGGTATTTTGACACTTGCCCGTGTTCTGGTCAACCATTGCCTCTTCGCGCAGCAAGGCACACCCCCGTCTCCGGCTGGCTGGCTACAGTGGGTGCGCCCGGCAGCCGATAATGCGTCGCGAGAGGAGAGCCGAGATCTCTCCGCCATCCGACTGGAACGACCACGATGGACGAGCCCGCAGACCTGCGCCTCCTATTTCACCGCCTGAACAACGAGCTCGGGATTATCCTCTCCCACGCAGAGCTTCTCCAAGCCAAATCCGGCGATGATTCGAGCCGCGCGCGTGCGGCACAGATCATTAGGAGCGCTCTTGATGCGATGAGCACGACGAAACAGATCCGGCTGAGTATCAAGACGCCGCTGGCTGGCTGAGGGCGGTCGAGCCGGATCCGCTCCGCGCCGGTCCTTCCTCCTGCCGCCGCGTCCCATCTTATCTAGATAACCTGTCACATTTTTGACGATCAGTTGGCCGCTGGCTGTCAAATTTTTGGCAATCCGAGCGGCATGCCCGGCGAGTGTCCGATGCCGACAGGTCTAAGCCGCTCCAAGGAAACACTTTCTTTACAACTGTTTAGCGGTTGTTTGAGCTGAGCGGGATCCGGGGTGACGAATCTCGACCGTGCTGGCATCCCGGTTGCGATGGGTTACCGGCGTCAGCTCAACCAGGTGCCCAGGAGACTCGAATGTTGACCCATCCGATTCCGCCCGCTCAGAGCAAGCGCGTGCTGGCCGCCCTGCCGTTTGTCGAGGCGCTTGCGCGCAGGATGGCGGCGTCGATGCCGCATTCGATTGACCTTGGCGACCTCGTGCAGGACGGGGTGCTGGGGCTGATCGACGCCGCGCGTCGCTACGACACCACGCGCGGCATCAAGTTCGAGACGTTTGCCGAGCGGCGCGTGCGTGGCGCGATGATCGACGCGCTCAGGCGCGAGGCCTGGCCGCGCGGCGTGCGCCGCGTCCGGCGCGAGCTCGAGGCCGCCCGCGAGTCGTTGAGGCGCGAGCTGGGGTACGAGCCCTCGATGGCCGATCTCGCGGCGCGCGTCGGCTCCGACGAGAAGCGGCTGGGCCGGACGATCGTCCGGATCAACACGATTGAGTCGACATCGCCGCTCGCGTGCGGCGATCACGCGAACGAGGCGACGCTGCCGCCTGCGCTGATCCCCTCGGAGCCGGTGGCGCCGGATGTCGCGTACGAGCAGAGCCAGACCGAGGATCGCATCCGCCGGGCGATTGCCACGCTGCCGCCGCGCGAGCGCCGGCTGATCAGCCTCTACTACTACGGCGAGGTGACGATGAAGGAAATCGGCGCGGAGCTGGGCGTCAACGAGTCGCGCGTGTCGCAGCTGCACGCGCGCGCCGTGCAGCGGCTCCGCCACGCGCTGGCGGTGAGCGCGGTGCCGATTGCGTGCGACGCGACGGCGGTGAGGCTGGCAGGTGCGGTGGTGCAGGCGTTCCGCCGGCCCGAGGCGCGCGCGGCCGTGACAGCGGCGCCGGTGTCGCGCGGTGAGGCGTCGTCGATGCCAGGCCGGCACGCGTCGTCGCAGCCGTCCATCCTGGCGTTCCAGGTCCCGAAAGCGAAGATGGTCAAGGCGGCCTTGGCGGGCCCGCGCGGGACCTACGCCATGACCTCCCGGGCCGCGCGCAGCAAGTCGGCGAGCCGGAACGGCTTGGCGAGCCAGCGGCAGCCGGTTTCCTCGAGGAACCGTTCCGCGTCCGTCCCGGCCACATCGCCGGTGACGAAGATGATGCGCCGTGCGAGCGCCGGATTGATCGAGGCGATGGCCCGGTAGAACTGGATCCCGTCGACGCGCGGCATTTTCAGGTCGCAAACCACCAGGTCGTACGCGCGCCGGGCGATGCGCGCCAACCCTTCTTCGCCGTCTCCGGCGCGGTCCACCACGAAACCCGCATCGGTAAACCCTTCCGCCACGGCCGCGGCCAGCGCTGCCTCGTCCTCGATCACCAGCACCACGTCGCCCGCGGGCTCCGGCGCGTGCCCGTCGGCGGGTGCCGCCTGCTGTGCCCGCGCGGCCGCGTCCCCGACGGGCAGCTCGACGAAGAACGACGCGCCGCCGCGATCGCCTGAGTCCACCCAGATCCGGCCGCCGTGGTCCTGGACGATGGCGTAGGAGACCGCGAGGCCGAGGCCGGTGCCTTTGCCGACCTCCTTCGTCGTGAAGAACGGGTCGAAGACCTTTGACCGGACGTCCTCGGGCACCCCGGGGCCGTCGTCGTTGATCTCGAGCACGATCGACTCGCGCGTGGCGTCGTGCCACGTGCGGACAACGAGTGTGCCGCGCCCATGAGCGGCCAGCATGGCCTGCTCGGCGTTGATGATCAGGTTGAGCAGGACCTGCTGGAGCTGGTAGGCGTCGGCGAAGACCGGCGGCAGGCCAGCAGCCAGTGCGTCGATGACGCGGACGTTCGTGACCCGCTGCTCGTACGCCCGCATGGCCAGCGTTTCCCCGACGATCTGGGTCATGTCCACGAGCGCCCGGGTGGTGTGCCGCTTGCGCGCGAACGTCAGCAGGTTCCGCACGATCCGCGCGGCGCGGTCGGCCTCGTGGAGGATCACGTCGAGGCCGCGCTTCGTCGGGTCGTCGAGCGGCCGCTCCGCCAGCCGCTCCGCCCACGTGAGGATCGTGGCCAGCGGGTTGTTCAGCTCGTGCGCGACGCCCGACACCGTCTGGCCGAGCGAGGCGAGCTTCTCCGCTTGCAGCGCCTGGTGGTAGAGGTCCTTGGCCTGATCGTCCAGCTTCTTCCGCTCGCTCACGTCGCGGACGAGCGCCTTGACGCGGAGCGCGCCTTCCGCGGTAGATGGCTCCCCGCGGGCCGTGACCTCGACCCAGACCACCGACCCGTCCGAGCGGCGCAGCCGGAGGAGGTAGTCGCTGACGTGGCCGTCGTGCGCCAGCCGTTCGAGAAACGTCTCGCGCGCCTGGGGATCGACGAAGCGGGCGGGGTCGAACGGCCGCACCTGGTCGTCCGTGGCGCCGGCCGGGCAGCCGAGGATCAGCCGGAGATGGGGGTTGGCGACGGTTGTCCGATCGACGCTGGGGCCGAGCACGCCGATGTACGCGCCCTCGGGGACGGTTTCGAAGAGGCGTCTGTACAGATCCGCGCGGGGATCGGCGGAGGCAGCGGCGGGATCGGGAGGATGGGCGGGCACGGCAGGCCGATTATACAGGCCAAGCAGGGTTCCTGCAGCGCCGACCTGCGGCCAAGCCTACCGCCTGGATCTCTTGCGTGGCCCGAAGAAGAACAGAAGGACCGCGCCGATGAGCACCAGCCCGCCGACGGTCACGAGGATCTGCGAGGCGTCCATGGCGTCAGGGGTCAGGCCCGCTTGAGCCTGAGGCTGTTGGTGACGACCGACACGCTGGAGAACGACATGGCCGCGGCGGCAACCATCGGGTTGAGCAGCCAGCCGGTCCACGGATAGAGCAGGCCCGCCGCCACCGGAATGCCGAGCACGTTGTAGACGAACGCCCAGAACAGGTTCTGCTTGATCACGCGAAGCGTCCGGCGGGAGAGCACGATCGCGTCGGCCACCGCGCCGACATCGTTTTGCATCAGCGTGATGTCGGCGGCGTCGATCGCGACATCCGTTCCGGAGCCGAGCGCGATGCCGACGTCGGCCTGGGCCAGGGCCGGCGCATCGTTGATGCCGTCGCCGACCATCGCGACGACCCGGCCTGCGGCCTGCAGCGCCTTGACTTCCGCGGCCTTGCGATCCGGCAGGACGCCGGCCACGACGCGATCGATCTCGCCGCGGGGCGCCACCTGGCGGGCGATGGCCTCCGCTGTGGCCGGGTTGTCGCCAGTGATCATCACAACGTCCAGGCCGAGCGCCTTTAGGCGGCGGATGGCGTCGGCTGATTCCGGCCGCGGCGTGTCAGCGATCGCGATCAAGCCGGCGACCTTCGGAGCCGACCTTACCGCATCACCTGGCCTTCCTGGTTGCCCTGAGTTCGTCGAAGGGCTCACCACGAACGCAGGGGGCCGAGACTTGTCGCCTGGATCCAGTCCGGCGCTGGGCGACGCGTGTTCGACCGCCACGAACATGACCGTACGCGCGAGCGCGGACAGGCGGCCGACGTCAGGCGCGAGCGGTGTGATATCGACGCCCCACGCCTCCATCAAGCGCGAGTTGCCGATGAACACACCCCGGCCGTCCACTGTGGCAACGATCCCGTGCCCGGGAACCGCCTCGAAGGCGGAGACATCCAGGAGCGGCGTGCCGCCGGCAGCAGCGGCGCGGATGATTGCCTCGCCGAGCGGGTGCTCCGACCGCTGCTCGGCCGACGCGGCTAGTTGCAGGAGCGCGTCGCGTGGGCTGGCGGCGCCGGGCGGCGCGCCGAATCCTGGCGCGGGCACGACGTCGGTCACATCCGGCTGGCCTCTGGTGATGGTGCCTGTCTTGTCGAGCACGACCGTTGCGATCTGCCCGGCCCGCTCGAGCACCTCCCCCCCGCGAAACAGGATCCCTTTCTCGGCGCCCTTGCCGGTGGCCACGAGGATCGCCGTCGGCGTGGCCAGGCCCATCGCGCACGGGCACGCGATGATCATGACAGCGACGAAGTTGACGATCGCCAGCGTGAGCCGTGACCCGGCCGGCGACACGTCGTACCAGATCACGAAGGTCAGGATGGCGAGACAAATGACGACGGGGGTGAAATAGCCCGAGATGACGTCCGCCAGGCGGGCGATCGGCGGGCGGCTCGCCTGGGCCTGCTGGACGAGGCGGACGATCTGTCGCAACATCGTATTGCGGCCGACGCGCGTCGCGCGAAACAGAAAGCTGCCGGTGCGGTTGACGCTGCCGCCGAACACCGGCGCGCCAGGCCCCTTGTCGATCGGCAGCGACTCGCCTGTCAGCATCGATTCGTCGACGGCCGACGAACCCTCAATCACGTCGCCGTCCACCGGGATTCGCTCCCCCGGCCTGACCACGACCGTGTCGCCGACGACCACGCCGGCCACCGGTACGTCAGTCTCGCGGCCACTGCGAACGACGCGCGCCGTCCTGGGCTGAAGGTGAACGAGACGCCTGATGGCTTCGGAGGTCCGGCCTCGCGCCCGGGACTCGAGCGTCCGGCCGAGCAGCACGAGCGCAATGATCGCGGTCGAGACCTCGAAATACACCGCGGCCTGGCCGTGAGGCATCGACGCCGACGGCGGCGCGGCGTGCGCCACCAGTTCCGGCGCGACGGTGACGACGCAGGAGTACGCGAAGGCGGCGCCGGTGCCGACCGCGATGAGCGTGTTCATGTCGGCGTTCCGGTGCTTGAGGCTCGACCAGGCGCCGCGGTAGAACTGCGATCCCGCGAAAACAATGACCGGAGCGGCGAGCAGGAACTGGAGCCAGTTCACGCCAGGAAACCGCACGTGCGCCATGCTGACGACGAGGATTGGCAGCGACAGGCTCGCGGCCACGATCAGCTTCAGGCGCAGGAGCCGGTATTCGGCAGTCTGCGCCCGGCGCTGGGCGTCGTCGATGGCCAGCTCGTCGGGCTCCGCATCGCTCGCGGACGCCGCGCCGGACGGCGGCGTGGCCACTGGCAGGACGTCGTAGCCGACGCTTCTCACCGCGGCGATGAGGTCGGGCGGTGCCACGGCGGCGGGATCGAAGACGACGGTGGCGCGCCCCGTGGCGTAGTTGACTCCTGCCTCTTTCACGCCCGGCACGTCTTTCAACGTCAGCTCGATCGTTCTGGCGCAGGCGGCGCAGCTCATGCCGGTGACGGGCAATGTGACCGTGTCGGGCGTGCTCCCACCGGATGCGGCGGCCGGCGCCGCGGCACGATCGTCGAGTCTCTCGGGTGGCACGCCGTGGTCCCTCGCCCGATATGGTACCCCATGCCGTCCGCCGCCGTGGCTGTCGCGTGGAACCTCAGACCCGCGAATCCGAAGCGGGCCTGCCTTCGACTCCGCTCAGGCCACGAAAGGCCGGCTCGACAGATCGTGAAACAGGGTGTCGTCAGTCGGCCTTGCGGGCGCTCTCGCTGAGCGAGAACGTCATCGTGCCGCAGATCACGATCTGGCCGTTCACGCGGGCGACGCCCCGCAGCACACCCATCCGGCTGCGGAGGCGCTTGACCCTCGCCTCGATGATGACGACGTCGCCGGGATGGACCGGGCGCCGGTAGCGCACGCGCTCGATGCCCATGAAGTAGATGAGCTTCTCGCGGTTCTCCGGCTTCGCCAGGATCATGATGGCGCCGACCTGGGCGACCGCCTCGGTCAGGATGGTCGGCGGCAGCACGGGCGGCTGGCCAGGCGTGTGCGAAAGATAGCGCTCGTTGAGCGAGACGTTCTTGATGCCCACCACGCGCTTGTCGGGCTCGAACTCGATGATGCGATCGACGAGCAGGAAGGGGTACCGGTGAGGCAGAATCCGCTCGATCGCGCTGTAGTCGAGGGGAAGCGTGAGGCCCATCACGTCGGTCATCGAGAACCAGTATAATCCGGATCTTGCGAACCTGAGCCGACGAGACGCCGTGGACCATCCTCCTTCGCCCGATGATCCCGCAGCCGCGACGCGACCCGAGCCACGCGTGACCAGGCCGACCGACCAGGAGCTCCTGAAAATCCTGTTTGACCTTGGCCGCCAGGTCACCGCGGTGCTGGACCTGGACGAGCTGCTGCACAAGGTGCCGGAGCTGATCACGCGGCTGGTCGACTTCCAGGCGTTCGCGGTGTACCTGCTCGACGAGAAACGGGCGGAGCTGTCGATCGCGTACTCGGTCGGGTACCCCGACGCCGCCGCCTCGACCCGGCTGAAGGTCGGCCAGGGCATCGTCGGGGCCGCCGCGGCCGAGGGGCAGCCACAGCTCGTCCACGACGTCCTCGGCGATCCCCGCTATGTCGAGATCGTGCCGGGCACCAGGTCCGAGCTGGTCGTGCCGCTCCGCCGGAAAGGCAAGATCCTGGGCGTGCTCAATCTCCTGAGCATCACGCCGGGGCAGTTCACGGAGACCGACGAGGCCGTCCTCCGGCAGTTCGCGGCCGCCGTCGCCGTGGCGATCGAGAACGCGCGGCTCTTCGAGCAGGAGAAGCAGCACGCGGAGACGCTCGAGACGCTCGCCCATATCGGCCGCGAGGTCGCATCTATCCTGGATCTGGACGAGCTGCTGACCTCGATCGCCCAGCACGTCCGGTGCGTCATCAACTACCGGACGTTCGGGATCCTGCTGATCAACCCGGACACGAACGAGCTGGAGATGAAGCTGGCCGTGAAGTACGGCGAGCATGCGAACCCGCCGAGCGTCAAGCTCGGCGAGGGGCTGTGCGGGTACGCCGCGCTTCACAAGGAGCCGGTGCTCGTGCCCGACGTGTCGAAGGATCCGCGCTACATCAAGTTCGTCGAGGACGCGCGGTCGGAACTCGTGATTCCGCTGCTCGTGAAGGACCGCTGCATCGGGGTGTTCGACCTCGAGAGCCCGGAGCTGGACGCGTTCACGAGGGCGCACCAGGAGATCCTGACGCTCCTGGCGAGTCAGGCTGCGGTCGCCATTGAGAACGCGCGCCTTTACGAAACGGTTCGCGCGAATGAAATCCGCCTGGAGAACGAGCTCCGGTTCGCGCAGCGGGTGCAGGTGGCGCTGCTGCCAGCCGGGCTGCCGAAGCGGATGAAAGGCGTGGACGTGGCCGCGCGCTTCGCGCCCGCGCGCGAGCTGGGCGGCGACCTGTACGATTTCCTGTCGCCCGAGCCGAACAGCCTCGTGGTCGCCGTCGGCGACGTGTCGGGCAAGGGCGTGCCGGCGGCCCTCTACAGCGCGTTTGCCGGGGAGCTGATCCGTTCGCGGACGTTTCGCCGCCGGTACGCACCCGAGCCGTCCAGCCCGTCGAGCGTGCTCGCGTCGATCAACACGATTCTCAACGAACGGGACCTCCTCGAGTACTACTGCACCCTCTGCTACGCGCAGTTCGATCTCAAGCGCCGCACGGTCGTCCTTGCGAACTCCGGCCTCCCGTATCCCATCCGGTGCGTCGGGGAGACCTGCGAGCCCATCGAGCTTCCCGGCGTGCCGCTCGGGTCGTTTGCGGGGTCGTCCTATGACGATCTCCGCTTCGATCTGCACGGCGGCGACCTGTTCGTGTTCTGCACGGATGGCGTGTTCGAGGCGAGGGACGCGAGTGGCCGGGAATTCGGGACGGCCCGGCTGCTCGAGGCGGTCAGCGCGGCCCGTGGCCAGCCAGCCGGCGCCGTGGTGGACACCATCTTCGGTGCCGTCCAGCGGTTCCTGGGCGATGAGCCGGCGAACGACGACATGACCGCCGTCGCGGTGCGCCTGATGATCTGAGGGTTCCCGCGGAGGTGGGACGCGAGGAAAACCGTGGCCTGCTGCTGGCTGGTGTCCTGGCCGTCAGCCCGGGAGGTCAGGCCGGCGCGAGGCCAACGAGGGACTGGCCGCGCCGGAATCGTGAACATCCTGCCACGGGATGCGGCGGTGCCAGCGCCTGCCTGATTGTCTACGCACCCCGTTGATTCGGCGCGACCACACGCTGGTGGTTCAAAAGCCGTGCCGCCCCGGGAACCCACAGAATCCCGCAATCGCCGGCACTGTGTCGCCCGCCGCGTCCTGCAACGGTGACGCGGCGATGACCTCTCGCGGTGACTTCAGTACACGCCCAGGTACCGGTCCACCTCCCACGGCGACACGTGCTTGATGTAGTCGAACCACTCGTTGCGCTTTGCCTCGACGAAATGCTTCACGATGTGCTCGCCGAGCGTCTCGAGCACGAGCTGGTCCTTCTCCAGCTCGTCGAGCGCCTCGTTCAGGTTGCCCGGCAGCTCGTCGATCCGGTGGTGCCGGCGCTCGCGGTGGCTCATCTTGTAGATGTTCTTGTTGATCGGCGGGCCGGGATCCAGCTTCTGGTCGATGCCGTCGAGGCCGGCGCGCAGCATCACGGCCAGCGCCAGGTACGGGTTGCACGACGGGTCGGGCATGCGCAGCTCGATGCGCGTCGCCACGCCGCGGGCCGCCGGCACCCGGACAAGCGGGCTGCGGTTGCGCTCCGACCACGCGATGTTGGTCGGCGCCTCGTAGCCGGGCACCAGGCGCTTGTAGGAATTCACCAGTGGGTTCGTGATCGCACAGAAGCCCTTGGCGTGCTTGAGGAGGCCGCCGATGTAGCTCAGGCACAGCTCGCTCAACTGCCACCGGCCGTGCTCGTCGTAAAAGAGGTTCTTGCCGTCGGCGAAGAGCGACTGGTGGGTGTGCATGCCGGAGCCGTTGATCCCGTAGATCGGCTTCGGCATGAACGTCGCGTGCACGCCGTTCCGTGTGGCGACGTTCTTCACCACGAACCTGAACGTGCTGATGCTGTCGGCCGTCGTCAGCACGTCGTCGTAGCGGAAGTCGATCTCGTGCTGTCCCGGCGCCACCTCGTGGTGCGCCGCCTCCACGTGAAAGCCCATCACCTGGAGCGCGAGCACGATCTCGCGGCGCACGTCCTCGCCCATGTCGATTGGGGTCAGGTCGAAGTAGCTCGCCTTGTCGTGCGTCTCGGTCGTCGGCACGCCGTCCTTCTTCTGGAAGAGGAAGAACTCGGCCTCGGGCCCCGCGTTCATCACCCAGCCGTGCGCCGCCGCCCGCGCAATCACCTTCTTCAGCGTCGTCCGCGGACAGCCTGAGAAGGGCGTCCCGTCGGGGGTCGCAATGTCGCAGATGATGCGACCCACCTTCTCTCCCCGCGCGTCGGACCAGGGGAACACGCGGAACGTGTTCAGGTCGGGCTTGAGCAGCATGTCCGACTCCTCGATCCGGACGAACCCCTCAATCGAGGACCCGTCGAACATGATCTCGCCGTCGAGTGCCTCTCTGAACTGGCTGTCAGGGACCTCGACGTTCTTGATCGTGCCCAGGATGTCGCTGAACTGAAGCCGCAGGAACTTCACCCGTTCCCGCTCGGCCTGCTCGAGAATCTCCAGTTTCTTGTCAGATTGCACGCGAACCCCCTTTTCTGGCTGCGCCTAGGCGCGCCTGGATCCCTTGGAGCCGCCGGTTCCCGTCAGCGCGGGAAGCCGTCCGACGGCCGGCCCGGATTGCCAATTGAAGAGCCAGCCGCAGCTTAACCGCAGAGTGGCTGGTCAGTCAATCAAAATCTGCAGGAAAACGATTGCGCCTTGCAGAAAATAGAACCAGCTATGTCAACGGAGTGCCGCATTCGTGCAAAGTGGCGCACGAAAGCGGCGATCCATGCAAGGAACTGTCTGCAGCGCTTGTCGCTGCGAGGGGCCCCGGTGGTGGCCTGATGGTCCCCGTCTCCCTTTGGCCGGCCCGTCCTTTTCCCGGGGAAGCACGTCTGATCCATTAACGAAGGCCCGCCTCAAACCGCCGAGCCCCAAGTGAGGCCAGCAGCCGCGGATCTTCGCTCATAGCGCGCGGCCGTCGAACGGCCGCTCCTAAGACAGATTCCAAGGTCGCCACACAAACTTACTTCAACCGCGACGATGTCACCCTTGGAAGATGTCTAGACAGGGAGGGATCGATGCGAGTGACGCGACTCGTAGGTTCTGCAGCGACGGCCCTGGCGCTCCTCGCCGGGTTCGTGGCTATCGCGCCCGCCGTCAGCGGGCAGACGAAGGCCGTGGAACGGGCGGTGCAGGATGCGCGGAACCTCGCGCTGGCCGTGCGGCCCGACATCCAGGTCTTCGACATGACCGGTCCCGAGATCGGTGTCACGATCCGTGAAGCCGAGAAGGGGGACGGCGTCATCGTTGGCGAGGTGCGAAGCGGGAGCCCGGCGTCAAAGGCTGGGGTTCGCGCCGGCGACGTGATCGTCGAGTTCGACGGCGAGAAGGTCCGGAGCGCCCGGCAGCTCACGCGGCTCGTGAGGGAGACACCCGCGGGCCGATCCGTGAAGATGGCCGTGATGAGAGACGGCAAGCGTGTGGACCTCGCCGTGACGCCTGAGGAGCGCGCCAGCGCGTTGACCGGCCAGCTGCGCACGTTGGAAGAGAGGCTGCGCGAGCTTCCGGAGCGAGGCAGGGCGTTCGAGTTCCGGGCGCCTAACCTGGACAGGCTTGAGATCCTCCCGCCGGAAGGGCCGCTGGCGCTGATTGAGCGCTTCAGCCCGCCGAGCGGCCGCCTCGGCGCGGTCGTGCAGGAAATGACGCCGCAGCTTGCGGCCTACTTCGGGGCCAAAGATGGCGTGCTCGTGACCGCGGTGAACGACGGGTCCGGGGCGGCCAGGGCGGGTCTCAAAGCAGGCGACGTCATCACCGCGGTCAACGATCGGGCGGTCAACAGCAGCTCCGACCTCGTTCGGCTCCTGCGGGAGGCCGGCGACGGCGCCGAGGTGACGATCGCGATCGTCCGTGACCGCAGGCCCATGACCGTCAACGTCAAGCTGGAGAACGTGAAGACCGCGCCGCGGATCATCCGGCGGACCATCATCGTCTAATCACCAACTCACTTGGATTGACGGTCCGCCTCCGAGGGGGCCGGAGACGATGAGGTGAGCGAGGCCAGCTGGGCGGCGACGATCGCCGCAATCGCCTGGCTGGTCTTGTTCGTTTCCCCGCCGTTTCGGATCTCGGCTGCCAGCACGCCAACGCACCCGGCTGGCGTCACGAGCGGAGCCACGATGGCTCCGTGTGTGCCGCCGCTGCCCTTGACGACTCGAGCCTCTCCCGTCCTGAACGTCTCGGCGGTGGCGTTGTCCTCGTCGGGGGCGAGTTCGCCGATTCTCGCCAGCGCCAGCTCCGAATAGCCGTGGCTGAGCACCGGCTGCAGCGCACGGGTCGTCGGATTGACCATCCACACGATGATGCCGGAGGCGTTGAGGACGGCCGCGGTCCGCTTGACGAGCGACGGCAGCGCGGCGGGATCGCCGAGACGACTGAATTCGCCGCAGAGCGTCGCGACGGCGCCGAGGTCGGGTGCCGGACCGGACGGCGGCGCCGGCAGCGGCAAGGCGGGCGGGGTCGAGTCGGTGAGGCCCAGCGTGTCGAGCGGCCGGGAGGTCTGCGGATAGGACACCAACAGGAGCAGGCATACGAGGCCGACCGCGGCGGCTGCCGCGACGACCCCGGCCTCGATCGTCCGGGTGCGCCGAAGCCACTGGCCCTGATCCGCAGCTCCCTGCGCAACGGCCTCTTCGATCCGCGCGGCACAGGAGGCTGTCGTCTCGGCGCTTTCGCCGAAGATGAGATCGGATGCCATCAGCCGCTGATTGGACTTCAGGAACCCACGCACCTGCTCGTCAGTTTTCGCGAACGCGTCCAGCAAGTCGGCAGCAGCGTCGAGCGCCTGGGCCGCGGCCGGGTTTGCCGCCGCCCTGCGCGCGTCTGCCAGGCTGGCCCGCAGGGCATCCAGCAGCGTCGTGACCCTGCCGAGCCAGTAGGTTTCACCCTGGCCGGCGACGACGTAGGCCTGCTGGGTTGCGCGGAGATCCGCGACGCCGGCCAGAAGGCGCCGCGCGGCCGCCTCGGACGTTCGAACGGCCTCCTGCCTGGCGTCCCGCTCGCGCTCCGTCGTCCACAGCTTCCAGCCAGTGGCAGCCTGTGCCAGCAGGAACAGCCCGACCAGCGCGAACCGCAGACCGCGACTCCTCATCGTGATCCTCGTCAGGGCTCACCCGCGTCGGGCCCCGCGGGGCTCCTTGCGCGCTGCCCTTCAGAACGTCGGGACGTAGGGGCTCAAGTACCGTGCGATCACGGTCAGCCGGTCCGTCAGGATCAGCACGCCGATGACCACCAGCAGCGCGCCGGATGTGACCTCGATCGCGCGGTAGTGGCGGCGAATCCTGCCCAACGCGGCGAAGAACTGGTTGATGGCCAGCGCGGTGATCAGAAAGGGAATGCCGAGACCCAGGGAGTACACGACCAGCAGGCGGATACCCTGGGCGACAGTCTCCTGGGCCGCGGCGATCGCCAGGATGCCCGCGAGAATCGGGCCGATGCACGGCGTCCACCCGAACGCAAACGCGACGCCGACAAGCCCGGCGCCGAGGATGCCGGCCGGCTTCTTGCGAGCCTGCACCCGTTTCTCGCTGTACAGCCACGCGATCCGGAGGATCCCCATCGTGTGC
>Ga0315296_10001116_pt1 | contig 23618 bp, 27 predicted proteins | sample YL17G14_18_MG_FD_203921 | JGI IMG/M metagenome (GOLD analysis project Ga0315296, IMG submission 203921) | Sediment microbial communities from Yellowstone Lake, YNP, Wyoming, USA - YL17G14_18 | ecosystem: Environmental > Aquatic > Freshwater > Lake > Sediment | place: USA: Wyoming | collected... | reverse complement strand
TCACGAGGCGCTCGGGCAACTCACTCCGGCGGAATACTCAAACAAGCTGAAAATCTACGGCCTGCCGACTAAAAATGTCATCGTTTTACAAACTTAAATGTGTATCATATGTATCTGAACCTGGACATAGATTTTTCATTTTTGTAAGCAAAACACCCCGAAACAAGGGGTGTTTTATTCATTTTTATTTAAAAAAACCTAGTAATAATAAAGATAAATAACGCGCCTAAACAAGTGAGGCCTATCAACTTATACGAACTGTGTTCTGCGTGAGCTTCGGGTAAAATATCTGAAGCTCCGATATACAGCAAGAATCCGGCAAAAAACCCAAGATACAAAACTAAAAAATGCGGCGAAACCCGAAAAAACAACGTTGACACAGCTCCCAAAATTGGAGCTGCAGAATGCAAGAGTAAAAATATTTTAGATTTTTTTTCGGTGTTCTTGTGGGTAAGCATAAAAGTGACGCTATTTAGTCCATCTGTGAAAGAATGGGATATTACTGCAACGGCAACTAATATTCCAATAGCCGGACTAATTTGGAAGCCAAAGCCAATACCAACCCCATCTATAAAACTATGCCCGATTAAAGCTAATGCAGAAACAACTCCTACCTGCGGATGTTTGTGTTCTGCGTAATCGTGTTCATGAGCATGGTGTATTAAAATAGTTTTTTCTAATATATGAAAAATCAAAAATCCCAAAACTAAAGCTACCATCACTTCAATTGAATCAAAATTATTAATTTTTACCTGTTCTATGATTTCAGGAAAAATTTCAAAACTAACCACGCCAAGCAAAACCCCAGCGGAAAAAGCCATTATATAGTGAATTTTTTCTTTAAACCTTATAGCAAAAATCCCGCCTAAAAAGGTGAAGACAAAAGCGAGTGTAGAAAAAATTATTACTTGCCAGTTCATTTTTCCATTTTATATTTTCTTACGGACTAACGCAAGCCCAACTAACCTTGAAAATATCTTTATAATTTAGTAAGATAAACTCAACCATTCCGGTGTAGCTTCAGCCAGAGGCTGATCCGCCTTTGGCGGACAATGCAAAATATGTTTACAGTTTACGTTCTAAAAAGTTTTAAAAACAATAAAAGATATATTGGTCAAACTTCAAAAGATGTTCTCGAAAGATTATCTGAACACAATAAGGGTTGCAATAAATGGACTAATCAAAACAAGCCATTTAAGGTAATTTATACCGAAGAATATAGTTCTAGAACTGAAGCACGAAAAAGAGAAAATTTTTTGAAGTCGGGCCAAGGAAGAAAATGGCTTGACGAGAGTATTCCGGTGTAGCTCAATGGTAGAGCGACTCCCTGTGAACATAATACGCAGCTTCCAAAGGAAACTTTGGAATGAATTAATCTCGGGATAACGGTGAAACCCTGAAATGGGTAATACCGTGGGAACCCTGCTTAGCGGGGGCGCCGTAGAGACTAGATACCGAGATGCCTAAGTTTGTTTTTACAAATATGGCAAAGATATAGTCCACCCCCCGTGGAAACATAGGGACAAGTGTAAGGAGTGGGTTGTAGGTTCGAATCCTACCACCGGAGCCAGTAAGGAAGTTCTAAAAAATTAGCGTTTATTTCCGCCTCGCCGCTTTGCGGCTCGGCGTCAAAATTGCCCAAATTTACGAGTATTTTCCACGCCCCGCGTGGAAAATACTTTATGTTTTGGTCTGCCAAAACAAGGTTCGAGCCGACTTTTTTGAGAAAATCGGCTTTTTCTTTCAAGTTTCCTTTTTCAGCGACATTTTGCGCTTGATTTGCCTCAAAAATGAATCTTTTGGCCGGTTCGAGCCAATGACTGCCGTTTTGCTCAAAATCTTTCAATTTCTCGGAAATCTCAACTTTTCGGTTGATGATTTTTTTCTACCCCCGGATTTAATAATAACCTCGCCGTACGAAAGAACTAAACAAACAGCTGCGCCTCTTATTGAAAAGTTTCCGAATGTTCCAGTAGAAGAATGGCCAATACAAGAATTTACCTATCTATCGTTAGACAGATGTAATGGCACAACTATTTTAGAAAGAAAGCCCTGGACAGAAGAATATTGGAAAAAGGAAAATCCTTTTTACTCAGATGGCGACGGCGCAGAAAGCTGGCTGAGTTTTATGAATCGCGCATCTGATATCATAGAAAAGATTAAAGCCAGAAAAGAAAGGTTTATCGTCTTATTCAGCCACGAATATTTTATTGCCGCAATAAAGTATATTCTAAGCAAAGAGGAATTTGAAATCACCCCAAACCACATAAAGGATTTCAGGCAGTATTTTCTTTCTAACCGTGTCCCAAACGCCTCAAAGGTTGAGTTTACGTTCAATGACTGACAAACCCCCGCCTAAGCCCCGAAAGCCCCACAAAACCCCAAAGGGTTGCTCACGTGCATCAAAAAAGCCCGGCTCCCCGGGCTTTTGCTATTATACAAATTTTTATAAAACTTAAACTAAATCTTTTAATTTTGTAAATCTAACTTTTTCAAACCTTGCCTGGTCAATTCTTTTATAGGCCCAATCCATTTTTGTTAGTTTCGAAACCCACTTACACCATTCTTCGGCGCGCTTATCTTTCAGTTTTACATCAATATCCTCTCTGCCTTTTGTTTCGATAATATAAAAAGTATCCGCAGTTTTTGCTATAAAATCTGGGATATAACTTCGTACAAAACCGTTGGTGTCAATGTAGGTGATACGAAAATTTATTGTCTGTTGATGATTTTTTATAAAAGCGATTACATCGTCATCATTATCAAGTAAACGAATAAACTTTTCTTCAAGTTTATTTTCGATTGGCGTGAAATTGAGCACTGTTTTTTTAATCTCCAATACATCTCGCGACCACGGAAAAGGTTTTATATTTATTGATTGCAACTCCTCGCCCATTAATTTTATGTCTTCAGACACAGCAGTTAAGTCATTAATCCTATCAACAAAAACCTCAATTAAACGAACCCGCACTTTGGCATTATTAAGTCGCTTTAAATCTTCTTCGCTGAATTTTAACAGTTTATCGAATAATTTATTCTTTATATACTCTTTCGTAATACCGACGATATTCTCAAATTGTCCTGGCACTCGGCTGTATTTTTGAATTTTTTTTGCGATTGCGCCGATATAAATATCTGGCCTGTCTGCAAACGGCATAGTTAATATCTCCTCTTCTTCTATTTGCTTAGTAAGTAAGTCTCTTTTACGCATTTTAATTTCTGTCGGCTTTAGATCTTTATAACGAAAAAGCGGAGAAGGTAAATCGGATATTTTTAACTTCTGGATTTTTTTTACTTCCCTTGTAACTCCACCTTGTGTAATCGGCACAACAATATTGTAACCTTTTTTATTTTCTACAACGTTTATAATTTTCGGCAACTGTTCTGGTTTCTGTATCGGCACAAACTCTATTTTTACTCCCTGCTCAACTAATGCTTCTTCAATTAAATCGTGGAAGGCCGGATGCTCAATAACAATAAGCTCGTCAGTAAAACCAAACTGACCCGGAAACATACGACGCAATCCGCGACCAAGCGTTTGCTCTGGCAAAATTTTTGAATCTGCACTTAAGGGTCTCAGCGGTGCAATAACTTTTACATTTTTAACATCCCATCCTTCACGAAGCATCAAAACTGAAACAACTACGAGATAGGGATTTTCCGGCTCGTCTACTTCTCTTGCCCATTTTCTCGCTTTGTCTAAATCGTTCCTGCTGACGTCTCCGCTTCTGTCGGTATGGATAGTTAAAACCTTGCTGGAAAACTCTTTAAATGTGTCTAAATAATCGGCAACTTGATCGGCTGCCCTGGTGTTTTCCGCCATAACAAATAGAATCGGCTTTTTCCCTGTCTTTTTTATTTCTTTATAAATAACTCTCCACTTATTTACAGCCGCATCAATTTGAACCCTGTATTTTTCCGCAGCATCATCACTTTCTATTTCAGGTATATTTTCTATTTCGGCAATCTTTGGTCGTTTTACTATTTGGTCGTTAATTGCTTCTCCGAGAGTATATTCAGTAATGATATGTGTAAATAAATTACCTGATCTATCCTTCGGAGTTGCAGAAAAATCAAGCTGGCACATTAAGCCAGAGCGTTCATAAATCTCTGCGACGGCCTTATTCCACACTAAATCTTCATCCCAAACATGATGCGCTTCATCATTAAGCACCATAACATTTTTAAGATGCGACAATCTGTCTTTTAATTTAGCAATAGAAACTGCAATATCACTTGGTGGTTTTGGCCCTAATATATTTTGCACAGGGTTTTCTGCATCTCCATTATTATGTTCAACAAATTTTTGCCAATTCAACAGATAAAGCGTTGCGAGTTTGGTGCTTTCTCTTTCTTCGTCTGCGCCTATTACATCTAATTGAAAATCGCTACTCCATTCGGGTGGAATAAAGGGAGATTTCTTAAAAATAGCGCCCTCAAAAAACTCTGGATTTTTCGAATCACCCATTAGTCTATCAAGCACTATTAAGTTTGGCGCGATAAGAACAAAGTTTTTGGTAAAATCTTTTTTCTTCTCATAAAGAGCGTTGAAATACGACCAAACAACAGCCATTGCCATAACCATTGTTTTTCCCGAACCGGTCGCCATTTTGAAAGCGTATTTTGCCCATTTGTCAGCACTCGGGTCAATCGGAACTCGCGCGTCAATTTGTTGGGCTAACTGATATAAACTTCTCGATTGTAAAACTTCATAACAGTAAATAAGATGTTCAATTGCTTCTTTTTGCGCTCGCCAAAAAGCAAAAGACGAACCGCTTGCTAATCGATGCTCCTCCGAAAACCACCACTCCAAAAGCCTCCGAGTTGTCTCGGTCGTTCCTTCTTTATATCCGCCCTCGCGCCACGCCTTAACCAACGGCCTCAACGCGCGAACAAGCGGAAGATTTGATTGGTTAGATGTTTGCTTTTCCATAAAACTATTAGATTTTACAACTTATTCACAGCCCTATTTTTCGCTTAATTTCTCCTAATTTACTAATAAATACATCCTAAATCTACTAATTTAGTTAGTTCGTATTTGCCAATGTCCTGAACGCTCGGAACCTATGCGCTCAATTTTTCCCTCTAATCTAAGTTCTTGAAGCAAATTTGAAATATCACTCGTCTTTAAATCGGGAAAAGCATCTTTAAAATCTTTTTTCATCCCCTTACCTTCTCTCCGTATATGTTCTAAAATTAATTCTTTTTTATGTTCGCGGGTTATTCCCTTAATTCTAGTATATAATCCTGGGCGTTCCTCATAGGTATAATAATTATGAGATAACATGTATTTAGTACCGCTTGTTTTTCCAATTTTTTCTACCACACCTAATTCCAAAAACTTTTCTCTAAACATTAGATCGTTCAAAGTTTTTTTATCTCGCAATAATTCTAACTGGTAAATCTCCTTAAACGAAAAAACGGTTTGCTTCTCTCGTCCTATTTTTTCCAAAAATAAAATGAAGTTTTTGTCTTTAACTCGAGCAGGAATCTTCAGCGACACTTGAGACGAATCACTACCAGATAAGTCTGGCAATCCCTTGCCGTCACGAATGGTTGATTCAAAAATCTGATCCATTCCTTGTCCCGATCTTTCTACAAGTCCTAATTTTTGAAACACTTCAGCAATCCGTCTATTTCGCCATGCTTGTCGCTCCAAAACGTTTTCCGGGGTAATGCCCGGTAAAAATCCGCCTGGGCTTAGAACGAGTAAATTACTTGGGTCAGCCTTGATAAATACCGATTGAGATACAATCGTATAGTCGCGATGCGTTACAGCATTTAAAACCGCCTCTCGAATTGCCTGTTCATTAAATGCGAACACTTCTCGTTGTATCAATCCTTCTTGAATAGGTATACGTATATTTCTGTCGCTAATTACTTTCCATACATCGTCAAAAATCTTCAGAAATGGTTCGCGCCATTCTTTACGAAAGTCGTGAGAAATTTTATTCGGGTCCTGTCGCCATTCAAAAACAATCTCGGCACCGGGTAGCAATTGATCTATTTTTTCTTTTTTCCCAAGCAAAATAAGTGCACCGTAATTCAACCCATCATCATCCAAAAGCTCCAAAGCTCTTAATATATCTTCGTATGTTTTTTGTGAATAGCTGTGATTACGTAACTGCAAAAGCTCCCTTAATCGCTCAAGCGCATTTTCGTCAAGATCGTTAAACAAAAAATTGGGAACAATCTTTGAAGAAAAATCATCGTCCACTTCTATAAAAATAACCCTTAGTGTCTCTTGGTTCATTTCTGTAAGTGATTCACCGGCTCTCATCGGATATGTATATTTTCCCTTTGATTGGATTGGCCTTCCTTTTGGCCTGGAGGGAATCTGAAAAACAACAACCCGCCCTTTCGGGTGTAGTAATTCCTCAACTTTTACCCTGACATCAATCGCATTGAGTATTCGTCCGGGATAACTCTGTAAAGTTCCTTGAAATAATTTTGTCCCGACAACGGTTCTATTTTTATTATCAATTCCAAAAATCAAATATCCGCCGCCCTCATTAGCCAAAGCAGCACAGTAGTCAAAAAGCTCGTCATCAGAAAATGAACTCTTATTTTTAAATTCCAGATTTTCTCTTTCATATTCCCGAAGTAATTTTTCCAGTTCTTGTATGGTCATATTTTTACTTCAACTAACTTCGTCGTGTCATTGCCGAAAATATCAATGACTTTGACGAGAATATTATATTTGCCTGACTTTTTGTATTCATAATCCATTGACAATTCTAATTTTGGCTCTTTGCGGGTGCGGTAGCGTTGATTCATATTGTGGAAGGTATCATCTTCTTCTGTTTGCTCCTCGTGTTGATTGAACATCCAGTCCACCGCCCAGTAATCAATAAAGTTGCTCCAGTTTTTAACCTTGTCTTTTACTTCTTCCGGTAATAATTCTGGATTCGGAATAATAAAATCTTTGAGTGTAATCGTTATACGCTTTCCTTCTGTTTTCGGTTCAACTTCCAAATACGCGAGCTCGTAAAAGTGTATATCTTCTTTCACTTTCGGGTCGCTTACATTAAGCTCCATTACCTCGCGCGGTATTTGGAATGTTGAAAGTTTTACGCCGTATCGCTCGGCTTCCTCTTTTACTAAATCGTGTAATCCCATTTCCCACTCCCAGCCAAGAACATCAAGCGATTTGATTTTATTTTCTTTACACTCGCTCAACGCCTCGCGTATCTCGGAAAGCGTTACCGGAGCGTCCACCGCGCCAATGCGCACAAACGCCTTGTCTTTTTTGCCGTGTAGACTCTTAAAACCTTCCACCGGCTCGGCATGGTAGAGCTCCAAAATAAATTTGAGATAATTTTTATATCGGCCGTTTAATTTTACCCATCGATGTCGTTCATATTTTCCCAAGTTTTGAACGACAAACGGCTTTGCTCCCATATCCAAAAGTCGCTTGCGGGATGTATGAACGGCAAAACGGCTCAAATCACTCATTACCCATTTTCGTTTCAGTTCTTCAGCGACAACGCCGGTAGTTCCAGAACCACAGAAAAAGTCGCCGATTAAATCACCCTTATCGGAAGAGGCCTTAATAATTCTTTCAAGAAGTTTTTTAGGTTTTTGTGTTGGATAATCTACAATTTCATTTCTTAATCTTGATACAACGGGCAGATACCACCAGTCTTCTGGTATTTTCCCCTTGGATAAGTCGGCTTTAGTATCGCCTCCGAAACCAGTGCCTTCACTCTCAAATTTGCCAGCAGTCGTTTCGTGATATGGTATACGGATATCATCTGTATTAAACTTCCATTTTTCACTTTTAGAATACCAGAAAATATTGTCATGTTTACGGGAAAATTGTTCCTGGCCTGGCGCACTAGGACCAGTATAAGTCCACACGATTTCGTTTCTTAAATTTTCTCTTCCAAATATCTCGTCCATCATCAATTTCACATAATGTCCAACATGCCAATCCAAATGAACATAAATTGAGCCGTTGTCCGCCAAAAGTTCTTTCATTAAAACAAGGCGGTCGTACATCATTTGAAGATATGACTGCATGCCTTTGCCCCAAGTGTCGCGGTATGCTTTTATTTCAAGCGCGGATGGCTCCTTCGTAATTTCCTGGTCGCCGATTCTAACTTCAAATGAAAAATCATCGCCAGTCGCAAACGGTGGGTCAATATAAATGAGATTTATCTTGCCCGCAAATTCTTTGAGAAGCGACCCCATTATTAAAAAATTATCACCCCAAATGAGCCGGTTTTTCCATTCGCTTTCAGGACGAATTATTTTAAGTTTTTCCTGCTTCTTTTTATCTTTAAAAAATTTCTGCTGTTCGGCGGCGCTAAAAATATCTCCCTGCCTATAACCGCGCGGCAAATTAATTGTTTCAATCGTCTGAAACGGGAGCTCCACACGCTCAACTTCCCTTCGCTTTCCCGGCCAAACAAGCTCGGTTTTATCAATCGACTGATTATTATTTTTATCTAAATCTTTTATTTTCGCCATGTTTATATAATTTTTTCTTAATTTAACCACAAATTTTGCCTTTCCGCAAGTTGACTTTGGTCTAAAATAAAAACAGGAAACGCCCTGTTTTTATTATTCATATCTGAATTATTAAATTTGTTATGGCAATGATTCGCAGGATATTCCGTCTTTGTCAGCATCAAGTTTATGAATATCATTATTTATACCGCCGCAGAACTCAAATACCTGCTGGGCCTCCGCGTGCGTCTTAAAATCAGTACAATTATAAGTGTTTGAAGAGCAAATTATAGAGTTTGTATCAATGTTGCTTTGGTTTTCAGTGACCGGAGGTTGCGTTTGATTTTCTTGAGAACATACATTGTCGGCCCATAATCCTCTTTCTGCTAATCTTGCTTCTGTTTCTGCTTGTTTAAATTCGGCTTGATATTTATAGGGTGTGTCGTATGTATATTCATATGCGTAGCCATCACTTATCATTTTTTTATTAAAAAATGTTCCGTCCTCTAACCATACATAGCGCAAAAGTCTTTGATATTTATCTCGTTCGCCTTCGGTTGGATCGCTTTCTAAAATAACCTTTTTGCCGGTTAGCAACTCTTTCGCCTTATTAGATGCCTCTATTCCAAAACATTCTACCGGTTTTCTTGGGTCAACTGTTTCAGGCGTATTAATTCCTATCAAACGAATTGTTTCTGTTATCCCATTTATATTCACGTTAATAGTATCCCCATCAATAACCTTTACCACTGAATAAATTTTTTCCTCCGTTATTTTCTCCGCCGCCTTTTCGGCAATTGCCAACTGATCGGCCCCTTTTTTCTGTAGTCCTGCGGTTTGTTCTTCCGCTTCCTGTTGTATTGCCTCAGAAGGACTTAATTTTTCGTCTTTAGACGGAGTAGAATCCGCACCAATTACAATAAAAAATACGAAGACGATTAACGTCCAAAACCACCACTTCTTTAAGATATTTGTTCTTGCCTGATTATTTATGGTCATATTGAGTAATTAAACTACCAATTTTGCCTTCCCGCAAGTTTTTAGGTAATGTATACAGACATATTGCATTTTTATGTAAAAACAAAAACCCGGCTTTTAACCGGGCTCGTTTTTTTGTTTTATTTGTTTAAGATTCTAATCTTTTACCGAATATTATCAAATTTTTAATTTCTGGAGAGAGTGTTTTAGCTTTTTTTACTGCTTCGTCTATTTCTTTTATTAAATCTTCGGGAAGGCATCCTATTTTTTCTAAGGTATTATTATATATTTTTTCTCCAAATAATGATGCCCTGCCATAGGTATGATGTTTTAAATCTACAACTGTTAGCGCCGGAAATTCTTTAACGCGGTTTTCTTTTATCCAAACAGTGTCTATATTATTTTTTGGATTTTTATAAAAACCTATCTGTGAAGTGGGCAAGGCAAAAATGTAGATTTTATCTTCTATGCAGTTGCTTAAAATAATAGCATATTTACTTTTCTTTGAGCCGTCTGGAAATACGTAGTTTCTCCAAAGCAAAATGTCTCCTTTTCGGAGACCTTTTGCAACTTCAAAACATCTTTTTCTGGCAGATGATTCCATTTAATTATTGGAGGAGTAAATCTAATTCTTTTTCCTCCTTCTTCCAATAATCAACATATTCTTTAGAAACAGAGGTTTCGTCTAAAATTAAATCATAATCAACCGGTTCCATGGGGGGCGTTTTACTCCACGGCGTATCTTCTTTGTGAGTTTCTTTACTCATTGCCGTACCTGTTTTATCAGAATATTTTTTAGCTACGCTTTCCATAATTTCTAATTCTGATTCACTAAACAAAGTTTTGTTGAATTTTTTGTCGTCTTTTGGGTATATAGCGTTGATATCGAAATCTTTAACCTTGTGCTGTTTTACCTCAATAGAATTTCTTAATTCTTTACTTGTCTCGTCATCCTTATTGTCCTTGAATGCCATATTAAAAAGAGAATAGGAAAAAGTAGGAACAGGGCCTTGTTCCATTTTTATATAAATATCGCTCAAAATCGGGCGGCCATATTTTTTGTAGTGTTCAAAATCTATATAGTAAAGCAGTTTATTTAATTTAAGAATACTTAACTTGTTGGGGTCGGTTTCTCTTGCGAAGAACAAAACACAATTAATGAATTTTTTTGTATTATATTTCTTCATTTTTGTCTTTTTTCTTTATTATACCAATTTTATAGGTCAATACCAATGTCAACCTGTGGATAATCATCTTATCAAAAAATCCCCTTTTGTCAATCATCGTGTATATGTTAAATCCTTAATAAGGTTTTTGTTTATTATCTAGTATAAAACAATAGTGAGTGGCGGGGTGGGGTAAATTGTGATATATTAAATTAAAGATAATAGCTGCTTAACTTGGCTTATTGTTGCCTCCGGCGAAGGGAAGGCTTTTTCCCAGTCATAGGTTCTAAAGCTGTCCTGCCAAGCGAGCACCAATTTCCCGAGATAGTTTCTCGGGTTTTTGATTGACAAAATTTTAACAAGGGCTTAATCTATAATTAGCGTCGTACCTTGAGATTTAAATGTGTGTTGTCCCCTCTTTGCATAAGGAGAGAAGGAGATGGGAGACCACCGCTCGATTGAAGAACGCGTCATTGACGTCGTTGTTAAACAACTTGGCGGAAACAGAGACCAGATCACCCGCGAGACCTCGTTCGTCGGCGACCTGTTTGCCGACTCTCTTGATGCGTGGGATTTGATTATGGAACTCGAAGAAGAGTTTGATATCACTATCTCCGACGACGAGGTAGAGGAAATTCGAACAGTTGGGCAGGCCGTTGACCACATCAGCAGTGCGCTCGCAAGAGAGGCTTCGCTCACTTCATAAACGGGCTTGTTTTGATGAAGTTGTTCAGTCTCGTCGCCTCGCCGAGAAAAATTCTTGTCGGGGCTTTTTTATTTTAAACTAACTTTTAGTAATCTTCTACTGGCAAGTATAGTCGCTAAAGTTTGCAGTCCATGCGCCATTTACCCATTTTTGCCATTCAGCTGCTGTTGAATTTGGATTTAATCTGTATTTGTCGCCTGGACACATCCAGTTTGTAGAGCCCGCCTCGCCTCCAATATAATAAACTTTTGCTTGGACACAGCTTTTTTCGTTATTTATCATCATAATGCGCTTTTGATTTTCTATTGTATTCTGATAGGCCTGCTCATATGACTCGCCTTTGGCCAATCTGGAAGACCATTCAACGTAATCAACCTCAGAACTATCGTAGCAATAGCCGGTGAAAGTTCTTCTTGGTAATTCGTTGGGCACTTTAGAAGAATCGCAGCCGGTTCCGGAAGAACAACTTCCCCATCTTATCATTGTGGTAGCGGTCTGGCCATACCAACCGCAACCGCAATCCCTTTGCGGAGTATATTGGGACCCGAAAGTAGAAACCCAAGAAGAATACTGGGCGTAACTTATTATAAAATCTCCTTCAATGCCATATGGCGCAGTTCCATATACGCAGGAAAAAGCAACTCCTGGAATACTAATATTTTGGCATGTATTTATACTGCAATATTGCGTTTCGGCCGGCTTGTTACTTGTTGTCCCGCAACTATTTGAGTCAGTACAGGTTCTGGTTTGCTGATTATACTGACAAGTGCTCCAGCTTCCGCACTGCCAATTGGGAGTACAGGCAGGGGTACAATATTGCCACTGACTTGGCCTTGTTGTGAAAGCGCCGCAACCATTTATATCAGTACAGGTTCGTGTCTGTTGGCCGTCAGAGCAAGCAGTCCAAGAATTACACTGCCAATTGGGAGTGCATGTAGTGCCAGAGGTACAAGATTGCGTTGTAACGGGTTTTCCTGTTGTTGTCCCGCATTTATTAGAGTCAGTACAGGTTCTGCTCTGGTAATTTCCCGCGCAGGCGCTCCAGGAACCGCAAGACCAATTCGGGGAGCAGGAAAATGGAGTAGTAGTTGGAGTAGTAGTTGGAGTAGTAGTTGGAGTAGTAGTTGGAGTAGTAGTTGGAGTAGTAGTTGGAGTAGGTAAACCTACCAACGATACATTTAATACTTGTTTTGTTAAAGGACCAACCTGATTTGCAGGCGTGAATCCTTGCGCTGCCTGATAAACTTTAACAGCTGCCAAGGTTTTTGAACCAAAGTAGGTTGTTTCATTACCAGGTGAGCCTGCTCCTGTTGTTGCAACTTTTGTAGTGGCTGACTGGTTCAAAATTTGCTGTAAGCATTTTACATCTGAACCAGTTGAGCCAACTGTCAAATTGCGGGTAAATGTGACTCCGGCGCATGCCGCAGTTGAATCCGCGGCGCCAGATGAATCGCTTGGAGTAAATGTAATGTTTTGAAGTTGGATTATCTGCGCTTGAAGTTGGGCAATTTGCTGCTGAATTTGTTGGATTAGCGCCTGGCGTTCCTGGTCGGTCATTGCAAAAGCCGTGCCTGCAACACAAAAAACAGCGAACATTGCCACAGCAAAAAATAATTTGAGGTTCATATAAAGTATTGATTAAATAATATTATTTAATTATACAATACTAAAACTTTTTTAACAATCAATACAATCCCTTGTTTTTTTGCGTTAATTATTGTATAGTGAATTATGATATTAATCAGCAAGGAACAATTTTTAGAAGAGCACAATAAATTATCACCATTGAATTTGCAAGCTACTTTGGCTTTGCTCAACCGCTTTAAAGAAGAAAAAAAGCCTCTTTTGAAAGATAATGCTTGGTCTATAGATAAACTCAGAATTCCACTTATTTCATGGCTCCTTGCTCTGCCGGAAAAAAAGAAAAGAAGATTTAAAAAAGAAAAAAACGAACAAGCATTTAAAAATTATCCTAACACTAAAGCTTAATTAAGATAGTTGGTCGGCTTACTAATAATAAAATTTAAAGAAACAAAAATGGCAAAAAAATTATACGTAGGTGGATTGTCTTATGACACTACCGAAGCTACTTTAAAAGATACTTTTGCAGCAGCTGGAACAGTTGAATCGGCAACAATCATCACAGATAAGATGACTAACCGTTCAAAGGGATTCGGCTTTGTGGAAATGTCATCTGACGAAGAAGCCAAAAAAGCTATTGAAACATTGAACGGCAAAGAGCTTGATGGAAGGACCATCACCGTAAACGAAGCTAGGCCAATGGAAACCAGAGCTCCAAGAACAGGCGGCGACAACAGAGGAGGATTCGGCGGAGGCCGCAAGGATCGCTGGTAAACAATAGTTATACAAAACAAAAACCCCTTACCGGGGTTTTTGTTTTGTGGTAAAATAGCATAATGAACCTAATGTCGCTTTTGCCAATAGTTATTGGCGTTGTTGTTATATATTTCTTTGTGAAATTGATTGTCAGCCCGCTGGTTAAAATTATTGCCGGCATCATAATTTTCCTGGTCGTAATTTTTGTATTGCAAAACTTTTTTAACGTTAATTTCAATCAGATGCTCGGCCCATTCGGTAAATATTTAGATTTTAATGCATGGAACATAAATCTTAACGGCGTTATTAATTTAATAAGCCATTATATAAATCAAGCTTTATCTTTTTTCCGTTATTTAGTCGGCAATACGCCGAAACTACCGCAATAGAATCTTTAGTAGTAATCTCCGACTTTTTTTAATTCTTTGTGCTTCCTTAATTTTTCTAAAGCTTTCGCCTGAATCTGACGAATTCTTTCACGGGTTACGCCGAATTCCTCGCCGGTTTCCTCTAACGTGTGCATCACGCCATCTTCTAAACCAAATCTCATGCCTAAAATCTTTAACTCCCTCGGGGTCAGTTCACTGGAAATTTCTCTTAATCTTTCTTTTAAAAGCTTTCTTGCCGCTTCTGTGTTCGGCGCTATGGTTTTGTCGTCTTTTATAAACTCGGCTAAAACGCTGTCTTGTTTGTCTTTATCTTCTCCGATCGGCGTTTCCAACGAAACTGCTTTTTGCGCAATTTTCCTTATGTGGTGAATCTTATCAACCTCAAGGCCCATTTCAGCTGCAATCTCCTCTGCCAAAGGTTCTCTGCCCAGTTCTTGCAGAAGATTCTTTCTTATCTTTGTGTATTTGGATATAGTTTCAATCATGTGCACCGGTATTCTTATAGTTCTTGCCTGGTCAGCTAAAGCTCTTGTAATGGATTGTCGTATCCACCAGGTAGCATAGGTTGAAAACTTATATCCCTTTCTCCAATCAAATTTTTTGACTGCTTTAAAAAGACCCAAGTTACCCTCTTGAATCAAATCAAGTAAAGTCAGATTAGGAGAGCGGCCAACGTATTTTTTAGCGATAGAAACAACTAATCTTAAGTTTGCCAAAGCTAATTTATTTTTGGCCTCCTCGTCTCCAACCTCTATTCTTTTCGCCAGCTCCTTTTCTTCTTTAGCTGACAAAAAGGCAGATTTGCCTATTTCTTTAAGATACATCTGTATCGGGTCAATCTTACCGATAAGCGCTTTCCTCCCCTTCTTTTCCTTTTTGGGCTTTATTTCTAAAAACTCTTGCATCTCTTTTATCTGGATGCCTCTTTCTTTGAAGTTATCGTAGATTTTTTCTAAACCCTCAATGTCTCTTTCTATATTGGGAAAAGCATGCAAAATCTCCGAAGTCGTAACAAAACCGCGCTCATCGCCCTTTTTAAAAAGAGCTTCCATTTGTTTTTTATCTATAACGGACTTTTTAGTCCTTCTGGTTCTGGTTTTTCTTTTTCTCCTTGGCTTCGCCAAGTTTCTCCTTTTTGCCTTAGGCTTCCTGCCTGCCGGCAGGTAGGTCTTTTTTTTCTTCATAAAATTCTTTATTTATTTTATTGAACTCGTTAATTAAATTGCCAACTTTTTCAGAATCTTGGGTTTGTTCCGCTGTTTTAATGTCATCGGAAATTTTACCGAGCTTCTCTCGCCTGCTTATGTCTCTTAACTGCATAAGACACAATTGAATCTCCTCACAACCATCCTCCTCAAACTCTACTTCGGCTCTTAAAGAAACCGTGTCTAAAAAATCCTGGGCCGCATCTCCCTTCTTAAGTTTTTCTATAAAACTTTTTGTCTTTTCGCAAAACAAGTTATAACTTGGCTCTTCAATCAAATTAAGATTTTGGGGATCTTTGATAACCAGTGAAACGATTTTATCTTCTAAAAGCTTTTTTCTGCCTTCTGATGTAAGATTTCTACTTTCTGTTTCTTTTGTTTTTATCTCGGTAGCATATGAGGGTGCGTAAACATTATCAAACTTTACCTTTTTTAATTCCTCAATAATTACCTCTTCTTTAACTCCTAATTGCTGTGATAATTTTTGGAGCCAGTAAGATTGTTCAATTTTATTAGGAAGCCTTTTTATGGCTGGCAGCACTATTTTTCCAATGTCTTTTTTCCCTTGCGGCGTATTTTTATCAAAGGAAGCTAAAGCAGAATCAAAATAGAAGTCCATTATGGATCTGGCCTCGTTTATAGACTTTTCCCAGTCTAAAGGGTTTTTTAATATAATATCTGCCGGGTCCTCGCCTTTTGAATAAGTATCTATTACTTTAATATTAAAACCTTGGGATTCTGCCAAATTAATTCCTCTTTTTGTTGCAGAATCTCCTGCCAAATCCATATCAAAGGCTAAAAGCAGATTATCTGAATATCTTTTTAAAATATTTAGGTGCTGAAAGGTTAAAGCAGTACCCGAAGCCGCAACAGTGTTGTCAAAGCCAGCCTGGTGAGCCATTATGGCGTCGGTGTAGCCCTCTGTCAAAACGCATTGATTTTTCTTTCTTATTGACAGCTTCGCATTATTCAATCCATAAAGAATGTTGCTTTTATCGTAAAGCAGAGTCTGAGGAGTATTTATATATTTTGCCATCTGCATATCCTTTCCGCCCGAGGCGGACCCGCCTTTGGCGGGAAAGACCCGGGCGCCAAAACCCACGGCTTGCGAATTCAAATCAAAAACAGGGAATATAATTCTGCCGCGGAATCTGTCATAGGGGTCTTTTCCCTTTTCCGACTCTACAGCCAACCCGGCTTTAACAATTTCCTGCCTTGTATATCCTCGGCTGACCAAAAAGTCCGAAAGCCCCTGCCAAGTGTCTGGAGAATAGCCCAGTCTCCATTTTTTAATACTGTCTTCTGTAATCCCCCTTTTTAAAAGATACTCTTTTGCTTGGCTTCCCCAGGAGCTGGCTCCCAATTGTTTTTCGAAGAAAGAACAGGCCAAGTCGCAGATTTCATACAATCTTTGTCTTTCCGTCCTTAATTGAGGATTTTCTCTTTTTAACTCAATACCCGCTTTATTGGCTAAAATTCTTAAAGCATCTCCGAATTCTACGCCCTCAATTTTCATTACAAAATCAAATATGGAATGTCCGGCCCCGCAGCCAAAACACTTCCACATCTGCCTTGCTGGCGACACAAAAAAAGAGGGTTTTTTTTCTGAATGGAAAGGACAAACGCCCCTGTAATTAGCCCCTGTTTTTGTGAGTTTAATGTAGCTTGAAACAACATCAACTACATTTAGCCGATTTTTGATTTCTTCAATCTGAGAGTCCACAAAATTATGCTAAAAAATAATAGTGATTTTATCTTACCATCAATTATCTAAAATGCAATTTTACCCAGTCAAATAAAATCTTTTAGATTTTAATTTCGCTATAAGCGAAATTATTTGACGAGGTGAATCTCTTTTGCCAGTTTTTTTAACTCTTCAATATTAGCTTTTTTCGCTTTTGATTGCCACCATTTGTTCATTTCTAACCCATCGTTTTCGTATCTTGGAATAATATGCAAATGAAAATGGAAAACGCTTTGCTCTGCCTCTTTGCCAGAAGCATTAACTAAATTTACTGCTTTGGCTCCCAAATCTTTCTGCATTTTTTCTGATATTTCTTTGGCTGTAGCAACAATTTCTTTTAATATATTTTTGTCTATATCAAATATATTTTCAAAATGATTCTTGGGAATAACTAAACAGTGGCCTTTAGTTAAAGGATTAACATCTAAAAAAGCAAAAACATTTTCGTTCTCAAAAACTTTGGCAGAATCAATCTCGCCTTTTGCAATTTTACAAAATATGCAATTTTCCATAATTATCTCACGCGATAGGTTAAGGTAACCGTAGAATCAATCTCCATCTGGCCTGGCTGGATTTGCGGGGTGGCAGCTACAGATTCCGTTGCAACTCCCCCTCCTTTTCCGTAAACTGGCTGAGGGTAATATCCTCCCTCAGAAACATTAATCAGTTTTACTATTTTTAAGCCGGACTGCTTTGCTAGTGTTTGCGCTTTTTCTTTTGCTTGTTCTATTGCTTTCGCTCGAGCTTGCGCCTGAACTTGCTCTGTGTCATCAATGGTAAATTGCAGATCGCCGATTGCATTGGCTCCATCTGTTGTTGCTTTATCTAAGATACTGCCTACTTTTTCAAAATCCCTTATTTTAACCGTAACCTGCTGAGTTAAAACATATCCCACAAAAATTCTGCCTCCTCTTTCCGTCCAATTATACTCTGGTGTAATAGTGTATTGAGTGGTTTGTATATCTTTTTCGTCAACCCCAGAATCTTTTATGTCTTTAATAATCTTGTTCATTTTGTCTGTGTTGTCTTTTACAATGTCTGAAATCTTAGCACCTCTGTTTTCCACTCCCAAAACAAGCACCGCGACATCCGGCTTTGCATAAACTTTTCCCTGGCCTGAAACCGATATTTCCTGCGGATAATTCTGGGGCAAGGTCTGGAAGTTATAAATAAGATTCCCTGCATAAAAAACCGCAACCAAAACAATAATTATTACAACTAACTTGTAGACCTTGCTAGATAGGTCTAATTGCTTTGTTTCGTCCATATTTTTTATTATTTTAGATATTTATTTACGACCTTTTTTATATTATTTTTTTATTGGCGGAGAGAGTGGGACTCGAACCCACAAGCCCTTACGGGCGCACGCTTTCCAAGCGTGTTCCTTACCAATTCGGAGCATCTCTCCTTAAAATTTTTTATAGATGGAATGTCCGCCAATTGCATGGAATACAATAACTTTTTCGCTTTTTATCTCAAAAATTATTCTGCAATCGTAATCTACGAAAAAAGACCATAAATCATAAAGGCGGCCGCTTAATTTATGGGTTTTCAAACGGGCATTAAAAGGATTTTTTCGAAAAATTCGCTCTTTTTCTTCCGCTTTTTCTTTTGTTTTATTATCTATCCGCTTATAATCTTTTATAAATTGCGGAGAATAAATAATCTGCATGTAAAATTATCTTAAATCCTTTAAGGATTTAAGAATTTTTCCCTTGCCCTGTTCAATTTCTTTCTGGCTTCTCCTAACCCTTCTTATCAAATCCTCTTCTTCAATTCTCTCGCGAATAAGTTCTCTTAAAAATTCGCTCTTACTGGAGTATCTCCCTTTTTTAACGGCCATATTAAGATCTTTAACTAAATCTTTTGATAATGAGATATTAATTATTGAACGCATAATAATATTGTAATAAATTGTATTACACTTTATATTATCACTTTAAATAATCGTGTCAATACTTTTTACTTAATTTTTTCTAAAATTTTCCTCTTTATCTGCTCTAACTCTGCCTGATTTATGCCATCGGTCTGATTATAATAAAGCTTTGATATTTTGTTTTTCAACTCCCACTCATCAATGCCGTCAAGCAATTCTTGCGAAAAAGCCTTATTTAAATATTCCCTTTCCTTTTGAGAAACATTAGGAAGGTTTCGCAATATTTCGTTAAATTCAAATCTATTTATTCTTTTTTTATTCTCCATATCGTTTTATGGCCGTTGCATAATTAAATCCATAAAAATAATTATTCCATTTTTCATCGCTGGAATTATTAGCATCATCAAAACAGAAATAATTAACTAATTTTTTTCTCAAATCGCAGAGTTCCTTAAATTTGCCTTTATTCTTCTCGTCATCAATCGTTAAATCTAATAACTCCAGCCCAGTTTCAAAATTTCTACTACTTTGTTGAATATCTTTACCGCGCCAGTTTATTGTTCTACCGACCTCAGCTCCAACATTTGCCATTTGTTCATCAAAAGAGAATCTGAACCATCTTTCTCGGGCAAGCCCTTTATGACAAAAAATTTCTCTGTTCGGCATATATTCGCGGCAAATAATTTCAATTTTGTCTTTAACAATTTTCATATAATACTTATTTTGAGGGAATAATATTTAAAATTTTTATCAGAATCGCTCCTTTCGCCGGCAATCCTTTATTTTCTTCTAATTTTTTTACGAAATTTTTCCATTCTCCATCTGTATGATATTCAGCCTCGCCAACCAATTTATATCCTTTCATGTTTTTATCCCAAACAATCAGGCAAACATTTTTATTATTTTTAACATCTTTTATCGTTTGGTTCATGTAGTTATCAGTAACCAACAACTGATTATCACTGACAACTTTTACAAAAGCTACCCCTATTACATTTGGCTTATTATTATCCATTACTGTTGCAAACGCAACAGGATTTTTTTCTATTAAATCTTTAATTTCTTGTAGATCCATAAATACGACAACTTTTATTTATAAACCCAATTTCCTTTTTATTTGCCTGCGACCTTGGCCCGTTTTATAAAATATTTCCGCCTTTCTGGCTAATGTTCTGTTAAGATGTGCTTCATAATAAACCAATTTCCAGGGAATATATGCTTTTGTAAACTTCGATTTTCCACTATTGTGATTATTTAATCTTTCTCTTAAATCTTCGGTTGACCCAATATAAAATTTATTATACTCAATGCTTTTTAATATATAAGTATAATACATAAACTTCTCCGCTCATCTCTTTAGCAAAAGAGTGAGCGGATCCGCTCGCTAAGGACGAGCGGACATGTCTCTTAACGCTTTTATTCTTTCTTCAACCGGCGGGTGGGTCATAAATAATTTCACAAACCAGCCTGTGGCTTGTTTTCCCTTGAAAGGAGACGAAATATACAGATGACTTGTAGCGGTGTTGGCGGTTCGCATTGGCGTTTGGTCTGCTGATATTTTTTCTAAAGCGCGGGCCAATCCTTCGGGATAGCGCGTCAAAAGCGCGCCGTCAGCATCTGCCAAAAACTCTCTTTTTCTTGAAATAGCCAACTGCAATAAAGTGGCGGCGATTGGAGCCAAAATGGCTGCTGCCAATCCCAAAATTGCCAATAGCGCCCCTGCTTTATTGTCATCGTCAGAGTTTCTTCTGCCTCCCCAAAAACTGATTCTTAAAAACATATTAGAGAGCATTGCAATGATGCCAGCCAATATTACCACAACCGTGGATAAAAGCATATCTTTATTGCCTATATGCGAGAGTTCGTGAGCGAGCACACCCTGCAGTTCTGTCTTGTTAAGACGATTTAACAAACCCTCTGTCACGGCCACAACCGCATGTTTTGCGTTCCTTCCTGTTGCAAAAGCGTTTGGCTGCTGCTCTTTAATAATATAAATTTTGGGCGCAGGCAGGCCGGCTGTGATGCAAAGATTTTCTACAATGTGGTACAACTCTGGATTTTGATTGTGTTCAACTGGAACCGCCCCAGACATTGCTAAAACTATTTTATCTGAATACCAATAACTGCCTATGCTCATAAGCAAGCTCAAAATTACAGCAAAGAGCAAAATCCCGTCATTATTAAGCAGCTCGCTAAAAAGCCAGCCCACAGCTATCACGAAGACCAAAAATCCAGTTATCAAAAACCAGGTTTTTCGGGTATTAGAATCTGCTTGCTTATAAATTGACGCCATAATTAAATAATTTTTTGCCCAACACCCGGTGTTTACGCCGTTTAACACCGGGTGTTAAAGCAAAAAATTAAAACTTCACTTGTACTGGTTCTTTTTCTGCCTCTTTTGTTGTTTGAAACAGCTCCATTTCCTTAAAACCGAAAGAGCCAGCTATCATGTTTGCAGGGAAACTCTCTATTTTTATATTTAAATCCCTAACATTTGTGTTATAGAATCTGCGGGCTGCCTGGATTTTATCTTCTGTATCAGAAAGTTCTCTTTGAAGCTCCAAAAAGTTTGTTGAAGCCTTTAAATCCGGATAGTTTTCTGAAACTGCAAATAAACTCTTTAAAGTATCTGAAAGCATATTTTCAGCCCCTGCTTTTTCTTTCATTCCTTGAGCTGACATTGCATTTGCTCTTGCCTGGGTTACCTTCTCAAACAGCTCTCTTTCATGCGTTGCGTATCCTTTTACTGTTTCAACCAGATTAGGAATCAAATCATACCTTCTTTTTAATTGCACATCAATATCTGACCAGGCTTCTTTTGCCCTGTTTTTTAAGGTTACTAAGCCGTTGAAAATAGCTATGATCCAAAGCGCTATTAAAACTATTGCGCCTAATACTATATATAAAATTATTGACATAATTTTTATTTTTTAATAATAATTACTAGTGAGGAAGAAATGAAAATTTATTTTCATTTCGACCGAGCGACTAATTATATAAATTGCTTTAGCGATTTCTATATTTCTACTTTTGCGCGTTTTCAATTAATGAATTTAAAAACGGGTGCTGAACAACGAATTTATAATTCAATAGTTTCAACAGCATCAGAAAATCAGCCAGCTCCTCCCTGAACTTTTCTGGTCCCGAGAAGACCTCCCATAATTCTAATACGAGATTCTTGGTATAATTGTGCAAGAGCTCATAATCGGCTTTTCTTTTTAGATAAGATATGAGCTGCTTAAACTCTCCCCTATCCAGCCAGACGCCTTTGCACATTTTACAGAAATCAACTTTTGTCTTTGAGTCGTCGTATTTTATTTCAACCAGCCCAATCCGGCACACGGGGCAATATTTACTTATGCGAAGAACTTCAAAATTTCCTTTATCCCGCCACAAATCCACATCAAGCCAGTTCAAATTTTTATCCTTATCGTCTTTTGCCAAACGCAGTTCGTCAAAATCAAACCAAATGCCCAAACACTTTGGGCAGTAATCAACTTCCACATTATGAAATAAAGCTCTTTCTAATTGTTCATTGTCATTTGGACAGTTCATATATTTTATTATAAACAAAAAACCCCTTTTAAGCAAGGGGTTTTTGTCTAAAATTTACAATGATATTTTTTAGTAGTCCTCGGGCAGCATTGGGTTATGATTATGGCCTTTATCCTCTTTCCTGGGGAGGTCTGCTACGATTGCCTCAGTCGTTAAAAGCATTGAAGCTGCAGATACCGCATTTTCCAGGGCGGTTCTGACAACTTTTGTCGGATCAACAACGCCTGCTTTTATCAAGTCCTCGTAAACCATGCTCTCGGCATTAAAGCCAAAGTTTATCTCTGATTGCTCTTTCACTTTTTGCACAACAACTGCGCCGTCAACGCCGGCATTCTCGGCTATCTGCCTTATCGGCTCTTCAATCGCTCTCTTTAAGATATTTACGCCCGTTCTTTCATCTCCATTGGCATCTGTTGTTTCCAAAGCAATCAATGCTCTTAACAATGCCGTGCCTCCGCCAGCCACAATACCCTCTTCAACTGCGCATTTTGTGGCGTGCAAAGCGTCTTCTGTTTTATGCTGTTTTGCTTTTTGTTCAACTTCCGTGGCTGCTCCAACTTTTATAACACCCACTCCGCCGGAAAGCTTTGCCAAACGCTCCTGCAATTTTTCTTTGTCAAAATCAGATGTTGCTTCGCTTATCTCTTTTTTAATATGGGCTATTCTGGCTTCAATGTCTGTTTTTTCTCCTTTGCCCTCAACGATAGTTGTATTTTCTTTTGTGGAAATTATTCTTCTTGCCTGGCCCAACATTTCTAATTCAATGTTTTCCAACTTCATTCCCTTTTCTTCAGAGATTACTTGCCCGCCGCTGACACAGGCGATGTCTTCTAACATTTCGTTTTTTCTGTCACCAAAACCCGGAGCTTTTACCGCTAATGCGTTGAAAATTCCTCTTAACCTATTTACAATCAAAGTTGCCAAAGCGTCTCCCTCTACTTCATCGGCAATTATTACTAATTCTTTTTTTCCTGTTTTAACTATTTTTTCTAAAACCGGCAGAATTTCCTGCAGAGAACCAATTTTTTTATCAGTAATTAAAATATAGGGGTCATCCAGAACCGATTCCATTTTCTCCGCGTTTGAAACCATATAGTGAGAAATGTATCCCCTGTCAAATTGCAAACCCTTTACGATTTCTTTTGAAAGACCGAATGTTTTTGATTCTTCAACTGTTATTACGCCGTCTTTTCCGACCTCTTCCATAACCT
>Ga0315296_10001115_pt1 | contig 23625 bp, 20 predicted proteins | sample YL17G14_18_MG_FD_203921 | JGI IMG/M metagenome (GOLD analysis project Ga0315296, IMG submission 203921) | Sediment microbial communities from Yellowstone Lake, YNP, Wyoming, USA - YL17G14_18 | ecosystem: Environmental > Aquatic > Freshwater > Lake > Sediment | place: USA: Wyoming | collected... | reverse complement strand
CTAGAAACGGAGGTATCTCTCTGTCTTCCCGGTAGCTCACCGAAGATATCTTGTGCTTGACATCGCCGAGTATCAGGAGATTGTCTCCATGGGATGCGAGCGACTCAAGGCTCGAGAGCATCTTTGGTGCCTGAGAAGGAATGTTGAACCCGGCGTGTCTGAGCTGAGTCTCTATTCCAAGGTGAAGATCGGAAACGCACACCCATTTCCTCTGCCCTTCGATGACAAGTGCGGGAAGGTCAGGAACTGGTTCCAGGATCACGGTTCTCCGTACGGTGACTTGGAGATAAATGGTTCTGGAACAATTCGAGTGGTGAAGCTCCCTGGAGACACGGAAGTCGACTTCAGGGAGCTACATGTAGTCAGAAGAGTGTAATATACTGGTTATCGTCAAGGACGAGATGCTGGTGAAGGGAGTCGTCTTCCGTCTGGAATCGGGCCTTCCCTCCGAAGCGAAGTTCCTGCTCGAAGACTTCAGATCGGCCGTCAACAACGCTGTCCGGGCAGGTCTTCAAGCGCGGGTCACGTCTAGGAACGCCCTGGTCAAGATCGCGTACAAGGATTTCCGCGAGCAACATCCAAGGATGTATGCTCAGCATCTGGTATCCGCGTTCGAAGTGGCTGGAGGCGTCCTCAAGAACCACCGCAGGCGTGTTCGGAAAGGCGTCATCCCCAGAATCCCGTTTGTCAAGCGCCTGATGATGAAAGCTGAGAATCAGGCATACAAGCTCGACCGGAAGTCAGGGGCCATCGACCTTCCGATCAGAGCTGGCTGCCATGTCGAATTGAAACTCATCGTCAGCCAGTATCATCGGAGGTATCTGGATGACATGGCCCTCTCCCTTGGATCGCTGACCGTTCTTCCGGATCGAGTCATAGTGGCGTTCAGGAAGGACGCGCCGAAGCCGTTTGTGCCCGAATCTGCTCTCTCGCTCGACACGAACGAGCGGAGCCTTGACGGCGTGTTCGTCGAGTGCGATGTCGCCAGGGCCGTTAAAGCGGACTTCCCAGAAGTCGCCATCATACAGCAGCGGCATCACGACAGGCGCAAGAGGCTCCAGAAGAAGAAGGCGCACGACCGCCGAACTTCCCGGGACCTGTGCAGAAGGGAGGGAGCCAGGGAGCACCACCGGATCGACTACAGGCTCCACCAGGTGGCGAACTCGGTCCTGAAGTTCGCGGAGGAACGGAAATCTGCAATAGTCCTCGAAGATTTGAAGGGACTGAGGCCGAAAAGTAGCAAAGAGCTGAATCGACGCCTGAGCCTGTGGCCCAGACGAAAGCTCCACCAGATCATCGAGTACAAGGCGCAGTGGAGAGGCATCCCAGTCGTCAAGGTCGATCCAAGAAACAGCAGCAGAACGTGCCCGATATGTAGGACGATACAAGATTCCCGAATGGGTGCGGAGTTCAAGTGTGAGTGTGGCTGGCGCCTAAATAGGCATATCAATGCCAGCATCAACCTGCTGCAGACAGCCATCTCGAAAGGGATGGCAGGGGGTCCACGGTTCGACCCCGGCGCGTTCCAGCATGACGTGATGATGATCCTATACGAGCCAGCGATGGCCGCACGGTCGGAGCCGAATGGAACGAGTGGCATATTGGGGGTGACTTAAGAGTCACCACCCGAAAATGCAACAGAACCGAGATAAATGTGATTCCCTATCTGCCAGACTTAAGCCTGTCAGCCAGGAACCTGGGCAATCCTGCGGTGAGTATCGCCCGTGCAGCGCCGTCGATGTCGTAGTTCACTCTCCTCACAAGGCAGCTCCTTCTGTCTGTGTCGAGAACCGCGAAACTCGCTCTGGAATCTCCGTCTCGAGGTTGCCCCACAGAGCCCGGGTTTATTGCCATCATTGAGCCGAAGTCCTTCACATATGGCACATGAGTGTGGCCGAGAATGAGGAGATCGCTGCCAGAATTCCTCACGAGATCTTCATTGATTTCATCCTCGAACACGTAGTCGATTGCGTTCCCGACCGAGCCGTGGAACATGGCGACTCTCGTGTCGTCAGCCTCGAACCTCGATTCGATCTCGAGAGACCTGAGGAATTTCCGGGAGCCTTCTTCCAAGGCTGATGCGGTCCATCGAGATGCCGCGGCCGCATGTGGATTCATCCCTGTCGTATCCTTCGTGAGAGCCGAGATCTCGTGATTGCCCAGGACTGCGTGTGCAGCCGCATCTCTGACAATCTGGCAGCACTCGTTTGGGTTCGCTCCGTACCCGACGATGTCTCCGGCGCAGACCACTTGGTCGATATCCGCTCTCTCTATCTCCCTCATCACTGCTTTGAGCGCGTGGAGATTCGAGTGGATGTCTGCGACGATCGCCAATTTCACACTCAGTCCCCCGCTGGTCTCTCACAAGTATCTGCGGAGGACTAAAGGTATCTTCTCGATCACGTCAGTGGCCAGAAGGCCGTAGCTCTTCTCCTCGAATGCGAGGTTGCCGGCGACCCCTGCAGTGAATGCACCGACCCTCGCTGCACTGAACGGAGCCGCGTTCTGGGCAAGTATGGAGGCGACGATACCAGTGAGCACGTCCCCCGTGCCCCCCACCGTCATTGCGTCGTTGTGGACTCTGTTCAATTTGACGAATCTCCCGTCGCTTATCACGTCTGTTGGACCCTTGAGAAGGATCGTCATCTTGAGTTTCGACGCAGCCTCTCTCACCGCCTCTCCCCTCTTTTCTTGGTCGTCGGGGTGTACGGTCTTGCCTGTAAGCTTCTTGAACTCGCCAGCGTGAGGGGTGATCACTCCAGATTTCTTCTTCAGTATCCCAGGTCTGTCACCGCAGGCGACGATAGCATCCGCATCGATCACCAAAGGTGTGCTCAGCCTCGATATTATGTTCTGAACTGCGGAGATGGTCTCTTTAGCGCTGCCCAATCCCGGGCCGATGGCCACGACGTCCATCCCCTTCGCGAAATCGACGAGGTAGTCGACGTGCTCTTCTGAGAGTGTCTCTCCCTTCAAGGGCTTGACAATGATGTTGGGAGAGTATATGGAAACCGGAAGTGCGGCCGGCTCAGGGGTAGCGACAAAGGTCAGGTCGGCACCGGCTCTCATCGCCGCCATGCCCGTGAACGCAGGAGCTCCAGTGTATGGTCCTCCGCCGATGACGAGGACCCTGCCAGCGTCTCCTTTGTGGGCATCCTTCTTCCTTCTCGGGATGAGCGCAAAGTCACCTGGTCCGCAGTAGGTCTCAGCCTCCTTCGGGATCCCGATGTCCTTCACGATGATCTTGCCGGAGTTGTGCGGGTTCATGCCAAGCTTCGGAGCGTGGAGAGTCACTGTCACCGTCGGTCTCACTTGAAGGTCCGAGGGCCATCCGGAAGGTACGTCGACCGAGACAATGGTCCTCCGAGACTGATTGACGGTCTTGATGAACTTGGAGTAGGGGTCCCTGGGTCTTCCTTGCAGACCCACGCCCAGCAGGGCATCGACTATGATCTCATACTGCCCAGGGTCGAAGTGTTCGAGCGGTCTGATCGTGTCCTTGGCCCTCTCCATGTTGACCCTTGCGATGTCGCTTGTGATTTCCTCGTGTGGTTCTGCCAGGTAGGATTCGGCGCGGACTGCCTTCGCCAGATGTCTGGCGGCGACAAACCCGTCTCCCCCGTTGTTGCCCTTCCCACACAGAACGGCCACTTTCGCATCCGGCTTGCAGATGCTCAGGACGTATTCCGCGACTGCCGCTCCTGCGTTCTCCATCAAGGTGATTGTTCTCACCCCAAGGTAGGACGCGTTGATGTCCAGAACATTGACTTCCTCCGGAGGAATCGCTGACCTTACCACGGCGTCGGATTGATTCGTCCGCTATTAAACCCTGCGAGAATGGTTGTCTTCGAATATGCCAGACGTCATTCTGTCCTCGTCAGTCTTGAAAAGAAATATATAGGCAGACCTCGTAACTCCAACTGCCGGCAGGGATAGGGTAAGTGAGCGAGATAAAGCGCCTTGTTTTAGACGTGTTGAAGCCCCATCACCCCACTATCATAGAGATGTCGCGAAGGATTGGGGTTCTGAACGGTGTCTCTGGTGTCAACTGCACTCTCGAGGAAGTTGACAGGGAGACCGAGAGCGTCAAGATCACAATAGAGGGGACCTCGATAGATTTCGAGAGCGTCGAGGAGACCATATCCGATTGCGGTGGAGTGATACACTCCGTCGACAGCGTCTCCGCGGGCAAGAAACTCGTAGAAGAGGTCGAGACGCCCCAAGACAGGTAGGCTCATTCTTTAGTGCGCGGAGTGGTCTTCAGCTTCTGAGCGACCTTGACCATGAGCTGCGGCTTGTCCAGTTTCGGTTCCACAAGCACTCTGCCGCCCGAGCGATACCAGAACCTGGGATGACTCTTCTCGAGCTCGAGTATGCAGTCGAGATTCAGAGATTTCACTGCTGAGAAGAGCATCTGAGCACTGGGAGCTTCGATCGCATCCTTCTTCGCGACCCTCCGCCCTTTAGCTCTGCTCAGACGGATGTCAAAATAGGCAGGATAGAGCACGATAGCCTTCTCGGGATCCATAGCCATCTATTGGCCTCGACTTTGCGAACGAAACGCCTCTATCTAACCTTGTCGGTCGCAACCCCTTGCGCTGTCGGGTCTACTTTTAATATGTGTCTCGTTCATGCTTCGCGAAGAAGGCATACTGATGTTGGATGAGGATGTTGCTGAGGCGACGCTCAGAGCGATCGGGTCGAAGGCGACCGTTCTGCTTGCAGAGGTCAGGTTGGAGGAGAGAAACATGAGAGGACTAGCGGTCAAGTCCTCCCAGGTGAGCAGCCTGAATTCGTTAGAGGACTCTGGCATGAATGTTCGCGTCGTCCTTCCCTCGGGGATCGGTTTCGCCAGCAGCAATCACGTATCAAGAGTTGAGGGTGCAAGACTTGCCAAGCAAGCGCTCAGGCTGGCCAAGGGTGGCAAGAGGAAATTCCCAGTTACGATGTCCTCAGAACAACCCGTTCGGACAACCTGGGCGGTCTCTCAGAAGCGAAGTCTCATCGATGTCACGACCGAAGACAAGCTTGCATTTCTGAGGGAATTGGATTCACTTGTTGTCAAGACGGGCGTCAAGGTTCAAGGCCGATACTACGAGCTCAAAGACTACGAAATCGGAGGTTTCTTTGCGAACTCAGAGGGCTCACGCATTCGGTCTTTCCTCCCGAGAGTAGTCATCGAAGCAGCCAACATCGTATCTTCGAAAGGCGAGGTTGCCCAGAGCATCAGGGAGTGGGGAGCTAGCGGCGGGTGGGAGAAGGTCGATGAATGGGATCTAGGGCGAGTCTTGCCAGCTGAAGTGCGGATGCTCAAGAACCAGATCGACCACGGCAGGGTGCTCAAGCCTGGCGTGTACGACCTGGTGTGCGGGTCCGAGGTAACGGGCATCGCCGCACACGAGTCATGCGGCCATCCCATGGAGGCCGACAGGATCCTGGGAAGAGAGATGTCGCAGGCCGGCAGGTCCTTCGTATCGCCGGACATGGTTGGCAAGAAGATTGGGTCAAAGTACGCCACTGTGATTGACGATCCAACGGTCCCAGGCTCATATGGATATTACTTGTATGACCAGGAAGGCGTCAAGGCGCGACCCAGGCACCTCTACAAGGAAGGGCTGATCAATGAGTTTCTTCAGAACCGGGAGACAGCCTCGCGAATGAATTTGAAGAGCAACGGGTCTTCTCGATCTGAGTTCTACCTCAAAGAACCAATTGCGCGGATGGCCAACACATTCGTGGCTCCTGGGGACTTCCAGGAGGATGAGCTCATAGGTTCTGTGAAGGATGGCGTTCTGATGCACTCATTCACTGAGTGGAACATCGACGACAAGAGATACAACCAGAAGTATGTTTCAAGGGAAGCGTACTTCGTCAAGGACGGCGAACTCGCAGGTCCCGCAAAGAAATGCACCCTCGAGATAACGACGCCGGGGTTCTGGGGAGCAATCGACGCAGTCTCCAAGAAGGTCGGGTTCGTCGCTGGGGAATGTGGCAAGGGTGATCCGATGCAGGGAATGGCAGTCTGCATGGGTGGTCCAATGCTGAGGCTCAGGAGTGTGACTTTGAAATGAGCGAGCTCAAGGAACTCGCAGTTCATCTGGTGGAGCTGGCGAGATCGGAGGGCGCCAAAGACGTTGTCGCACAGGCGGTCTACGCAAATACCCAGCAGGTGCGTTTCTCGAATAGCCAGATAGATGCAGTGAACGCATGGAGCGAGAGACATGCCATCCTCTTCGTCGCTGTCGGCAAGCACGTCGTCTCATCCGATCTGAGGTCGCCTGACAATTATGACGAGCTGGTCAAGAGACTCGTGATCCAGGCGAAGAAGGCCCCGGAGAACGAGGGCTACGGAGGCATCGCCTCTGGCAGGTTCAAGTACAAGCCGGCCAGGATTGACAGGGCCATCGTCGGTCTGAAAGATCCGTCCAAGCTGGCTCACGAGGCCATATCTGCTGCTGAGTCCGAAGGTGCGAACAACGTTGGCGGCACACTCTTCGTGCGCCATCAGAGGTCTGGCATCGCATCGTCTGCAGGCGCGCTGGCCACTGACGAATCCGCCTCAGTTGACTTGTCGGTCAGGGCATTCTCTCAACCAGAAGCTTCGGGCCACGCGCTCTCGTGCTCACCCCGCCTTTCCAGACTTCGACCTAAGGAGACTGGAGCGAAAGCTGGACGCTTGGCCGCCATGGCGAAGAACCCGGCACAGGGAGACCAGGGAAAGTCGGATTTCATATTGGAGCCGCTGTTCATCGGCGGTCTGATCAATTCCACATCCAACATGATGAGCGCCTTCCAGGTCGATATTGGCGTGTCCATGTATGCGAAGAAGATTGGCAAGCGAGTCGCGTCCAAGGAGGTCACAATCGTTGATGATCCTATTTCGGACTCCACGTCCAGGCGGGCGTTCGACCACGAGGGGGTTCCGTGCAGACGGAATATCGTGGTCAAGGACGGCATCCTGAAGACCTATCTTCACAACACCTCTACCGCCAAGAGATTCAAGACAAAGACGACTGCAAACGCAGGACCATTGATACCAACGCCGTTCACGACGGCTGGGCAGCCTGTGCTCTTCCACCCGGTAGTAGTCCCCGGCGACTGGAAGGTCGACGAGATGATAGCTGACACCAAGCGCGGACTATATGCGAACAACACTTGGTACACGAGGTATCAGAACTACTCTACTGGGGAATTCTCCACGATTCCTCGCGACGCGATCCTTCGTATCGAGAACGGGGAGATCGTCGGGGCTGTCAAGAACATAAGGGTGAGCGACAATATGATGAATCTGTGGAAGAGCGCAGATGCAATATCAAAGTCATCGGAAGAGATATTCTGGTGGGATGAAGCTGCTCCGCCGTCGACGCTCCCTACAGCTAGGTTCAGAGGACTCAATGTAACCAGATCATCATAAATTCGCCTCCAAGGAGACGCTCCAATTCATTGGAGGGAGAATTTGGAGCGCCAGATATATGTATCCCTCAGACAATCCTCTCTCGTAGCTCCTACGGGCAAGTCGTCAGCGATGACGGGGCGGATAAGATGTCTGTGAAGCCTTCCTGCGGGAGCAGGTTGCTGATACCGTGCCGGTATCTGAGGGGCGGCATCCCTGACGTCAACCAACCAATCACGCTCCGTTCCCAGAAATGGGCGTCCTATGGGGAACCAACCCCTTAACGAAAACTGGAAGTGCAAGCCACTGGATTTATCCGGTGGTAGTTGACGAGTTCCAAGGTGAGGCAATTCACTTTGGCGGAGATGCCCCAGACTCCACAAGTATCGCGTTGGCGACGCCGTCTTGTCCGCATCTGGACGTTATCACGGCCTCTCCCATGTCGGTCATGACTGTCGCACCCTTAGTGATTATGTTCCTCTGGACGTAGTTCGGGTTGGCTGGGCTCGACTTGACCGTCAGGATCGTTGCCCTCTTTATGGTCTTAGTCTTCGGGTCGACGACATTCGCAGTGTCGACCAACAGCAGGCGGGCCTTCGTGTTGGCGCCCTTGACTCTGTACATCTTGACCTTTCTTACTCCGACGTGAGTGAACTGCTTCTCTCTTCCGACTTCGAATCGCCGTTTCTTGCGGGCAAGTCGCAATCTTCCGCCGGACGCCTTCCTCTTGGGCCTGCCTTGCCAAATGGCCATCGATAACCTCGGGTGATGTGAAAGTGGGAGGGGTATTAAAACATTGCGGGTTTGTTCTTCTTCAGTTGCACCTCGTGGAACTGGACGTCCACGACCTCACCGATTCGAACGCTGGCATAGTGCCCGTTCTTCGCCGGGCCGGGATTCACGAATGTAGTGTCCATCGTGAGGACCTTCCCTCTCGATTCGTGGACGTGACCAGAGAGCGCAAGCACTGGTTTGAACTCCTTTGCGACCCTCAGTATCCCCTCCGATCCCAAGCTCTGTCCTGCTCTCGTCACGTCGTTCATCCCGTAGGCAGGCGTGTGTGTCACCATGATCCCTTCGGAGATGGCTATGGCTCTCAATGATCTCTCGACTATGTCTTCATCTATCTCGAACGGCATTCCCGAGTTCGACGGAAGCCCCCCGCCGAACCCAAAGAAGTTCCATCCGTGGAGGCTCACCCTCATGTTGTGCACGCTCGCGTTCGCCTGTTCGAGTATGGCAACTGTGTCAGGATGATCGCAGTTGCCAGGAACGGCCAACATGCGCGTTTTGATCTTGGCGAGGAAGTCGCTCACGAAGCTGGTAGAGCCGAGAGTCGTGAAATCGCCACAGATGACAATGGCGTCGTAGGATGTCTCTTGCGAAACGGCCTCGATCATCCCCGCAGCTTCCGAGGAGCCGTGCAGGTCCGAGCAGACCAGAAGGTTCAACTCTCTCACGACATCACCATGGCATCGAGATGCCAAACGAAAGGCTTCCGTATATCAGCAGATAGGCGATTCCGTATCCGACTATTGCGCCACCGTTCAGGAGTGGCAAGCCAGCTTGTGGCCTTCCCTTGAGGACGAAGGTCATGAGAACGGCGAATCCGATCAGGGAGCCAAAGAGAGCTCCCATGGCAACCAAGAGATTGCCCGAGAAATCCCCTATCATCTTTTCGGGAAGGAAGTTGAAGGCAGATGTGATCAGAACGCCTGGGATGATTATGTCTCCCAAGCCCATGAACATCGCCTCCCTCTCCTCCCCCTCATCGAGTTGCTGCATGAGCGGTTTCTGATTCATATACGAGTAACCTCTCTTCTTGGGTATGACCAGCAAGATCGGCAACCTCATCTTCGTCACTCCGTCGGCGAGCGCGACCATGTGCTTCGTGCCATAGACCGATATCGCGTCGTAGATTGCGAGTGCGACGAGTAGAATCATCGCCGGCAGTATGCCGAGCGATATTCCGAAGATGCCGATGACGCCTATGGACATCACGATGCCAGCAGCGTCTATGACATACCATTCGGGTTTCTTGATCAGATAATATGTGAAGATGCCAGTGGCCGCAAGAGAGAGTGCGAACGATACCTCGTCCCACACGAACCTTGAAAGGATTATGAGGAACACGAAGAAGATTGTGTACGCTACCGCTCCCAAGAACACTATCCGGACGATGTTCTCTTTGTGTTTCTTGATAATGTATAGTATGGCAAACGTGAACAGAAGCACTGCGACTATGTAGTATATCGGTATCAACGGGTCATTCGGATTCTTAAAGACCTGCATGTCCTTGTCAAGAAACGCCCACGTCATTGCCAGGGCGCCAAACTGGGCGACGGCAAAAACCATTCCCATTAGTATGGTGGTTCTCACTGAGGCATCCATTGTCCTGGGCTATTCAGGAGTGCTTTAGAAATACTTTGTGCAGGTCTTCTGCGGAAAAATTCCTTATACCTCTAGACATGTGCCTCACACGTGGCAGAACTGGACCTGCTCAGGATTGATGTTTTTACCGACGAGCTGTTCATGGGCAATCCTGCTAGCATAGTGCTGGATGCAGATGCACTCGATGAGATTCAGATGCAGAGGATCGCTTCAGAGACGGGCCTTTCGGCCACTGCATTCGTGTTGAAGTCCAAGCGGGCAGATGTTCGTCTGAGGTACTTCACCCCATACGGAGAGGATCCACTGTGTGGTCACGCCACGATTGGGGCATTGTGGAGCCTAGCCGAGGGCAAAGCATTCGGCAGCATATCCGGTGGCAGGCACCGAGTTGAGACTCCAGTGGGAGTCCTCCCATTCTCGTTGGAGGGAGACGACGAAGGGCTCAAGCGGGTGTGGATGACGCAGAAGAGGCCAATGTTCGCGCGCGAGGGCGACGTGAAAGAGGTCGCCAGCGCCCTGGGAATCGGCGTCGAATCCCTATTCCATGATGAGTTTCCTCTGAGCAGGGCGTCGACGGGTCTGCCTTGTCTGCTAGTCCCTGTGAGATCGCTCGACATAATAAAGAGACTAGAACCCAGGAGAGATGAGGTCTTGTCTTTGTCGAAGGAGCTGGATATTGCCTGCATCGAGGTCTACTCTTGGGGCGTCCTGGACAAGGGCTCCACAGTCCATGCCAGGAGCTTCCATCCCTCTCAGGGTACCATGGAAGATCCTGCATCGGGCATGGCGGCCGGCGCCTTGGGCGCTTACCTGGTCGAGAACGAGTTCATCCCGAGAGACAAGTTCGGGGAGATCGTGGTGGAGCAGGGTCATTGGATCGGCAGACCTTCAAGAATCCATGTGAGAGTGGAGAAACATCGCGATTCGATTCGCAAGGTCGAGGTTGGCGGTTCTGCTCGGGTCTCATTCAGAGCCCGACTTCTTGTACCGTGAGAGAAATCAGCTGACGCGTACGCCAAACGCGACCGTCCCGGAGACCTTCTCGATCTTGACCTTGACCTGCGATCCCTTTGCGGTCCCGGGCACGTAGACGATGAAGTTGCCCTTGCGGGCAATGCCATCTCCCTTCTTGCCCACATCTTCTATCATCATGTCGTAGGTCTGTCCGGCCTCTATCTCCTTCGCCTCTTTTGCCTTGACCTGCTTCTTCACGTGCACAGGCCTGTGCGCACCACAGGTCTCGCAGACCAGAATCAGGATGCGTCCATCCTTCACAATCTTGGTATCGGGCCTGCTGCATTCGGAGCACAATACGTACTCGTCGACATAGTGCTTGATCCTGTCAGCGACCTGCGCGGCCGCGACCTTGCCCTTGAAAACGACACGTCTTCCCTCCATCGATCCTGCCGTGCCAAGTTCTCGCAGGAGGTAGCCGAGCAAGTGTGCGGGTTCTCTTCTTAGAGCGTCCACAATGTCGCCAAAGTTCCTGATGACTGTGGTCTTGCCTTCGATCATCACGTCGGGCTCTGGGACTTGGAACCGGTCGTGTGATTCGAGGGTGTGCGGAAGCTTCTTCTTTGCCCTCTCGAGGAGCAACTCGTAGTCGAAGGTTTCCTGAGGAGCCATCGCAGTTCCATGGTGGATAGCCTAGTTAAATCTATTGCAGTCGCGTCTGGCACGTCCTCATATTTGCTGCTTCACGTTGCCTCACGCAGTCGCGTTTCGAAGCCTTCTCGACAGGTTTATGAATGAGTCACAGCAATCACAAGCTGATAGGGCGTCGTTGGCATGTCACATCCCACGAGACCGAAGGCTGCCCCAGATAGCAAAAAGAGGGGCGGCATTTCCGAGTCGATCTCGGAGAGATTCTCCGCTTTCGATGTGCTCTCAGATGGCGTCTCAGCCGTCGATAGTCGATTCACTGTTGTTTACCTGAACAGCGTGTTGAGGGCCCGCTACGGTGACCTGACTGGCAAGAAATGCTTCGAGACACCTCTCGGGTCGGACAAGATATGCCTTCAATGTCCAATCAAGTCGGATTGGGATTTCACGAAGTCACCCTACTCGAAGCGCGTTGTGGATGAAGATGGTTCCGTCCTCGAGGTCACGATTTCGAAAACAGTCGATGCTTCCACGGGCGAGCCGTACTGGATTTCGGTTGCACGAGACATCACAAAGAACGTGAAGACCGAGAATCGGCTCGCAGTCATCGCGGAATCCATAGACCAGATGGCAGAACCGGTTTGCGTCTCGGATACGGAGGGAGCCATGATGTACGTCAACAAGGCGTATGTGATGCTCACCGGCTACGACGAGAAGAGTGTCGCCGGCCTGAGCATCACAGAGACATCGACGCCAGGCGTGCCCGCGGGGACCATGCAGACGATCATGAAGGCGGCTGCCACGAAGGGCTGGATCGGCGAAATGACCGGGCTGAGGAAAGACGGAACCAGGTACTACACTCACGTTGAGGCAAAACCTGTCAGAACCGAAGCTGGCGAAGTAATTGGCGTTGTCGGGATTTTGCGAGACGTGACGCTCCAGAAGACCGAGAAGATCGAGATTGAGAAATACACCTCAGAACTAGAATCGAAGATGGAGACCAGGACCGCCGAGCTGGCGAAGAGGGTCAGCCAGTTGACGACGATAAACAAGATCAGTCGAGTTGTCACCTCCTTGCTTGACCTGGACGAGCTGATAATTGACTTCGTCAAGGCGATTGCGCAGGGCTTTGGATACAAACACGTGTCGATGTTGATGGTGGACAAGGACCGAGGAGATCTCTATTTCAAAGCCGGTTACGGCTGGAAGATGGATTCGGTTCCAAAGGACATGCGCATGAAGCTGAAAGAGGGTATCATCGGTCACGCTGCCTATTTTGGCGAGACGCTGGTCAGCGGGGATGTCGAGACGGATCCGCGCTATGTGAGGAAGGAGCTCATAGGGACGAAATCAGAACTCTCAGTGCCAGTCACATTCAGAGGGGAGATCCTCGGTGTTTTGGATGTCCAAAGCGATGTCAAAGACGTATTCACCCGGAATGATGTCAGCACCATGGAGATGCTCGCAGATATGCTGGCGACATCCATCACAAATGCGAGGATATACACTGAATCCAAGGAGCGCGAAGTCGCTCTATCCGTTCTGGATCGGATAAGCAAGCAGATATCATACAGGCTGGAGCCAGAGGTCGTTCTCGATCAGGTCGTGCGCGATGCGACCGTTCTTCTGAAGGCTGAGAAGGCTACCGTTGGTCTCCTCGATGACTCAGGCAAGATTGTCAGCTTTGTAGCTTCCTATCGGTTCGACAAGGATCTTCTCAAATCGAAACAGTTCAGCGCGTCCCTTGGAGTCACGGGCAGGGCTCTGAAGTCTCTCAAGGCCGAGGTGGTCAACGACTATCTCTCGGATCCAGATTCCGTCGAAGCGGACGCCGATTTGTTCAGCATCAAGTCGATTGTGAGCGCCCCTATGACGATAGAGGGCAGGGGCACAGGGGTCATCAATGTCTACAACAAGCTGGGTGGAAAGCCCTTCACGAAGAGCGATATGCTCTTCCTGTCTTCGCTCGCCGATCACGCCGCGATTGCATTGGAGAACGCGAGCTTGTTGTCTTCGCTCAACCAGAGAGTCCATTCCCAGCTCGCTCTACTCGATATAGCCCTCACAATGCAGAGACAGATTGACTCGAGCAGCGTGTACGATATAGTCGCCGACAGGCTTCGAGAAGTGGTATGGTGCGACGGCATTACGTTCTACCTACTCGACCGCGAGAAGAAGACGCTTCAGGCAGTCCTTTCAAAGGGTCCCTATGCCAAGGAGATCATAGCTGAAGTGTTCTCGGTCGACGTTGGCATAACGGGGTGTGTTGCGAGAACCGGGAAGGCCGAGCGGATCAACGATGCGATCAGCGATCCAAGGGTTGTTCAGGTCGCTGGCACCCCCGTAACGGAGGAGGCTATGATGGCAATCCCTCTTGTTGGCAAGGATCGAGTTATTGGCGTTTTGACCTTGTACAGAGACGGTGTCGAGGGGTTCACTTCCACTGAGTTCGAGGTTGCACAGCTGTTCGCAAGCCAAGCATCTGTCGCGGTTGAAAATTCCGAGCTTTACAGAACCAGAGAGACGCTGCTGATGGACAGCAGAAGGAAAGTGGAGCAGATGGCCAAGGTCCTCGAGCTCACGAGCTCGGTGATGTACATGGATGACCTGGGCCGGCTCTTGCAGCGAGTCGCCGACGCCGTCGTCCAGTCATTCGGCTTCAGGCGGGCGTCTGTCAGGACCTACGATGTGAACCGCGATGTCTTTGTCACCAGAGGTCTCTGTGGATTCCCGAACTGGGTCAAGATCGGGGAAGAGCGGCCAGGACCGGGAGAACTCGAGGATCTGGTCGAGGAGAACAAGGTGGGACCAGCGACATATTACGTTCCATACGAGAAACAACCCTACGGGATTGAAGCTTTCCAGTTCCTTGCTCATCCGGAATTGGCCGACAAACCGCGAGCGAGCGCCGACGCTTGGCACGAGAGAGACCTGCTTATGATATCATTGAAGAACAGAAGCGGCCAGCTTTCTGGGTACTTGCTCGTGGATGAGCCAAACGACCTCAAGATACCTTCGCGGGAGCAACTGGAGATGCTGGAGATCTTGGGCGGAATAGCATCGATCGCCTTGGACAATTCGAGGGCGTACGAAAGGCAGGTCGTCGCGGCAAACGAAATCGCTCTCTTGAACGATTTGATGACCCACGATATCAACAATTTCAACCAAGGCATCATGGGCTACATCGAACTGCTTCTGCAGGACAAGCATCTCGATGACAACCAACGGAAGTACGGGGAAAGAGCCCTTCTGCAGGTCCGCAACAATGCTCGGCTGATTGACAACATACGAAAGCTAGCCAAGATCCGGATAATGTCCGACTCCGACTTTGTGCCGATGGATGTTCAGAAGGCTGTTGCAGAGGCCATCGATACCGTGACGAAGGCCACCACGGATCGCAAGGTGACCATCGTCTCCGCCCTCGCGCCGAGCACCCATTATGTGATGGCCAATCAGTTCATCAACGACCTTTTCCTAGACATCATTTCGAACGCGGTCAAATTCGACATATCGAAGCGCGTCCGCGTGGATGTGACGATATCTGATGAGACGACTAGCCAAGGTGATTTCTGGATCGTCTCGGTCGTCGACAGAGGAAGAGGAATCCCGGATGACCGGAAGAAGGTCGTTTTCGAGAGATTCGCCACTGGCATGACCGGCATCAAAGGGTTCGGCCTGGGTCTCTCGATCGTCAGCGCGGTGGTCGACAAAGTCGGAGGGAGAATCTGGGTCGAGGACAGGATCAAGGGGGATTCCTCCAAGGGCACGGTGTTCAGGATCGCGTTGCCAAAAGCGAATCCGCCGGCAAACCAAGGTGATGCGAAGCCGAGCCCCGCGGCCCAGTGATCTCCTATTTCTTCCGCTTCTGCGAGAATTCGAGCGCCGCTCTCACAAGCCCGTAGTGCAGAGGAGCTGGCCTGCCCGGCCTGGACTTGAATTCAGGGTGGAATTGCGAGCCTACGAAGAATGGATGTCCTTGGAGCTCGGCGATCTCCATCCTCTTTCCGTCGGCTGACTTCCCGGTGAACTTCAACCCCTTTTCCTGGATCATGTCGATATAGTGCGGGTTTATCTCGTATCTGTGCCTGTGGCGTTCCATGATCTCAGACTCGCGGTAGAGTTGCCAGGCAACGGAGCCCTTCTCGACCAGTATCTGCTGTGCTCCGAGTCTCATGGTCGCGCCTTTCTTGGTGACGTTCTTTTGTTCAGGTAGAAGGTCCACGACCGGATGTGCGGTGTGAGGGTCGAACTCCGTGCTGTTCGCGTCGCCCATGCCAAGCACGTTCCTCGCGAACTCCACATTGGCCAGCTGGAACCCGAGGCAGACGCCCAGGAATGGAACCTTGTTCTCCCTCGCGTACTTGATTGCCTCGACCTTGCCTTCAGTCCCTCGTGAACCGAATCCGCCTGGTATCAAGATGCCGTCCGCCTCTTCCAGGAGGCCTCTGCAGTTCTCCTTCTCGATATCCTCCGCTTCCATCTTCAAGAACTTCGCCCTGGTGTCGAGTTCCGCGCCTGCGTGGGTAAAGGCCTCGTAGTGGCTCATGTAGGAATCTCTCTGGTCCATGTACTTGCCAACGAGCAGAATCTTGACCTCATGCTTCGGGTTCATGACCTTGTTCAAGAACTTCTTCCAGTCGGCTAGCCCGTCAGGTTTGCTCTTCATATTCATCTTTGTGAGGAGATAGTCGGTCAATCCCTGCTCCTCGAGGAATATCGGGACCTGGTAGATCGATTTCGCGTCTGGGGCGCTTATGACCGCTTGGAGGGGGACATCGCAGAACAGCGCGATTTTCTTCTTCGCTCCTTCATCGAGCGGTCTCTCGCACCTTGCGACTATCACATCGGGCTGGATACCGACAGATCTGAGTTCCTTCACAGAGTGCTGGGTCGGTTTTGTCTTCTGCTCATGGAGGGTCCCCAGGATCGGGACCAGTGTTGTGTGCACGAACAGGAAGTTGTCGTGCCCCATCTCTGAGCGCATCTGTCTCATCGCTTCCAGGAAGGGCATGGACTCTATGTCACCGACCGTACCGCCAAGCTCCACGATTGTCACATCGGCTCCTGTCTTGATCGCCACGTTCGAGATCATCGACTTTATCTCGTTCGTTATGTGAGGTATTATCTGAACCGTTTTGCCGAGGAAGTTGCCGTTTCGCTCCTTCTCGATCACGCTTCCGTAGACCTTCCCTGTCGTCACAACATGTTCGCTGGTCAAGTTCACATCGAGGAATCTCTCGTAGTTGCCCAGGTCCAGGTCTGCCTCTCCGCCGTCGTCTAGAACGAACACCTCTCCGTGCTCGAAGGGATTGAGGGTCCCAGCATCGAAGTTCAGGTACGGATCTATCTTCATCGCAGTTACTTTGAATCCTCTCGCTTTCAAAACGCGTCCGATCGAGGAGGAGGTGATCCCCTTCCCTAGACCAGATAAAACTCCCCCGGAGACAACAATAACCTTCATTCCCATCTCACGGGATTTGGAGAAGGGCCTCGCCCAACATAAAGCTTTCCTGAGGAGCCTTGGCACTGACCAGGTGGTCTAGCTGGTCAGGAGTTCGCATTCTTCATGATGGCAGTAAGAACCCTAGTAGTGAGATCAATGGAATCCATCACAGGTTTCGTGACCTTTCCCTGGAATTCGATTCGTCCAGGTTGGATGCATAGAACCGCTGACCTCTTGCCCGCTCTCTCAAGTATCGAAGCCATAAGAGCAACTGCGACCCTGTGCGTGGTTATCTCCGTGTCTTTGATGTCGGCTTTCCTCACGAGTTTGATCTTGCCTGGGCTCGCGCGCAAGTCAGCAGCGTCCACGAAGATGATAATGGCATCTTCTTTCTTCTCCGATATATCGAGGACCGTGCCCTCGACCCCGTCATGTTCAGAATAGGAGAACGATGGAAAGCGTTTCTTCAGGGCCTGCGCGACAAGCACACCAGCGCCGTCGTCGGCCCTGTCGGTGTTTCCGAGGCCGAGGACATACACTCTGCTGTTGCCAGCGATGTCCTCGAGTTCGGATCTCAGATCCTCTTCAATGTCACCAGGTGTGTCGCGCAGCTTATGCATGGGTCGTACGCCCTCGCCACCATCTCGAGGCCCAGCCGGACCTCATCGTCTTTCTTGCCGTCCGCGAGCATTCTCTCCGCGGTCAGCTTCATGTGCCTCTCGATGTCGTCCAAATTCTGAGCTGTAGGTGTGATGATGTCCGCTGAGTCGATGAGGCCGTTCTTGATCTCGTAATGGTGATAGAGCGTTCCTCTCGGAGCTTCGACCGCGCCTGTACCCGACCCGTTCTCCCTCGTGGGCTTCTCAATCGGTGGATCGTCGAGCGACATGACCTTGTCCGCCGCATCGGGCAGGTGCTCGAGCGACCACAGCATCTCGATCGCCTGAGCGAGATTGTTCATGAGTGGGTTCTTGAGCCATCTCTCGTTGTAGTGCTCCTTGAGCAGATCGGTTGCCTGGCCGTCCAGGCGCTTGCCCATGTTGATGAGCCTGGCGTTGGCGCCTACCGTGAAAGGTTTCTCCTGGTACAACGATCTCTTGGCGAACGAGTGGGACACGATCCTCTCGTTCGTGAGCTTCTTGTAGTCCTCGACATCCACTTCCTTCCCGTTGGAGATGATGATGGACTCACCCGCGAAGCCGAACTGGTTCTTCGGCGCGTTCACCGACATGAACAGCATGTCCGCCTCGGGATAGGTCGGATAGTCGATTGACGCGAACAGCTCGACCGCGCGGACAGCATCTGGCACGAGCTCATGTGCCTTCAGCTTGATCTCTTCGAGCGCCTTCCTGCCCGGGTACTTGCCGAAGCCGCCGATCACGGGGTTCTCTCCGTGAACGATCCTTCCGCTCGTGACCGCCATCACGTGGTTTCCGAACTTCTTGAGGCGCAGGGCGCGCTTGACATCATCGCCGTAATCGTTCAGCATCGCTATCGCCGACGGGTAACCAAGGAAATCGGGAAGCGCTAGCAAGAAAGTGTGAAGCGAGTTGCTCTCCACGTTCTCGCCCAGCATCATGAGTTCCCTGGTGACCTGGGCCTTCTCAGGCGGCTTGATCCCAAGCGCCTTTTCCAGCCCCCTGATGGCAGAGTATCTGTGAGACAGTGTGCAGATTGCGCATATCCTCGGGATGACGTTGAGGTCGTCCGCAGGGGTCATGCCTTTGACCAGCTGCTCGATCAACCTCGGCCCCTCGTGAACGTCCAGCGTGACGCTCTTGACATTCTTGCCATCGATTGTGACCGTGATCCCGCCGTCGCCTTCGACTCTTGCGAGTGCCTCGACGTTGAGCTCCCTCATGTTTTCGACTCCTTCTTGGTCTCGAGGTCTTTCACAAGCTGTGCCACACGTGCCCCTCCGAACTTCCTGATCTTCTTGATTATCTCGTCTGGGTCGTAGCCCTTTTCCTTCAGGAGATTGTACTCGGAGCTCACGTTGAGGTCATCGGTGGGTCCCCAGCAGCCAACGCAGGGCAGGTTATGGGACGGACATACCGCACCGCAACCGCCCTTCGTGAGCGGGCCAGCGCAGAATTTGCCAGCGTACAGTATGCATGGATTCTCCCTCCATCTGCATTCGAGGCAGACAGGCGTCTTCAGGAGGTACGGGTGTCTTCCCGCCACAAGCTTGGAGACAGCACTCAAGAACTCCGTCTTGTCGATCGGGCATCCCGGGAGGTACATGTCGACCTTCACGAAAGCATCGATGGGCTGAGCCTCGAACGCCTTCGAGACGTTGATTTTCGCGTTCCCGTAGACCTTCTTGTACATCTCGTCCCACTTGCCCTCTCCGAGCTTCATGGCCTGGGGACCGCCGTGGCAAGCGCATGTGCCGATAGCAATCATCACCTTGGAGCGCTCCCTGATCTCCTTGAGCTTCTTCAGCTGCTCCTCGGTCGAGATGGAGCCCTCGATCAGCGCTACATCCAGCTCGCCCTCGTGGTTGTCGCTCTTCGCCATGACGAAGGAACGGATCTCAGTGGCTCCGAAGAGGTCGACCAACTGGTCCTCGCAGTTCAGTATCATGAGCCGGTCGCCCGCGCAGCCAGTGAATCCGTAAACGCCGATCTTAGGCGATTGTTTTGTCACTTGCACCCCTCCCTATGAGCTCCTTCATGTGGAGCACGTCCCACCATGAGAACACAGGACCGTCTATGCATGTGTAGAGATACTCGACCGCGCAATGGCCGCACTTGCCGACGCCGCATCTCATCCTCCTTTCGAGCGTCATGAGTATCTGGTGCTTTGGTATTCCCAGCTGGACGAGGTTCTGCATGACGTACTTGTACATGATCGGCGGGCCACAGACCGCGGCGACCGTGTTCTTAGCATCGATCGGTCCGAGATCCTTGAAGAGCGTCGTGACGACGCCCACCTTCTCCGTCCACTTGCCCGTGTCGTCCTTGTCGACAGAAAGCAGGCAGTGAAGGTCCTCGCGCTCCTTCAGCTGCATGAACTCCTCCCTGAACAGCATCTCGCCAGGGTTCCTGGCTCCGTGCAGATAGGATAGCTTGCCGAACTTGTCCCGGTTGTCCAGAACATACAACAGCAGAGATCGCAGCGGGGCGACACCCATGCCGCCCGCGACTATCAGGATGTCCTTGCCCTCCATCTTCTCGATCGGGAAGCCGTTGCCGTACGGACCCCGTATGCCCACGGTTTGGTTCTCCTTAAGACCAAAGAGCGTCCCGGTGAGTGTTCCCACATTCCTGATGCAGAATTCCAGCAAACCAGGTCTCGAAGGGGACGACGACATACAGAACGGCGCCTCGCCCTCCCCGATGACGGACATCATCACGAACTGTCCTGGCAGGTAGCTGAACTTCAACGCCTCGTCAACATCTATAGGCCTTGCCTGGAAGAAGTTGACATCACTGGTCAGCGGATAGCGCCTGACGATCCTCCACATGTCCGGCTTGAAAGGGTTGTCCTGGACCTCCCGTTCATCCAGCACTACGCAGAGCTTACTCACTTGCCCACCTCCTGTTCCTTGAGAGCCGTTGAAACGCTCACGACATTGATGTCAACGGGGCAGGTCTCGACGCATCTTCCGCAACCGACACATGCGGGCTTGCCGAACTCGCCGATATACGCCTGGAGCTTGTGCGTGTACCAGAGCCTCAGCCTGTCAGCTCTCTTGTCCCTGAAATTGCTGCCTCCGGCCACGAGCGAGTACTCCCTGAACATGCAGCTGTCCCAGAACCTGTCCCTGGTGCCTTCGAGCGCGCCCAGCTCGACCTCATCAGTAACGTTGTAGCAGTTACAGGTCGGACAGACCATCGAGCACTGACCGCACGAAAGGCATTTGTCCCCAAGCTGGTCCCAGACTGGACTGTTGTATCCTAGCTCGAAAATGTATGGCATGCCCGTGAAATCCATTTGTTTCTTGAACTGGGAGTTCTTCCAATTCCTGTACTCAGTGTAGGTTAGGATCTCGTTCCTGCCAAGGTCCCTGCTGAACAGGTCCGGCTTCATTCTCACAAGGTCATGTCCCTTCGTCGATCCGACCCTGACAAGATAGAACATCTTGAGGTCCGTGAAGAACAGGTCGAACCCCTCGGCGATGAAATCAGTATTGGTCGCCATGCACATGCACTTGTCATCGGGGATGCAGCTGTGCCCTAGCAGGAGAGTCTTCTCCCTGCGCTCCTTGTAGTAGGGATCATTGTAAGTCTCTAGGAAAAGCTTGTCCATGATCAGGATGCCGTGGATGTCGCACGGGTGGATCCCAAACAGGATCCTCCTCGGCACGTCGCCACGCCTTTCGACGAACCCATCCTCGTCGTAGTCGAACATCGTGAACCTTGGAGGGTAGAGGAACTTCTTCGGCGGGATGATCGTCCTCGTCGCCTTGAGGTCCATCTGCGCGAGCGAGTCGACCTTTGAGTATGTTACCCTGTTCTCCTTCTTGGTCGGACCCCACAGCTCTCCCCACTCCTTGACGGAGTCGAGGAACGTCGAAAGGTCCTCCTTCTTCATCTTCAAAATCATCATGATATCTCTTCCCTGTGCTCGAGTATCACCTGGGTCTCTGCGAGTGCGGCCACAAAAGAAGGCCAGACCCGCTGATGATCCCTTCGTGTCTGCGTAACATCCCGAGGTATAAAAACATTCGGAACGGGACTCGAAAATCCGTTGATGCCGTGTGCCTCTGAAACCCCTGGGCCACGATTGAGTGGATATCCACGTTGATTGGCCTGCTGTTAATAATATGCTATATATTATATAATTTTATATATTATTCGATTATTCCCTCAAATCGCTTATATATTCGCTCTATCAATACGCACTTAGTGTCTTGGTTTTCCCAAGACTCAGGACGGGAAGGGAAAATGGATTATCGAAGAACGAGAGTCGTAGCAATCGTTTTTGCTCTGCTAATGTCTATGACCGCGCTGCTGTCGCTTCCGATGGCAATGGGCGCAGAACCTGCTGAGACGCAGTTCTCCCTGCCTCCGATTGCTGTAGCCACGGTATGGCCAGCCGTCGGCACAGTTGGGGACAACGTCTACGTGATTGGCGGTAGTGTCAGCCATTCGCCGGGCATATCGAACACTCTCGACTCGGTCCAGATATACAATATCGCGACAGGGGAAACGACCTTCGGCGCATCTATGCCGACGGGTGTTGGTTGTGCGGCATACGGAGTAGGTCCGGATGGCAAGATTTATGTCGCAGGCGGCTGGAACAACTCTGCAGCCACGTATAACCTCAAAGTGCAGATCTACGACCCTGCGTTGAACACTTGGACGCAGGCCTCCGGGACGATTCCAGGACCGGTGGGCCGGGGCGCATATGCGATGGCACCCGACGGCAATCTGTACGTGTTCGGCAATGGATGGGTCACTAACTCGACATTGATCTACAACACCCAGACGAACGTATGGCGGTACGGAGCCGATCAGCCCGTCAGTGGTTATGACGGCTCAGCTGTGGTTCAGAGTCCCAGGTCTGTGTACGTGATCGGTGGAATCTACGGCGGTGCGAGCGCAGCAGTGCATGTCTATAACCCCATTGCAAACACTTGGAGCACCGCTGGATCACTCTTGAACCCCGAGGTGTTTGGGTCCGCGGTCCTGGCGAGGAACGGATACATGTACGTAATTGGCGGTTCACCATCAACTGCTACGAACTACGCCAGCCCATACTCCTCAGTGGAGAGATACAACCCTGCTGCTGACGAATGGGAATACGCGGGCACATCTCTCAGCTCTGGCAGAATGAATGCTGGGGTCGTGCTGGATACCTACGGCAGGGCCTTGGTTGTGGGCGGCTGGTCTGGTAGCGCGGCAGTCAAGACAGTCGAGGGTTTCGTGACTTCTAGCATCGTGGGCTTGAACGTCATGGAAATATCCTCACCGCAGGACGGAAGCGTCGTGAGCGGCATCGTGCCTGTGCAGGTCGGAATAGTGAATGGATACGGAGGGGGTTTCGCCGCGATTGACTTCTTTGTGGACGGAGCGCTCAGAGAAAGCAGAATGTGGGGGACGAGCGCCACATTCCTGTGGGACGCGTCCGCACTTGCAGATGGGAGTCTACACACACTGATGGCACGGGGATACAACAATGACGGAACGGTCTCAGAAGCCTCTGTAGTGGTCACGGTCTCCGCACAATCCGTCGAGCAGAAGATCACATCGTTGGAGCAACAGGTCTCGCTTCTGCAGACTAGTCTGAATTCCCTCAACTCGAGCGTTGGTGCGGCGCAGAGCGACATAGATGCACTGCAAACGCAGCTTTCGTCACTTCAGGGCCAATTGAACAGCCTGAAGACGAACCAGTCGACTCAGAGCTCCACGCTGGACCAGATCCAGACACAACTGAATGAGATGAAGGACCAGCTCGACAAGGTGAAGACTACCTCGAACAGCGGCAGCATGTGGGGCATGGTGAACCTCGCGCTGATCATCGTGGTCATCGTGCTTCTCGGCCTGATGCTGATGATGGGCAGGAAGAGCAAAGCCGTACCTCCGCCACCGAGCACCTGAGTCTGAGGTCTTGGCAAACCCCTTTCCAACCTTCTTTCCTTTTGTTTCATTTTCGGCGCTCAGGCTATTTGCTATCAGATCGATTTGAAGAAAAAATATCGCTGGACGTTCGATGATAGAGTGCTTTGTCCTTGGTGCTTGGAACCCCACCATGTTTTGGTGGAGGGGTAGTTCCCCTCCGTTATTGCGTAGGAGGTGATCCATCTGCAGGTTCCCCTACAGATACCTTGTTACGACTTAACCCCCCT
>Ga0315296_10001114_pt1 | contig 23630 bp, 22 predicted proteins | sample YL17G14_18_MG_FD_203921 | JGI IMG/M metagenome (GOLD analysis project Ga0315296, IMG submission 203921) | Sediment microbial communities from Yellowstone Lake, YNP, Wyoming, USA - YL17G14_18 | ecosystem: Environmental > Aquatic > Freshwater > Lake > Sediment | place: USA: Wyoming | collected... | reverse complement strand
TCGTCTCTTCCGACACCCTCGGCCAGTTGATTGTCATCCCCGGTGCTCCCGATTACATAGGCCTGATCAACAAGTCGTCCGTGGACCTGAACTCCCTCGTGCTGTACCTCGACGGGTCGGAGTACCCCACTGGTGACGGCGCCACGTGGTCCGTGTCTCGGCTCACATACCAGGGCGCGAGCATCTACGTGGTGTTCTTCATGCAGAACATCACCGGCCACGTCCTCACGGCGTCATACGACTGGTACACTGCTCCCGACAGCTTCGCAAGCCTATTCCTACAGTTCGGTTCGTTCCTGATTGTGATCGCTGCGACGCTCTTCGGGGCCGACTCCTTGGCCGGGGAATTCCAGAACAGGACTGGGTATCTCATGTTCCCGACGCCCATGAAGCGCTGGGTGATGTACTTCGGGAAGTACGCCGCGAGCCTTACTGCCACTCTTATGGTGATTGGCCTCTTCTATGCGGGATTGGCGGGCCTGTCGGCGATATCCGCAAACGGTATTGACGACGGCTTCGGAGTCTCGTTCGCGTACGCGGTGGAGTACTCGTTGGCGGTCCTGGCCGTCGCCTATCTCATAAGCTCGGTCATGAAGGGGACCACGGGCGCGACGGTCCTGACCTTCCTGATGTTCATCATCCTACTGCCGATAATTGACGGCGTCAGCAACTTCGCCGGCGTCAAGATCGAGGGGTCTCTCAGCTTCGCCTCTGGCGTCATCACGAACATACTCATCGACCCGTATCCGATCGACTGGTCTCAGGAATTCGGGGACGGGATGTCGTTCAACGTGTTCTACCCTACCCCCTGGATCGCCGCTATCGTCATGTTCGCGTACTTGGTCGTCGCGACCGCCCTGAGCCTGATCCTGTTCAAGAGAAAACAGCTGACGGGGTAGGTTTCTGGCGTACTGGCGCCCTATTTTTTCCGAAAGAGTCTTATAAAAGTAAAATAGATGCCCACGTATAAGGGATGGGTCACGCTTGCGTGGTTTCGTCGCAGCGTTATTGGTCATAGCAATAGCTGTGTCACTGTGCCTACCGATGAGCACGGGCTATGGCCATCAGTCGCAGACGCCGAGTTCTCCTGCGGTCGCGAGAAGTCCGGGCACCGAGTCGCTTCTGTTCCCCACGGGCGTCGATACTTCGAGCGTGGTTGATGAGTACTGGCCGATCGCTCGTGCGCTCATGCTGTCCGGAGGATCTACTGATTCCGTCGTCGCAGACATCAATGCGGACGGTAGGCTGGATCTCGTTGTGGCTGTCTCAGGAACAAACCAAGTCAGTGTCTTCTATAGGCAGCCCAACAACAGCTTCTTGAGCACTCCATCCGCGAACATATTACTTGATAGCGTTCCAGTTGGAATTGCAGCGATTGATGCATTCTCTGGCGGTCATTTTCAGATTGCCGTCTTGGAGAAGAGAATCAGCGATTTCGAGCAGGAGAAACTCAAGATTTTCAATTTCACATCCGAGACTTCTCCATTCTATGAATTCAAGAACATATCGGTGTACCAGACTGCCGTTGATTTCGTGATTGGTCAGTTCAACCTAGATATCGATTTCTATCCAGACATAGCCTTCGTCTGCCCCTCCTTGGACCCGAGAAATTCGAAGGGCAAAATCCAAATTCTCTTCGGTCCGAACTACGGGACTTGGACGCAATTCAGCACGGGTTATGGTGGTTGTTCCATTGCTCTTGGGAATTTCAGTGGAGATGGCTATCAGGATCTTGCTGTTGCCAACTTCTATGATAGAAACGTCAACATCTTCTTCCAGCCATTCTCAGACGGTAATAGTCCGTCGGCGAATCTTACCGTCACTGGCAATCCAGTCAGTCTGACTGCAGGTGATCTTAACGCGGGTACTCTCCCAGACCTCGCCGTCGCCACAAAGAACCCATCTGCGGTTCGCTTCTTCTTCCAATCAGGTGGAGGGGGACTCCCCGCGACGGAATGGGGCAACCGATCTCTGACCGCCGATCCATCGTTCATAGAGTCAGGACGGATCAACAGTGATGGCTTGGATGACATTATCGTGCTCTCTGCGAACGAGAGCTGCGCCTCTGGCTTCCTTCAGCAGCCAATCAGTCCAACTTGGGCATCCGCACCAGACTTCAGCTTCCCAACTGGTTCTGTCCCGAGAAGCGCGATGATGGCCGACCTTGACGGCGATGGCAGCAACGATTTAGGCGTGGCAAGCGCCAGGACTGATTGGACTGGCTCGAGCCTCGCGATATACTCTTATCACGATTCGCGTCTTAGCAACAGCAACGCCACTGCCTCGACCAACAAGCAGTACAACTCCTCCATGATCGCGGTAGGGGACATCGATGGGAACGATGTTGACGATCTAGTGTCCCTACACCCCTCGCTCGGTGCGATGGGTTACTTGCTCGGAAACAAGGTGACAGGATTCACCTCATCGGAAGACTTGCATTCGCTGGGATTCGTCCCAAGCGAGCTTTTGGTACAGGACTTGAATGGCGACGGAAGGAATGAGATTCTCATATCCCAAAGCGCGGGCAATGGAGTGTACTTGTACGCCTGGAACGTGAGCCACCCCGGCTATTTCAACTCGTCGCAGGTGACCTGCCAAGGAAACATCACGGACATCGCGCTAGGCGATTTCAACAGCGACTCTCTCTCTGATCTAGCAGTTGCCACTGATAACGGCACTCTCGAAATCTTCCTCAACGGAGGCGCAGCGGTTCCATATAGCTCCCTCGCTGATGAGAGCGTACATCTAAGCCATGTCCAGAACTGGACGATTGCCGTTGGTGACTTCAATGATGATGGAAAGGACGACATCGCCTACCCCTACCCAACGACGAAGATCGGTCTGCTGTTTCAACGAGCTTCCGGTCCATGGATTCCGTCGTCACCTGACGTATCCCTGATCTCTTCTGGTCCGGATTTCACCGCTCTTTGGAGCGGTGACATCACGGGCGATGGGCTCGTTGACATCGCCGCAATGAATGCATCAGATCCCGCTCTCTACATGTTCAATCAGACCGATTTCACGAGAACCTACACGGACTATGGGCATGTCGACTTTCCCGAGATGCCGAAATACGTTTCATTGATCGATGCAACCGATGACGGTGTTGCCGACGCGCTCGCCATATTCGCATCCGCAGATCTCTTGTTCCTCTACAATCACACAGGCAACTCCCTCTCTTCGGAGCCAGCGATGGTGTTCGTCACGGGTGGCTTGCCCAACTACGCCACGATAGGCGATGGTACTCAGGACCACCGTGCCGACCTGCTGGTGAACGAGATAGGTTCTCACACCGTCTCGATCTGGCAGCAGGTCAACTTCCCACCTGTGGCCCACACCGATGGAACCTATTATGCAAGGCAGGGCGATCCGCTTCAGTTCAACGGTTCCGTCAGTGCAGGAGTGTCCGAGATTCCCTATGTCGAGTACAACTGGACCTTCGGAGACGGTAGTTGGACGGGCTTCGTGCGGAATCCTCGACCGGTCCATACTTACGATCAGATCAACGATTTCGATGTGACCTTGGTGCTGAGGGATCCAGGCGGACTGTACAACATGACGACAGCGGTCGTCCATGTCATCGACAGCTATCCACATGCGGATTTCACCTGGTCACCCTTAACTCCGAATGAGGGTGATTGGGTCACATTGACAGACACAACCAACTCGTACGATCCGATTCTCTGGCGGAACTGGTCGATTGACGGGACTCCTGTGTCCTCGGGGAATGAACTGATCCTGTCGAGGCAGTTTCAGAACGGAAGCCACAATGTGAGCCTTGAGGCGACAGACTCGGACGGTTCTGTCAAGACGATCAGCCACAATGTGGTCATCGCTCCCATTAACCCCATTCTAAGCATCGACTCGGCCGCTTCTGCACTCGAAGGCCTTGGCGTCTTGTTCTCAGTGGATGTCGACTCATGGAACGGCGGACCATGGGATCCGATTGTCAAGTTCGAGTGGGACTTCTCCTATTTGCCTGGCAACTTCATAGCAGAGAGCGACACAGAAACGAGCAATTTCACCACTCATCAATTCTCGGCGGCTGGGTACTCGGAGAACTATAGCGTCGCGGTCAGGGCGACCGACGACGATGGCAACCAGAGCATTGCATGGGTGGTCATCGAGATCTCTGACATCGGCCCGACGGCGAACTTCACCCTCACTCCGCCTAGCCCCGAGGAGGGCGTCCCCTTTGCCTTCGATGACACGACTTCGACCTGGGACGGCATCGTCAGCGGCTTCTGGAGATTGGTCTACCCTGACAGTCATTCCTCGTACTACCCGCTCGGAGATTCCCAGCTCGATGCGGTTGCGCTCCCTGACGGCGACTACACGATGTATCTGACTGTCAATGAGACCGATGGCGACACGAGCGATACCTCCCTCGCATTCCATGTCCGTGAGGTCGGCCCGAGCGTTCTGCTCGAGACGCTGCCAGTTGCTGCATCCTATGACGAGTATTCGAACATCACCTTCAGGGCGACCGTCAGCAGCTACGACCCGATCGTCGGATTCCAGTGGGACTTCGATGCGCCAGGTGGAGTCTTCGTACCTGACAGATCCACCACTGCGAACACCACGATATGGGCATACACCCAGGTAGGAAACTACACCGCAAAAGTGAATGTCACCGATTCCGACGGCTCATGGACAATCGTTCCGATGTATGTCAAGATAGTGCACATGTCGCTTTATGGCTCCTTCAATCAGGACGTCAAGGTCGTGAGAGACCCGGTCGATACCAACACGATGACCTTCGATGCATCAGTTCTCGCCGCTAGATTCCCGGACATCGTTCTCACGATCTGGGACTTCGGCGACGATACGAGCTTGACCGTCCCCGGACCTCCGTCGGCGCCCGTGACCCATGTCTATGTCCCAGTGGCCGATTTCACGGTGCGCCTGACAATCACAGATGATGATCATCAGAGTTTCATACTCGACACAACGCTGCAGATGAAAGCCCCAACGATTGGCATCTACGGGCTCTTTCAAGATTCCGTGGTGAAGAGCAGCACGCTCCTGCAGTTCATCGTTGGCCAGGGCTCGACGCCTATCGTGTCCGTCAACTTCTCGGTCAATTCGGGTCCGAACCAGACCTTCTCCGCGCTCTATACTGTGAACACCTCTGGGTGGGCGGACCGCGACTACAATGTTTCTGTGCGAGCGGCCGATGTTGCTGGGAATATCGCAATCTTCAGCATCCATATCGTCGTCGATAACGTCAAGCCAGACATTTCGATGATCGAGCAGAGATCGTCAGTGTACGGCGGCGACAAGCTCGCGATCAGAGTCGATGTGACGGACGCGAACATCGCCCCCACGGAGATCATCCTCTACGTGAAGTTCCAGGAAGACGACTCATTCACGGCCTATAGGATGACCGCTGATCCATCTGGCGTGGGCTACATACAGATCGTGGGTGTTCCTGCGAGGCCAGGCACGATAGAGTACTATGTGAACGTGACAGACAAGGCTGGGAACTATCAGGTCACAGACTTACAGAGCGTCGCGGTCAAGATGCACTTCATCGATGTTGCCTGGCCGTTCCTGTTGGGCCTGGCCATCCTGGCCGCGCTCGGCACTGCCGGGTACTTCGTCCGCGAGGTCAAGATCGCGGTCGACGAGACCTTCGTGATTTATAACGACGGCCGGCTGATAGCGCACAGCACGCGCCACCTCAAGCCAGGCATGGACGACCAGGTGCTAAGCGGGATGTTCGTCGCGATCCAGGACTTCGTGAAGGACTCCTTCAAGGACGTGACCTCGTTCACGTTGAGAAAGATCGAGTTCGGGGAGAAGAGCGTGCTGATCGAGAAGGGCGACCACCTGTTCCTCGCGGTGATACTCCACGGGAAGGCCTCAAAGAAGGTCGCCACCAAGATGCAGAGGATCGTGGACGAGATCGAGGAGGAGTTCTCTCACAAGCTGAAGGGTTGGGACGGCGACCTCGACTCCCTCAGAGGCGTAGGGGACATAGCCAAGAAGCTATATTCAAAGGCCCCCTTGCTCCCGCCGTTCCGAAGATCGAACACCTAGGTGAGAGATTGAGCCTGCCGTTCCCTGACTTATGGACCATATTGGGGGTGACCATCTTCTGCACCGTGATGGCCGCGGCCACCTATTATCGGAAGATATTCGATTTCTCGGGGGCGGCCTGCGGCTTCGTGGTAGGCATGGTCATCGGCATATGCGGCAACGTGCTCTGGCTGCTGTTGCTGCTCGTGTTCCTCATCACGAGCTTCGCGGCCACCAAGTTCAGGTTCGACTGGAAGAAGTCTCAGGGTTTCCAGGAGGGCGCGAAGGGCGAACGTTCCTGGAGGAATGTCGCCGCGAACGGCGCGATCCCGACGGCGATCGCTTTCCTGAGCTTCCTGGCCGAGGCCAATGGCTCCGCGGGCGACTTCTTCGACAAGGACATCGCGAGCTTCCTGTTCGTGTCGGCGATTGCAGTCGCAGCCTCAGACACCGCCGCGAGCGAGATTGGCATCATCGACCCGAGGGTGTACATGATCACGACCTTCAAGCGCGTCCCGAGGGGCACGGACGGGGGCATGTCGCTGACTGGCACCTTCGCCGCGTTCATTGCGGCCGCTTACTCGTCGGCGATATCCTATATGGTCTTTGCGTGGCTCGACAAGGATCTGCTCCACGGACCTGACACGCTGTTCATACCCATGCTCTGTGGTTTCCTAGGATGCCAGATCGACAGCCTGATAGGCGCCACTTGGGAACAGAAGAAGAAGATCGGGAAGCTCGGCAACAATTTCCTGTCGATCGCCCTGGGCACGTTGATCGCGCTTGTTCTTGCCCTGATCTAGACCTTCTTCAGAACGTAGACATACATGGGCGTCCCCTTGTAGATCCGAGATATCCTCCAACCCGTTCGATCGCAGATCTGCCTCATTTCCTCAGGCGTCACCATCAGCAGTTTTTCCCATCCACCCACCTTCCCTCGGTACTTGATCCTTATCCGGACCTGGCCCGGAGGTCTTCCACGAGCCATGTTCATCTTGTGATATCTCAAGTGCGCGCGCTTCTTCGTGTCCGTAGGGTGGACGGATTCTGCTAGGAAGATTCCATCGTCGCTGCTGATCCTGTGGAGCCTCGTCATCATCCCTTGGACACCCTTCATCGATCCGCACAGGCCGAAGTTGTTGCAGAAAGCTATGGCCGTGTCGAAACTCCCTCTTCCGAACCTGAGGTCGCACGCGGACATTTTGCGGAGCCTCTTCACTCCCCTTTGTCTGCAGACATCGAGTGCCTTGTCCGAGATATCGATGCCGACCACGTCCAGCCCTTTCTCCTGGAGGTACAGCGAGTGTCGTCCTGCACCGACGCCGATGTCCAGTACTCGGCCCTTGGCATGTCTTAAAGCCTTTTTCTCTGCTTCCGGGAACTTTTCATAGTCGTTGAAGTACTGGCCGATCATGTGCTCGTCCACGTATCCGTCGTCCCTCTCGATCTGCGAGGGAAACTTCTTTCCTTCATAGAAGTCGAGGAACGCTTGTCCGAACAGGTCGTTCGAGGGCATGGGGTTGCGACAAAGCGTATCCTCACAGAAAAAGGTTGTCAGAGCTCCTCGATCTTGTCAAGGACTTGGCTGAGAGATCTGATATGAGCGTCCGCGTCTTTCGATGCTTTCTCGGCGTCCGGGACGTAGTGGACTGCGCGCATTCCTGCTTTCTTCGCGCCGAGCACGTCCTTGTCCGAATCGTCGCCAACGTGGACGGCCGCCTTGGGGACCGCCCTGAGCCTCTCCAGCGTCACGTTGAACGCCAGCTCGTTGGGTTTCCTGACGAGGATCTCGTTCGAGAATGTGGTCGCGTCGAAGTACTCGAGTATGCCGAGCTTGTCCATCACGACCCTGAGCATTGACCCCGGGGTTCTTCCGGTGTTGGATATCAGCCCTATCCTGTAATCCTTGGCCCAGATCGCCTTGAGTGCGTCCTTTGCGCCCGGGAGCAGTCGAGGCGGATGCTCGAGTATTCCTTCGGAGTAGATCTTCTCGATGAGGGCCAGGTCTTCCTTGGCCAGTCTCCCGGCAAGTTTCGAGTCTATGCTGGTCAGCATGAAGAGGATGTGATCCCTTACCGGCACGTCCCTGCTCTTGCTCCAAGTGAGCTGCAAGAAGTCGAAGGTCTTGACGTAGGCCTTCTCGACCTCGCTCCTGGAGTGGATCATGCCGCGGTCGTTCAGGACTCTCCATATGCGATCGACTCGGATTGCGGAGACCTTGTCCGAGTTACCTGGATACTCTTGGATCAAGGTATCCCACAGGTCGAACGTGACAGCCGAGATGCGCTTCATGTGCCCGTTTGACTCTAGACTCGAATCACTATTGAAGCCAATCCTTCTACAACTGGGCTTGTGTTACACCCGTCATGTGGCTCCGGCCGTCCAGCGGTCGGAAGGCAGCTCGGCAAATCTTATATACGACATCGTATCTAGACGGGCCGAAGAACGGTATGACGGCCAAAGTGGCGGGGCCACACCTGGTCTCTTTCCGAACCCAGAAGTTAAGCCCGCCTACGTTCTCCGCGGTACTGAGGTGCGCGAGCCCTCGGGAAGCCTAAGACCCTTCGGGGCCTCTTGGCTATAGCGGCTAGGTGCACTAGCCAGGTACCTTCGGGTACAGGGTGAACTGCACTGCTTGAAACCGCTACGGCCTTGGTAAGCCGTCAGCCATTCTTTACTTTCATTCTCTCGAACCCTGTTGGGCGCTTGGTACCCACCACGAAGCCTTTATAAGAGCCAAGATAGCTCAAAGTGCCCGGAGCTGGCCCCCTTTGGCTCTTTCGGAAACCGACAGGTTGATTCTGGTCGCTGTCCTCGCCACGCTAATGACGTTCGTTGTGCTCTTCGAGCTCAAGATAATGCGCAGCAAGTCCAGGGAGAATAGGGCGGTTGGCCAGAAGAAAGACGAGGCGTTCAACGCCGTGATCACGACCCGTACGGTCGTGAATACCGTCAGGAACCGGGGTGGGAGGGTCGGGAGTGCTCCGGCGCTTCTGGACAAGGCGAAGGAGGCCATGGGTCGAGGGAACTACGATTCGTGCTTAGATTTCTGCGAGAAGGCCAGGAGCGAGCTTACAGCTCCTTCTTCGGCGCCCGCCCGGCCCTCGGACGAAGAGGAAGTCGACGCGAGGGACAGGCTCGAGGCGGTCGCGGAGAACATCGTGTCGACGCGAACCTTGCGCGCCAAGGCGGATTCCTACAAGGGCACGAAGCTGGCGAGCCCCAGCGAAGGCAACTATCTCGGGGCGAAGTTCGAGATCTCCGCTGCGAAGGCGGACATCGGGAGGGCAATGGATTCAGGGGTTGACACTGCCGTCGCTGACGGTCTGATGGTCGAGGCCGAGTCCGCCTACACTGCCGGCAACTATGACAAAGCGTTGTCCATTGCGGTCAGGGCTAGGAAGGCGATAAGCTCCCAGGCCGAGAGCGAGGCGATCCCGCTCAAGGAGGACGAAGAGGAGGAGCCCGTCCCCGAGGCGAAGGTGTACGATGTCAAGCAGGAAACGGCAAAGGCTCCGGCCGAACGATTGTGTCGGGACTGTGGCGCCGTCCTGGAGAAGGGTGACCTGTTCTGTCCGATATGCGGCGCGAAGGTCCAACCGAAGGCTTGCCCGTCATGTGGCGCGAAGCCCCGGCCCGGCGACAAGTTCTGCAGGAAGTGCGGGTCCAAGATGGATTAGATCCTGGAGCGATCGCCCTTCACCTACTGATGAAATGCAGGCACAGCGGAGTAGCCGTGTAGAAGAGAGCTAGCAAAGCGACGGCAATCTGCTCGACGAATCCTGTGGTTTTGATGATCTGCAGCGCTCCTCCCAGGAACAAGATGATGCCCGCCAGGAACATGAGTGCTTTCATGACAGTGAACGAGACCGACGCCACGTCCGATCTGGTCCTCGGATGCTGTCCAAAGGCTATCAACAGGCCGACGACGATGACAAGTCCAAGAACGCACCCCGTCAGAGGGAGCACGAAAACCAAGGTAGAGTCGGACCCGTCAGATGCCATCGTTTGGGTGACCACCAAGGTGCTCCTTGCGAGCACGCTCAGCCCAAGAAGAAAGACAAGCACGACAGCCGCGGCCCAGAACGGTTCCTCCACCCGTATCCCTGAGCCCAGCCATTTCCTGCCTGGTCTCGATCGCTCCGCAGGAGTCATTGCCATCGAGTCACCACCAACACCCCCGCCTGTCCAGGTCGTTCAAATAGAAACCATGTCGGATAAGCATTTGCACGGAATCCCTCCGCAGGCGATTGCTCGATTTGGGTTCAAGCGCGCTTGTTCTTCACGATCACTGCTGCGAGAGCGCCCGCCCCGAATCCGTTGTCTATGTTGACGACGCCGATCCCGCTTGAGCAGCTCGAGAGCATGCCTAGGAGTGCCGCGATCCCCCCGAAGCTCGCCCCGTACCCGACACTGGTCGGCACAGCTATGACCGGCTTGCTCGTCAGGCCAGCGACGACGCTTGGCAACGCTCCCTCCATACCCGCGAGCACGATGATGACGTCAGCGGCATCGAACTGCTTCAGGTTCGAGGTGAGCCTGTGCATCCCAGCGACGCCCACGTCATAGAGCCTCTCGACCTTGCACCCGAGCAGCTCGCATGTGACCGCTGCTTCTTCTGCCGCAGGAATGTCAGATGTGCCGGCCGTCACCACGAGCACTTTGCCCTTCGACGGCCGTTTCGAGACCCCGACAGTCGCGATCCTCGCTTCTGCGTACCATTTGACGGCGCTGCCGAACTTCCTCCTGAGCTTCTTGTAGGTCTGTTCGCTCATCCTTGTGAAGATGGCCTCGTCATCCCTAGCGAGTATCCTGCTAGCGATCTCCAGTATCTGCCTGTCCGTCTTGCCAGGAGAGTAGATGGCCTCGGGAATGCCCTTCCTCAGCTCCCTGTGATGGTCAAGCTTCGCGAAGTGAAGATCCTCATACGGCAGTGTCCGAAGGAGTTCAAGCGCCTCCGAGACCGTTATCTCGCCTCTGCTCAGCCGCGAGAGTATCTTCTCGATCTTCATCGGGTTCATGCGCCAAGCACCTCGTTCATGCTGCCCATCCGATACCCTTCGAGGTCGAGCGAGACATATGTGAACCCGAGTGATTTCAACTTCCTGGCTACTGTTATCCTCGTTCCCGGCGATGCCAGCCTTGGGACGTCCCTGGGCAAGACCTCGATTCTCGCCGTGCTGCCATGCACTCTGACCCTGACCTGGTCGAACCCCTTCGCTTTCAGGAACTCTTCGGCCTCCTCAATCATTGCCAGCTTCTCCTTGGTGATGGTCTCTCCGTAGGGAATCCTCGATGCGAGACATGGAGAGGAACTCTTGCTCGCCGTGGGCAGTCCAAGCTTCTTCGAGATGATTCTGATCTCTTCTTTCCCCAGATCGACCTCAGCTAACGGACTCCGGACACTCAACTCCTCCTTCGCCTTCAGCCCGGGCCTGTAGTCCTTTCTGTCGTCAGCGTTCGAGCCATCCAGGACTTCCTTGAGCCCGCGCTCGTCCGCAATCTTGCGTATGTGTCTGAGATCAACCAGCTTGCACAGGTAGCACCTGTCGGGCGGGTTGCTGACGAATGACTTGTCTTTGAGAGGGTTCGTCGAGACCACGATGTGTTCAATGCCGATCCTCTCAGCAACATCCTTGGCCTTGGCGAGTTCAGAGGCGGGGTACATGGGCGAGTCTATTGTGACCGCAACGGCTTTCCTCCCGTGCTCGTCGAACGCAATCTTCGCCACGAGGGTCGAATCCGTCCCTCCGGAGAAAGCGATTGCCGCTGAGCCCATCGACCTAATTCCCTTCGTGAGCTTGGTCAGCTTGTTGTCGATTCGTCCCATGCGTTCGTTGGAACGGCTAGCAGTTATTTCAACACTAGTAGGTATGCGTGGCATCGACATATAACGGTGATAAGTAATATATACGGAGGAGCGCCGTTGGAATCGCCCCGGTCGAGCTGGAGGAAAGCATGGCGGAGGAGAGCACTGTCTACATCGGAAAAAAGCCAACAATGAACTACGTCCTCGCCGTGGTCTCACAGATGAACAAGGGCTGCGACGCCGTGTGCATCAAGGCAAGGGGACGGGCAATAAGCAGGGCTGTTGACGTGGCGGAGATCGTCCGGAACAGATTCGTTCAGGGGCTTCAATACGACGATGTCAAGATAACGACCGAATCCCTGACGGGTCAGGACGGAGCTAGCGCGAACGTCTCCTCAATCGAAATCTACCTGAAACGGTAGGCTGACTGCAACGATTGTGAACAAGTCCGGGCTGAGTCGACCATAGTGCCCACGCTAGGTTCCATCCAAGAGTTTTATCATAGACTACATCCATCGGCCAAACGACAGCCATTGGTGACCAGATGATACTCGTCAAACTGGGCGGAAGCGTCATAACTGACAAGTCTAAGCTGAGGACTTTCAAGAGAGCTTCTTGCGAGAGGCTTGCGCGCGAGCTCTCAACTGCGCGAGGCTCGATGCTCCTCGTGCATGGCGCCGGCTCTTACGGCCATATCGAGGCGAAGAGGCACGAGCTTCACAAGGGCTTCAGGAAAGACTCCCAACTCGAGCATGTGGCCGCTGTCCAGAGGGATGTGCGCGAGCTGAACCTCAAAGTCCTTGAGGCGCTGATAGACGAGGATGTGCGAGCAGTCTCTGTGCCTCCCGCTGCGGCCGCGACCTTCAAGGACGGCGCAATCATTTCATTCGAACCTGACGTGTTCAGGCGCGTGCTCGACATCGGCCTCGTTCCCGTGTCCTTCGGCGATGTGGTCCCCGACGAGTCTATGGGATTCTCAATATGCTCAGGAGACCTGATGATGGAAGCCCTCGCGAAGTCTTTCAGGCCCGATTTGGTCGTGTTCTGCGCAGACGTAGACGGGGTGTTTGACAGGGATCCGAAGCGAGACAAGGGCGCGAAACTGATCCCTCGGCTCGACTCTTCCTCGCTGCGCGCGTTGAAGAAGACCGAGTCGAGGCACGCAGACGTCACGGGCAGCATCTACGGCAAGCTCGAGCGTATGCTGGCCATCTCCAGCAACTGCGAAAAGTGTATGATAGTGAACGGCAATGTGCCAGGAAGGCTGGGGAAGGCTATCCGGGGAGAGGCCGTCGTGTCGACCGAGGTCGTCCCCAGGTAGGTGTGCTGAGATGCCAGGCGAAGACGATGCTCCGAACAGGCTGATAGAGAAAAGAAAGCACGAACACATAGAGATCGTCGCGAAAGAGGACCTCAGCCTGGACTACTTCTACTGGGAGGACGTCAAGCTAATTCACAATCCGCTCCCAGAGATAGACCTCGACGAGATCGACACTTCCACGACCCTGTTTGGCCGCAAGCTCAAGGTCCCGATAATCATAAGCGCGATGACCGGAGGCTACGGCAAGGCCGAGGAGATCAACAGAAACCTCGCCGCTGTGGCCGAGGAGTTCGGTGTCGGCATGGGGGTCGGAAGCCAAAGGGCGGCCCTCGAGCATCCCGAGCTCGATCGCACTTATTCCGTAATCAAGGATTTCGACATACCCCTGAGGATCGCCAACCTGGGCGTCCCGCAGCTGATCAAGCAAGGCCTCTCGACCCCGCTCAGGGTCGAAGACGGCAAGGCCGCCATGGACATGATAGGCGCGCACATGCTCGCGATACATCTCAACTACCTCCAGGAAGTGGTCCAGCCCGAGGGTGATACCAAGACTAGGGGAGGGTTGAAAGCCATCGAGTCTTTCGCAAGTGTCCTGCCGATCATCGCCAAGGAGACGGGCGCAGGCATGCCTCGGGAGGTAGCGCTCAAGCTGAAGAAGGCCAAGGTCAAGGGAATCGACGTGGGCGGTCTTGGCGGGACGAGCTTCTCCGCGGTCGAGTATTTCAGGGCAAGGTCAGCGGGAGACAAGACGAGGACGAACATCGGCCAGACCTTCTGGAACTGGGGCATACCAACCCCCGTCTCGGTCGTGCTCGCGAACGTCGGCATTCCTGTCATCGCGACCGGCGGCCTGAGGAGTGGGCTCGACATCGCGCGCGCGATTAGCATAGGCGCGGGATGTGGAGGCATGGCAGGAAGGCTTCTGCCCGCGGCCCTCGAAGGCAAGGAAGTGCTCTCGAACGAGCTCGGTACCATAGTGCAGGAGCTTCAGGCGGCGATGTTCCTCATGGGCGCGAAGAACATCAAGGAGCTGGCCGCTTCGAAGGCGCTCATAACCGGCAGATCGAAGGACTGGCTCGACCAGCTGTCAGGGTGATGCTCATGGGTTTCCCGGAAGACTACAACGACAGGGTCAAGAGGATCAACGAGTACCTGATGCGTTCTCTGGATGTCATCGAAGACAAGAGGCTCAAGGCGGCGATGGCCCACTACCCCGCGGCTGGCGGCAAGAGGCTCAGGCCTCTGCTCGCGACGATCGTGAGTGAAGCGGTCGGGGGGAAACAGGAGAAGGCCGTCCCTTTCGGGGCTGCGCTCGAGATCGTCCACAACTTCACTCTCGTCCATGACGATGTCATGGACGAGGACGACACCAGACGCGGGATAAGGACGGTGCACGCGCAGTACGGCGTGCCCGAGGCGATCCTTGCGGGCGACGCTCTGTTCGCGCGTGCCTTCGAAATCGTATCAGGCACCGATGCGGAAGCCGAGAAAGTCGTCAAGCTCGTGGAGATCATGGCGAAGGCGGTCCGCCTGCTCGCGGAAGGCCAACAGATGGACATGGACTTCGAGGACGCGAAGAGGATATCTTCCGATGACTACCTCAAGATGATTGAGCGCAAGACGGCAGTGCTCTACTCAGCCGCTGCCCAGGGAGGTGTCATCGTCGGCGGAGGGACCGAGGCCCAGGAGGAGGCCCTGTTCGAGTACGGCAGACTGATCGGGCTCGGGTTCCAGATATGGGACGATGTGCTGGACCTGCGCTCGGACCAGGAGACCTTCGGCAAGCCCGTGCTCAACGACATCAGGAACGGCAAGAAGACCCTGATCGTTGTGAACGGGCTCGAGGACATGAACGCCCTTGAGCGGAAGCAGTTCTTGAAGGTCCTGGGTAACAGGAAGGCGACTCAGGACCAGCTGAGAATGGCGAGAGACCTGCTGGAAGATGTTGGAGCAGTCGATCATGCTGTCATGGTGGCGAGCGGCCTCGTGGCGAAGGCCAAGGACCGGTTGAGCGTGCTCAAGGAGTCGAAGCACAAGGAAGCCCTGAAGGCGTTCGCGGACTACATGGTCACGAGGAAGACCTAGGACACGCCGTTCTTCGTTATCTTGAAGTCTGTTCTCCGGCCCTCTTCCAGGTGGCGGTGCTTGATTATGACGGCCCTCCTGGTGTTCGTCCCGACTTTGTCCAGGCGAACGATGGCCTTCGCGTCGTGCAGCAGGACATGTCCGCCCAGCGGTTCGAAGGTACCCTTCTCGATGTCGGTGTAGACCTGAGATGTGAGGATGATCGGAATGTCCTTGCTCCGCGCAGCGGCCAGGAGCTTGGCAAGCTGTGGACTTAGGGACTTGCGGACGCCCTTCTCCTCGTCGTTCCTCGTGAGCCGGTAATGGATTGTCGCGGAATCGAGCATTATTGCCCCAACCTCGAGAGAGCTCTCGGCGAGCCTGACGGCCTTCTCCACGCACTTCTCCTGGTCCTCGAAGTTGTGGGGCTCGAAGAACAGTATGTTCTTCATGACCTCCTCGTAGCCCTCTCCGGCGATCTGTTTCAGGCGTTCGAGGGAAACACCTTCGGTGTCGATGTACACGACCTTCTTGCCCGACGACGCGATCATGCTCGCGACCTGCAGGCAGATGTTCGTCTTGCCGGAACCCGCTTCGCCAAACAGAAGCGTGATGGCGCCGCCTTCGAACCCGCCTTCGAGAAGATCGTCGAGTGCCTTCGACCCCGTGGATAGATGCGCCACGCGACTCGATTGAGGTAGTTGGTGATAAGGGTTTTGAGTACATGGTGGCTGTGTGGGGTCATGTTCCCAGGAGACTGGTGACGGAGCGCCCTCTTCCGAGGTCGTTTCAAGCATCCTTATAATTGTCCAGGACTTTGTCCCTCTCGTGGCTGTCCACAGGGTCGGTGCAGAGGCAAGGCTTGACTCCGCCGTATGGATGAACCGGGAGGTTGTGTTCAAGCAGCGTGTGGTCAAAGGGTACAGGCATCCCGTTCTCGATAGATCGCTTCAGACCTTTAGGATCAAGAACGAGGTGCGCCTGATGCTGGAGGCTAGGAAGGCGGGCATACCTGTGCCTGTAATCTACTCAGTCGATCTCGCCGAGAACAGGATCGTGATGGAGGAGATCCCCGGCATGCGGGTGAAGGATGCCCTTGAGAACATGCCGGAGGATAGGGCGAGGGATGTCTGCCTGAAGATCGGGGAGATCGCGGGGAAGCTACACGCGAACGACATCGTCCACGGTGATCTCACGACCAGCAACATGCTCCTCGACGGCGACAGGATCGTGGTGATTGACTTCTCACTGGGATCGAAATCCTCAGAGCTCGAGGACAAGGGCGTCGACATGCATCTGCTCGAGGAGGCGTTCCATTCGGCGCACTACAGGAGGAGCGAACTCTACGAGGCAGTCAAGGATTCATACGTGAAGACCTATCCCAGCGGGGCGGAAGTGCTCAAGAAGGTCAAGGAGATCGAGAAGCGGGGTCGGTACACACGAAAAGAATAGCTTTTGTGACATCAAACGACGGCAAGTTCAGGGAGATCTCGCAGCAGATGGCCGAGCACGGGTACGAGCTCGATCACGTCAAGACCACGTATCCGGAGATCCAGGCCGACACGATTGAGGAGACGATCGTCCCGGGGCTCAAGTGGCTGATGGAGAGGTACAACAGGCCGCTGATGATCGACGATTCCGGCCTTTTCATAGACGCACTCAAAGGATTTCCGGGCGTGTATTCTGCATACGTGTTCAAGACGGTAGGATGCGACGGCATCCTCCGGCTGATGGAAGGCGGGAAGGACAGGAGCGCGAGGTTCGAGTGCTACATAGGATTCATGTTGCCCGGCGGAGAGCCGTTCATCGCGAAGGGGACTTCGAGAGGAAGCATCTCCAACAAGAAGGCGGGGACAGGAGGATTCGGCTACGACCCTGTGTTCGTCCCTGAAGGATACTCGAAGACGTTCGCTCAGCTGGAGATACCAGAGAAGAACAAGATATCCCACAGGGGAAGGGTCATCGAGGCCTTCCTCAAGGAGCTTCCGCGACTCATGCCACCATGATAATCCTTTTATTGCCGAGGACGTTAATCCAGCCTCGGGACCAGGCCTTCCATGGGGTAGTGGTCTAGCTTGGTATGATACGTGCTTTGGGAGCATGAGGTCATCGGTTCAAATCCGATCTACCCCACCTTCTCGCCATGGTCTTCCTAAGTCGATTGATGAAAGGTCTTATGCCATCGCCGGTGAATCGCATCCATAGTGATTCAATGGTGAACTGTCCGGCTTGTGGGACTCAGATCGTGGAAGGAGCATCATTCTGTAGCAGATGCGGGAGGCCGGCGCTCCCTCAGCAAACGTCTGCGCAATCAGGCCTCTGGTACCAGAACTACTATCGCATCCGAAAGAAGGTCATCGCGATAGCGAACCAGTATTGGATAGAGGATGCGAAGGAGGGCGTCCTTGGATTCGCAAGGCAGAAGATCATCAGGATCAAGGAGAACATCCCGGTCTTCACGGACGAGAGTATGAAGCAGGAAATCTTCAGGATTCAGCAGGACCAGGTCATGGACATGTGGGGGACTTTCTCCGTCGTGGACAGCGCGACGGGCGCGTGCGTGGGGAAAATACGCAGGGAAGCATTGTCCTCGGGAGTATACAAGGATCAATATCAGCTCCTTGACCACACCGGAAGACAGGTCGGCAGAGTGGCCGAGCGCGCGGGCAGGGGCCTCGCTAGGAAGTACCTGCCGGGAGGCAATCTTGTTCCAGAGAAGGTTGTGGTGGAGTTCTACGGCAAGGAGGTTGCGGAGATCAAACAGCAGTTCAAGATCATCGGCGACATCTGGGAGGTCGATTGCAGCCGTGTGCCGCCTCAGTTCGACAGGCGGACCCTGCTCGCGTCCATGCTGTTGATGGGGATGATTGAGCGCGATCGAAAGTGAAGTGCTCGGTTCTCTACCTCGGTGCTCGCGTCGCCGACCCGGTCGAGATAACCGTGAGCGAGATGGGCATCGCGGGCTGGCTCAAGGGACCCGAGAAGAAGAGATGAACGACACTTCGACCTTTGGCCAATAATGGTAATATATCCTCAGAACCCATGATTCGCCGGGGAAATGATGGCCAGAAAACTGTTTCTGTTGTGCCTCGCGTGTGTCTTCATGCTATTGTCGCCGGCAATTGCTTCAGCATCGACCACGCCTCCTGAGAGACTGTACGACAGGCAATATAGCGCCCTGTTCGACTCCAAGAAGTTCTGGATCTCGTCCAGCACCATCGGCCAGTTCAACAAGGGAGACGGTTTCGACCTGGGGTTCGAGAACGGCACTCTATGGCTGAAGTACTGGTACACCAGCGAGCAGTACAGAAATCCAGACTGGTCGTTCCAGATCACGTTCGTGGAGCTCATGGAGCTCTATGACGACGGCGACCAGGTCCTCGACGCATCTGATGTCATCTTGTCGAGCGCCAACCTGACGGGCGACTTCTATACGCTCTCGCCTCCGATCGAGCAGTTCGGCATCAGGAACGGCTCGAAACACGAGCTGACCGCGTATCACTCCAGCGGCAAGTTCCAGCTTACGTTCAAGATGACGACCCAGCCGGACAACTACACATCGACGGTGAATCTTCCGTTGCCATCCCAAGACGACCAACTCCTGCAGATGCCGACCGAGGTCGTCGTCATACCCACATTCCTAGGCTTCGGGGGAAACGAGACGAACAGGTCGATCGCGCTTCTCACGAACACCAGTGCGAGCGGAGGCTACAGCGTCCTGTACCAGGAACATCTTGGATATCGTGAGCTCAATGTCACCAACGGTACTGAGGGCGGCTACTTCAGATGGTCGACGACGGCCCTGGGTCAGACACCGCACGGCGTCGTTGACACATGGAACCCGAGCAACCTCACTCTCATGTATCCGGCCGATGACCCGTTGGATCACGGGCTCGTGATAGGCGTGAACAGCATTGCCCCATTGTCGGGTCTGGCGGAGACCCCAGACTACCTCACGGACGCCAAGGCATACGGGGTCGGGATATTCGTGGCCATCGGGATAATCGCAGTCGCGATTATCGCGACGATCATCTGGCGCAAAAGAGCGCTTGAGATGGAACAGGAGGTGATTGAACGATAACGGCGCTCTTGTACGCGATTCTGCTGGTGTTTTCCCTGGTTCTGGCATCGATAGCGTTCCTGGCATATCGGCAGTCTTCCAGCCCGAAGATTCTGCTAGTTGCGATTGCCTTCGGCATGTTCGCCACGAAGGCTGTAATACTCTCCGTTCAGGTGTTTGTCGACCTCCTGAGCCAGGACGACCTCTGGCTGGTCTCCGGCCTGCTCGATGTGGGGATCGTCGCGACGATCTTCTTCGCGACGCTCAAGAGCTAGGAGGCTAGTCTTGATCGACCCGATCCTCGAGATTGAGACCAGGCGGCGAATATTCGAGGCCGTCTGCAAGTTCCCTGGGATCCACATGCGTGAACTCTCAAGGGAGGTCGGCATGCAGAAGAACCTTGTCGACTACCATCTCGAGTATCTGGAGAAGAATGATGTCGTTCGGGCCGAGTCGGACGGACAGTTCAAGCGGTACTTTCCACTCCAAGCGTCCGAGCATGCCGGGGCTCTCGTGTCGGCCTCCGACAAGGCAACCGTCATGATGATGAGGCAGCCGGTCCCGTTCAGGGTCGTGGTGCTCCTTGCCAGGCGTGGGTGCATGGCTCACAAGGATCTGGCGAAAGAACTCAGGAAATCACCCTCGACCCTGTCGCATCATCTTGAGAAGCTCCAGAGAGCGGGCGTCGTGTCCCCCAATCCTGACGGGCGCGGATATGTGTTGGCAGACGAGAAGCGGATCGCTCGTATCCTCTTGTCCTTCAACCCGATGCCAAGCCTGTTGGCGAACGGTTTCCTAGACATATGGGAGGATCTCCGCTTCTTCTCGGCAAAGGATCACAAGCCCTGATCCGAACTAGCTCTACGCATGCGGTTCTTCGAATCTTGGCCAAAAACCCTCATATATGGTCCGAACGCATGGTCCAAATAAGAGGGGACTAGGACTCTCTGGAGGAAATGGACATGGAAACGAGAAAGATCGGAGAAACGAGATACGCAAGCTTGTTGGTCATCCTGCTCGCCGTCGGAAGCTTGGCCATGACTAGTGTGCCGGCCGCAGGCGTGCTTGCGGGGTTGTGGGGCGCTCCAGTTGTTGCCTCAGACGGAGAGGCAACCGACATCGCAGTGGATGGAGACTCCATATACGTAGTCGGTTTCGATCACCTCGCTGCGAGCCACGATTCCGGCAGAACATGGACGTCGGCGCCCAGTGAGTACTCGAAGATATGCGCGAGCGACGGAGCTATCTACAGGGCGAGCATGGATATCTGGGGGTACTACGGGGCGACAATATGGTTCTCCATGAGCACGGACGAGGGCACGACTTGGTCTGCGTCGGTCCCAGTCATGACGCTCTTGGGAAGGAACGACGGCTCCTTTGGGATATCTAAGTTCGGCTCGAGGCTGTTCGTCTACTCGCTCGACGGCTCTCCAGGAACGAACGACCAGGGCGCAATGATCAAGGTGGCCTGGAGCGACAACCTCGGCGAGAAATGGAGCAAGCCTGTGCTCGTCGACGAACGACTGTATGTTGAAGATCCTCTCGCGAACGACATAGTGTGCGCGAAAGGAGTGCTCTACCTTGCCTACTACGATCAGACCCCTGGCTACGATAATGTTGAGGTCGTCGTGGCACGCAGCACGAGCATGGGCAAGTCGTGGGAGAGTGCGGTGGTGGCGACTGGCCCGAATGCGCACAACCCCGTCATGACCGTCGACGATTCGTCGGGGGAGCTGTACTTGTCCTACCTGTCCGCCATCGTCATGCCCGATTGGACGCTGGTCGATGCTGGACCGTACGTCGTGAGGTCCACCGACGGAATCGCGTGGTCCTCGCCCGTGAAGGCCGGTGCCATTACGTTGGCTACCGATCAATCTGGGTTCCACTCGCTGGCCGCCGCGTCGGGCAGAGTGTTCGAAGGGTATCTCGACTATCAGCTGCTCGAAACGGTGGGGGTGTATGACCTGAGGATCAGTTGTAGCATGGATGGCGGCGCCACATGGGCGGATATGGGAGACGTGACCGGCATGAGCACGAACGCGGTATACCCGATGCTGGCCATCAGCTCAGGCGAACTGCACTTTGTCTGGACCGACTTCGGAACGGGGAGTCCGTGGTACGATCCCGGGACGACCTATCATAGGTCGATGGCGCTGAGCACGGTCTTCGGCGATGTCACGGTAGTCCGCGGAAGGGGGGGCAACCCCGCAGCTGACGCGAAGACCATGAGCTATGTTCCGGCCAAGAACGGATGGCTATGGACGAGCGTGGTCAGCAATCAACTGCCGGTCCTGAGGGTGGACATCTATGACATGACTGCGGGAAAGGCGGTTCTCGTCTGGAACGAGTGTCTCGTGTTCGCAGCATCGAACCAGGGACAGTTGGACAGTTCGATGGTCAAGGTCGCCGCGGGACATGAGTACCTCGTGAAGCTCACTCCCATCGGCATGATGGGTGCGTCCGCTGAGGTGACGGGACTGTTCGTTCCTGGATGAGCCCTCGCAAAACCCCTTACATTCTTCGCTTTTGCGCTCTTGGACTCGAGGCGACTCGCTCGCGTTCACTCTATATAGGAGAAGCATATACTCATTTTCAAGAGAGGCCATTCAGGGGGCCTTTGACATGAGAAGATACAAGGACATTCCCCTTTGGAAAGATGTCAGCCCGACGCAGTGGACTGACTGGAAATGGCAAGTGAGGAACAGGATAACCGATGTGGACACGCTCGCCCAGGTGATCAACCTCACTCAGAAGGAACGGGACGAGATCGCCCACTCGATGAAGTACCTCCGCATGGCTATCACGCCGTACTACGCGACCTTGATGGACCCGGACGACCTCGAGGACCCCGTGAGGAAGCAGGCGGTGCCTACCTCCAACGAGCTTCATGTCACGAAGGATGAGATGGAGGACACCGTCTTTGAGACGGTCGACTCCCCGCACGAGGGCCTGACGCACAGGTACCCTGACAGGGTGCTTCTCCTGCTCACAGACCAGTGCAGCATGTACTGCAGACACTGCTGCAGGAGAAGGATCGTCGGCCAGACGGACCACCAGAGGTCGTGGGAGGAGATCAAGGTCGGCATCGACTACATCAGGGACACGCCCCAGGTGAGGGATGTGCTTCTGTCCGGCGGCGACGCTCTGCTCGTCTCGGACGACTTCCTCGAGAAGGTCATCCGAGAGATCAGGAAGATTAAGCATGTGCAGATCGTGAGGCTTGGCTCGAGAACGCCCGTCGTGTTGCCCTACAGGATCACGCCCGGGCTCGTCAAGATGCTCAGGAAGTATCACCCGATTTGGCTCAACACGCACTTCAACCACCCGAAGGAGATCACGCCCGCCTCGAAGCGCGCGGTCGAGATGCTCGTCGACGCGGGCATCCCGGTCGGCAACCAGACCGTGCTCCTGAAGGGCGTGAACGACTGCCCGAACATCATGAAGAAGCTGTGCCAGGATTTGACCTGGATCAGGTGCAGGCCTTACTACATCTACCAGTGCGACATCGCGAAGGGGCTCGAGCACTTCAGGACATCCATCGCGAAGGGCATCGAGATAATCGAGAACCTCAGAGGCCACACATCCGGGTTCGCGGTGCCCGAGTTCATCATCGACGCACCCACGGGCGGAGGGAAGATTCCGGTCGGGCCGAACTACCTGATATCGATGTCCGACAAGAGGGTCGTCCTGAGGAACTACGAGGGCGGCGTGTTCCAGTTCCCCGAGGTCGAGGGCGATAGGCTCAGCAAATGCCCTGGCTCGTGCAAGATCTGCGAGGACAACAAGTACCTCGAGTCGAACGAGGGCGTCGCGGCGGTGCTCTCGGGCAAGAAGATGTGTCTCGTGCCTGAGGGGACTGCGAGAGCCGAGCGCAGGAAGGCCATCAAGAAACCCGCGGGCAAGTGCCACGAGTTCTGAGCCCTTCGAAACCCTTCAAACCGCTTACTTCTTCTCTCTGTCCACGAGCGATGCCTGCTTGATCACGTAGTTGCCCGAGTACTTCTCCCAGCGCACCTCGGCCTCTTCGATGTGCACAACCTTCGAGAAGTTGGGCGCGTCGAGCACGAACGTCTCGATCTCCCCGCCCTCCCCGGACGGGCTGATCCTGTGCTTGTCCCTGAGCTTCTCGAGCTCTCTGATGGACTGATTTGTGATGACCTTCCCCAGCCAGCCTTCGTCGAACCCCTGGGCGTACACCCCGGCTATCATGAACTTGAACCCCGCGTGGACCATGTCCTCGAGCAATATGACCTGGTCCTTTCGCCAGAGCGGTGCGAACAGCGGCTTCCCGAGCTTGTGGCATATCTCGTTGAGCCTCGACCACTGATAGTCAGATGCTATGGCTCCGCAAACGT
>Ga0315296_10001113_pt1 | contig 23634 bp, 15 predicted proteins | sample YL17G14_18_MG_FD_203921 | JGI IMG/M metagenome (GOLD analysis project Ga0315296, IMG submission 203921) | Sediment microbial communities from Yellowstone Lake, YNP, Wyoming, USA - YL17G14_18 | ecosystem: Environmental > Aquatic > Freshwater > Lake > Sediment | place: USA: Wyoming | collected... | reverse complement strand
TCCCCACACATTACACAACGTTCTTGATGAACAAATCTTCGCGGCATTGTCCCGAGGAACTTCGAATCGGTCGCTGGGAACGACTCCTTCTCAGGTATCAGTTCTGTGATGTTCTGAGTGGCAACCCCACATGCCTGTATTAGAAATGCATCAGCTTGGTCCAGTATCTCTTTGTTGTTCTCTATCTCCTGCTTCACGGCATTGATGTCACATATGCCCCCTTCAACAAACACCTTGCCCAATACCTGCTTGCCGTGCTGCCGAAGGAAGTCCTCCATATCCTCCAACTGAAGAATGCCGCCAACATCACACATCTGTGCGCAGCCCGAGTCGCCAAAGAGCACTATCTTGTTGTATCCCTCTAACATCTTCAGGATTTCTTCGGGCGACTTCAGTTCCATGGCTATCATGTGCGAACCCCGTGCGAGCATAAGCTCTCAGTTTGTGTCTAAAAACTGTTGCCTGAGTGCACAATAAGAACAACAGAACGAGAAGTCTCAGCGTGGCCACTGGGCGCCGGAAGTCTCACCAACTTCTGGCCCCATTCGTTTCAGTGCGCCGTGAGGCAGCATCTTGAAGAGCTTTTGGGCAGCGCTAAGACTTAGAGTGGCTTCAATCTGAATCACATCCTCTCTATACTCCTGATTCTCAATGCTACCAACTTGATGCAGCCAAGAGATAAGAGACATCGTGGAATCACCGTACGGCAACTCGAATGAGTACCGAGAGACTAATGGCAGCAGTTGTTCAATGACGTGAACCAGCTCACCCAGATTCACTCCATTCATTGCGGAAACGGGCACAACCTTGGAACCGGTGCCGTTGAGCACTGAGAGCCTCTCTGCGATGCCCGCTTCGTCAATAAGGTCAGTCTTGTTGAGTGCGGTGACTATAGGGATCCCATTGATTCCAATTCGTGTGAACGTGTCCAAGCATACGCCTGCTTTTCGTTGAACCTCACGGACCGTGTCGGACCCATCGACAACAAGTAGAATCACATCCGCCTCGGCAATCTCCATGAGGGTTGTGTTGAAAGCACGAAGCAGTGATTTCGGAAGGTCACTGATGAACCCAACAGAGTCTGTTAGGACAACTTGGCGACCCTCTAGGGCTAGATCCGAGGACTTAGTGGAGAGCGTTGTAAAGAGCCCATCTGCAACCTCCACCTCAGATCCGGTAAGAGCACGATGGAGAGTGGACTTGCCCGCATTAGTATAGCCTGCAAGAGCCACCTCAAGAAAACCGGAATCGATTCGTTTCTTGCGTTTCAAGCTCTGCGATTCCGATATCTTCTGAATCTTTTCCTCGATAGTTGCGATACGATGCCTTATCTCCATGAATCTCAGATTGAGGGGGTCCTCACCTGGGCCAATCCCTTGGCCAATTGGTCTGGGACCAGACCGTTCTTTGTCCAGATGCTCGTTCAGCTGGTGGCGCACGAAAGGAAGCTCATAACTCAACCTTGCCTGTTCGATTTGAAGCTTCGACTGTGGCGTTCGCGCGTGTTTGTCGAATATCTCTAGGATTAGCTGGGTCCTGTCCCTCACTTCAGTCTTCCACTCTTCCTTCAGCCTGTACATCTGGCTTGACTTCAGCGTTGGAGAATAGAAGACCACATCCGGTCGCTGAGCTTCAATCCAAATCTTGATTTCTTCGACCTTGCCACCCCTGATTCCGAACTTGGCTGAAAACGGTCCGACAACGTCGAAGGTTCCCACAACTGTGTATTCTGCGGTCTTAGCCAATGCTTCGAACTCCCCCAGCAGGTTCGGGTCGCGTGCCCATCGATGTTGGATGAGGAGCGCAGTTGTAGAACTCATTGCCATTAGCTTGAGGCATATGGTCTTAAATCGATTGATTGTTGCTTGCAGCGAATCGAGCCGCGGACGAAGGAATTAACCACAAGAGGACCCGAGAATGACCAGTTTTGAGATCCGTGCAAAGGATGGACTTGCTAGGCTCGGCAGATTCGAAACCAAGCACGGGACAGTCACAACACCACTCCTCATGCCGGTCGTGCACCCGGGGAAAGCGGAAGTCGCACCGAAACAGCTCGTAGCGGAATTCAAGTTTCAGATGCTGATAACGAATTCGTACATCATAAAGTCGAGTGACCGCTTCAGGGACGTGGCGCTCAACAAAGGAGTGCATTCGCTTCTCGATTTCAATGGTCCCATCATGACAGACTCGGGGGCATTTCAGATGTATACTCACGGTCTGCCCGAAGGAGAGATTGACCCGATAGACATCGTGAGGTTTCAGCGGGAGATAGGATCCGATGTCGGTACAATCCTAGATGTGTTCTCTGACCCGAATGCTGCAAGAGCGAGAGTCGCACAAGATGTGAGCGTGTCATCCGAGAGGGCTCGGGCGTCAGTCGCAGAAAAGCGAGACATGCTTCTTGCGGGGACTGTTCAGGGAGGCATATACGCGGACCTACGAATCCAGGCTGCCGAACAGATGGGCGCCCTCGATATCGATGTTCACCCTATTGGGGGCGTAGTGCCGCTCATGGAGAATTATCGGTACGCTGACATCGTGAGGGTGACCCTCGCCGCTAAGACACATCTACCTCCTGAGCGCCCGGTCCATCTCTTCGGGTGCGGTCACCCCATGCTCTTTGCACAAGCAGCATTGATGGGATGTGATTTCTTCGATTCAGCGTCATATGCCAAGTTCGCAGAATCAGGCAGAATGTTGTTTCCTACCGGAACAGTGCGGCTCGAGGGTCTCCGAGAATTGCCCTGCGAATGTCCCGCATGCAGCTCGATGACTATTGATGAGTTGATGGCACTCGACAAAGCGGCTAGAGCGCTGGTGTTGACAAGGCATAATCTATTCGTCAGTCAAGCAGAGATTCGGAGAGTGCGGCAGGCTATTTCTGACGGCAAGCTCTTGGAACTGGCTGCCATACGGGCGAGAGGTCATCCAACACTGTATGAGGCCCTAACAGTCTTTCTCGATGAGATGATGAGTATTGAGTCATCAGCACCTAGTGCAGATTCAACCTCGGTTTTCTACACGGGACCCGAAACAGCGAAACATCCGTTGCTTAGAAGCTTTCAACAGAGAATTCTAGAGCGGTACCCGTACAGAAGAACTAACACTCTGGTACTAGTACCTGATATGGGCAGCAGACCGTTTTCGGACAGCAATCCAGTAATTGAAGAAATGGTCAGGATTCGCGAGCCGGAGGAGATGCTATTGTTCTATGTGACACCCATTGGGGTTGTTCCTTGGGAACTGGAACATGTCTACCCGGCCCAACAATGCATCTTCCCCGGGGAGCTGGATGCTGAATGCCTGAGTGTAGCCGGAAAGAACCTGAACACACTGATGAACAACGTACAGTTCGACTCATGCATATGGGTGACACGGGAAACATCGACGAACGCATTGCTGGCATCCATTGAGCGTGATGAGAGAGTGATGAAGGCGTCTAGTGTCTCCGAACTGCTGGACAAGTTGCCGCCGCCAAGTCTCAAGGTAGCATCTTGGCAAACGAGAATGATAGAGGCGGTGATTGCATATCAGTGGGGAATAACGAGTGTAGGGCAATCGAGATTCGCGGGATTTGAAATCACTCTTTCCAAGTCAACGGGCAAGATCCGCTATATCATGAAAGATGGTAGAGTGCTCTTCACATTGGTTCCGACCACTGGACTCTTCACACCCACGTACGAAGGAGGGCTCATTCTCCTGGAATCAGGCTTGAGAAGCGACTACACTGTCGTCGTGGATAACGACGCTGCTCCTTTCGTGGCACAAGGCAAGTCGGCAATGACCAAGTTCATCAAGTGGGCCAGCCCTCAGCTGAAGTCAGGAGAGGAAGTGCTTGTACTAGATTCCAGTGGAGAGTTATTGGGGACAGGAAAGGCCGTTCTAGATGGGAAGGAAATGACAGCATTCAAGCGGGGTGCCGCTGTCATCATGCGGCACATGCGGTCTTAGATGGACTGCCCTCAGTGAACAACGGGTGACCCGGGACTTTCCGAAGTGCTTCCACCCCGCCAACTGGAAGGACCATCACCTCAGGTCTTGGAGCGAACAGATGTATACTGTCGCCTATGTTGATGGACGTATCAGAGTCCAGTTCTGCCTGTGCAGTAACATCACCTACACTGAAATAGACCTCAAGGGCATCGCCGACAAAGATTGTCCTCGTCACAGTCCCAGTGATTTCATTGTCCCTCGGATCCGTCCTCACAAGATGCAGGCTCTCAGGACGCATGGCGCACTTGACTGCCTCACCTGTCTCGAATGGGTAACCAGAGACTGTCGCCTTTCCCGAGATGACTTGCTCGTTGGGTAACTGAACCCTGATATAGTCACCTATCGACTCGATGACACCCTCTACGAAGGTACAGCGGCCGATGAAGTCTGCAACGAACACTGTCTGTGGGTTTGAGTAAATATCCCGAGGTGGCCCGAATTGCTGAACATACCCATGATCCATAACTGCTACTCTGTCTGAGATACTGAGTGCTTCGTGTTGATCATGAGTTACATAGACAGTGGTTATTGAAAGCTCCTTGTGAATGCGGATTATCTCCTCGCGCATGTCAAGCCTCAATTTCGCATCAAGATTCGAAAGAGGCTCGTCAAGCAGGAGAACGCCAGGCTCTATGACTAGCGCCCTAGCAAGCGCGACTCGCTGTTGCTGCCCGCCTGAGAGCTGGTGGACATGTCGGTGCTCAAGACCGCCCAACCTGACCAGAGACAAGACATCCATTACACGTTTGTTTATGGCAGACTTCGTGAACCTCATGCCATTGATTCTCTTGAGCTTCAGACCGTAGGCGACGTTGTCGTACACCGACATATGCGGCCACAGCGCATAGTTCTGGAAGCACATCCCAGTGTTCCTCTTGTGTGGTGGCACGCATGTGACATCCCTGTCATCGAAGAAAATCTTCCCCGAATTTGGTGCGTAGAAGCCGGCAATCAAGCGGAGTAGCGTTGTCTTGCCACACCCAGAGGGACCCAAGAGAGTGGAAAGCTCTCCCTCTGGCAGGGTCATGTTCACCTCGTCCGTGGCCACGACGTCTCCGAATGTCTTGCGAAGGTTCTCTAGGCGAATCTCGACCATTCTATCATCTCATAGCCCTGTTATTGCCGAAGTCCGCGTCCCTAGTATCTTGTTCGTCACGGTTATCACGAACCACTGCATTGTCATCATTAGTGTACCGAGACAGGCTGCATGGTATGGCCCTCCATACTGCCCACCCGCCATAAGTATCTGGCGAGTCCAGTAGGTCATCGGCGCTTGAGGCTGATAGACGCTGCCAAGTACAAGGCTCGTGCTGACCTCGCTCACAGAGTACACGAATGATAGGAGAGAACCTGCAAGGACACTGACCCCGATAAGGGGCAAAGTGATTTTCACGAATGTCTGGTTCTTACTTGCGCCCATATTCTGCGACGCTTCCTCCAGCACGACTGGAGTGGACTTGAGTCCCGCATATGCAGCTCTCACTGTGAACGGAAACTTCCTTACGCTGTAGGACATGATGATTAGAAACGCCGGGAATTCAGGCGGGAAGAGAGGCGTGTTGTAGAAGAGTGTGAAATAACCTGTCGCGATTACTATGCCGGGCAATGCAATAGGCGATGTCACCAGCAGATCAAGAGCTGTCTTCCCGGGAAAGTCTCGTCTTGCGATTAGGTATGCCGCACTTGTGCCTAGCAGGATGATAAAGACCGTGGCAATTAGACCGTATGTTAGAGTGTATTCAATCGATCGGGTCACTGAAGGGTATGCCCATAGGACCGCGTAGTTCTCAACGGTCCAAACATCAGGCAATATAGAGTTGGTGGACCAAGAACCTGTGAATGAGAGAATTATCACGCTTATCTGTGGTATCAGGGCTAGGAACAGCAAGGGAATCAGAACGGCGTAGAGCAGCACAGTTGTCCTAGCGCTGAGCGTCCTAGTCCTCGGGTTCCACTGCCCACCCTTCGTGCCTGACTCGTATGATCTTAGAGAAGCATACTTCCGGATTGCAAGAAAGCCTGTCAGCGCGAATACTAGAAGAATGATTCCAATAGCAGGGCCCGCCGGATTGATAGTTCCCGATTGTGTGGCGATACTGCTGAACACCTGAAAGGCGAGCGTCTTCTGAGCCTGCTGAGACTCGAAGAAGACTATAGGTGAGCCTAGGTCTTCAATGCTCAAAATGAATGTTAAGATTGCTCCTGCCTGAATACCGGGCATCGCCAAAGGAAGCGTGACCGACCGAAACAGTTTGAACCCCGTCGCTCCCAAGTTCTCGGCCTGCTCCTCTAGAGAAGGATCTATGCTCATGAAGGAGGAGTAGGCGTTCAGGTATACGAGCGAGAAGAGCGACAGGGATTGTACAAGAATGATTGCGGCTAGGCCTTCGAACTGGATTCGGAATGGTATGATGTGCAGAGTGGTGTAGAAGAGGTTGTTGAAGAAACCGGCCCTGCCAAGGAACGTCTTGATGCCAATAGCTCCGATGAAAGGAGTTGCGAGAATGGGGAAGATCAGCACTGTACGGATGATGCGCTTTCCTACGAAGTTGTATCTCGCCACAACAAAAGCAAGAAACACTCCGAGGACCACGGCAATGCTAGTCACTATGAGGGCAACATAGATTGAGTTGAAGATGGCCCCGAAGTCCCAGCCTTGGATCGTAACCAAGTCCCCGCCACTGCTTATCGTCTGGAGATTAACATACGCTACCCAACCGGTCTGAGGGTTGTACTGGAACGGCCAGATGTTCGAGTCTTCGAATAGATGTACGAAATGGACGAGCGACGGCATACCTGTTGAAGGGTCAGTGAATGAGAAGACGACAACACTCAGGAGTGGTGCTACAAGGAACACTGAGAACACGCCAACAACAGCTATGAGCTGGATTGTTGACAGAGAGTCCATTTCTCTTCTGAACTTCGATCCCGCGGCCCGGAACTTGGGCACGGGGCCACGCAGGAAACCGACTATGGCTTTTGACTTGCCCGTGACTGCGGACTTGGCAGACCGTGCTCGGCTAGAAAGGCCCGTTGCAGTCCTCCCCGGGATTCCCACGAAAAAGGACTTGGTTCCGGTTAGAAAATCGTCCGGAACCAGCTCTGACTCGGCTTCGCGAGGAGGACTGGCAGCATCTGCATGGTCTCTGGCATCAGTCACTGGCCTTTGTCACCTTTCATGGACCTATGTAAGCGATGACTTGGTCGTAGATGTTGTTGTACTGGTTCTTTGCGGCAATCGTCCACCGGGCCTGAACCTGTGACAAGAAGGTCGCGTCGTAGATCATATCATGGTTGATTGATTTGGCATACGCGATTGTGAACTTCTCGCTCAGCAGGGTCTTCGGGTCCTGAATGGTGACTGTCACACCCATCATGTTCGCGAAGTTATTCATCTCAGTCGCATTGAGGTGGCCGGCATAATAGGAGGAAACTATCAGATGCCAGCATCTGACTAGTTCAGTGTGCGAATTAGTGAAGACCGACTCGAAGTAGTAGATGAGAGCCGCATTTGTCTCAAGCGACAGTGTGTCGTTGAAGTCAATCCCTATTGTCTTGATTGTCTGGTTGAAGACAGCGTAAAGGTCTTGGGCCTGCGCACCTAAGGGCTGGTCAAAAGCTTCTCTCATCACTGGCATGCGGCGGATGTTCGGATTGAGCCAGAGGGACTGGCCGTATGGCGAGAGTACAAAGTCAACGAAGCCCTCTGCTAGGTCCTTATGCGAGGTGTTGTTCGCAATCGCGATGGGGTCACCGTTGACAATCGTCTGACCCTCAGGCACGACATAATGGCAGTCAGGGTTCTTGTACTGAGACAGATAGCCATAGAAGTCAATTGACATCGCGATACCCACCTGTCCCAGTTCTGCAGCACCTTGGGTCTCTGTGGACCCGCTGTATATGTTGGAACTGCCAGCCATTCTGGCAAGCGTCGACCAACCCGCGTCCCAGCCCATGCCCTGAGTTATGATCTCATAAATTCGCGTGTTCGAAGTCGTGTCAGGAGCATTACCCATGGCAATGGTAGGAATGGTTGGAAGGAGGCTTCCGTAAACGGGCTGCGATAGGTCGGTCCATGTGGCGGGAGCTGTGAGATTGTAGTCGCTGAGGAACCTATTGTTTATAGTGAAACCAAACGAAGAGATTGCAGCAGCGATCCACACCAAGTTCCCGTGTGGATCAAGACGCTTCATGATGGCTCCTGCGATGGTGTCATTGACCCTTGCCGCGATTGTTTGCATCAGACTGTCGTTCAGAGAAGCGAGATAATTGTCCCTCATGAGCTGGTCGAACAGTGTGGGGCCACCACCCCAACAAACATCTATCTGACCAGTAGTGAGCAGATCGTCCCAAAACTCCTGTGAAGGCGTCTTCCACAGAAGCGCAGTTATCCCGTGGCTCTTAGCAAAATCGCTGTTAAGAAATGCGGGCTCATACACGTTCTGGATCGCCACATCGTGTCGACTAAGAATGGTCAGGGTTATGCCGCCAGTTGTGGTGGTTGTAGTCGTTCCGCCACCTCCGACAATCAGACCCCAACCAACGTAAGCACCGACCGCAACCACTGCTATGACAACCACAGCAGCCACAATCGTTCGTGTGTTACGGGCAGCTACCATTTCACTCGTAAGTTGTGCCTCCCGAAATCTCAGCTTGGCCTAACGTTCTCTTTCCGGGACGTTTCAGTCGAGCTGCAGACTGGTGATGCGTGATAATTAAGGCTTTTCACAAGTGGTGCACCTGCTGGCCTCTGCGAGCTGGCCCTTCAGCTTGTTCAGACCATTTCCGTTCTCTCGAAACGCTTTTATCACTGCTAGGCCGCAAGCTCGTCAACTTCTAGTCAGGAGACAAGAAGGAGGATAATGACGAGATGATAACAAAAATCACAACGAAGAGAGTTGCCACGGTAATGTTCGTGGCGGCAATCTTCACCTCGCTTCTCGCCAGTCCAGCCCCCGTCCGTGCAACAACCGGTGGGGTAATAGTATTCGACTATTCCCACGGCCAGAGCAAGACAGCGTTACTCAACACCACAGATCTGTGGCTGAAGAACAACCTGACTGCGATGGGCTATTCAGTGATCTGGGCTGTAGGCGGCATAAATGCGAGTATACTTTCGAATGCAGTGGCCTTCATTGCTGGTCCAATGTATGGTGCAAGCAAAGGATATACCACTGCTGAAATCAACGCGATAGATGCTTGGTTCAACACAGGTAAGAAGCTCATGTGGATTGGGTATGACTCAGACTATGTATCCGCTAGTGCCGGGCAATTCATCCTCAACAACATGACTGCGATTCTATCCGGAGTAGGCTCTCACGTATACGGCGAGCCAACCGCAGTACAGGATCCATATTCGAACGCTGGATCTGCCTATAGAGTCATAGCCAACAGGACAAGCACCGACCCAAAGGTTGCCTCGATTGTGGCAGGCGTAAGCAAGGTGCTGGTACACAGTCCTACACTGCTTTTCGGCAGCAACGCCTCCTCAGGTGCCTACAATGTCACCCCTTGTGCGCTTGAGAGTGGGAGTATCCACAACGTCTACCCCGTGCTCTACTATGGTAATTCCGCGAAGATTGTGGACAGCGACCTGATTGCACCCATATCTCATAACGACGGTCAGATTGGCGGCTTTGTTGCCATGACAGTCGAGTTCGAAGCGGGCGCAGCCCAGACCGGCGTGCTAATGGTCGCCGCAGGGTCCCCATACGGCGCCTACCAGGGTATGAACACTTTCTCCTACTATGGCTATCCAGTCAACGGCAACATTACCCTTCAGGCTATTACCTTCGGCATCACCTCCGCAACTGCAACAACGACAACAACTACAACCACAACCACCACGACAACCACGACGCCGGTTGTGGTTCCGGTTGACTACACCCTCTACATCGCCATAGGGGCAGTCGGAGTAATCGGTATAATACTCGTTGCCTACATAGTGAAGAAGAAGTAAACTCTCAAACGAAGTAGACTGGGTAATACCCATCTACTTCTTTCTCATTTTTCTTGCGCGCACAATAGAAGACTGTAAACGAGAGTGCAGTAGCAGGACCGCCTCAGGCGGGCCTCTCTCTTGATGGCGGCCAGACTTTGACAATCTTCATATGTGTCCTTTACCTACTTTGGATTGGTTCCTCTTTGGGGGCAGAAGTGTGTCTGAAGAGGCGAGATTGGAAGAGAGAGAGAAGGACGCAGAGACGAGCGTCGTTCATTCGTTCGGATCGGCCATAATCGAATTTGAGGAAACCATCTTCCAGAAGTTTCTCATGATGTCGGGTCCAAACTCACTGATGACCAAAGAACGGTTTTCGAAGATTCTATCGAGAATGTACTCGAAGGCTTATATCGCTCCGCTGGAATTCCTCGGCAGGAGAGCCTGGAGGAGGCTCGTGGTTGAGGACAGGCTGGAGGACAAACTCGAAGCGATAGCCCCTCAAAAGACATCCGAAAGCGGAAGCACGAGGTCACCAAGGCCTGAGAGGGTCCATAGGAAGACTAACGAACGACTCGTGAGCGAGTCCAGACTAATGGCAGAGGATCTCCTCAAAACAATGACAGGGAAGCTCTTGGGTGGCCGAGATCTCGACGCGAGAGCAAGACAAGTCCTGATGAAGCATGCTGCAGGAATGCGCAGGGCGCTCACAGAATCGAGAGAGGGATTCATCGACTATGTTCGTTCCAACACGCCGTCTATGAGCGAACCAATACAGCAAATCCTGAACTCAAAGGGCGAGGACTTGTTACTGCTCGGCCTGCGTCTAATCGAAACAGGGTATGTCAGCTCCTAGGCGCCAGGTATCGACAGAGTGTACTGTCTTGGCTTGCAGGTGAACTTCAGTAGTTTCTCTCAACGAGGAAGCTCGAAAGGCCAATCAGGAAAGCCTTGTACTTGGGTGTGAGCGGCGGACTAGTCTCCAGCGCCTTCTGTCCGGCCAATAGCAGCTTGCGCATTGTATCTTGTGTGGCCTTGAGCGCTCCGGAGTCTCGGAACACGCGCCGGACTTGCTCAACTTGTCGATCATTTATGTCTTTCATACCGAGCATATTGTCAAGAGTCTTCTTCTGCTCTGAGCTCCCCCTACGGTAGGACTCAATGACGAGCATCGTCTTTTTCCCCTCGCGGATGTCACCGTCTGCGGCCTTCCCCGTGACCGACTCATCCCCAAAAGAGCCCAGGACATCATCTTGCATCTGGAAAGCCTGACCGACTTTCATTCCGAACTCTTGCAGGCCGTCGATCTGAGATTGTGTCGCACGAGCAATAGTGGCGCCCATCTGCATAGAGTTCTCGAAGAGGACGGCTGTTTTCAACCGAATCATTTGCAGATAGGCCTCGGGTGTCGTGTTGCGTTCCCGGGTCATGTTAGTCTCCAGAAGCACCCCGTCTGCAAGGAGCTGGTATGCCTTTTCGTAATATCGAAGACACTGTACCGCCACCTTGGGTTCCAATTCCGAAGTCGCAATTGCATCAGCACCCATGTTGAGAAGTGAATCACCGCCGAGCACTGCCATTGCTGTGCCGAAGTCATGTGCCTTCTCCGTGTTCCCCGAGAGCTTGCTGTACAGGTCTCGATAGAGTGCATGAAAAGTGGGTCCCCCGCGACGGGTCTCATCGTGGTCAATCAAGTCATCATGCAACAAGGAGCCATTGTGTAGAATCTCAACAGAACACGCTACACGGTAAAGATCCTTCACTTCTACCTTTTCGCGTATTGCTTTGTAGCCGGTCACTGTAAGGACAGGTCGCAGTCTCTTTCCACCACGCATAACGTACTCTTTCATGTTCTCATAATACTGACCGAGAGAAGCGCCAAGCTTCTGAGCCTCCTTCACCTTCGCATCAAGGTACTCGTTAAGTGCACGATTGACGAGCTCGGTCTCCGCGTTCCAAATCTCGTTGAAGTCAGACACTCTTCTCCGCTCTCGAAATCGAGGTTCGCTTGAGCCTAATTAGCATTTCTGAAAACGTCGAAGATAGATTAACCAAAACACGAACTCCAATTCACAAGCCGGAGATGACCGTGGGTTGTCCCGGGAATGGCCGTGCAAGGCGGCGTCAGTCCAAATCTACTGTCCAACGAGCTCTAGGCCAGGAAATGCCACAGTCGGAATAACGCAGTTGTTGTGAACCTCTGTCTGTGAGCTGAGGCTGATTTCACGTTTGAGTGATTCATAGAGATTGCCGACAAGCAATGCATGCTTGACTTGGTCCGTGATCTCCCCGTTCTCAATCAGAGATGCACTCCGGACTTCGTTCGAAAACGTACCTGACATAGGATCGATTTGAGGCCAAGCTAAATGCTCAATGTAAACGCCTTTCTTCGTTTGACCTACGATATCGTCTAAAGACTGTCTCCCAGGACGTATCTCCAATGTGGTAAGCCCACACGTAGCTGGCAAGGAGAAACGGCCAAGACATTCACGCGGATCCCTTCTGATGCCATTGCCTGTTGACCGGAGGCTTCCGAGAGAAGCATTGTAGCTGTCGAAGAAGTACGACTTCAGTTCGCCCTTATCGATTAACACTGTCTTCTGCGAAGGGGTGCCCTCATCGTCAATGACTGAGCTTAGCATACCTGTCTCCGATAGACCGTTATCCTGAATCGTCAGGTTCTCGTGGGCTACACGGTCTCCCAACCTGTCTGTCCAGGGGCTGGATCGGTTGTTCATGTTCTCAGCTGATGCGGCCAGACCTACGAGCTGTCCAAGCATTTCGCTGCATTCACTCGGCGCAAGGACTCCGACAATGTCAGTCCAGCTGTCCTTGAAGGCTTTCGCGCGCAATGAACTGAGTGCTTGAGACTTCAACCTCTGACCTAGAGCAGCGAAATCGATAGTAGAGAGCTTCCGGGACCAGCACCTCTGCACACCTTCGCCAACCAGCCCAGCATCGTCGGATTTTGCGGTGAAAAAGCCAAACACCATTGTGGACATTGAACTCGCCCTGACTCCTAGCGAATTCTGGACCATGAAATCGATAGTACTGGCACGCAATACACCATTCGGAACGCTCACCTTGTCAGATATCGCCGAGTCAACAACACGCATGGCACAGTCTAGGAGTTCAGACGCGTCAGCGTTTGCTGTGCGTTTATCGAGGAAACGATCCTTTTTTCCAGACGGAGTCTTTGCCTCGGGCAGAGAGACGAACTTGGGATCCTCATTGCTTACCCGCGCCACTGAACCTGCTCGCTGCACGACATCCTCGGGCGACTCTGAGAGAAGGGTCGAACTGGTAAATCCGATTCGCTTGCCCAGCACGAACTTGAGACCGATTCCAAACTCTATCTTGGCATCTGCAATCTTAGGTACACTGTCATCGATGTATATACTCGATATTCTTGTTGTGGCGGCAAACACCTCAGCCTGTGACGCGCCTGCCTTCTCAGACAGAGAAACAATCCTGCGCACCACTTCCTCATTTTCCATCCTAGCCGCCCCCTACAACTATCCGCGCCCTCATGTGTGGGCCACCCGTCGAAACAGGAACGAAGTCTTCTTCACCTTTTCCGCAGGTTCCACCCACGAAACCTAGTGTGTCGCCGACAGCATCCACACTCTTCAGGAAGTCCAATACCTTACCTGCCAGTGACATGGATCTAACAAGCGTGCCCAGTTCTCCGTTCTTGATGATGTAACCCTTGAGCGCAGAACACTGAACTCCACCGCCGACAACATCCTCCATACCTGAAAGGGCTTGAATGACGTAGAGACCATCTTTGGTGTCTGCGATAATCTCATCATTCTTCCATTCGCCTTTGTCGAAGTACGTGTTTGTCATTCTCGCAAATATCCTGTGGTTGTAGTCCTGCGCGCGGCCATTTCCTGTGGGGTGCACATTCATCACCGAGGAAGTCTCCAGCGTATGGAGGTAGGCCTCGTATCTGCCATGATTGATAATCGCTGTTCGTGACCCTTGTGATCCTTCTGAGTCAAAAGGAATTGTTCCTCTCAGGCCCTGGATTGTTCCGTCGTCCACCAAGGTTACTTGCTCTGATGCAACTTGCTTTCCTGTCATGTTGGTGAGAAACGACCTGCCCTTGACTACCTCGTCCGCCTCACTTGCATGGCCACAGACCTCATGAGCAATGAGCCCTGCAACGTCACTATCTGTTACGACGATCATCTCACCAGAGGGGGGTTTCGCAGCAGAAAGAAGCTCAACTGCACCTTGGGCACAGTTCCCTGCGAACTCTGAAGGGTCAATCGTACGCATCAACTCGAACCCGGCCTGACCGTCCTTTATGGCGTAGTTGAACTGCATCTTCCCTGATTCTTTTGCGACTGATTGGGTCATAGTCAAGACACGAACCTCGTCCCATTCAAGCCTCGACCCGACGCTGTTTGCAAGAAGGACATCCTGCCTCGTATCCATATAGTTGGAGGTTGTATTGACAATCCGCTCGTCAACTTTCTGAGCCTTGTCGAGCCCAATCACAAGAGACAGCTTCTCCTCATCGCTGACCTTGGATGGATCCTCCTTTATCTTTTGATGCACGGTCCTCCTCATCGAAGGAATTCGGGAGAGATCGATGTTCTTCCGCGAATAGCGGGCGCTTAACTTGGCCATGCGCAAGGCATCCGAGAGTATCTCCTTTATGATGGTCTCAGACACAAAGCGAGTCGTTGATGCTTGGCCCCAACACTCGCCAACTAGGACTCTCGCCACAGTCCCAGCTCTGTTTGTCCTGTCAAACCTTCGCAAGGTGCCATTAATCATGCTTAGTTGCGTCGCCGAACGTATCTCGTGGCGTACGTCAGCAAAGGCGGCTTCGCGGTCTCGAATCTCTTCGATGGCCTTTCCCATCATATCAAGCAGGGGTTGCACGGTCTCAGTCGAGCCTGTTCCCAGTGATAAGGCTTGGCCACTGAGTAAAGGCTCCATTGGCTGCTAGAAACTGATGCTTGAGGGCTCTGTCAAATATAGATAGTACCCTTGAGAATAGTGACAGCCGTCCCACTAACCTTGACCTGCTGTATGTTTTCTGGGTCTCCTCTGACTTCAACGAATACTTTCCCGGGGCGCCCCATTGAATGCCCCTGTTCCACAACTATGCTTGTGACTGGGTAGGTCGGCTCCATCAAGCCATATCTTATGATGTAACTCCCCATGCCACCCGCTGCCGACCCCGTTACCGGATCTTCGTTGATCCCGAGGGACGGGGCAAAATGCCGGACATGAACATCAGATGTGGGTTCAATACTCTGCCTTGTGAAAACCTGAATTGAAACATAATCAGCGTTTCGTCCCAATTCACCAAGTCTACTCCAGTCGGGACGAATCCTATCAAGGGCCTTCAGTGTTGACACAGGAATCATGAGCTGTGGGGTCCCGGTGCTCACGGTCTGTATAGGGCTGGATGACATGATGTCAGCGAGACTCAAACCAAGCGCTTCTGCATAGTCTCTAGGATCATACGTCGCGAGGAACTCCGGCTTTCTCACGGTGATTTGAATCTCAGGCCTATTGGTCTCTTCATTTTTTACCACTTCGACAGAGAGAACGCCAGCTTTGGTTTCAACACTGACTGAAGTGACGTCTCCCGAAGTCTCGATTATACCCTCTTCTGCCATGACATGCAGTGCGGCCACTGTGAGGCTGCCTGAGAAGGGCATCTCTCCTCCGGGAGCCATGAACCGAAATCGTGCATCAGCAACGGTCGACTCAGACACAAATACGGTCTGGCCAACACCCAATTCCTTTGGCAGTAGCTGATTGATCTCATCGCTCACGTGGTCCGCATTAAGCACGACAACGGCAGGGTTTCCCCCAAAGGGAACATCTGTGAATGCGTCTACCTGCAAGAATGTTAGTCCGCGACGTCTCCTCATTTCTTAAGAACCAAGGTCTAGGCTCGGGGTCCTCAATTAAGGGTTGTCCGTGTTGTCAGCCGAACTATATCCGATTATGTCCACGGCTAGACAGAAGAAACGCGATGAAAATCATAGGGTGGCGGACGTGCAGGTAATCGTGGTAGGAGGGGGGAGTTTCGTAATTGAGGGCATGTAACGAAAAACTAGCCCGCACGCCCGCCTCTGTTCTCTTCTTAGGAGGTTATGTTCCCGTTGTGACCCTCCTTCTACTCTGAATGTCATGGACCTTTCTTTTAAACCTATCTTTGTGGCATACCCCTGTACTTGTTAAAGTGACTTAAACTGAGGATTTTGCGCAATATGACGTGCATTACGCACTTTCGAACACTGCTGCTGTCTGGCATGCCGACAATAGATAGGCCCTTTTCTCACTCGGGCATCTAGATCATCGGGCTTGTGAGCCGGGGACTACCAAGATGCATTTTGGCTGAGTCCCCGTGAACTCACAGCAGTACTACGGCCTTGCTGAGTAGGGCTTTGAGATGCTCTCCTCTTCAAGCTGGCTAGGATTACGGCTCTTGCGCCACTCTTTGAGTGGCATGCCAAACTTCTCCTCCATCCTCGATCTGTGGATCGTATTCATCGTACAGAAGGGAATGATGCGCCCATCAGGGACTGCGTAGTTAACATCACAGTGTTGGACGCGCTCAATGTCGAAGTTGTAGGCATCCTGGAAATGCATGATCCCGAGCATCACGATGTGGTGCATGAACCCTGCGAGAGACTCGTAGTCCGCGCGATTCAGAAATGCGCCCATAAGATCCTTGATAATGCCTTTCCTCTTGACATGCCTCAGCCCACCCACTAGTTTGGCCTTAGCACGCTTGCTGGCTGCAGTTTTGCCGTCAGCATAGAGATTGGAAATCTCGGAAAGGAGCTCCAAGAACTTGTCAATATCAATCAGGTTTGTTATCGGTTCATATTGGCCTTTGTCATCAATATACAGGAACGTGGCCATGCCACACGCGAAATGCGCACTGAGCTCGAGTTGTGGTGTACCCTTGATCAGGCCAAGCGCTCGTCCGACCGGCATCATTGCAGGTACAGGGTACCAAGCTGACAGAGGAATCTTGCCATCTGTCTGTTCCTCAATCTTGTGAATGACATCCGGAACAGTGATACGCATCTGTTGCCTCTTTTCGTGGTCTATTCTGCCTGTGATGCTTACGGGCTGAAAATTGACACATCTGATGACGTCACGATGCTCAACAGCAAACTGGACAATCCGTCCTAGCTGATCATCGTTGACGCCGCGAACGACTGTTGGCACTAGTACAATCGAATCCAAACCAGCTTGGCGACAATTCTCAATGGCCTTGAGCTTTAGGGGCAGCAGATTGGTGCCCCTCGCGGCTAGGTACGGCTCTGGAGTCACGCCATCAAACTGCATGTAGATTGTAGATAGTCCTGCATCGGCCAGCTCTTTTGTGTACTCCAAGCTGCTGCCGACTCGAATGGCATTGCTGGCAATCTGAACATGTCGGAAGCCGAGCTCCTTAGCCCACCGAATGTACTGAGGCAGGTGTCTGCTGACTGTGGGCTCTCCGCCCGCGAACTGTATTGCGGGAGCTGGAACCGGCATGTTGCACCGCAGGTTCTTCATCATCTCGAGAACCTCCTCAGGAGTTGGTTCGTAGACTGAGCCAGAGTCTGCAGCTGATGCAAAACAGATGGGACATCGTAGATTGCATCGATTTGTCACGTCAAGGAGGGCTAATGCCGTATGCGACTGATGCTGTGGACACTGGCCACAATCGTTTGGACAGCCCTCGATTGTCTCGGTCCGGGGATTATCTAGACCGACGCTCTCGTACCAGAAGGTCTGGGCGCGCTTGAACATCTCAGCGTCGCCCCAGTAAACGTCGACGAACTCGCCATGCTCGGGGCAGGCCTTCTTGTACATGATCTTCCCGCCCTCTTCATAGACAGTCGCGTCAATCACGCGGACCTCGTCATTGGTGAGAAGACAGTCCGGGCAGATAGACTTAGTCGTATATGGCAATGCGCGGACTTCGTGCTTCTTCACGTGGTACCTCGAAAGCTCTTTGTCACCGGCGGTGTGATTGGGCATTTCTTCAGGTACCCGCTTAACTTCAATTTCCATCGCAATCAATCTCCAGAAACTACAATACCACCACTGAACGGAGTGGCATATCATCCCGAAGGGCTTCAACCAATGAATATAACCTTTGTCCGATGTTTCAGAGTATGAAGCAGAGTACTGTCAAACCATCATTCATGCTCGTCAAGAGAGAGCACGTAGCCTTTCTCGAAACCGCCGCGGAGGCGCTTCTTCTGTTTGCGAAGCTGCTCGACTGTGCGCCAGTCTGTCTTCCTTACCCGGAGCAATGCCTCAATTACCTCGACTATGTCTGCCACCTCGGAAAGCTCTCCGGTGGAAAGAAGCTCTTCAGCCTCTTCTACGACCTTCGCCCGCAAGAGATTATCCAGTTCTTGTCCCAGTGCCACACGCACACCCGGAGTACGGCCTTCCCTGCTCATGATGTCTGGAATCAAGTCGCGGACCAATTTCTCTCTTGCCAAGGACATCACCACCGTGCCGGACTACTTGATGGCCAATCCGACCTCGATTTGATGTCTTGCTGCCTTGACAAACTGCTCTGCAGCATTCTTCACGTCAGGCGGGAGCTGATATGACCATGGCGTCTCAGCATCGCGGGGAGTGGACCCGGTCATCGAGCTGAAAGGCCGAAACTTGGGCTTTATCGACTTGTCGAACGAGACCGTGCCAATCCACTGTCCGCCCTTTACAAGCTCATACATTGGCAAGAACTTCCTCAGCTTGTCAGGAACAATCGCATCCCAGAAGAAAATCGCACCAACAAACTGATCTGGCTTCCCGATGGACACGAGGTAGCTATCCATTGTAGCCTTTGCCGACACGACGTTGTAGAGAATACCAATTCGGCAGTTCAGACACTGGTTGAACTCCAAGCCATCGCCATTCGGCTGGATATACGCGATTCCATTTTTCTCTACGTTGCCATCATTGCAGTGAACACAGAGACTCATTCCCCAACGGACCTCAATATGATCCTTGAAGGGACCAGCCAATAAACGTGATATGCCCTTCTCGAAGGCCGCCTTAATGGTTGCCGGTCCATCAGTATCCATTTTCTTTCGGACGACACTCCAAACGCCCAAGGAATCTTGGGACATTACGTTCAGTATCATATCAACGAGTTTGTCCATGGGTTTGCCATCAAGGGAACTCATCAGCTCACACCTTGCCATTGTTCAGTGCCTGAGTCAACGATGGAACGAGCATATGCGGCAATTAAATCTTGGTCGGGTGTCCCTTCATCAACCTCTGCAGAGAATTCTGAATAAGGGCTTCAGAACTCAACAATCGGGAATGGGCAACTCACGCTAGCCTAATCTTTTTAAAAGGGCCAAGATTGTCTCGAAAGGAGACCCGGACAGGTGAGCAAAAGGATGGATTATCAAATCATCTAGCAAAGTCTGCGACGAACTGTGGATACGCTCCGTCAGTACACTCACCTATGACAGCATGCAGACGACTTCTGACTCGTTCACGTCACTACTACCGTATCAGAGGGGACTACAATGAGCTACCTACCTAAGCGCTACGATCCGCAGGCAGTCGAATCAGAGGTTCTGGACTTCTGGAAGAAGAACAATGTCTACAGCAAGACGGTTGAGCACCGCAGTTCAGGACCAGCCTGGAATTTCCTCGAAGGGCCTCCGACCACCAATGGCTTCATGCACGTCGGCCACGGAAGAGGGCGAGCAATAAAAGACGCCCAGATTCGCTACATGACCATGAGGGGATACAATGTCTGGAGACGGGCAGGGTGGGATATGCAAGGCTTGCCTGTGGAGCTAGAGGTCGAGCGGAAGGAAGGTATAGCAGAGAAACGGCAAATCGAGTCGACAATTGGGCTTGACCTGTTCGTCAAGAAATGCAAAGAGTTAGTCGACTATTACCTTGAAAGCTGGGTCAACGACTCTGTCCGACTAGGATTATGGCTTGACTATCCGAGCGCATACGAAACGCGCCGTGATGACTACATAGAACATGTCTGGCATTTTCTGAAGATGGCAAGTGAAATGGGGCTATTGACACGTGGTTACAGGGTGAACCCCACCTGTCCTCGATGTGTCACTGCCCTGTCAGGTCACGAAGTGTCCCAAGGATACAAGACGAAGGTAGACCCCTCAATCTATGTCAAGTTCAAGTTGCAGGGAAAGGACAATGAGTTTCTCGTGATATGGACGACGACTCCATTTACGCTGATTTCCAATGAGATGGTCTCAGTCCATCCAGATTCCAAGTACGTCAGAGTCCGTGTCGGAGACGAGTACTGGTGGTTAGTTGAGAACCTAGTCGAGACAGTCATGAGGAAAGCGGGCATCAGCTCCTACGAAGTTGTCAAGACATTGTCAGGCAAAGAGATGCTTGGATGGAAGTATGAGCACCCCTTCAAGAATGAAGTGAAGTGGCACCAAGAGCATAAAGAGAAGTTCATGCACGCAGTTGTCACGGGCAGACATGTAACTGTGGAGGAAGGAACTGGCCTAGTCCATACAGCGCCCGGATTTGGGCCGGACGATTTCAACATTGGAAAGGAATTCCAGGTCCCAGTGTTCTGCCCTGTTACATCATCTGGTATTTTCACAGATGATGTCCCGATGTTCAAGGGTCAGTTTGTGTTTGATACAAACTCAATAGTGCCAAGGATGCTGAGAGAGAAAGGATTGCTCATACATGAGGAGACGCTAGAACATGAATACCCTCATTGCTGGAGATGTGACACGCCTCTCGTGTATCTCGCCGACAAGACCCAGTGGTTCCTCAAGATGGAGGGAGTCCGTGAGAGGCTCCTAGAGGAAAACGGAAAGGTGCAATGGACCCCTGAATGGGCAGGGACCGGGCGTTTCGGGGATTGGGTTGCAAATGCTGATGATTGGTGTGTGTCAAGGTCTAGGATATGGGGTTCTCCCCTGCCCGTATGGGTCTGTGATAACTGTAAGGCGGAAGTTGTGGTCGGATCTAGGCAGGAACTGAGGGAGCGCGCTGTTGAGTTTCCCGATGTGTTCGAGATGCATAGACCGTGGGTTGACCGGGTGGTCCTGAAGTGTGAAAAATGCGGCGGCAGGATGCATCGCGAGCACTTCGTGGTAGACTGCTGGCTCGAATCAGGCATGGCGCATACCGCGAGCGTAGACTACCTTAAGGACCCAGAGTTGTTCACACGCCTCTTCCCTTACGATTTCATAACAGAGGCCGTTGATCAGTCGCGGGGGTGGTTCTACAGCTCGCTCTACACCTCCGTCGTGATGCATGGGAATGTAGCCTTCAAGGCCTGTGTGAGCCAAGGCCATGTTCTCGATGAGGAAGGCGGCAAAATGAGCAAGTCCAGAGGCAATGTCGTCTGGATGAAGGCCGCGCTTGAGAGTGTAGGAGCGGATCCTTTCAGGCTCTACATGCTGAGCAAGTGTGCCCCTTGGTCAGCTGCCAACTACAGTCCAAGTGAGATTGAGTTGACAAGGAAGAAACTTGACATCCTCTGGAACGTGGCCCTCTTTGCAGAAACATACATGGATCTGGACAAGTACCGGTTCAATCAGAGGCGATTCGATGAAAAGGTCAAGGAATCGGACTTGGAGGATAGATGGCTGGTATCACGAGTACAGTATGTGTTGAGAGAATTCCATTCAAGTATGAAGCAGTATTTCTACCATCAGGCTGCTAGGATACTGGTTGATTTCATCACAGAAGATCTCAGCAGGGTCTACCTCCCACTTGTCAAGAGAAGAGTCTGGTTGGAGAGCGATGACCCGAAGAAGCTGATGGCCTACGACGTGATGTTCTATACGCTCTACACCATCACAAGATGTCTGAACGTCTTTACACCATTCCTCGCTGAGAAACTACACAAAGACTTCTTCGTGCGTTTCTCGGACGGGCTTCCCGAGTCGGTCAACCTGACTGATATGCCAGAGCCAGATGAGAACCTTGTTGACTCAGAGATGGAAGAGACTTTCCACGTTCTGGAAGAGCTGAGAACTGCCTCGTCGTTTGCTAGGAACAAGAAGGGGGTGAAACTCCGGCATCCCGTAAGCAAGGTCATGCTCATACCTTCCTCACAAGACGTGGCAAAGCGAGCAGAGAGTCTCAAGCCGCTCTTAGAAGGAGACTTGAACACGAGGGAGTTCTTAGTCTTGAGATCGGACGTAATGCCTGATTTCACGCGGCTTGTTGTCAAACCCAATTTCAAGTCCTTGGGACCTAAGTACAAGGATGGAATGAAGAAGCTCTTGTCTGCTCTCGAGAAATCTGATGCACTGAAGCTGAGAGAGGAGGTCCAGAAAGGCAAAGCTGTCATCACCGCGGGCAGTGACAAGTTTGTGGTCGAGCCCGGAGACGTTGAGTTCGAAGAGACTCTTCCGGACCACCTGAGCCTTGCAGAGTGTAGGATAGGCAAGTTGTATGTGGACGTGACCAGGACCAGAGAACTTGAAGCAGAGGGACTCGTCAGAGACGTGACTAGGCGAATACAGGTGATGAGGAAGGAGCTTGACCTCAATGTCGAACAGAGAATAAGCCTGCTCATCCAGTTTTCAGACAACGAGTCGGTTGGCCTGGCAGAGCTGTTCTCAGACCACTTGGCAACGGAGACGAGAACGAGCAAAATGCAGCTCGTCGGTCCGGACTCAGACGTGAGCTGGAAACCATTCAAGTATGTGAAGGAGTGGGAGATTGAGGATCTCAAACTCAAGGTCGGGATGACGCCGATGCAGGTCGTCCGGGAACCGGCTTCTCACGGGAAAGCACCTCAAGCAAAGTCTGGAAGAAAGAAGCGTTCTCCTCGATCGAAGTAAGAGAGACCCACTCGTTCGGCCCATGCACATTATCACCGCGCGGGCCAAAGTCGAACAGTCCCGACTTTGAATCGGAGAAATACCTCGAATCCGATGCGCCTAAACCTTCTCCAACAGTGTACTTGATGCCCTCCTTCTGAAGGGCCCAAGTCGCGGCACGAATCAGTTTCGACTCAGCGTCTGCCTCGACAAATCCCTTGCCCGGGAGTACTTCGAGGGAGTAGACATCTACCTTCCCCTTCAAAGACATCTCAAACGCGGCTCTCACAGCGTCCTCATCATTGGTCATCGCTCTCACGTCGCAATAGAGGGTCCAAAGGTTGCCTTCTAGCGACAGCAGGTTCGGAGAGACAAAGATGCCAAAATCGGAATATCTCGTCACGAAAGACGCGCGCGACATGGGCAGCAGGGATTTGATCAAGCCCGTCAGGCCCTTGTCGTACTCGACCTCACTGGTCGATTGGCCTGGACGGACGATTTCCAGCTCAACCCAGTCCGGAATCACGTTTGTTTTCAGGAACGCCCCGTGAATACCACGAACCACTACTTGTGGGTTGAGATCGAGAAACTTCGAAGCAGCTAGCATTGCATGTCGATCGACACCGGGCCTGAAGTATGCAGAATGACGAGTCTCGCTTTCGAGAGTTTCCGTCGTAAACTTGACTGTGTCGACGCGCCCTTTTGTGCGAGCCATAGCTTGCTTGACCTTGACAGTGGTTGGCAGGATATTGCGTCTGCGGTGTATCACTATCTGATTGATTCCATCGGCCACGACCACGTAGTCGGGAAACAGCCCATTCCTCATGAGATATCCTCTAAGGTAGCCAGCACCCTTCTCTCCTCCAAGCTCCTCGTCGCCGCTCACCGCAATCATCACCGTACAAGGAGGGTCTG
>Ga0315296_10001112_pt1 | contig 23697 bp, 17 predicted proteins | sample YL17G14_18_MG_FD_203921 | JGI IMG/M metagenome (GOLD analysis project Ga0315296, IMG submission 203921) | Sediment microbial communities from Yellowstone Lake, YNP, Wyoming, USA - YL17G14_18 | ecosystem: Environmental > Aquatic > Freshwater > Lake > Sediment | place: USA: Wyoming | collected... | reverse complement strand
CTGAGACCGCATTCCCCACGGAGAAATATGCCACGGACGCGCTCACCGGCGCGTTGGATCGCTCCACGCTCCCCGACATACTGAAGCGGGAAACGGCACGGGCCGAGCGGTTTGACATTCCGCTGTGCCTGCTCCTATGCGACATCCGTGCCTTCCGGCGCGTCAACGAAAGTGAGGGGAACCTGGCGGGAGACCTCGTGCTCAAAGCGCTGGGCCAGGCCATCCTTCAGACCGCCCGTCGGACGGACATCATCCTGAGGTATGAGGCTGACCGATTCCTCTGCTTTTTGCCGGGGACAGAGCCCCCGGGAGGAGAGGTGTTCGGGCGACGGGTGTTGTCAGCCTGCCAACGTTCGTCCCGACTCCGTGGGCTCACGCTGGATATTGGCTTGGCAGTGTACCGCCCGCGGGGGGACCCAGAACAGGTGCTGGCGGATGCCGAGGAAGCTTTGACAGCCTGCAGAGCAGCGCCGGAGGCGGTGTTGGGCACGCTCAGCGGCACACTTATCTACAGGCGCTAAGCTAGCAGCCTGCCGGCATGAGGAACTTGATGGGCGAAAACGGATCGGCGCCACCTGGCCAAGCTCTCGGCCTTCTGCGGCCCGGAACTCAACCCAAACCCGTCCCGCAAGAGGTGGTGGAAGTCTCACCCGAGGAAATCCCGCATCTGCTTGACTACTGGCACGTCGTCGCCAAACGCCACTGGGTGGTCTTGTCCTGCCTGCTGATTGTTTTCACGACGGTGGGGATTGGCACCTTAAAGCAGAAGCCGGTGTACGAAGGAAGGGTTTTGATCGAGATTGACCCGGAGCAGCCGAATGTTCTGAACTTCAAGGAAGTCCTGCAAGTCAGCACACTCGACGTGGATAGCTACCGGGAGACGCAATTTCGGGTGCTGCAGAGCCGCACGCTCGCTGACCGCGTCGTGCAGAATCTGAAACTATATATAAATCCTGAATTCTACCGGAAGCAGTCCCTCTTCGGCCTGCTCGAGGCTGACCCGGAGAAGATCCCGTCCGGTTCGGACAACAGCCCCCCGGACCTCTCCAGCGAGGCCTACCGGAACAGCGTGAAGCATTTCCAAGACGAGGTCGGAGTAGGTCCGGTACGGCGCAGTAATCTGGTTGAGGTCGCGTTTCGGTCCCAGAGCCCTGAGCTGGCCGCGCGCGTTGCCAACCAGCTTGCCCAAGCCTATATCGAGCAGAACTTCCAGGTGAAGTGGGATGAGACCATGAAGGCCTCGGAGTTCCTATCGAATCAGCTCGTGGGGCTCAAGGCCAAGCTGGAGAAGTCCGAAGACACCCTGCAAGCTTACGCCCAGGCAAACTCCATCCTTTTCGTCGAGGAAAAGAAGAACCTCGTCAACGAACGTCTGGGACAGCTCCAGACGGAATACACCAAGGCCCAAGCGGACCGGTTTCAAAAGGAATCGTTCTATAGCTTGGTGCAGGCCGGAAAAGTCCAGGATCTGCCCGGGATTCTCTCGAACAGACTGATTCAAGACCTGTCAATGCGGCTGGCGGAGTTGGAGCGTGAATATGCCCAACTGACCGCGGTGGTGAAGCCGGATTACCCGCGAGCCGTGCAACTCAAGAAGCAGATCGACGCCCTGCAGGCATCCCTGGAGAAACAGAAGAAGGCCTTGGTGCAGAACATCGTCGATGAGTACCATTCCGCCGTGGCCCGGGAGAAGTACTTGGCGCAGGCCGTGGAGGATCAGAAGAAAGAAGTGAATCTGATCGCCGAAAAGACCATCCAGTACAACATCCTGAAGCGCGAGGTGGACACCAGTAAGCAACTTTATGACGGCCTGCTACAGCGATTGAAGGAGGCGCAAGTCTCCGCGGGGCTGAGAGCAAGTAACATCCGCATTGTGGATGCGGCGGAGGTGCCGAAGATCCCGGTGAAGCCGCGTGTGGTCTTGAATCTCGCCCTGGGCTTGATTGCGGGGCTAGGGTTGGGCATCGGCCTGGCGTTCTTCCAGGAGTACCTGGATAACACGCTTAAGACCCCGGATGAGGTTGAAAACCTGTTGCGCCTGCCGTCGCTAGGCGTCATCCCAACGTTTCCTTCTCTGGGTGCGGGGAAGGCAGCAGGCACGGAACTGGTGGCGCCGCGCCATGCCCCTCAAGGCTTGGCCCCGGCCGTGCAGACGAGCCCAGCCTCCATTGAAGCCTTTCGCTCCCTGCGGACTTCGATCTTGCTCTCTGCTAACCCCGTGCCGAAGTTAATCCTGATAACCAGTGCCTTACCGGGAGAAGGCAAGACGTCAACTACCATAAACCTTGGGGCAACCCTGGCCAGCTTGGGTAGCAAGGTGCTGATCCTGGATTGCGATATGCGACGGCCGGCTTGCCACCGTTCTACCGGCGTGGAGAACAAGCCCGGGTTTGTGCAGTGCTTGACAGGTCATGTCCACCTCTCCGAGGCTATTTTGCCGGTTCCCGGCGTGGCCAACCTGAGTGTCATCCCTTGTGGTCCCATCCCTCCCAATCCGGCGGAGATTCTTTCTTCCCCTATGGCGGGCGAGTTGTTCCAAGCACTACGCAACCAGTTTGAGTACGTGCTGGTAGATTCGCCGCCTCTACTCAGCGTTGCTGATAGCCGGATTCTTTCCACCCTGACGGACGCAGTAGTCCTGGTGGTGCGCGCTTATGAGACTTCCTACGAGGTCGTTCGCCGGGCCCGCGCGCTGCTTTATGGTGCGGGCGCGCGAATCTTGGGCGTAGCGCTGAACAACGTGGACTTCCGCCGCGATGGATACGGCTACGATTACTATCGTCGCTACGGGTACGGGTACGGCTATGAGTACATTCCTAAGCATGACGACAAGGCTCATCCTGATTCTGAGGCCCGCGACACCGAAACCCCGTAAGAGTCCGTGCGAAAAGTGGCGTGGCGCGTCAAGGCACAACTTCAGCCGTCCCGTAAAAGACGCAGATTGACCAAAGATTCAGGGGCTTTAGGCCGGATTGGTGTGGCGGAGTGGTCAGGAGCGTTAAGTGGGGATCGCGGCGGACACAACCGAGGTCGTAAGTCAACCGGCCCACGGGTTATCTCTTCGCCGGAACTTCGCCTGGACGTTCGTCGGAAACGTCGTCTACGCCGCCTGCCAGTGGGGGATGCTGGTGGCTCTGGCCAAGCTGGGGTCTCCGAGCCTGGTCGGGCAGTTCGCGCTCGGCTTGGCCCTCTGTGCGCCAGTCATGATGCTGGCCAATCTCGCGCTTCGCGCTGTGCAAGCTACCGACGCGCGCAATGAATACCGGTTTGGAGACTACTTGGCGCTGAGGTTGGCGACCACCGCGCTGGCCTTCGCGGCCATCTGCCTCATCGCCTGGCTGGCGGGTTATCGCTGGCAGACGGCGCTGGTAGTGATTCTGGTGGGAGTGGCCAAGAGCGTCGAGAGCTTCAGCGACGTGATTTACGGCCTGATGCAGAAATACGAGCGTCTGGACCGCATCGCCATCGCCCTGATGCTGCGCGGGGTAGGCTCGGTGGTCGTCTTTGCGCTGACGCTTTGGCTCACGCGGAGCGCGGCCTGGGCGGTGGTCGCGCTCGCCGCCTGGTGGAGCGCGGTGTTGCTCACCTACGAGCGCAAGACCGGCGGTGAACTTCTGAAGGCTTTCGGCGCGGCCGATGCAAGGTTCGCCGCTTCCTGGGAGTGGGCAAGGATGCGGCAACTGGCGTGGCTCTCCTTGCCGCTGGGCGTGGTGATGGTTCTGGTCAGCCTGAACACCAACATTCCCCGCTATTTCATCGAGCATTATCTGGGCGAAGCGGCGCTGGGCTATTTTGCGGCGCTAGCCTACGTGATGGTGGCCGGGTACACCGTGATGGGAGCGCTGGGGCAATCGGCCACGCCGCGACTGGCCAGGTATTACCAGTCGAACCGCAGCGCATTCAAGCGGCTCCTGGCCAAGATGCTTCTGGTGGCGGCCGCGGTGGGAGCGGCGGGCATCCTGGTGGTCGTCCTCTGGGGCCGACCGCTCCTGACGCTTCTTTATCGCCCCGACTACGCCCAGCACGCCGATGTCTTCGTCTGGGTCATGATCGCCGCCGCCATCAGCTATGTTTTGTCGGTTTTAGGCTATGCTCTGACAAGCCAGAGAGTTCTGCGCTCTCAAGTGCCACTCGTAGGCGCAATGGTGGTGGTGTCAACTCTTGCATGCTACTTTTGCGTGCCAGCCTTCGGGCTGCTCGGTGCCGCAGTAACTCTAGTGGCTTCCAATCTGGTTGGCACCTTTATTGGGGCGTTCCTTGTAATCAGAGCCGAATCTGCCCCCGTTGGTAGGAGTTTGTAGGATATGGACGTTGAGCAAATAGTAGCGGAGTGCGAACCGTCCGTATCGTTGCCCGAACTGGTAAAGGCTCTGAATCTCTTCTATCACGAATTTGAGGCTGAGCGCTACGACCGGACTCATGACGTAATCTGGAAGCACGAGCTTCCCGTCTTCGTGAAGCTGGTTGAGGCTGTTCGAGACAGCCTCAACCTTCCATCGGTGGCTGTTCTCGATTTCGGGTGCGGGACCGGATTCGGCTGCTACCACGTGGTGAAGATCGTAGGCGCTGGCAGAATTAACAGTGTCGTTTGTGTTGATCCGTCACCCGCCATGCTCGCCAAATGCAAGCAGCGCCTGGATGGTGTCTTTGCTGAGGCACGCTACACCAACGATCCCGATGCGTTCCTGGCCTGTCAAGAGTGGTTGGGGCACTTTGACATCGTAGTGACCAATTCAGTCCTCCACCACGTGTATGCCTGGGAAAAGTTGCTTGGCAGACTCGTGGAGCTTCTGAAGCCCGGGGGATTCTACGTGATGGGCCATGAGCCGTCCTCTCGTTTCTATACCAATCCGGAATGCCGAAAACACTATGCTGCGTTTTTGCGCGAGCGCCGTTGGAGGAGGTTCCTAGACGGGCGTAGATGGGTCGCCTTTGCAAGACAGAAGTTCGGTCTCGAGCCTGATTTGCTGCATTCCACGGCGCAGGCTGCTTTAGAGGCCGGGCTCACACAGCGGCTTCTGGATCGCAAGGTTGTAGCCGAGCTAGTGGACTATCACGTACCGCACGTTGTGCGGGGCGCTGCCCGTGCTGAGGGTTTGGATTTCAGGCTCATCGAGAGCCAGATGGCAGGTGTACTAAGCCTGCACGCTGTTGCGACGTACGCGTACACGGGCGGATTTTTGCCTGGGAGTCTGCCGCGTAAGTGGAGACGGATAGCCGAACACCTTGGCAAAGCGTACCCGCTCGATGGGGCTAATTTTTGTGCCCTGTGGAAGAAGGTTGCGTAGGGGCGATTAGATGTGATGATAAAGGTTCTCCAATTTGTCGGCTCGATGGACTACGGCGGGGTCGAAACTTGGCTGATGCACGTGTGGCGGCACATTGACCGCACAAAGTTCCAATTTGACTTCTGCTTTACCAAGCCGCAGCCGGGCGCTTACGCTCCGGAGATTGAATCGCTGGGTGGAAGAATGGTGGCGTGCCGGTTGAATCAGCGCAACCCTTTCGGCTTCGCTCGTCGGTTCCGGGCTTTGCTTCGCGAAGGCCAGTACAGCGTCGTCCACTCCCACGTTCATCATTTCTCGGGGTTCGTCATACGGCTGGCGCATCGGGCGGGAGTTCCAATGCGCATTGCCCACTCCCACAGCACGAGCGATGGCAAGGGATGCGGACCGTCAAGAATCCTCTACCGCGCTCTGATGAAACACTGGATTCGCAAGTACGCGACGCATGGCTTGGCTGCCTCGGAGGCGGCTGCCGAAACGTTGTTTGGCACGGCTTGGCGGTCAGATGCTCGCCTTCGCATAATGCATTGCGGGATAGACCTGGGACCGCTTCGGCAGGAAGTGTCCCGTGAGGAAGTTCGGCGCGAACTAGGAATTCCGCTCGACGCCCGCGTCGTGGGTCACGTGGGTAGCTTCCGGCCGCCCAAGAACCATGCCTTTCTCCTCCAAATCGCGGCTGAGGTTCTCAAGATGCGGCCCGACGTTCGCTTCTTGCTAGTCGGCGACGGCCCGCTCCGGCCGCAAATCGAAGCCAGGGCACGCGACCTGGGCATCGAAAAGAACGTCATCTTCGCTGGTGCGCGTTCCGATGTCCCGCGCTTGATGCTCGGCGCAATGGACGCGTTTCTGCTCCCGTCACTGTGGGAAGGCTTGGGGCTAGTGGTTGTCGAGGCCGCCGCGAGTGGGCTCCCTGTCGTGGCGTCGGACATTCCGGGAGTAAGGGAAGCAGCGCAGGCCTGCTCAGCGGTGAGACTCGATGAGCCTCAGGACGTGGCCGGCTTCGCGGATGCCACGGTGCGATACTTGAAAGACGGGAGACGCTATCCGCCCGACCCGCAGAAGCTGGCCCTTTTCTCGATTGAGACCTCGGTTGCGTCGCTGGTTCAGATATACTCCGGGAGTTTGCCGGAGCTCGCGCAGGCGGCAACGGGGCTTTCCCCGTTCGGCCCTGCTCCCTCGGTCTTGTACAGAAAGGAGGGAGGCAAAGTTGGCACTTAGAAGCACCATCGCTGCTCAGGCCTCGTCGGAGTTTCCGATCTCGCAACGACGCCGGCCCGGCGTTGTGCTCGAAGAGCTTTTCCGCAGATTGATGCCTCAGAGCTTTGCTGAGTGGCTTTGGTGGCCGGTCTTCTTCATCTGCTCCTTCGTATCGCCCAGATTGACTCCGGTTTTCGATCTAGGCGTAGTCAAAGTCGGCTCAAGCGACCTTCTGCTCGCTTGCTTTGCTCTAGTGCTTCTTCCGTTCTTTTTTGCGTATCGCCGCCGCTACCCGCGCGCCTTCCGTTGGACATTCGTCCCGTTTTCGCTGTTCGTGGCGTACGCGCTTTGCACCGCCCTGATCTTCGGTGACTACCGACGGTATGATTTCGGGTATCAAGTATTTCCGGCTGTGATGGCTTGGCTAGCGGTGTGCGGAGCTTTCACGCTGGTGTCTTCCTTGAACAAGGGAAAACTCGATGACTTCCTATTCAGGCTGAGCTGCGCGGTTGCTGCGGTTGCTCTGGCTTACACTCTTGCGGCGGTCTTTAATCCGTTGGGACTGCGGCCCAGGGTCGAAGGCGACCCCTTGCTAGGCATCCCCCGTGTCAGTGGACCTCTTGGTGCGGCTACCGTTTTGCCAGGGGTGTTCCTGATCGCAGCCTCCTATTTCTTGTGTGCAGTGAGGAGAAGCGCACAGGCCGTCATTGCGATTGCACTCTCTTGTATCTTGGTTGCGGCAGTCCTGTTATGCGGCTCCAGAGCCGGCCTTATCGCGCTGGCTTTGCTCGCGTTCTGGATCGCGTGGAGGGGCGCTTCCTTGAAACCTAAGGTTTATGTAATGCTGGTCATTATTATTTCCTCCGTTGTATTTTTTCAAGTCGCTGCGCCCCTGAGATACTTGAGCTTTCAAGAAACCTACAGAATGCGCTCTTACGAGACCGGGTTACGCGCTTGGACTCACAACGCTGCCACGGTCGTTTTTGGGCACGGCTACGGCCAACTCTGGCCTTGGTACATGCATGACATTTATCTGCAGCTTGGTGAAGACCGTCGGTATCAGTCCTTCCTACAAACGCCTTTCGGCATGACCGCCTATCACCCGCACTCCACGTACATCAATATTCTCGCGGAGACGGGGCTTGCTGGGACGGTCCTGTTCACGCTTGCACTCGCAGCGCAGTTGCTACCCGTTCTTCGAGCCCGTGCACGGGCCACTCGGGCCAACTTTTTGCTGCCGGGACTCTTGGCCAGCCTTGTCGTCCAAGCTTTTGACCTCCTTCTGCTCAAGGAGTTCACCCTTTCTGCCACCTGGTGGGTGTTTTTCTTCATCATGGCAGCATTCTACTCTGAGGAGACCGTAGTCTGGCGGCGCCAGGCAGGCGGAGATGGAAAACTTAAGTCCCAGGTGAGCCGTTCCCTCGGCGAGGTGAGGACTCTGCGTGGTGAGAGCCGTTTGCTAAGTTTGCACGACCGATCTAAGTGAAGGGATCAGATCGCACGCGAGCGAGAGTGTGCATCCCGTTGCGGTTAACCCAGCGAGGCAGGCTTAGGCGGCACCGGTTCGGATGGAGTTTTTTTGACGGAGTCAACACGAACAATGCGGGCTCTGGTGACTATGCAGCAAGATTTTCGCCGTGATCCGAGAGGCTGGGTATGCCCAGCCGGGAAGGCCGCGTGTACCCGGCACCACCTGGCCAGCGCTTCGGCGCACAGGCCTGCTCTTCCTAGTGTGGAGCGCGGTGCTGGCCGGGCCAACGGATAAATCCATGCGCCTCCTGGTTGCCATCGAGCACCATTTCCTGCGTGACGCTGCGGGCCACGTGTACCCGGCGCCGCCGGCTGTGGTGGAGTACAACTTCTGGCAGAGATACCTGGAAGTCTTCGAGGAAGTTGTGGTCTTGGCGCGCGTCAGATGCGTGCGCCAGGAGATGGCTGTGTCGAGCCGCGCTGACGGGCCCGGGGTTACCTTTCACGATCTTCCAGACTATTTGGGTCCATGGCAGTATCTGCGCTGTCTGCCAGCTTTGCGCCGGCGCGTGCGTGAGGCAGTGGAATCTTCGGATGCATTTATCCTCAGGGTTCCGGGAGCCATCAGCCAGCTTGCTTGGCGGGCGATTCGGAAGAGGCAGGCCCCTTTTGCGGTCGAAGTTGTGGGTGACCCATGGGACGCGCTTTCGCCGGGCGCGGTCCGGACGATCCTGCGGCCGGCAATACGACGTCTCTGGTCAGGAAACCTGCGCCGGATGTGCCGCGAAGCCTCGGCTGCTTCCTACGTCACGCGCGAGGCCCTCCAGCGGAGGTACCCGCCTGGACCTTACACTTGGACTACGCACTTTTCGAGTATTGAATTGAAGAATGCACTCGCGGCCGACTCGCAGATTGAGGAACGGATTCATCGCCTTAGTTTGCTATCAAAGGGGCCAAACCTACGGGAGTACCCGTTCAGGATCGGCTTTGTCGGCACGTTTCACCAATTGTACAAGGCGCCTGACGTTCTGCTTCGGGCTATCGCAAGTTGCCGGGCCGAGTTTCCCATGCTGGAAGTTGCATTGGCGGGCGATGGAACGTACTTGGAGCCGATGAAGCAGCTTGCCAGGCGCTTGGGCTTGGCCGGGCACGCCCGTTTCGTCGGCGCCCTGCCGCCAGCGGAGGCGGTGTACCGTTTTCTTGATGAGACAGACCTGTTCGTCCTTCCCTCGCGGCCGGAGGGGCTGCCCCGCGCCATGATCGAAGCTATGGCACGAGGCTGTCCGTGTATCGGCTCGACGGTGGGTGGAATCCCGGAATTGCTCCCTGCGGAAGACTTGGTTCCGCCGGGCGACGTTGACGCGCTCGCTCGAAAGATCGTCGAAGTTCTTTCTGATCCTCAACGTATGCAGCGCATGGCCACGCGAAATTGGAAGGCCGCGACGGAGTACTTGCCTGAGGTTCTTGACGAGCGGCGACGAGTGTTTTACAGGAAAACCCGGGAACTTGCCGAACAGTCCGGTCGGCTGGCTCGGCAATCCTCGTAAGAGCGGAGAGGAATCCGGGATTAGGTGGAGGCGGAGCAATGAAATTGAGAGCGCTTCACTTGGTGAAGACCTCTGTTGGAGCCACGTGGGCGTTCAGGCAGATGCGGGAGCTCGTACGTCTCGGAGTTGAGGTTCACGTTGCGCTCCCTCCAGATGGGCCGCTGGTGCCCGAATATCAGGCAGCGGGAATAAAGACACATCTTGCGCAGTTTGATTTCCCGGCGAAGAAACCGTGGCGCTATCCGCGAACTGCAAACGAACTTAGACAGTTGGTAGATCACGTGAAGCCCGATATCATCCACAGCCATTTTGTTGGAACAACGCTCACCATGCGGTTGGCTCTGGGCAAGAGGCATCCGATCCCCAGGGTCTTTGAAGTCCCAGGGCCCCTCCATCTAGAACATCTTTTCTTCCGGCAGGCCGAGATTCGTACTGCGGGCCCTCGCGATTACTGGGTTGGGTCGTGCCGGTGGACCTGTGAGCGGTATATCAAGTCGGGCATCCCCAAAGATCGCATCTTCCTTTCGTACTATGGTACCGATGTTAATCAGTTTCTTCATCCGGAAAAAGGCAAACTGCGGAGGGAGCTGCAGGTTGATGCTACCAAGAAGATTGTAGGGATGGTAGCCTTCATGTACCCGCCCAAGTGGTACCTAGGGCAGTCACGGGGACTGAAGGGACATGAAGATTTGATCGACGCTATTGCCATTTGCATGAAGCAAGGGGCAAATCTCTTGGGCGTTTTTGTAGGGGGAGCTTGGAACAACGCCATTGAGTATGAAAACCGAGTTCGTGCCTATGCAAGAAAGCGGTGCGGAAACCGTATAATATTCCTAGGGACGCGAAACGATGTCAAGGACCTCTATCCCGACATGGACGTTGTTGTGCATGCTTCGCGCTCAGACGACGTGGGAGGCGCGAAAGAGTCTTTGCTTTCTATGGTTCCCACTGTCGCCACGAATGTGGGCGGATTTCCGGACGTTGTCACGCCTGGCGAGACGGGGTGGCTCGTTCCCGCGCGGGATCCTGTCGCTCTGGCCAATGCCATCATTGATGTTCTAGTTGACCCGGTGCGTGCGCAGGATATGGCAAAGAGAGGACGGGAAAGGGTCTTGAGCCTGTTCCGAGTTGAAGAAACATCAAAGCAGGTGCTGGAAATCTACCAGACTATTTTGGGCCTGGATAGGAATAACTAAACGCGTGGCGTGCTGATGATCCGCGGACTTTGTGGAGGGTGGGTTCAGTAAGCCGTAGGCTGAGAAGCATGAGAAGCGTGATCGCAAAGCGTGCCTTGGACATCGGCGTTGCGTTGGCATCCCTCATCGTATTGTCACCTGTCCTCGCCCTGATTGCGTTACTGATCAAGCTTACCTCAGGGGGGCCAGTCCTTATCAGACAAGTACGACCGGGTTTGGGCGGTCGGCCGTACAGGCTCATCAAGTTCCGTACCATGAAGGATGTCAGGGACTCTAGCGGGAACCTTTTGCCGGACGAGCAACGTCTGACGCGCCTAGGGTGTTTCTTGCGACGCACCAGCTTGGATGAACTACCGGAGCTGATTAACGTTTTGAAAGGGGAAATGAGTCTGGTGGGGCCGAGGCCCCTGTTGACACAATATCTGGATCGCTACACGCCAGAGCAGGCGCGCCGTCATGAAGTGAAGCCGGGGATAACGGGTTGGGCGCAAATCAGCGGCAGGAACGCCCTGACGTGGGAGGAGAAGTTCAAGCTGGATGTCTGGTACGTGGACCACCGCAGCTTGGCGCTCGATCTTAAGATTCTGCTTCTTACTCCATTCAGCGCCCTCAGGGGTTACGGCGTCAGCGCCGAAGGGCACGCCACGATGCCAGAATTCATGGGCACTCAAGCAGGGAAAGAATGAGTAACGAGCGTGAAGTCTATGTTGTTGGAGCAGGCGGCCACGCAAAGGTTGTGGTGAGCACATTGCAGGCGGCGGGATACACAGTCAAGGGCCTGTTTGACGACGACCGAGAGAAGCGGGCAAAGAGCGTGCTGGGCGCACCTGTGTTAGGCCCCACGGCTGAATTCGGGTGGCTGAAACACGGGCGAGCCGTGATCGGCGTAGGGGACAACGCAAGCCGCAAGACCCTGGCGAGACGCTTTGGAGACGCGGAGTGGATGACCGTGATTCATCCAACGGCCTACGTGCATCCGTCGGTTCGTTTGGGCCCTGGGACAGTCGTGTTTGCAGGCGCGACTGTCCAGCCAGACACTACGCTCGGTTTACATTGTATCATTAACACGGCAGCTTCCATTGACCATGACTGCATCTTGGGAGACTACGTGCATGTTGCGCCGGGGACTCGCCTCGCGGGCGGCGTGGAGTTGGGGGAAGGGGTGTTCATGGGGATCGGCAGCTCTGTTATCCCGGGGATCAAAGTGGGTAGCTGGACGGTCGTTGGTGCGGGGGGCGTCGTCATTTGCGACCTGATGCCGGCAGTGCTGGCCGTCGGCGTGCCGGCCAGCCCGACGAAGAATACGAAGAAGACGGAGTCGCCATGAACGAGATCGTTCCTATGTCATCTCCGGATCTGAACGAGGAAGACATACAGGCTGTTGTCGAGGTCCTTCGGTCAGGGCGTCTTGCCCTCGGTCCCAAGGCGGAAGAGTTTGAGCGCCTGGTGGCCGACTATGTGGGCTGTAAGCACGCCGTGGCGGTCAATTCCGGGACTGGGGCGTTGCATCTGATCGTCCGGGCCCTCGGCCTCGGGCCGGGGGACGAGGTGCTGGTCCCTTCTTTTACCTTTGCCGCGAGCGCCAATGCCTTTCTGTATGAAGGCTGCACCCCGGTTTTCGTTGACATCGAGCCCGAAACGAAAAACCTAGACCCGGGGGATCTCGAGCGGAAGATTACCCCTCGGTCCAAAGCCGTGATGGTTGTGGATGTTTTTGGCCATCCGGCCGAGTGGGACGAAATCCTGCGCGTCGCGCAGAAGCACGGCCTGAAAGTGATCGATGATTCCTGTGAGGCCATCGGCGCGGAGTACAAGAACGTCAAAGTCGGACAGTTCGGAGATGCCGCAGCTTTCTCTTTTTATCCCAACAAGCAGATGACGCTGGGCGAAGGCGGAATTATCGTCACTAACGATGAGAAGATAGCCTGCTTGACGCGAAGTTTGAGGAACCAGGGCAGGGGAGAAATGGGATCCTGGCTTGACCATGAGAGGCTGGGATACAATTACCGCCTGGATGAAATGTCGGCCGCAATCGGCGTCTCGCAGTTTCGGCGCCTGGAGGGGTTTCTTGCCAAGCGTGAGCGCGTCGCGAGAATGTATACGGAACGGCTCCAGGGGCTCGAGTGGGTGAAGCCTCCCGTGGTGAGACCTGACGTCCGAATGAGTTGGTGCCTTTACGCGGTGACGCTGGCGGAAGGGCTCAGTCGCCACCCGGTCATGAAATCCATGGGAGACCAGGGTGTCCCGACTCGGGGGTATTTCTCTCCGGTTCACCTGCAACCCTACATTCGGCGGGATTGGGGGACGAAGGAAGGTGATCTTCCGGTGACGGAGACGGTCGGCCGGCGCACCCTGGCCCTGCCTTTTTTCAACAACCTCGCTGAAGCCCAGGTCGAACATGTTGTCGCTGCGCTTACCGAGGCTGTGCGCCAGGTCGCTTAAGCGCGAGACGCGTGAGGTCGAAAGGACCCGGCCTTGACGGTCCCTGCGAAGTTTAGAATGATGTTCCGGCCGTTCCCCCAAGGATGATCCGGGGACTCACAGCGAAGGGAACTCTTCGAGGAGAATTCGCGCGGGGCCGGACCGAAATACGGCCGGCAAGCACAAGGGGTGGAAGAAGGAGCGGAGTGCGCGGATTCGATCCTTACACTCGAACCAACCAACTGATTGTTGACGGAGGCATTTTCGCCCTGTCCTTCGCCGCGGCCTACCTCATCCGCTTTGAAGGAATACCCTCCTGGGCGTTCACAAAGCAATTCCTCCTCTGGCTTCCTTACCTGCTGGCCATTCGGCTGCTCGTCAACTGGAGATTCGGAATCTATCGGTTTATCTGGAGGTATGTATCCCTCACCGATGCCCTGGCGATTGCTCGGGCGCTGTCTTTGGTCACGGCGCTACTGTTGAGCCTGCGGCTGTTCTATCCTCCCGGGATGATCTTCGGCGCTCGTCTGCGCGTGCCCCTGAGTGTCATTGCCCTGGAATACCTGCTGTCGCTCTCAGGATCGTTGGGCGCGCGGGCCCTGCGCAGGGTTCTCTATGAGCGAGGGCAGAAGACAGCTCGTACTCCCTTCCGGGAAGTGAAGCGAGTGATTCTGTACGGTGCCGGCAGGGCGGGCATTCTGCTTCTGGGAGAGTTGAAGAACCAGGGGGACGTGGAAGTAGTGGGGTTCGTGGACGACGACCCCAAGAAGATTGGGACGGTCATTTCCGGAACCAGGGTGCTGGGAGATCGTAAGGCGCTCGGGAAGCTGGTTCGCGTGTCAAACGTCGACGAGGTGGTCATCAGCATTGCCAAAGCTGACCGCAGGACACTGAGCCAGATTCTGGCCCGGTGCGAGGAGATCAGTGCCCCGGCCAAGATCATCCCCAGCGTGCAAGAGCTTTTCCGGGACCGCGTCAATATCAGCCAGCTCCGCCAGGTGCGCATCGAGGATCTGCTGGGCCGTGACAGTGTCGAGGTCGCGGAATTCGACGAAGACGTTCGGCGGGTCTACACCGGGAAGCGAATCCTGGTGACGGGAGCTGGCGGGTCCATCGGCAGTGAGTTGGTTCGCCAGCTCTTGCTACTTAATCCCTCTTCCCTTGCCATCCTCGACAAGGATGAGAACTCCACCTATGAGTTACAGCAGGAATTGGGCTTTCGTTTTCCGGAGGCGCGTATTGAACCTCAGATTGCGGACGTGAGGCACGCCGAGAGGCTGCACGCCATTTTCCAGGAGTTCAAGCCTCAGATCGTTTTCCACGCGGCGGCCCATAAGCATGTCCCGCTGATGGAGAAGCACCCTTGCGAAGCGGTTCTTAACAATGTCCATGGCACGCAGACGCTGCTGGAGGCGTGCCGGCAACACAAGGTTGAACGATTTGTTTTCATTTCCACCGATAAGGCCGTGAACCCCACCAGCGTCATGGGGGCCAGCAAGAGTGTAGGCGAAATTCTAGTTCAGACCTATGCCAGCCACGGTTCGTTGCCTGCGGCCTGTGTCCGTTTCGGCAACGTCATGGGAAGCCGGGGCAGCGTCATCCCCTTGTTTCAGAAGCAGATTGCCGAGGGAGGTCCCATAACCGTCACCCATCCCGATGTGGTTCGCTTCTTCATGACCATCCCGGAAGCCGTTCAGCTTGTCATCTGCGCCGGGTCCCTGGGCCGGCTGGGCGAGATCTTCGTGATGGATATGGGGAACCCCCGCAAAGTGCTGGACCTCGCCAGGGAGATGGTGGCCCTCGCCGGGCTCGAACCGGGAAAGGACATTCAGATTGAGATCACGGGGTTGCGGCCGGGGGAGAAAATCGAAGAGGAGCTAGTGCGGCGCGACGAACGGGTGGCCCCGACAAGGTTCGAGAAGCTATCCATGACTATTCCCCAGCTTCCCGACGTGAACGAGGTGACTACGCGCGTGACCAAACTGGTGCAGGCGGCCCGAGAGAATAACCGGGAAGCGGTTTACGAAGCCCTGGCTAGCATGGGGATAGGTTATCATCCTCATTCCCATGAGGCGAACGGACCCGGCGCGCCAAATTCGACCCCCGGGGAGGCCGGCCAACAGTCCCAACCGGTGGGCGATGGCCCGCGCAAGGCAGAAAGTTGAGACAACTCCGGGATTGAGCCCGAGACTTCCCCGACTCTTGTTGCCGAGGTGCCCATGAGCAAAGTGGCTCTAGTGACGGGTATAACAGGCCAAGATGGTTCGTACTTGGCTGAGTTCCTGCTTTCCAAAGGATACAAGGTTTACGGCGTGGTGCGCCGGAGCAGTACGATCAACTTCGAGCGGCTGGCGCACCTTCAGGACAAAATCGAGCTGCTGCCGGGCGACTTGCTCGATCAGAACTCCTTGATCAGTGCGCTCAAGCAGTGCGAGCCGCAAGAGGTCTATAACCTGGCCTCGCAGTCGTTTGTGCCCACCTCCTGGAACCAACCCGTGCTCACGGGAGAATTCACGGCGCTGGGGGTTACCCGGATGTTGGAAGCGGTTCGCGTCGTGAATCCCCGGATTCGTTTCTACCAGGCTTCTTCCAGCGAAATGTTCGGCATGGTGCGCGAGTCCCCCCAGAACGAGAAGACCCCTTTCTATCCCCGTAGCCCCTACGGCGTGGCCAAGTTGTACGGCCACTGGATTACCGTCAACTATCGTGAGAGCTACGATCTGTTTGCCTGCTCGGGGATTCTCTTCAACCACGAGTCGCCGCGGCGCGGGTTCGAGTTCGTCAGTCGTAAGGTCACCTATGGGGCAGCGCGCATCAAGCTGGGAGTTCAGAAAAAGCTGAAGATGGGCAACTTGGATGCCGAGCGCGACTGGGGTTTTGCGGGCGACTATACCCAAGCCATGTGGATGATGTTGCAGCAGGAGAAGCCGCAGGACTACGTCATTGCCACCGGGGTCACCCACTCGGTCCGGCAGCTCCTGGAAGTTGCCTTCGGACACCTGGGTTTGGATTACCGCGAATACGTCGAAACCGATCCCGCGTGTCTTCGCCCCGCAGAGATCTACCACTTGCGCGGGGATTACACGAAAGCAGCCCGGGAGCTCGGCTGGCAGCCCACGGTGGCCTTCCAGGAGCTGATCAAGATGATGGTTAACGCCGACATGGCGCGAGTGCAACGCGCGCTCGCGAATACCTCGGCTGGGGAGACCGTACCGTGAAGTCCCTGATAACGGGGGCCGCCGGCTTTGCCGGGTCGCACCTGGCTGACTATCTTCTCAGCCAGGGCGAAGAAGTGGTGGCCCTGATCGCCCCACAAGATGAACTCGTCAACCTGAATCACATCCTTTCCAGAATTGTTGTGGAACGGGTTGACGTCCGGGACGCCGAAGGGGTGCTGCGGGTCCTAAGCAACACCCGACCGCAGCGGATCTATCACCTGGCGGCTCTATCCTCTCCGGTGGAATCGCTGCGCGATCCCCTGCTCACCTACAATGTGAATTTCTACGGGACTCTGAACCTGCTCTGCGCCTGGCGCCAGCTTGAAATGGATTGTCGCTTCCTGTACGTCAGTTCCGGAGAGGTTTACGGAGCCGATCCGCCGGGCCCGATGCCCTTGCGAGAAGATTGCCCCCTGCGACCTGCCAACCCTTATGCGGCGAGCAAGGCCGGTGCCGAGCTCCTGGCCTTCCAGTTCTGCAAGAGCTATGGATTTCCCATCGTGCGGGTGAGACCCTTCAACCATACCGGGCCGAGGCAGACCGCGGCATTCGTTTGCTCGAGCTTGGCCCGGCAAGTGGCGGAAATTGAGGCGGGCCTGCGACTGCCTACGATCGCGGTGGGGAATCTGGACGTCCAGCGTGACTTCAGTGACGTGCGCGACATCGTGCGCGGTTACTACCTGCTGTTGGAGAAGGGCGAGCCCGGGGATGTTTACCAGCTCTGCTCGGGCCGGCCTGTATCGATCGAGTCGATAGTGGAGATCTTGCGGTCTTTCACCTCGAAGCCTATCCGCGTCGTCGTGGATGAATCGAAGGTGCGCACGCAGGAGGCATCCGCCCTGTGGGGTGATTCCACCAAGGCCAAGCGCGCTGTCGGGTGGCTCCCGCAATACGCCCTGGAAACGACGCTCCGGGACCTCTGGCTCAGTTGGGAAGAAGCGTTGCGCTCTTAGCACTTGTCAGGCTGGCAGAAGGCGCGGCGGAGAGGAAGTTGCCGGATCCGGCTGCTTGCGGTTCAGTCGAGAGAAGAAGCGGGGCTGTCCTTTATGAACAGAGTACTTGAACTGGTGCTGGCAGTGACGATTGTGGGGGCGACACTGGCCTTCGGCGGCGTTCAGCCCCTTACCTACACGCTCGTGGAGTTCGCGGTTTTTCTTGCCGTGTTGCTGCTCTTGTGGAGGCAGACCCGGCAGGGCGAGATCGCTCTCCGGTTGCCGCTCTGGCCGGTTCTGTTCGTACTTTGGGCTCTAGTGCAGTTGCTGCCGCTCCCCTCCTTCGTCATCGGTTGGATTAGTCCCGCGCGGCTCCTTGACCCGAGCCTGAGCGGCCTCGCGCCAAGCCAATGGGTTTGGACGGCTTTGAGCATCTATCCGCACGATTCCGTGGTGGCATTAGCCAAGTTCCTCGCTTATCTGGGCGCGTTTCTGTTGGCGGCCTACCTGTTTGATTCCCAAAAGCGGAAGAGCACCCTGCTGCGGACGCTGATCCTCCTGGGGTGCTTCGAAGCCGCCTATGGCATTGTTCAGTACCTGACGGGATGGCAAAAGATTTTCACCTACACCAAGCAGTTTGATCTCGAGGAAGCGACCGGGACATACATCAACCGGAATCACTTTGCCGGGTTATTGGGGCTGATAGTCCCCTTCGTCTTGGCCCTCGCGTTCTACTCTCTCCAGCGAGGGGACAGGCGAAGGCAAGGTGGGGGGAGCGAACAGGCCTCCAGAGGAAATAGTTCAAGCAGCTTCCAGTCTCTCTTCTATTTCTTTTTGGCGGTCGTTCTCATGGTCGGGTTGGTCTTTTCTCGCTCTCGCGGAGGCATTCTCGCTTTGCTGTTCAGCTTGATCTTCATGGCCTTCCTAGCCCAATTGAAGGTTCGGCGAAAAGCCTGGATGGTGGGTATCTTCGTGGTCTTACTTGCCATGATCGGCTATGGGCTCTGGATTGGACTCGACCCCGTACTGGCGCGATTTGAGCAGATGGCGGAGCCGGGATACCTCCAACAGGAAGGCCGGATTGCCATGTGGAAAGACGCCCTACGACTTGTCCGCGATCACCCTCTGGTGGGGACAGGCCTAGGAACCTTCGGCACAGGCTTTCGTCACTACCAGACTGGCTTGGTCAACTTATACGTCGACCATGCGCATAACGACTATCTGGAGTTTGCCGCCGACACGGGTCTGGTCGGTGTGGCGTTACTTTTCTTGCCCATCCTCTACCTTTGCTTCAAGATGATCGTTTCCTTCCTGGTTGATCCCCGACGCTACCGTCCCGCGGTCACCTTGGGGTGTATTGGGAGTACGCTGGGAATGCTTATTCACAGCGCCACAGATTTCAATCTGCAAATACCGGCGAATGCCCTGATTTTTGCGGTAGTGTTGGGAATTGGCTACAAGGCTGCCTGCGTCGAACGACGTGGGGAGAGGCAGGCCGGAGGCTCCTCGACTGGCAGGCAGCGGGAGACTCGCGGTCTCCAGGGCGACATGCGCTAACGTGTTCTTACCTGGTGTTCGCCGTGTCGGTCGACACGGCTGTTAAGCTGAGGTCATCTACCCAGACCTTCCCAGCGATCAGGTTGTCAAGCTTCCGACTCGGCAGGCGGGTAACAGTCACGGCGATAAGTTCCGTTTTTGGTCCCGTGGTGAAATCTACTGAAACCGGAATCCAGCCCACCGAATCGCCCTGGAGACTCTCAGTGAACGCATCGAGGGCTCGGGTATCGTAAGGGTCGCGAACCTCCAAGAGAGGCCCGCAATCGGTGGTGATCCCCTCGGACCTCATGAACCCCCGGAGGCGGTACGAACGCCCAGGTTCAACCTTCACGTACTGGAGAACATGGCGATACCTTAAGTTCTGCTTTCCAGGGAATTGGACAAAAAGCGAGTGGCTGGCGGAATGAAACGTAGTTTGATCTAGGCCGGCATAGACGCCTTCCAGGGGCAGAATCCGCCAATCAAAGCCCATGTTCAGAACTCTCTCCTCAAAGGCACCGTTCATCAGGAGATTCTTACTCGTTGCCTCATAGGTGGCGGCGATCAGGCCCTTCTTCCGGAGGTCAGTCCAGGTTTCGTAAGCCTCGGATGGCCGCTGCGCCCCTATCATGCGGTCGATGTATTCCGATGCTTGCGCCGGCGGGAAGGTCTCTGCACTGCCGGCAATCCGCTTCCACACGCTTCGAGCTTCCGTATAGAGCTGTTGTCCGAGGAGGTAGTGAAGGTAGGCGAATTCGGTGCCGACCTGGTGGGGGATAAGCTGCTCCAGGATCTTGTTGGCGTCACCCGAGGCTTTCCACGCTGTGCTGAAGAGAATCTGGTTGTACTGGGAACTGCCGGCCAGAACGATTTGGAAGTGTCGGAACGCGTCATCAACATTGCCATGTAGTAGGAAGAAGTTGCCGATAGCCCACTGGAAGGCGGGCAGATTGGGTGCCATGAAATCGGCCCGACGCAGGCAGGCTTCAGCCTCCGTGGTCTTCCCTTGAAACTCCAGTGCGGCTCCCAGGTCGAGCCAAGGCTGCGGGTTGTATGGGCTCAAACGTGCGGCCTTGCGAAAATGCTCCGTCGCCCGGGCAGGATCCAGGTCGGCCAGGCTGTATTGGAACAGACGCCCCAGTCGCAGGTGGAAGTCCGCGTTGGCGGGGTCCAGCTTGACCGCCCGCAGCAGGTTCCCCACCGTAGGTGACTGCGCGACCCGGTAAGCGAGGAAGGTCTTCGAAGCCCACAGAACGAAGACCAGAAACAAGCCTCCCTCAAACACCACCGCCAAGAACCGGATCGAACTGCGTCGCAGCGTGATCCTCATAGTCCTTCTCGATCCCCCCTTCAGTTCACGATCAGGGTTATCTTAACCAGGTGGCTTGGCCCGCCGGAGTTCCGCTCGGTAAACGTGAACTGCCTCCGCCACCACAGGCCGTCCACAGCAAAACCAGAAGCATTGTTATTGCCAGGCTCAAGCCTAGCCCGAGTCGCCGCCGGAGGACGACGAGACTGCCCATTATAGTCAGAGCCAGCAACCAGAGCAACTGTTGCAGGGCAGGATGGCGTCCCCAGACCTTGGGGCTTGGCGGATCGGGGAAGCCGTCCGCAGGCGGGATTCCTACCGAACGCGCCGTGGTCGTAACAGTCGCTGTGGCCTCCACAGAGGACGCACCATCCAGCACAATGGAACTGGGTGAAACGAAGCAGGAGGCTGCGGGCGGAGCCCCGGCGCACGTCAGCACGACTGATTGGGCAAACCCGCCTTCGGGTGCGAGCTTCAAAGAGAAGGCTGCTGATGTTCCTGCCGATATGGTTTGCTCCGTGGTGAAAGTACCTATTGAGAAGTCTTGCCCCACGCCTGCGAGAGTCACTACTTGCGGGCTGTCGGGCGCATCGTCGCTGATCGTAAGCGCCCCATTCCGAGTGCCGCCCGCGCTGGGCGTGAACGTGACATTGATAATGCAATTGGCTCCCACGGCGACGGAAATCCCGCAGGTATTTGTCTGGGCAAAGTCCCCACTGGCTGTGATGCTGGTGATCGCCAGGGGCGTATTGCCGGGGTTGCTGAGCGTCACCGCCTGTGCCACGCTGGTGGTGCCAACGTGCAGGCTGGGGAAGTCCAGGTTCGATACGGACAAGGCGGCTGCCGGGCTGAGGCCGAGCCCGCTCAAGCCCACCGTGTGGGGGCTAGCGGGGGCATCGTCGGTAATAGCCAGGGTTCCGCTCCGGTTCCCTGGCACCGTGGGGGTAAACGTGACGCTGATCGTGCAGGAGACTCCGGCAGCAACGGAATCCCCGCGGGTATTTGTCTGGGCAAAGTCACCACTCGCGCTGATGCTGCTGATGGTCAGCGGAGCGTTGCCACTATTGGTCAGGGTTACAGTCTGAGCAGCGCTGGTTGTCTCGGTTCGCTGCCCATCAAACTCCAGCCCGCTAGGAGAGAGGGTCACGGCGGGAGCAGGGGGTTGATAACCCGGATCCCGGCTGATGGCAATGATCGCGCTGGCATATCTGTCTATAACCACGAGATTCTTCCCATCGCGGTCGAACGCTGTACCATCTGCTACCCAAACGCCGCTTACGAATTTCACGATCCGTTCCGGTACCGACTGGTCCGGGTCCGTATAGGACACCGGCATTAGCGTGGCTACGCCTGCGTACCAGGCGGGGATCGGAGCGAAGTACTGATTGCCAAAATCTCCTGCCCCCAGGTGCAAAGCGCCCCTCGTCATCACCTCCGGCGGGGCTATCGCTTCGTAGGACCCTTGCACAGGTGGGCAGGTCGAGCATCTGCGTCCCTCCTGGGCTGGGGCGATTAATGAGGAACTTGCCCGTCAGCGGGTCCAGGCGCACCGTGTCAGTCATGACGTCGACCGTGCAGCCATCCAGGAAATTCCCGTCCGGGTCCAGACGCGAGACTTCATTCTGGCCGGTCAAAGAATTGGTATGACCAAGCGCCATGTTGCCGGTCACGTCCGTATCGATTGGGTCAAGGTTCCAGTAAGGGCTATACCAGAACAACCTGGAGGCTCCCGTAGCCAAGTCCAGCTCAGTGATCGTCTGCCCACCGCCAAAGCCACCCCAGGGGTAATTCTCTGTCGAAAAAAACAACTTTCCCGGCCGGCTCGGAAGCATCGTAGCGCTTTCCAGCAACCCACCCATGCCTGAAGCATCGATATCGCGAAAAACGCCCTTGAGCGCGCCGAAGTTACTCGGGTCAAGGTCGAAGACCGAGATGGAGAAGGGTGCCGGGCCCACCATGGCCCCATGATTCAAAACATACAGAGTATTTGTTTCGTCCACATACATGTCATCGGGAGCTGCCAGGCCATTCTCGGCGGTGGGCGAGGCGAAAGCGTGTGCCGTGTAACCATTGGGAAGTTGGAGATCCATGTAAGACGCAGGCGGGCTTCCTATATTCACTCGCACGGTATTGACCAAGGGGCCGAAGTCTATGCCAAAGCCCCGTTCTGCCAGGAAGCTGTAAGGCCCTGCGGTGAGATGGACCGATCGCGTGCCCGGAATGGCCGAGGGCAGCACGGAAACAGGAGCTTCCAGGGAGCCGTCCGGCTGCAGACTTATCGGCCCCACCGAGATGTCCGGCCCCAAATCAAGCGAGAACGACGATTGCCCGTTGAACAGGGGATGGGGCGCAATCGACAGGATGCTGGAGCCGCCCAGGGAAAGGACAGAAGGGGAAGGGTTGAGGATCGTGCCATCCACGATCCGCAGGGCCTCCCCCACGCTGTGTGTCAGGAGGCCATCGGTGATCTCCAGCGTCTGCGGGCCGGGAGCCGTGTCGAGCGGCACGGTGATGGAAATGGTCAGGTCGCGAGGGGTCCCAACCAGGATGTAGTTCACCGTCACGGGGCCTGGGGAGAAGCTGGCGGTGAGGGAAAGGCCCGGGGAAACCAGGTCTTCACTGCTAACCACGCGGAAGAGGCGCGACGTGCCTGCGGCCATCCACGTATCCCGACCCCAGACGGAGGCAGCCCCGGGTGTCCCCTTCCCGGTCCACGGTGGAGATAGGAGAAAGGATACGATAAGGACTGCCAGTAGAAATGGGACTCGAAGATCGCGGACGGACAATAGTCGTCGGACAGTGTGCATAGGATGCGCTAGTCGTGGAGCTAACTGGCCTGCGGACACCACATTGAGCAGTTGCCGCCCAGCCCTGCAACCTCTTGCGAGTGGAATCGACAACTCTCTCGCCGGGGATAAGCCGCCCCGTTCTCGAACCGCCGTGGCTGACTAAGCATTGCTGCCGCCATGATGAAGAATCGGTCCTGGCTTGCGGCGGGATGTTCGAGTTGCTGTCAAGGGGCATCCCGAACGCAAACCCCACCGGAGGTCAGCCCCAGCGCCTGTCAGTCTCTAGTTGCCAGCCCTGGCTGCACCCGGCTCCGCATGGCTCTGGACCCCGTGCCAGAATGAACGCCAAACGAAGGGAAGCACTCTAGAATCTTGGGAGCGGGCAATCAACCCTAATGTTGGTGCGGCTCAGCCTGTGGTGCAGATGGTCGCCTCCGGATCTCGGGGTGTCATTCGGAAAACGCTCGGATAGGACGGGCCGTAGCATCCGGCCTGGCCCCGAGGCTGACATGGGCAACTTTGACTTCCGGTGCGAGGGTCGCATATAGTCGCGCCGGAGGCCGCCAGCATTTGGCGCGGCTGGGTCGTATCATCTGAGGTGTTGAGAGTCGTCATGCGGATTAGCGTGTTTGGGCTTGGCTATGTGGGCTGCGTTACGGGTGCTTGTTTGGCCCGGATGGGGCACGAGGTCTGTGGGGTGGACATTTCCGCGGCCAAGGTCGGCAGCATCAATCAGGGTCATTCTCCGGTGGCGGAGAAGGGATTGGAGCGTCTCGTGTCGCGAGCGGTTCGAGCGG
>Ga0315296_10001111_pt1 | contig 23701 bp, 30 predicted proteins | sample YL17G14_18_MG_FD_203921 | JGI IMG/M metagenome (GOLD analysis project Ga0315296, IMG submission 203921) | Sediment microbial communities from Yellowstone Lake, YNP, Wyoming, USA - YL17G14_18 | ecosystem: Environmental > Aquatic > Freshwater > Lake > Sediment | place: USA: Wyoming | collected... | reverse complement strand
CAACAATTGGAGGCAAATCTTTTTCGTCAACAACATTCTGTGTTTGATTTTGGGCCACAATATTATTGAAACCCGTAAATCCCAAAACATTCATCTGGTTTGAAATATTAAATAAGGCGAAGAATAGAACTAAAAATCCTGCAACTTTTGAAAATCTTTCTGCCAAATGCGGTTTTGAAGAGAATTTAACGCTGGAAAGTCCAATAAATAGCAACATTGGAACGGTTCCCAAAGCAAATGCCCCCATTATTAATGCGCCCTGAAAAGCGTTCCCCGATAAAAGAGCTAAACTCTGGGCTGTTATTGTAAATCCGCATGGCAGAAAGAAAGTTAGGGCTCCCATTATAAACGGCATATATTTTCCTTGAAAATTATTTTCATTGGCGATATACCTTGTTGCTGATTTTGGAGCCGTAATTTGAAATTTTCTGAATGCTTTTACTCCCAACATTTGCATACCCAAGGCAATCATTAAAAGAGAAATTGCAACAATCAAAAAAGCTGTAAATTGCAAAGATATCTGCAGCCTGCTTCCTATCATTCCTAAAACTCCGCCCAGAACAACGTAAGAAACGACCCTGCCGGCGTTAAACATAATGTGGGGCTGAAGTTTTTTTGAGGTTGATGAGTCTTGTGAGTAAAGGCTCTGCCACTGCTTTGACATAGATAACACCATACCCCCCACCAAGGCAGCACAGGAGGAAATTCCAGCTAAAAGACCGAATCCAAAAAATGCCAGCAAGGATGAGGTTGAACTTATGTTGAGAAAATCTGAAATTCCCATTTTCTGCAAAAACAAAAAGGCGACAATTATGAAAATCGCTATATTGAAAGCTATCAAAGTTGCATTAGATTTTTTTTCTGATTCTTTTTTCTCTTTTATTTTACTATTTTTATTAAAATCAGAAAATGTATAATTTTCTTCTCTAAAAATTCTGCTTAACCTTTCAGGGTTTGGCCTGTCTCCTTCATATTCTATTACAACCTGGCTATTGCTTGTTGAGGCATCCACAGATTTTATATTTTGCAATTCTAAAAGCTTTTTTTCAATTAAAATTTCGCACGAGGCGCAGTGCATTCCTTCAACTTTATAAACATGCTCTTTTATCATATGTTTTTAATTACTTATTAAATAATTTTGTGACTCTTAAAATTTCCTCTGTCATTTCCTGCTTTTTTTTATCATTTTTTGTCGCCATAGCTTTTTTAAAGCAAGTGTTCAAATGGTTTTCCATCAGCATCTCGTGAGCAGACCTTAAAAGTCCTATAGCAGCCAAATTTTGCTGCATAATATCAATGCAATACTCGCCGGACTCTATCATTTCAATGATTTTAGAAATAAGCCCGTTCGCCTTTTTAAAATTAATCAATGTTTCTTGTTTATTGATAACCATATTATTTAAAAATTAAAGATTATTATACCCTGACCATAGGTATGGGTCTATTGTAGCAAAATAGAAAACCTTGTCAAGGCCTGGCTTGCTATTCTACGACTCCCCCGCCTAAAAGTTCTTTGTCTTTATAAAATACAGCTGACTGGCCGGGAGTGATTGCTTTTTGAGGTTTTTCAAAAATAATTTTTACTTTATTTTTACTATGCTTTAAAATTTTAGCTTTTGCTAAATTGCTTTTGTATCTTATTTTCACTTGGGCTTGTAACGGCAATTTTGGGAGTAAAATCCAATTAACATTTTTTGCAATCAATTCTTTTTTTTCTAAATCTTTTTTATTTTTTGAAACAATTAAAAGATTCTTTTTTTTATTTTTATCAATTACAAAATAGGGCCCTTGCGGAATTTCCAATCCTTTTCTTTGGCCGATTGTATAAAACCACAGACCTTGATGCTCACCCAGTAGTTTAGCGGGTCTCCGACACCCGCAAGTTTGCGGGTGTCGGAGACCCGCTGATTCTTCTGATGATATAATTTTGCCTGGTTTTGTTTTTAGATATTTTTCTAAAAAATCATAAATTGTTGTATGGACAAAACAAATTTCCTGCGATTCCGGAGCTTGCGCGGTCGGCAATTCAAACTTTTTTGCCAATTTTCTGACTTCTGGCTTTGTATATTTGCCTATTGGAAACAAAATATGCTTTAACTGCCTCTGATTTAACTGCCACAAAAAATACGACTGGTCTTTATCTTTATCTCTGCTTTTTAATAATTTTCCGTTTTTTATTATTGCATAATGTCCGGTAGCTACAAAATTAGCTCCTATTTTCAAGGCCCTTTCAATCAAAAATCCGAATTTAATTTCTTTATTGCAAACAACGCAGGGATTCGGAGTATTGCCGGCTTTATATTCTTTTAAAAAACAATCTACAACTTTTTTCTTGAATTCTTTTTCAGCATTTAAAACGTAAAAAGGAATTCCAATTTTTTTTGCAACCTGCCTTGCTAATTTTTCAGACTCCGCAGAACAGCACCTATTCTCGCCCCCGCTTCCTTCTTTCCAAAACTTCATAAAAATTCCAACAACATCAAAACCGGCATTTTTTAACAAAGCTGATGCTACAGAGCTGTCAACGCCTCCTGACATTGCCACAACAACCCTTCGACTTTGCTCAGGGCAAGCCTTTTTATTTTGTCCACTTCTCATATCTCTTTTCTATAATTTCTTTTGATTTTTGTATTATTTCGTGTCTTCCTTGAAGCTCTCTTGAAATTGGCTTTTTATTTTTTGAAAAATAATCGTATATTGCTTCGGTCAAAGCATCCACAGCCAAAACGGAACAGTGAATTTTAATTGGCGGCACTTTCTTTAATTTTTTTAATATATCACTTTTAGTTATTTTCATTGCTTCTTCTAATGTTTTCTCCTTCACCATAGTTGTAATTAAGCTACTATTGGCTATGGCAACAGTGCAGCCAAAGGTTTCAAAAGATGCTTTTTTTATTATCTCTTTCCCTTTTTTATTTTTTCCTACTTTTATATACAACCATAAAACGTCTCCGCAGATAATATTTCCCACTTTTCCTAATCCATCATAATTTTTCATTCGCCCGACATTTTGCGGATTCTTAAAATGTTTCATTATCTCTTTTGAGTAAAGTTTGAACATAATTTTTTTATTAATTTATTTTTAAGTTTCCGAATTCTCTATTACGCCAGATAATGTTTTTCGTGGCATTAGAAATATTTCGTATAATTTTGGGGTGTTGAACATAGGGGTTAATATTACGAAATAAACGGATTAAAGATTTTTTTGAATACACTCCAAAACCCCAATAATCTTTCGTGTATGGCCTAGGTTTTTTTGGGGTTACATATCCTTTAGGAGACACAATTCTTAAAGTCCCACATTGTATATTTTTACTAATAAGTTTATCGTAAATTTGTTTAAGAATAGCCTTATCACAAGTAGAAAGTATAAATGAAGCTTGCTTAAGTCCGCCACGCGAGTAAACCCCAATACTACCTTCAGCATCAACATATCCCGCTAAAAAAGCAAAAAAATTATTATGATTATTTAATATTTTCCTACTAATTTTTTTGCTTTTTTCTAATAAAAAATCGAATGTTTTATTAAGATAATAACAAACTCTAGTTTCTTCTCTAAATCCTTTAAATTTAAATTCATATTTATGACCATAATTAGCAAATAGTTTATCCACTAGGAATATTTGTTCGGGACTAGTCGTTGAACATTCAATTTTTATTATTTGCCCTTTCGGATTTACTTTGGCCACATACAGATCTCCATAGCGAAAACCAATTAAATATGATTTTTCTAAAATATTTCCATTAAAATCTTTTTTAGGATATTTTGTCATTGCCTCTGAAAGATTTCTAGAACGTATTCCGAATTCTTTCATTCTTCGCAAAATAACACTATGATGACAATTAAATAACTTATCTATTTTAGTCGATGGTAATTTTCTCCGAATATATAAATTCACCATCGTATTTTTAGGAATAAAAATTTTTCGAGATAAATTATTTAAGGTGTTTGCTTCAGATAAATTTCTCCTTTTAATTTCATATTTATCCATTTTCTTCCATATAGTTGCATAGCTTAAACCAAATCGTTCAGCTATTTTAGAGACTGATAATTTATCTTTCCAATATAGTTTTTTCAATTCTTTTGAATGTATTTTATTCTTTATATTCATAATTATTTTTAAAAGGCGAAATTGCCCTTATTTTTTTAATGATTTTCGGCAAGACCTTTAATAGATAATTTATCTCTTTTTGGGTTGTCTGCCTTCCCAAAGAAATTCTTAAAGAGCCGTGCGCCTCTTGGGGCTTTAACCCAATTGCCAATAACACGGGGCTTGGTTCTAATTTTATAGACGAACATGCAGAGCCAGTTGAACAAGAAATGCCGTGCAAATCTAATTGCATAACCAATGACTCTCCCTCCACAAAAGAGAACCACACATTAACATTGTTAGACAAGCGCTTTTTAGGATGGCCGTTTAGCTTGCATCCTTCTATTTTTAATAAGCTCCTTATTAATTTATCTCTTAGCTTAGTCAATCTTGGGGTTTCTTTTTTCATTTCTTTTTCACAGATTTCTGCTGCTTTAGCAAAACCAACGATAGCCGCTAAATTTATTGTTGAAGATCTCAAGCCATTTTCTTGGCCTCCTCCATGCAATAAAGGCTCAATTTTTACACCATCTCTTATATACAAAAGCCCTGCGCCCTTTGGTCCGTAAATCTTGTGAGATGAAGCGGTTAATAAATCAACATTCATTTTATTCACATCAATTGGAATTTTGCCAAAACTTTGCGAGGCATCAGTGTGAAAATAGACTCCCTTTTCTTTACATATTTTTCCAATCTCTTCTATTGGTTCTACTGTGCCAATTTCGTTTGAGGCGTGGATTATAGAAACTAAAATAGTTTTTTCTGTAATAGCTTTTTCAACATCCTCCGGGTTTACCATTCCATATTTATCAACCGGCAATTCTGTTATTTCAAACCCCTGTTTTTTCAGCGATTTTGCTGATTCAACAATGCACGGATGCTCAATTGAAGAAATTATAATGTGGTTTCCCTTATTTTTGTTTCCAAAAGCAATGCCTTTTAAAGCCAAATTATTACTTTCGGTCGCAGAACTTGTAAAAATAATTTCATTTAAATCTGCGTTTATTGAGTCAGCTAAAATTTGCCTGCTGTTTTCTAAAGCCAATTTTGACTCTTGGCCGAAAAAATGCAAAGACATGGTGTTCCCAAATTTTTCTGCAAAATAAGGAATCATAGCCCTAACGGCGCGTTTATCAACAGGAGTAGTGGCCGCATAGTCTAAATAAACTTTTTTCATGCCAAATTAGATAATTTAATTGATTTTAATGTTTTATCCAGGCTTGTTTGTAATTTATGCCAGGCATTTTTTGCAACACACTTTGCTGACCTATCGCACAAACCGCACTCAACTAAGTTCGTATTTCCCTCTAAAACTGCTAAAATATCCTTCGCGCTGATTTTTGAAGCCTTTTTTGCTAAAATATATCCGCCTTGCAAACCTTTTTTTCCTTTAATAAAATCAGCTTTTTCCAGCTTTGCAATTATTTTTTCTAAAAAATCAAAAGGAATCCCTTCTTTTTGGGATATTTCTCTTACAGAGCAAAGTTTTGTTTTGCCAGAGTATTTGGCGATATGTACCATTGCTCTTAATCCGTATTGCGATTCTTTTGATATTCTTATCATAAAGCAAAATCCGAGTATATTACTCGGATTATATCAAAACAAAAAACCCGTGTCAACCCTTCACCTTATACCCAAAGGTGAAGGGTCAATCCCCCTTCTATTTTTTCTTTTTTGTTGTAAAAAAACAACCCCAGCAAAATGCCAAGGTTCTAATATTATCTGACAGCTATTGCAAGCCTTTTCCGTTATTGAGCAAGCGATAGATTCTCAGATACTTGTTTCTAGTTGCTTTGACTAACCAAGGTGGCAGGGGTGGAGGCGGCGGTTGTTTTGACCACCTGCCAGCATCGCAAAGTCCTTGCAGATAATCTCGCACCCCTTGTTTGTCTAAACTGGGCTGCGATTTGCCCGACTGATAAGTATCGGCTGGCCAGAACCTCGAAGAATCCGGGGTTAAGACCTCGTCAATGAGCATAGGTTTGCCATCTACCATGCCGAACTCGAACTTTGTATCAGCTATAATAATACCTCTCTCTGAGGCATAATTATGCGCTTCTTTATACAAAGTCAAGCTCCAATCTCGCAGCTCAACTGCTAGGTGATTTAATTCGTCTTGCATCCTTTCAAATGGAACATTTTCGTCGTGTCCAGTTTCAGCCTTAGTAGAGGGCGTAAAAATCGGTTCTGGCAGCTTAGCGCAGTTCTGAAGACCAGGAGGCAGTTTGATACCGCAAACACAACCTGTGTTTTGGTAATCCTGCCAACCTGAACCTGCAAGGTATCCGCGCACAATGCACTCAAACCGGACAACTTCCTCTGCTTTCAGACAGAACATCGTCCTGCCTTCAAGTTCAGGGCGCCGAAAGGGCTCCGGACAATCTTTCAAGCTAGCTGAAATGAAGTGGTGGGGCGCAGTGATTTCAGAAAGCCTTGAAAACCAAAGCTGAGTAAGCTTTGTAAGCACGACTCCTTTATCGGGTACACCCTCTCTCATAACAACATCGAATGCGGAGAGTCTGTCTGTAGAAATAATAACCAGATTTGAGCCGACATCATAAACATCGCGAACTTTTCCCCGACGGCATGAATACCCGGGGATATCAGTTTCCATCAAGACGTTCATAAACGCTCCTTTCTGCCTAAAGGCAGACTTGGTTGAAAAACTCGCAAATTGTCAAAAAACAGCGAACTGTCTAAGATTATATTATCATCACGTAAAACTAAGTCAAATTTAAAACAGCCCGCAGGCTGTTTTAAATTACTAATATTATATCCTCTCTACAATCTTTATATCATGATTATCTATTTTTTCACCTTCTCTAAAAATAAAACTTGCTTCCAGCTTTTCTCCTTTCAAAATGCAAGGAAGCCAAAGTTTGTCATCGTCCCACATTTGATCATAGGGAATTTCTTGAAATTTAAACCACTTGGGCATCATCTCTTCTGACTCCTGCGGTTCGCCTTCCCAATTTTTAACTAAAAATAAATGAACATCCTGGTCCCATTCAGGTTTGTATGGGAAACGAAAATGAAAAATCCCAACTTGTTGCGGGTCTTTTATATCAACTCCTGTTTCCTCTTTTACTTCTCTAAAAAGCGCATCCATTATGTTTTTATCGCCCTTTTCCTCATCAATTTTTCCGCCAAATCCATTCCATTTACCCACCCCAAATCTTCTTTTTTTCATGCCCAAAAGAACTTCGTTTTCCTTAATTAACAGGCACAATGTTGTTTGCCTCATTATTGTTGGGTTACTTGGTTCTGCTCTTTCTTTTTACTGAAATAGAAGATATATATTATTTCTAATATCCCAAGTGTATTTAATATCAAAAGCGCTATAAACCAGGGCTTGCTTCCATTTTTAGAAGCTTTCCAAAGGGCAATCCCCTTCCAGATAAGGGCCCAAATCGATAAAACTAAAAGTATTGTTATAGTCCGCGGATCGCGCAAAAACGCGATCAATTGAGCGTCTGATAAGTTTGATATTTGAAAATAATTCATATTATTAAACTTATTATTTAATTTTTCTAAATTTATTTATTTGGTAGCCCACGACCCCAAAAGCTACAGAAACGTTTAATGATTCTTTTTTTCCATACATGGGCAAATAAATTATTCTATCTACTCTTTTTAATATTTCTTTAGAAATGCCCTTTATTTCGTTGCCAACTATCAAAGCTAAGGGAAAACTGGGTTTAAACTTGGTATAAGAAATTGCAGCTCTTGCTTGCTCTAAAGCAACAACCTGAATTTTATCTTTCTTTAGTTTTTCTATCAATCTCCAAGTTTGTCTACAATGTTCAAAAGGAATTGTTTTTTCAGCTCCTAAGGCAGTTTTTGATATTTTGTGATGAGGGGGCTTACCGGAAATTCCGCAAAGATAGATTTTATTTACCCCTAAGGCATCTGCTGTCCTGAAAATTGAACCAATATTCTCTAAACTTCTTATATTATCGCAAATCACAAAAAATTCCTTTTTCATAAAATTACAGCAGGCGGAATTTATTTATATTTAATAATTCTATTACTATATTCACTAAAAATCAATAAAAAAAAGCTAGGTCGGACCTAGCTTTTTTGGCCAAATCCTTTATTCGGCCTGAAATCTTTTTTCCACTTCTGCCCAATTTACGATGTTCCACCAGTTTTCTATAAATTTTGCCCGGTCGTTTTTATAATCCAAATAATATGCATGCTCCCAGACATCCAAACATAATAAAATCTTCTGTTCCGGATAAAAATTAACGTTATGTTTTTCAACTTGGATTATTGCTAAGTTTCCATGCTCTTTATGATAAGCTAAAATCGCCCAGCCAGAACCCTCAACTGATTTTGCTGTCTCTGAAAATTCTGTTCTAAATCTTTCGAAACTGCCGAATTCTTTTTCTAATTCTTTTAAAATCTGGCCCTCTGGCTTGTTTTTGCCGGAATCAGCCGGCGCCATAATTTTCCAAAATGTTTCGTGTAAAATATGTCCAGCCACATTAAAAGAAAGTGATTTAAAAACTGACTTATAATCCAGCTCCGTATTTTTTTCTCTGGCCTCCCAAATTTTTTCCAATAAAGCATTGGCTGCGTTAACATATGCTTGGTGATGCTTGTCATGGTGAAGCATCAAAACCTGCTCTGACATATACGGCTCTAAATCTTTGTATCTATATGGCAAATCTGGTAATCTATATAATTGTTTTTTTTCGTTTATCATATTCTTAAAGTTTATTTTATATTACTTTTTAAATCTGGCAACCATTATAACTTCGTCTCCCCTAAATAAATCTTTAATGACACATTCGGCTTTGGCACCCAAGGTTTTGTTATACAAACCCTGCGCCTTGTTCTCTGCGCCCGTAGTCACTTCTATTGCTTTTAACGCGCTTTTTCTTTTTTTCAAATATTTTTTTATTTCCTCTAATGATTTGCGTATGAGTTCTGCGCCAATGCCCTTTCCTCGGTAATTTTCATCAACAGCAATCTGCTCTAATTCCCAAACAGATTCACTTCTAAATCCCCCTTTTTCTACCCATAAAATATACCCGACAACTTTGTTGTTGATTTTTGCAACAAAATATTGCAATCTTGGATGCGCCTTAAAATTACACTCAATCCATTTTTTAGCTTTGCTTTTTTCTCTTAAACCGGGAAAACTCTGCGATGCTATTTTCACAACGCCTGTTATGTCTTTTTTTGTAAATTTTGAAATATTCATAAATAAAAAGCTACTCTACGGTTACTGATTTGGCTAAGTTTCTCGGCTTATCTACATTTATGCCCTTGAGGTCGGCCATATAGTAAGCTAATAGTTGCAAGGGCAGAATATTTATTACTGGCTCTAACTCCTCGCGACAATTTGGAATCTTTATTATTTCTTTTGCGATATTTTTGAATCTTTCGTCATATTCATTAGCTACTGCTATAATATTTCCCCCTCTTGCCCTCACTTCTTCCATATTACTTACAACTTTTTCAAAAACGCTGTCTTTAGTTGCTATAAAAACAACCGGCATATTTTCATCAATCAAAGCAATAGGACCATGTTTCATTTCTGCTGCCGGGTAACCTTCTGCGTGAATATATGATATCTCCTTAAGTTTCAATGCGCCCTCTAGGGCCACTGGAAAGTTTAATCCTCGGCCTAGATATAAAAAATTTCTGGCATCTTTAAATTTTTCAGCTATCTTCTTTATTTCTTCTGCGCAGTTTAGCGTTTCCTTCACTTTTGAAGGTAACATTTGCAGGTCTCTTAAAAGCTCTGCGTCTATTGGTTTTCCTTTTTCTTGCTTTATGAACAAGGCAAGAAGCAAGAGCGCTGCAACTTGACAGGTAAAAGCTTTGGTGCTTGCCACTCCTATTTCAGGCCCTGCATGGAGATAAATACCGGAATCAACTTCTCTTGAAATAGTTGAACCAACCACATTTATTATGCCAAGGGTTTTTGCTTTTTTCTTTTTTGCTTCCTTTAATGCAGCCAAGGTGTCGGCAGTTTCTCCTGATTGAGAAATAACTAAAACCAAATCCGTTTCTTTGATAATTGGGTTTCTATACCTAAACTCAGAAGCGTAGTCCACTTCAACGGGAATATCGGCGAATCTTTCTAAAAGATACTTGCCAATTAATCCAGAATGCCAGCTTGTTCCGCAGGCAGTAATAATAATTCTCTCTATTTTTTTAAAGTCAATGTTAACGCTTAGTTTGATGATACCATCTTTTATCCTTCCTTTCAGGGTGTTTGCTATGGCATCTGGCTGCTCATTAATTTCTTTTAGCATAAAATGCTTGAATCCCCCCTTTTCTATCTGCTCAACTTGTAATTTTATTTCATGAATTTCCTTACTGACCTCTTCTCCGTCCAAATTCTTAACTAAAATATTGTCTTTTTTTATAATGGCGAGCTCGTCGTCGTTTAAATAAATAACCTTGTTTGTATAAGAAAGAATAGGGATGACATCAGAGGCGATAATTTTTTCATTTTCTCCCAACCCTATTATTATTGACGAGCCCCTTTTGGCTGCAACTATTTTCTCTTCATTTTTATTAATCACTGCCAAGCCAAAAGTGCCATCTATCAGTTTTAATGCTTTCAAAACAGCTTCCTCTAAGTTCCCGGCATAAAACTTTTCTATCAAATGCGCAATTACTTCAGAATCGGTTTGTGAATTAAATTTATGTCCTTCTTTTTCTAAAAATTCTTTCAGAGAATGATAATTTTCCACGATCCCATTATGAACCACTGCAATCTCAGCTTTGCAGTCTAAATGCGGATGGGCATTGATTTTACTCGGCTCCCCGTGTGTAGCCCATCGCGTATGGGCAATGCCCATATTGCTAAAAAAACTATCCGGGTCAATTTGTTTTTCTAATTCTTGAACCCTGCCTTTTTCCTTGATTGTAATCAGACCATCTTTTTCTTTTACGCAAACTCCGGCGCTATCGTAGCCCCTGTATTCAAGTTTTTTTAGACCATCTATTAAAACAGGTATTACTTTTTTATCGCCTATATAGCCTATTATCCCGCACATATTTTGAGCTGGTTAAAGGTTAAGTTGGTTAGAGGCCCGACCTCTAACCAACTCATAGCTATTCCAGAAATAATTCGCTATTTTTTTTATTTTTTTTATCTATTATCCAATTTTTAATTGCTTCTCTGCAACCCTCTACACCGTTCATAACCTCTGATAAAAATTCTCTTTCCGTAACCGACGGAAAATTCTTTTTATTAATATAATCTTGATAACTTGACCATTTATAATTTTCTAAAAAATCAACGACCTTTTTTGGATTTTTAATTCCTTTTTCTTTCCATTTGGGCTCTATCAGCGAAATTGGATTTGTGTGAATATATGTAAAAACTACCCTTAATTGATTGTCATCTTTAATGTGAACATCTTTAAACCTGTTTTGAAAAACATAACCTTTTCTTTTGTATTTTCGATTAAAATATCCTGCATATCCAGTGCCAAATTTTGACATAAACTTAGTGATACCATCGGCTTTTAATTGCCGTACCAATAAATGAATATGGTTTGGCATAAAACAAAATGCCAAAACTTCTATCAGTTTATCGCGCTCATCAATAATGCTAACAGTGTCTAACTTTTTATTCTTTTTCTTAAAAGCATTTCTAATTTTGCGCCTCAACTGGATTGTAACAGCTTTTACACTGTTAAACTCATAAATAGAAAAAATACCACGGTAATAATCGTTTACATCTTTAAAAATTATATTATCATCAATACCCCTTGATATAAGATGATAAATTTCTCCACTAATAAATTGTTGTTTTCTGTATGGCATAAAAATGGTTAGAGGTCGGGCCTCTAATTAATCTATATTTCTCCGCTTTTAATTTTATTTCGTATTTCTTCAATGTAAGTATTAAAATACCAAAGGTTATGAAAAGTCAAAAGTTTTAAAGCCGTGAGCTCCCCTGCTCTCAGCAGATGCGAAATGTAATCTTTTTTATAATTTAAACAAACCTTGCAAGTGCAATCTTTATCTAACGGTTCGCGCTTTTTCAAAAACTTTGTTTGTTTTAAATTTAGTTTTCCTTCAGGGGCAAAGGCAATTCCGCGCCTTGCGTAGTGAGTTGGAACCGTGCAGTCAAAGGTATCCACGCCTGATTTAATTATTAATTCCATATCTTCCAAATATCCCACTCCCAAAAGATGTCTTGGCTTTTTTTCGGGCAATTCATCAACGACCCGCTCTATCATTTGGCTCATTGTTTTTTTATCATTCCCAAATTCTCCGCCTATTCCGAATCCTTCAAAATCCAAGCTCCCGATGAATTTTGCGCTTTCAATTCTTAAATCTCTGAATCTTGAGCCCTGTATAATTCCGAATAGCGCCTGTTTTGATTTTTTTGCTTTTAAACAGATTTTTGCCCAGCGGTGAGTTTTTTCCAATGACTTTTTAACATAATCCATATCAGCCAAAGGGGCTGTGCATTCGTCAAAAGCAAAAATAATATCGGCGCCCAATTTTTCCTGTATTTTTGTTGATTCCTTCGGCCCTATAAATAATTGGTCGCCGTTTATCGGGGAACGAAAATTCACTCCGTCATAGTTTATTTTTATTTTTTGAGGTTGTGTATTTTCTTTTATCATCTCTCCTCTTTCAGAATGAGTTTTTAAAATTTTACTTCCCAAGCCAAAATCCGTGCCGAAACCCAAAGAAAAAACCTGATAACCGCCGGAATCTGTCATTAATGGTTTTTTCCAGTTCATAAATTTATGCAGTTTTCCTGCTTTCTCCACAATTTTTTCCCCGGGTTTCAAATGCAAGTGGAAGGTGTTGGCAATTAAAATCTGTGATTTAGTTTCTTCTGCCTCCTTGCTGTCTAAAGTTTTTACCACTGCCTGGGTTGCCACAGGAACCAAACACGGAGTTTCAACAACTCCGTGGTCTGTTTCTATCAGCCCCAATCTTGCCCTGCTGTTTTTTGATTTTCTTAATATTTTAAAATTCATGGCTGTAAAATATCCTCCGTTCTGCCATTTATGGAAATAACAACATTGTTCACCGTTGGAAATTGTTTTAAGGTTTGTGTTATCTGCGCCCTTATTGCCGAAACCCTGCATGAGCCGCCAACTTGGTATTCTAATTGTTCATCAAAATCAACATAGGCAGTATCATTTTCAATTGTTAAGCTTTGTATTTTAACTCCAGAATTTATGCTGGTAAAAAATCCTGCATTATTTTCTGCATCAGTAAAACCTTTCAAAAGCTCTTCTAAAGCAGCCCTATCAACTGCTTCTGTTTTTGGTATTTCTCTTTCCACAGCAAAAACTTTGTTGCAGGAATATTCGGGGTCCATTTTATTATTATTGAAATACGCCTTTACCTTAATAGTTTCTGCTGGATTTTTATTATTTGGCCACATTAATAACACTCCAGCCAAAACAACAATTATTATAGCCAACACTATTATAATTAAAATTTCTTTTTTCATATTTTTTATATAAATTGCTTTAGTAACTTCTATAATACATTTTAGACCAAAAAAAGAAAGGGTATTGATATCCTTGACATATCAAAAACAAGGAGTATAATGGAATTAACTAATAAGTCGAAGTATCTTAGTAATAAGTAGGGCGACTATTAGAAAGGTCGCTTTATTTATTTAAAAATAGAAATAGAACAAAATGTTTGACAAAGATCAAAACAGAGGCTTTGCTCCAAGAGAGATGATAAAAGGAAACTGGAAATGCTCCGAATGCGGAGTTGAAATTACAGAACTTCCTTTTGAACCAGCCGCAGATAGACCAATCTACTGCAAAGAATGCTGGCAGAAGAAAAGGCCTCCAAGATTCAGCAGATAATTTACCCAGTTAAATAAAATTCTTTGAATTTTAATTTTCAACTTTTAAAAAAAGTTAAAAATTATTTAACCAGGGTGAATTAGTACTGAACAGAAAAAACAATCCCGCTTAGCGGGATTGTTTTTTTGTATAATATTTTTTTAGTGATATAATAAAAAAATAATTTAAATAAAAAATGACTAACGGACAAAACGGAAAAAATAGTTTAATAGTTGAACAAAAAAATCCAAAAAAATTTTTATTTGTAAGCTGGGAAAGTTTATCGGGCGACTTGGCTTGGCAGATAAAAAAAGAGGGGTATGAGGTTAAAATCTATATCAAGGCAGAAGCAGATAAAGATGTTTATGATGGTTTTTTGGATAAAGTTGACGACTGGAAACAATTTGTTGACTGGGCAGATGTAATAGTTTTTGACGATACGGGATTTGGCAAAGAGGCAGATTCTTTAAGAAAATCAGGTAAATTAGTTATTGGCGGAAGTCAATACACAGATAAGTTAGAAGAAGACAGGGAGTTTGGTCAATCAGAAATGAGCAGAGTCGGAATGCTAACACTCCCTCACTGGGATTTTTCAGATTATGATTTAGCTTTAAAATTCATTGAAGAAAATCCTGGAAGATATGTTTACAAACCCTCTGGATTTATTGCTTCAGACTATAAAGGACTGCTTTTTTTGGGCAAAGACGAAGACGGAAAAGACCTACACGAAATAATCCGCTCAAATAAAGAAGTTCTAAAAAAGAAAGTGAGACAATTTCAATTGCAAAAATTTGCCCAAGGGGTTGAAATAGCTGTCGGCGCCTTCTTTAACGGAAACGATTTCATTTATCCGATAAACGTTAACTTCGAACATAAAAAACTTTTTCCAGGGGACATAGGGCCTTTTGTAGGAGATATGGGAGCTTTAATGTATTGGTCGCAACCCAACACAATGTTTAAAACAACCTTAGAAAAAATGAAGGAGGATATTAAAAAATCAGGGTATGTTGGCTACATTGACATTAACTGCATAGCTAACGCCAGAGGAATATATCCTTTAGAATTCACGTCGCGCTTTGGATATCCAACCATTTCTGTTCAAGAAGAGGGAGCAATAAGCGAATGGGGAAATTTTTTATGCTCGATAGCAAAAGGAGAAAATTTTGATCTAAAAACGAAAAAGGGATTTCAAATCGGAGTTATCTGCTTAGTTCCCCCATTCCCTTATGAAGACAAAAGCGAAATTGCTATATACAAAGATTTATCTATTATTTTTAAAAAGCCGGGCTTTGACGGAATACATTTGGGGGATGTAAAACTAATTGAAGGAAATTGGCGCATAGCAGGCGACACCGGATACGCTCTGGTGGTAACGGGCTCTGGCACTACTGTAGAAGACGCCAGAAGACAGGCATATAATCGAATTGAAAATATATTGCTGCAAAATATGTTTTACCGCACTGACATAGGCCTTGGCTGGTATGAAGATTCAGACAAGCTTCAAACTTGGGGTTATCTATACTAAATTGTAAACAAAAAAAACGGCTCGTCGCCGTTTTTTTTGTTTACAATTTATTTCCTTTCTAGTTTTACTGAAACAACTGCTAAATAAACAGCAGCTAATCCCACTAAAATATAAACTATTCCTGTCAATCCGGTTTGTCCCAATATAGCCTCAACAAGATTATATTGCATAAGGCCAACTAATCCCCAGTTTAATCCTCCAACAATTACTAAGACTAATGCTATTACGTCTAGAATATTTAATTTCATAGATTAGATTTAATTTTTTTTAAAAAACCGACCTTTATTATACGATTGTTAATTCATTATATCACAAAAAGCCATGTCAAGCCCATCTCCTACGTTCAGCCCGAGCTCATCAGACACGCCGGCGTTTATCTCTAAAACAAATTGAGCATTAACTTCAGGATTAATACCGGGGCAAAATGACTTTGCGCCTGCCTGCGCAGACAGACAAGGTTGAGTAGATTTGCTTATAAAAACAACCTTACTATCCTTGTTGAGCCATATGATATCTAACGGAATTAGCGTGTTTTTCATCCAAAAAGGATATATCCCTTCCTGATTAAAAATAAAGAGCATGCCTTGGTCTTTATCTAAGCTTTTTCTAAACATAAGCCCTTGCGCTCTCGCCTCTTCTGTTTTAGCCAGCTCAACGAAAAAACAATGCTCCTTAAAACAAACTTGCGGCTGAGTGTCTGGCTTTGAGGCGGGAGCCAATAAGATATCTGTGAAATAAAAAAATACGTAGATTAGGCAGGCAACTGCGATTATTAAAAATAGCGTTTTGAAAAATAATTTCACATCTTATGACTCAAGCGCTTTCTGCGCTTTTTGTACTCTAACCAAATAACAGATACAACAAAGATATCAAAAACTATCAAAAGCAAAAGCAGTAAAGAGTAGGTATGAAAAAATCTATAGACCTGATAAAGTATGAAGGCACTAAAAAACCCTATTGCCGTAGGATATGCCCAAAGCCTGCCTTTTAATAAAAACACTGCTAAAAATATATTTACTATTCCATGGGAAATAAGGTAGAAGCTTGCAAAAATCTGAGTGCCCAGAGAAAAATCATTAGTCAATTTTATTATATAATTGGCTATGAGGTCGCTTGGATCTTCTGCTATTTCCTGCTGGGCTAGCTTAAGAATAAAGCTGTCTACGATTTTCTGGCCTGAAATTGAAAATAAGATTCCTCCAAAAATCTCAAAAAAACCGAACAGAGCTTTTATCAAAACGCCTATTTCAAAAATCTTGTCTATCAGTCTAGCTTGCTTAAAAATATTTTTCATATTATTGCCAAACCGTATCTATGCTAACTTGTTCTGAAGATTTAATGGTCAAATTTGTTCCGTTTTTTACAAGAACAGCTTTCTCGGCTGACCAAACAACGCCTTCTGTCAGGGCACCCATTAAAACAATCTGCTCATCTTTAGATGATTTACAACCATAATTTGCAGTTTTGCCTTGCACGATTAGCCTTGTCCCGGTGAAAGGAGAGCATAATGTCCCATCTTCAAGCCTAACAAACCACGCCCAATTAGTTAGCTTTTCTTTCGGCAAAGATGGCTTGGGCAAAGCTTGCGTAAGTTTAATTAAAAAAGAATCATTCACCAGCGGATTAATCTGACAAAATACTATATCCTTCTGCGCCGTGCTAAAACATGGATCATAAATTTGATTTGAAACTTGGCACCTGAAAGCATCTTCTCTAAAAGGTTCTGCAATAGAGCTTCCGAGGCACTTACCTTGTTTTGTTGATTCTGGCAAAACATCGGGAACTTTAAAGGCTATTATAGCGGTAGACTCGATTATTGGAGTTTTTGGCTTCTTTGCTGGAACATTTTTATTTTCATAATCAACCAACTCAGATGCCGGCAGAGACTTTAATTTTTCAGAGTAGTAATAGAATAAAACTGCTAGCGCAACAATAATTATAATTGCGATAACAGTAACGACTATCGTTGATACAGAAATCTTTTTTTTATTCTCTTCCATATATATATATTTTACTATTAGTATATACAAAAGACAAATAATTATTGCTCAACGATACACCTTGCCTCATTATTTGGTTTCACTTCTAAAAAACCGGATTTAACAGGAAAAAAATGTTCTTTTTCTTGGTTGTCTACAATTCTTATAACCCCTGAAGATAAAACAGCAATCAATGTTTCGTGATTATCTAAAACCGTAATCTCGCCTAACACTGTTTTGCAATTCAATAGCTTTGCCTCGCCCTGAAACAAAATATTTTTTAATGAAAAAACAGATAGTTTCATAATTATAAATTACATTAGTAGTTTCTATAATCACAATACTTCTTCAATTGCTCCTTTAAGATAAAAGTTTTCTTCGGGCACCTCGTCGTATTTGCCCTCCAAAATTTCTGAAAATCCGCGGATAGTGTCTTCTAATTTTACGTATTTACCTTGCCTGCCAGTAAAGTTTTCTGCCACGAAAAACGGCTGAGAAAGGAATCTCTGAATCTTTCTTGCCCTGTCAACAATCTTTTTATCTTCTTCTGAAAGCTCTTCAATGCCTAAAATAGCTATAATATCCTGCAAGTCTTTATACTTTTGCAAGGTTAACTGAACTGCTCTGGCTGTTTTGTAATGCTTTTGACCAACTATTTTAGGGTTTAACGCAGTAGAGTTTGAAGCTAAAGGATCAACTGCCGGATAAATTCCTATTTCAGTTAATGCGCGAGATAAAACAATTGTAGAATCTAAGTGAGAAAACGTTGTTGCGGGCGCCGGGTCTGTAATGTCGTCAGCTGGAACGTAAATTGCCTGAACCGAAGTGATAGAACCATTTTTAGTTGATGTAATTCTTTCTTGCAGTTCAGCCATTTCCTGAGCTAATGTTGGCTGATACCCTACGGCTGACGGCATTCTTCCTAACAAAGTTGAAACTTCGGATCCCGCCTGAGAAAATCTAAAAATGTTATCAATAAAAAACAAAACATTTTTATTCTCCTCATCTCTGAAGTATTCTGCCATTGTTAAAGCAGACAAAGCTACTCTTGCCCTGGCTCCAGGCACTTCATTCATCTGGCCAAAAACCAAAGCTGTTTTGTTTATAACTCCAGATTCATTCATTCCTCTATATAAGTCATTTCCTTCTCTCGTTCTTTCGCCAACTCCGGCAAATACGGACACTCCGCCGGATTCCTCTGCAACGTTTCTCATCAATTCCTGTAAAAATACCGTTTTGCCCACGCCGGCTCCGCCAAAAAGACCAATTTTTCCTCCTTTAATAAAAGGCGCTATCAAATCAACGACTTTGATACCTGTTTCAAACACTTCTGTTTTTGTGGCCTGTTCTGTAAAAGCGGGCGACGGCCTATGGATTGGCCAATGTTTTTTAAATTTTGTATTCCCCTCTAACGGCTCGCCGACAACATTAAATAAATTTCCCAATACTTCAGGACCCACCGGCACCATAATTTGGTTGCCTGTATCTTCAACTTCAGCTCCCCTTTGCAACCCGTCTGTTGACTGCAAAGAAATTGTTTTTACCTTAGTCAAATCAAGGTGCTTTACAACTTCTAAAATTATTTCCCCATCCCCGTGTTTTACTTTTAGCGCGTTATAAATGGCTGGAAGTTTTGCGCCTTCCTCGAATTCTACATCGACTACTGGCCCTATAATTTGTGTTATTTTTCCTTTATTCATAAAATTTAATTCTTTAATTTTTAAGACAAGGCTTCTGCGCCAGCGGTTATTTCTGATATTTCTTTTGTAATTGCCGACTGGCGCGATTTGTTATACTGCAGGTTTAACGCATCTCCTAATTCAGCTGCGTTGTCTGAAGCTATTTTCATGGCAAACCTGCGAGCTGAATGTTCTGAAGCATTTGCCTCTAAAATCAAGTGATAAACTTGGATAAAAAATAAATGTTCTGCTAATTTCTCTAAAACTTTCTCGGGACTTGGCTCAATGGTATATTCTTTTAATTTTGACTTATCTGGAACAAAATTAATGCTATGTTCTTTTATCAAATCGGCAAACTTTCCTCTTTCTGGAATAATTTCTTTTATTGTGTCTGCAATATGGTCAAAATCAATCGGCAAAATTCTTCTAACGTGCGGCTCCTGCTTTAAAGCAGACCGAAAATGCGTTGAAACAATAATAACTCTGTCAAAATATTTATTCAAATATCCTTTTATCAAAAAATCTGATAATGGCTTTATTTGCTCGGGAGTTGTATAATCTCCCACTTCAATAAATTTATTTACAACGTTAAATCCTTTTTTTGTTAAATAATTAAATGATTTCTCTCCCACAGCAACATATAACTTCTCCTCTTTTTTCCATTGCTCTTTTTCTATCTTCGCGTGCAACTCAAATTTTTTAAAAACAGAACTATTAAACGCCCCGGCCAAACCCTTGTCTGAAGCCACCAACACAAACAAAACTCTTTTTATATTTCTTCTGGCTTCAAAAAGCGGAATTTTCCATTTTTCAATCCGCCAGCCGGCGGATTCTAAAACAGAAACATTTGCCAATAATTCCAAAGCCGCAAAAGCATAAGGTCTTGAGTCTAAGGCAATCTGCTGGGATTTTCTCATCTTTGTAGCCGAAACCAGCTCCATTGCTTTGGTAATTTGATTTATATTATGAACGGATTTTAACCGTTTTTTGATATTCTGCGGACTTTCCATAAATAGAACTATTCTTGGTTATTGATAAATTCCTCGATCACCTTTTTTATTTCTGCTTCGGTTTCGTCGGTGATTTGCCTTTCTTTTTTAATCTTCTCTAGCAAGTTTTCTCCGCCCGAGGCGGATCCGCCTATGGCGGAAATGTATTCAATAAACTTTGCCTCAACTGCCTGTATTTCTTCTGATTTAAACTTATCAAAATAGTCATTTAGCGCGGCATACAAAACTAAAACTTGCTTTTCAAAAGAAATAGGGGCCAGGTCTGATTGTTTTAAAATTTCTGTAATAATTCGTCCCTTGTGTATTCTCTTTTTTGTGGCCTCGTCAACATCAGACGCAAACTGAACGAATGTTTGCAATTCTCTAAACTGGGCTAACTCTAACCTGAGTTTTCCAGCTACCTTTTTCATTGCTTTTGTTTGGGCTGAAGAACCGACGCGAGAAACCGACAAGCCAACGTTAACTGCCGGCCTTATGCCCTGATAGAACAAATCAGACTCTAAATATATCTGTCCGTCTGTAATTGAAATTACATTTGTGGGAATGTATGCAGTAACGTCGCCAAGCTGCGTTTCAATAATTGGCAAAGCAGTTAAAGACCCGCCTCCTTTTTCTTTAGATAATTTAGCTGCTCTTTCCAATAATCTTGAATGCAAGTAAAAAATATCTCCAGGATACGCTTCGCGTCCCGGCGGCCTTCTCAACAAAAGTGAAATTTGCCTGTATGCCCAGGCATGTTTTGAAAGGTCGTCGTAGACTATTACCGCGTCTTTTCCTTTATCTCTGAAATACTCTCCAATAGCGCATCCTGCAAAAGGAGCTAAATACCAAAAAGAAGCAGGGCTTGAGGCTGAAGCTGAAACAACTATTGTATGCGAAAATGCATTGTGTTCTTTTAGCGTCTCAACTATTTTAGCAACCTTAGACTCCTTCTGACCTACGGCAACATAAATACAAACTGGCGGATTTTTAGGATCATCCTGGATTTGATTGATAATCATATCTAAAGCAATAGCTGTTTTACCTGTTTGTCGGTCACCGATAATAAGTTCTCTTTGGCCTCGGCCAATAGGAATCATCGAGTCAATGGCTTTAATTCCCGTATGTAAAGGATAGTTTACGGGCTCCCTGCTAATTACGTTAGGAGCATCGTTTTCTAAAAAATAGAATTCTTTTTTGTCTTTTTCTGAAAACAAAGGACCCTTGCCGTCTAATGGATTTCCCAAAGGGTTAACAACTCTGCCTAAAAGCTGAGAGCCCACTGGTATAGAAAGCAGTTGTTTTGTCCTCTTTACTGTTTGACCTGACTTTATTTGAGACCCTTCTCCTAAAACTAATGCTCCCACAGAATCTTCTTCAAGGTTTAAAGCTACCGCCCTTATCTTTTCTTCACCTGCCTCTACAATTAAAACCTCCTGCGCCTGTACATTCAAAAGGCCGGATATCTTTAATATTCCATCGCCCACTTCCATAACCTTGCCTATTTCTTCCCACTCTAAGTTATCTTTGTGACCCTCTATGGCTTGCTTTATTTTATCTAAAATTTCGTAGCTCATAATTTATTTAAATGTTTGCTGAATTTTTCTTAGCATAGAGGCGTCAAACTGCCTCTCATTATTTATTATTATTTTGATTCCAGCTATGAGCTCAGGATTTATTTTCTCTTGCACAACATCCCCTTCTTTTGCCACAGATTTTAATAAATCCTTTTGGGATTGGGTCATTTTTCTTGCTGTTTCTAGAATAATTTTTTTATTTCCTCCCTGCTTTAGCAGCAGCTCTCTTGTCAAAGCTATTATTTGGACTCCTTTATTTTCTTTTCCGTTTTTTACCAAAAGTTTCAGAAAATTATCTGTTATCTTTTTTTCTTCCGCAGGCGTAATCTTTTTTAAAATTATTTCTGCCAGCGCTTTTGCGTAAATTTTTATGTTATTCTTTTTCATATTTTACGGCATCAACTGCCTTTTTTATAAGCGCCTCGTCTATTTGTTCAGGGCTCAATTCAACTGTTTTGATAATTGTTTTTTTAACTAAAGCTACGGCCTCCTTATAGACCTGCTCTTTTGCTTCTTCTTTTTGTTTTTCAAAACTCAATCTTACTTGTTCTTGCAATTCTTTTTGGCGCTCCTCTGATTTTTTCTGCAACTCGCCTGCCAAAACTTTCGCCTTTTCTTCTGTCTTTTTTATTATGTTTATAGACTCGTGCTCGGCTTCTTTCAGTTTTCCCTTTGCAATAACATCAATTTCTTTTAACCTTACATCTGCCTCCTGGGCTTTGTCCAAGCCCTCTTTTATCTTTCTGTTTCTTTCTTTTATGACATTCAACAGCGGCTTGTACACAAAAAACCTCAATACGATTAAAAGTATAAAAAAATTAACAGTCTGGCTTAAAAACAGTTTCCAGTTTATTCCTAATTGGTCTAAAAACGCGTTCATTATGCTACGAACTTAACAATAAGCGATACAACCAAAGCGTAAATAGCAATAGCTTCGGCAAAAGCAATCGCCAAAATCATGGCTGTTTGTATTTTTGAAGCTGCCTCGGGATTTCTGCTGATTGATTTTACGGCAGTTGAGCCTATCCAGCCGATAGAAATTGCAGGAAATATTGTGCCCAATACGATTGCTCCAACTGTTGCCCATAAACGAACTATTTCTGCGTCCATGTTTTTTAATATTTTTTTAATTATTTTATTTGACCTTTATTTTATTGTTCATGCTCTGCCGTATGCAAAGCTATTGAAACCAACGTAATCATTGCAAATATGAAAGACTGGATTAACCCGACGAAAAGTTCAAGTATTAAGAACGGCAGGGGTATAAAATAAGGGGCTAAAAAGAAAATTATCGTAAGCAGAACCTCGCCTGCAAAAACATTACCGAATAATCGGAAAGATAAAGAAATAATTTTAGCTATTTCAGAAACAAACTCTAATATTCCTATAAAAAAGCTTATTGGGTCTTTAAAGTTTAAAAACTTGCCAATATGCTTGAATGCGCCAACTGCCATCATCCCTATAATATTGCTAACCAATACAGAAATAACTGCAAAAGCTAACGTAAAGTTCAAATCAGCTGCCGGAGAACGAAAAAGCGGCACCTCTGCGCCGCCTGTATTATACATTAAAGAGCCAACACCGGGGAATATGCCTAAAAGGTTTGAGGTCATTATAAAAATGAAAATTGTAGCTACCAAGGGAAAATATCTTTCTGCTTTCTCTTTAGAACCCAAGGTGGAATCCATCAGGCCTAAAAGTCCTTCCATGCCCATTTCTGCTACAGACTGCAGTTTGCCCGGGATAATGTTGAGCTTTCTGTTTATTATAAAAGATAAGAATATTAAAATAGAAGAAACAGCCAAAGTCAAAAGCAGGCTGTTAGTCACGTTAAAACCTGATATATTGAATAATTCTTGCGCTTTTAGCGAAATTTCTTCCATAAACAATAAATCAAGTTTTTATCTTACACTAGTTTTTTAAAAATTGCAATAGATTGCGCTGGTTCATATGATATGATACACTCGTTCTTCTAAAAATATGAAAGGAAAGTATAATGGACGCCATATGACAATCTATGGCTCAATCCTGCCAGGAGCAAGGACCATCGCATGGTCTTCT
>Ga0315296_10001109_pt1 | contig 23707 bp, 20 predicted proteins | sample YL17G14_18_MG_FD_203921 | JGI IMG/M metagenome (GOLD analysis project Ga0315296, IMG submission 203921) | Sediment microbial communities from Yellowstone Lake, YNP, Wyoming, USA - YL17G14_18 | ecosystem: Environmental > Aquatic > Freshwater > Lake > Sediment | place: USA: Wyoming | collected... | reverse complement strand
TGGTGGGCCTTAGTTGATAAACTTCTAACCTTCCTAAGGACCGAGGGGATTATAGCACGTCCGGAACTGTAACGGGAAGTCGAAACTGCAATCCTGACACACAGCCGGGCAGAAGTTTTGCCACAACCATCGTCATCATCGTCACCATCGTCATAGACCACTACTGATGCAGGCTCCAGGATGACGATACCATGTCGGCCATCGTCATTCCATGGTCTTCCATCGTCACAGCCCAGCTCGTGCGGTTTCGGACCGGGTCAGAACCGGCTCATTGTCGCGCATTTCTGCACGCCGTAACGCGTTTCGGGCGACCTTGACCCTTGCCGACCCTCAGGATTCGCCGCCACGCGCCTCTCAGGCGGTCACACATGGCTGTTTTGGGGCCTTGATGGTCAGATTCGACCGCAAGTCGGAGTCCGTGATCGGTGTCGAACTGCGCTTCTGAAGGCTTGGATTTAGAGTGGTTGACCTTGACATCTCAATTGTTACCACCACACCCGGCCACAGAAACACGGGGTCAGACGGCAGCTCATTCTCGCACATCTGTGACTGGAGTAATGCATTTTGGGCGACCTTGACCCCTTGCCGGAGTCCAGGATTCGCGTCCAGGCGGCTCTCAGGCGGTCGTACGCGGCTGATTCTGGGTCCCGGTGCTCAGATCGGGCGAATCGGGGGCAATGTGGGAGTGCCGGGCATCGGAAAAGCCCCCGGGTGGGGGCTGTCTGGTGTTTCTGGTTGCGAAGTGGGATGTGCGGTCACCCCTCATCCAGCTTCGCGAACACGAGGTCGTTGACGGCCTTCTCCGGGCGACCGGCCAGGCGGTTCGATTGGTGGACATAGCGTTCGGTGGTTGTGACTTGGGAGTGGCCCAGGGCGTGTTGCACATCGCGAAGGTCAACGTCGTCCGATGAAAGCGCGATGGTTGCGAACGCATGGCGCAGGGAATGAGTTGAGTGGTCGGATAGGCCGATGGCGTCCAGGCGATGCCGCACGATCCTGGACACTGACCGGGGAGTGAGCGGCGATCCGGCAGGATGCCCATTGTTGTTCCCCATGTCGCGTTTGGACAGCGACGGGAAGAGCGGTGAGTCGGGATGCTTGAAGGGACTGTGTGTCAGCCAGGGACGGATGATCCGCTCGACGTCCGGCCAGATCACGACAAACGCGTCCTTCGCATGATGACCCTTCTGCTGGATTCGCAGGAGAAGTTGACCGCCTTGATGAATCAGGTCGTGACGGAGAATGCGGACGATCTCGATGCGACGGAGCCCGCAACCGATGATGAGCGCGATCATTGCACGGTCCCTGAGGTCGGTGAGCGCGTCGGTCGGGATCGATTGAATCAAGTCGCGGGACTGATCGACGGTTGTCGGGAGTCTGCCAGGGGAGTTCGACACACGGACCTTGGCCACTGCCAAAACGCCTTCGATCAGGAGTTGCAGTTCGCCAGCTCGGGCAGCGCCGATCTGACCGGTGCGCAATGCCTTGCGGACATAGCCGTGCAGGAATCGATAGAACGCGCGGATGGCTGCGAGGTACGCGTTGATCGTGTGCGGTGAGTGGCCGGTGTCCAGGAGTGCGTCGCGGAAGGCCTTGACCAGGTCCTCGTCGGGGACCCGTGTGACCGCCGACCCGAAGTCGATGCCACAGAACGCCGCGAATCGATTGAACGCGTCGCCATAGGAACGTCGGGTCGCGCCACGGAAGTCTGCCAGGAACGTGTTGGTGAGCGTCTGCCACGTGACACTGAGCGATGCGGGCAGTGTCTCAGGTTCGTCAGTCTTGTCAGGCAGCGCTAGGAAGGCCAGGCGCTTGAGCATAGCGTCATTCACGGTGATCCCTCCTCCCGGTCGTTCGGCCACGTCCATGATCCTGCGCGGGTCTTCGCGTCGATCCCGTCCGTGCTTCCGTTGACGTTGAGCGAAACCTTGCCCATGAGTGCTCCGAGCATCAGCGTTGAAATCGCGGGACCCATGTTGATCCCTTCCGCGATGCACAAGGCCCGGAAGCGTCGCCATACGTCGGCGTCCACGTGCTTCAAGAGTTTGGTCGTGTCTGATGTGGTTGTCATGGGTCAATCCTCCAACCGCTCACGCGTTTGCCCCCCGGGGGACCTCTCAACCCTCACTTCCCAAATCTGCGCGTCGAATTCATCGGACAGCCCGAGGCTGTAGCTCCGGTCGTCGGCCTCCCACTTGCAGACCTCTTCGTAACTGAAGCCTGTATCATTCTTGAAATGCTCTTCGGCTTGCTCGGATGTCTCGAACGCCTCGATGTCCTGGAGCACACCGCCGAAGTTGTCGATGACCAGGTGCACCGGCTCGGCCAGTCGCTTCCGGATGTTTTCCACTTGCTGGCGGATGTTGAGCGCTGCTGATTCGCAGATGAGCAATCCGTCAACAAGAAATGACTCCCCGAGACAGTTCAGTTCAGCCTCAATTTCACGGAGCGATTCGTCAATTGTAGGTGTGTGCGTTGTATCGTTCATGGTTTGTCTCCTATTTGTGTTGTTTAAACGGCCTTCCCTGCACTACCTCACTGAATAGGGCTTAGTTACTCCGGCATCCGGACGGGCATCACGACCGCGATCCGCTCCGTGCCCGGGTACTCAAACATCGCAGGCTCAAGTCCGCCGTTCTGCGACATCACGATTTCACCGTTCGCAAGCTTGAGTGTTTCGATCAGGAAAAACACGTTGAGCGCGAACAACCGCTCGGGTCCCGCGACGTGCGTGCACGCGACTTCGGCTTCCGCGCTTCCCATGCTTTCGGCGTGCGCCCGAAGGTTGATGGTCCCGTTCGCGTTGATTACAACCATATCGCGCCCGTCCCGCTGCGACGCGACTATCGCAAGCGCGTCCAGGCTTTCAAGCGTCGCCTTCGTGTCAAGATTGAAGATTGAATCGCGCGACTCGGGAATGACTTTCTCATAGTCGGGATACGGCGTGTCCATGCAGTGCACGACGCCGTGGATCCCCTGCGACGGAATGCGCCAATGGAGCTGGTCATCATCGTAGAACTCCAGGAACACATCGTCATTGTCCTTCAAGTTGAGTCGTTTAAACGCTTCAACCCATTCGGTCGGCACAAGCCAACTCTTCGTGTCGGGACCGAATGAATGAAGCCGGGTTGCGGTATAGGTCGCATGCAGTCGGCGACCGTCCGTCGCGACAAGTCGAAGTCTGTCGGGCTCAACGTATTGGAAAAGAACGCCATTCGTGAAGTTGTTGCGCATTTCTTCGTTTGTTGCGCGGCTCACAAATCCCAATTCATCGCGAAGGTCGTTATAGGTCGGAGCACTGGACGCGCGGATTTCGCCGCGCTCATGCGTCCACTCGGGGAAGTCGGATGCGTCCCTTCCGTTCAACTTGAACGAAAGCCGACCGGCCTTCACGTGAAGCGTCTGTCCCGATGCGCTTAGCTCCACGTCGCCTTTGAGCTTGCCTGCAATCTTGTCGAAGTCCTTGAATTTGACAAGAATTGAGTACTCGGGACTGTAGGTCGTGAATCCCTTGAACGTGGTAAACGAAGGCTCATGTCCGAAGCGCTCACCGGATACGGCCGTCACGCTCAAGTATCCGTCGTGCGCTTCGAGCTTGACATACTCCAGGATCGGGATGTGCGGCTTCGGGTCGGTGAACGCCTTGAGCCGCTTGAGCGTGTCCTTGAGTGTTTTGGCGTCTGTGTAGGTTTCCATGGTAATTGTCTCCTGTCGTGTTGTTTAAACGGCCTTTCCCTGCACTCCCGTCCTTCAAGCCTGTACGAACTGTGCGTCGCAGTCTGCGCAGACCGCGTTTAAACAGTCTGTCGCTGCGCGGATGATCTGTCCGCACATCGGGCATACATACTTGCGAAGCCTGGTTGACTGTCTCTTGCGGTCCGCGCTCAAGTCGCCGTGTCCGTTCGGCATCGCGGGAAGCCTGTCGCGAAGCCACGTTTCAAGCTTCGCTTTCAGCTCGGGACCCGCGACGGTCGCGGTCATCTTGCCGACAAGCCCGACACGCTTTGCAAGCTTCGGGAACTGCCCGCGATGCCCGTCCGTCGGTCGCGCAGCATGAATCATTTCATGTAGGAGCACGTCCAGGACGCGCGCGGGTCTGTCGAACACTGTCGGATGCAGCGTCAAGAGCCCGGGCCCGGCTTCGCAGTCCTTCAAGAAATGCGCGTATTCGCCGATGCGCTGATTGCGTGACGGGCGCGCGCCTTTGGACGGAAAGCCGAAAGTGATCGTCACGCGCTCGGGCGCTTCGGGCAGTAGTTCTTCGCGCAGGACCCTGTACGCTTTCTCCAACCACGCGACGCGTCGGGAATTCATCCCGTCCGAGTCGGCATGGTCGGGCGCTTCACCGGATGCGCCTTCCGTCGCGCTTCCCGTCACGCCTTCGATTGCGCTTCCGGTCGCGTCTGTACTGCCAGCTTGTTTTGTTGTGGGGATGGCCGGATGGTCGGCCAGTGTGGTACAATACATTCGTAAGTTCCTTTCGCCCGATCGGGTGAGTCTTGCCAGATGAACCCGGTCGGGCATTTGTTTTGTGTGATGCTACGAGTATAACCCGGACTAAACCCGAAAGTCAATGGCTTAACCCATTTTTTCGGGTTTATTTACGGCTTTTTTCTATGTTATATGTGCTGCCGGAAAATATGAATCCCTCATATTTTCTGCACGCCTGCGCAAACGTCCCGACGTCCGCAATCCGGCCATTTAAGCGCCTTCCGGGTCGGGCATGCTACCTAATACGCAATAGGGGACATTCGAAATCGCGCCCGATCGTGCACGTATGCATCATGATTCGCGCGTTTAAACACGCCCGCTCGACCCGCCTTCTGATCCGTCACGGCGTCCGACACGCGACAAGACACGATAGGATAAAGGGACGACCCGGGGGGGGATGTGGGACGGCGGACACGCGTCGGAGTGGGACTCCTAGTCCACTCACGCATCTAACCGCCAAGGGGGGACCCCGAACCGGGGCCCGGGGGGTGTCCGCGCGGACTGGGGAGTCCCACCCAATCACACCAGAACGACCCGGGACGTCCCCTGCACCCGGGGGGGATGTGGACCGAGGAGGGTGGGGGTGCCGACGGGACTCCTGACCCGCTCGCGCACTGGACCTGTTTCCTGAGTTTCGCCGCCGTACAGCAGCTAACTTGATTACGGCTGTCAACGACCGTCTCACGCGTGGCTGGTGCGACAAAACGCTCTTGGGTATACTACGGGCCACCCCTGGGCGGTGAACAGTGCTGGAGACCGCCGAAATGGGGAATGCTATGGTATGTTGTCAGCAAGCGGTTTCTCGATCGCGCGCGGTTCAACGGCGCCGTCCGGAAATCCAGTGGAGGTGCGCGATGGCTGTTGTTCCGAAGGAGATTCAGCGGTTGTTCAGGCGGGTGCGGGACCTTTTCATCCTCGCGGTGTTCCCGAGCGCGGGGATTCTCAAGGGCAGGTTCTTCCGGTTCGTCCTGCAGGGCATCCGCTCGGGCGAGCTCGATTTCTCCGACCTCGTCGCCCGCGGCATGTAGCCCGGGAAGCTGTCTCGCCATTCGCTGGGCGCTCCACGCCTGCAGTAAGGGTTCCCGGGTTGCGAGGAGATCCTCGAGCGCGTCGGCGGGGCGGTCACAAAGGACGAGCTCCGGACGCTGCCGGAGTTTCCGCTCGACTACTTCGCGGCGAAGGAGCGCCTCCTGAGCGCGCTCAGCACCGTAGGGGCGAACCTTTGTGTTCGCCCACTGCCGGCGGACATCCGAGCCGAGTTGTTCGAGTCGTCGAAGCCGCTGCGCGAGAAGATGCTCGAGCGGCTGATACCGATCGCGCTCGAGGAGTTGGGGATTGATGACGAGAAGCTGAGGGAGCTTGCGAGAGACACAAAGAAAAAGCGCGCGTTCTATTTCGCGACGCTGTTCCCAAAGATCATCGAGGATGCCAGATCAGTCGGCCTGCACTTCGACGAGAAACTCATCTGGCGAAAAGCGGATGAATTCGTGTCAGACTCGGGGGGTTAGGCTGCACTGTGGCTGATGGAGCGACCGAGTCTCGGTGTACGCCCAACCCACATTGTCGTAGTGCTTAACTTCTGTTGGGTTGTTCCCAAGATCGTAGGTCGTCCGCTTGTCCTCAAGCACGTTCATCCGCTCGACGCCGCTCTCCTCAACTCGCTTCATCACCCGCTCGCGCGTCATGCGCCCCATGCCGTCGAACTCGTAGCTCGTCTCGTACCGCACCGCCGAATCCTGGACGGAATTGTCGCGCACGACTTTCCGCACGAGCAGATTGGAGGGAAGGGCGGGCCCAACAGCCGCAGGGAAGAGGCAGTGAGCCTCATCATCAGGCTTTCCCGCTGGCTGCGACTGAGTTCCAGGATCATCGACTCAGGGTTTAACAAGTGGAAGTCTGAATAGGAAAGCATCGGTCTGGCCCTGGCATGTCTGTACGTTGCTCTCTGTTTGGGTATAGAAGTCCACCGAACCTTCGAATCCCCCCGCTATGTAGATGATCCCGTTCTGGTCGATGCAAGGGTATCCACCAATGAGAGACGCGTCAGGTCCTCCCCAAGAGCGCACATCGATGAGCTGGCCTTCCGGCGAACATGCGGCCATGTATAAATAATAATCCTGGTCGTCTTTTCCAGAAATGGTGGGGCTGACCGGGTCCGAGCCGAGGCGGACATCGCCCCGGAAAGTGCCTGTGATGACTAGCGGCTGAGAAGTGCCGATTACGGGCGCGATCTCGGCCCGGGTGACGTCGCCCACCCATGTCTGAACCCACAGGAGTTCACCTGAGGGGTCGAAGGCGGTTACGAAGGAATCCCCATCCGGGAATCCAGTCGAATCAGACGCAACCGACTGAATGACTTCGCTTCCAGGCCCCGGATCGAAGTCAACAGAGCCATTGAAGTCACCAGACAGAAAGAAGACTCCTTGGTCATTGGTGGCCAGCGACCCGGGAGTTACGAACCGTCCCCCGCCGACTCGCTGCAGCGGCTTGATCCACTGAACGTTGCCGTTTGTGTCCAGCTTAACTAGGGCGGTATCACTACTGAAGGAGTAGACCCGAAATCTGACGCCCGACGCGATCTCAACCTCCTCGACCGGCATTTGGTAGCCAGAAACCCTGAGAGCAAGGAACAGGCAACCTGCACGGCTAGACGCCACGGCAGGGGCCGATGACTTGGCCCCTGGGTATCCCCACGTGTGAACCCACACTATTGAACCGTCTGGACTGATCTTAGCCAAGAAAGCCGACTCTTCAGTAGCCGACAGCACCTGCCCTTCTTGCTCTACGGAGCCGGCGCCAAAGTCAACGGTACCATCAAATGCACCTGAAACATATGCGTTGCCCGCAGGGTCCACTGCAATCGAACTCGCTCGTACCGACTCATTCACTCCCTCCCCCGCCCATCCCTTTGACCACAGCAGGTCGCTATCCTTATCATACTTGAGGAGGAACCCACCCATATTCCCATTGCCTCTGGTACGGTGGATTTGCGTCCCCCAGCCGGGTTTCAGATCGATCTCATCATGGAAATCTCCGACCAGAAAGACATTCCCGTCGCGGTCGAGAGCGACGCCGGTCGGAGTCTTATGGCCACGACCTTCGGATTCTGCGACCCACTGTGCAACGCCGGAAGCGTCCAACATCATGAGAAAGCAATCCCATTGTCCGGAGGCGCTGCGCCAATCACGCCCGGGGCCCGGATCCAGATCCACCGAGCCCTGGTATGCTCCTGCCACAAAGACATGACCGGATTCGTCTGCGGCAACAGCCCGCGCCAACGCCCAGCCTCGCCCCCTTAAGCCCCCTAGCCTTAGCACAGGCCAAGTCCGAGCGTCGCTGGCCTCCGACACTCGAGCTTCCGCGCTTGTCGACGATCCCGGTCCAGACCGCGAATTCCCAACAGGCCTGCCGCATGCGAAGGCCAGACTAAGCGCCATCAACGCCACTGTAAAGATCGCGCCTGATTTAGTTGTCATGCATTTCACCAACCTTCTGGTGGTGATGGCAAACCGGGGACTGGTGGCCATTCGGCCCATACATCCTCTGGGAGATCTGTTGCGTTCTCGAGCTCCCCCAAATGACAGGCGTAGCAGCATCGCAAGTGGTTTAAGAACGCGTCGACATCAGCGAAATCGTCAACCATAATGTGCCAATATTTCTGGCAGCACTTCCACACCAAACCCGCTGGCATACCGGCACCCCACCTATTTACCTCATCGGCGATTTGCTCGCATATCGCAACTCCTGCGGCTTCAGGGATCAGGTGGCGGGTAGCTACACCTAGTGCACCGAGGACGGTAAAAATCGCCCATCTCCCATACTTGCTAAAAATGGTGTTTTGCACGCAGTTCCAAAAGCAAGTCCATGTCATCCCTGCCGCAAGGCATCTGGCAAGACAATAGGCAAGCGCTCCGAGGCCGGCAGCCTCCAGCAACCGGAGTACGCGCTCCCAGTTGTTGCACGCCCATTCATACAATTGCATCAAAAGGTTCTTCTGAATGACATCGAATAACAATTCATTGCTTCCCAGAGCCCCAGGCGTGTATACGAAGCAACATGTGTTGTGGCAGTATGCCTCCCAGTACACCACTCTCAGTGATCCGAACTGTTCCGTGCATCCGTGAAGCAGATAAACCCAGTAGCCGCAGCACGTTTCGCACCACCCGCGCCAGTTGCGTTCCCCTGAGAGTTCGTTTCCGTGCAGCTTATGCATATTCTCAGCCGTAGTCCCTAGCATCTGCAAGCAGCAGTTGGGACAGGCCCTGGATGGCGCGCCCTGTGCGCCTATCGACCGCTTATCTCGCACGAAGTCATCGCGCCACTTTTCTCCCTCAACATCGCCTACACTACCTTCCGCTTGGCCCATAATGAACTGCTCCAGTGACGGTAGCGCCGCCGGGAGGATTGAAGGCCCGCCTTTGTCACCTGGTTCGTGAGGGTTGTTGCCCAGCCTGCTTGTAAAGCGGCCTAGCCCGCTGAGATAGTGGCGGGAGCCGCGGAGGAGGAGGGCGTCGAATCCGGCGGAGGAGCCGGTTGTGCCGCCGCCGTACATCTCGATGTAGTTGTTGGAGGTAGCGAGATTCGAGAGGCCGGCGGAGAAGGTTGCGCCGGAGATCTGGTTGAGGGATGATGTGCGCTCGGTGCGGGAGATCGCCTCGGCGACCGGGTCGCGCTCGGTCTTGAATTCAAGCGCGCCCGAGTCGGCCTCAAGATAGTAGTCGGTGTCGTTGCCGCCCGAGCGTTCGCGCTGGCGCACACCCGCCGGATGCCTCAGGTAGTCGCGTGTGAGGTCGGAGTAGGTGTAAACCCACTCGTCCTCGACCTCAGCAACATCGAACTCGTGCTCCTGCACAAGCGCGCCCCCGTCATAGACGAATCGCTTCAACGTCTCGTCCCAATCCTCGGTCGACGAGTTGTCGTTCCACCTCTGCCACACGCGACCGCGACCATCGTACCACAAATTCCCGCGCACATTGCTCGCGTTCGTGTTCGTGTGCGACTTCAGCCGGTTCTTGCGGTCGTACGCGAACGTCCACTGAGCCCTATACGCAAGTTGAGTAGCGCCGCGCTTCACATCGAGCTTCTCTGTCCCGGTCAGGCTAATGCGCGCCTGGGATGATATCCATCAGGACGATGCACCCGTCCTCTGTGCCAAACGCCATGCTGTGGAAATCCCCCGAGAACATGCATTCGGTTGATCTGATGCCTGGAATGTCAATCTCCTCGATAGTCTGATTCCCGAGGAGAATGCGATCACGTAGTGGCAAGAGGAAATGATCTCCGCCTTGGTCAAGAAACAGAGCCTTAGGGTTATCGGACTCAGAGTAGGACGAAAGATCGTCGTGCCAGACCGCAAATTCGCCCTCATGATACCTGAGTAGTGTATCGCCGTACAGGATGGCCACGGCTTGGCCATCGGACGCCAAGCCTTCGGAGTATCTCCAGGTATCAGATGACGCAGCCTCATCGGAAGGCAGCTCTGATGAGAACGAAACAACCGAGCCCGTGGGTTGACGAGGATCAAGTACAAAGAGACTGTCACTCCCATAATAACGTTCATACAAGACCCCGTCAGAATCGACTATGAATTTCCAGGCGTGCTCGTCCCAAGCCGGATGAAATAATTCGGTTGCGTAGTGCCCGTCCAGTACTCTCGTAACGAAGGGGCCTCTGAACCAGCCTGACCAAACCAAGCCCTGCTCAGTTGGGATCAGCAGGTATGTAAGGCTCGATCTGACATCCAGTTGCTGCAAGACTATCGGTTCGCCTGTTTGCGAGAAGGAGATCAAGCCGGCTTTACCACTCGGGAGGTTGGCTTCGGACAGGTAATGCCCCTGGTAGTATATCGGAATGCCGCCGTCGAAATCGTCCACATTCCATAAGATTGAGCCCCCCTCGTCAAAACGAGTCAAATCTTTCGGTTCCGGTGCCAGCACGTCGAGTTTGATAAGCAAGAAACCGGTCTGGTTTGCGGCGGTAATCCGGTATGTCCCTGGATCGAGCTCCTGAACAGTCTGCACAGTCGCGCTGTCTATGTCGCACAGATACACTTGTCCGGCAGCCGTGATGGCGAACAGTGTGCTCGGATTAACAAAGGCAAGGTCCTCAATGCGAGAGTCGGCAACGTCAACTGCCCGTGCCGTACGAATGGCTTTGATCTCGAATGGGAGACAGTTGCCGCGCCCAGCCATTTGAAGCTTATCCATATTGCTGACAGGCCGACTGCAGCCGTCTATGCGTTTCGGACAGGGCGTCAAGAAGACAGGCAACCAGAATAGACAAACGAGACAGATCCTTGTTGGCATGTGAAATGCTCTCCTGTTTCAGCGATATGGTTCACCCTATCCTGGCTCCACATGCTGGAAGAGGGCTGGAGTGACATGATAGGGTGTTTAATAACGCCGAGCGCATTCCTGGTCTAGATAGAATAGAGCTAGGCCGAGGACACACTCGCAACAGTCGGAGAACAACTTCGGAGCCTCCCAGTCCTCGGGCAATTCGTGCACGAATTCCTGTATGATTGAGATCAGCTGTGAAAGAACTTCACAAGCGTTCTCCATGTCCAAAAGTTTATCGAGATTGCAGCATATGAGCGCTATTTTCGCGGGATCTTCGAGCACGACGTTGAACTCGTCCGGAAGAAGGGGACACGGAGTAACGTCGCCTTCTGACGTTGGATATGTGCCGCACTCAGCGAACCATGCAGCCAAGTTAACATGCAGTTCAAATTCTTTAAAGAGCTCTGGGCCACAGTCCTTGCCGCCCCCGGGCTTGCGTTTCTTGCACTGATCCCTCGCCCAAAGAGCTCTTTTCACATACTCCTCCCAGCCAAGGTCCTTCAGACTGAGAAGCCCGAGACTCCTGCAGAGACAGCCGCGGGGTGTATCTTCGTCGGCAGGATTCCCTACAAGGCATAAGCATTCGAAGCAGTCATTCTCTTCTTCCTCCGGAAGAATGTGGTAGTAGGCCAGGCATATCCACGGCACGCAGCAGAAATCGTGCAGGAGGTTGCCGGTCGCTGCTGAAGCTAAAGGACCGCAGTTCTTGACTCGGTCCGCCGCCGACATCAAGCACTTGATCCCACATTCTTCGTTCAGGTCAGTCAGCTTCTCCGGTATAGAGGTCTCGCGGGCTGGTCTCGCACTCGGCCACGGTGCCTCGACACCGCGGAGCTCGTACGTGTTGTTGCCGCGCCTGGTAGTGAAGCGAGCTAGACCCGTCAGAAAGTGGCGGTTACCGCGGTGGAGGAGCGCATCAAAGCCGGCGGCTGCTCCGGATGTGCTGCCGCCGTACGTTTCGATGTAGTTGTTGGTCGTGGCGAGGTTCGAGAGGCCGGGAGTGAAGGTAGCGCCGGAGATCTGGTTGAGGGATGCGGTGCGCTCGGTGCGGGCGATCGCTTCGGCGACCGGGTCGCGCTCGGTCTTGAACTCAAGCGCGCCGGAGTTGGCTTCGAGATAGTAGTCGGTGTCGTTACCGCCCGACCGTTGGCGCTGTCGGACGCCGGCGGGATGGCGCAGGTAATCGCGCGTGAGGTCGGAGTAGGTGTAAACCCACGTGCCCCCGAGCTCAGCAACGTCGAACTCATGCTCCTGCACGAGCGCTGCGCCATCATACACGAATCGCTTCAACGTCGCGTCCCAATCCTCGGTCGACGAGTTGTCGTTCCACCTCTGCCACACGCGACCGCGACCATCGTACCACAAATTCCCGCGCACGTTGCTCGCGTTGGTGTTCGTGTGCGACCTCAGCCGATTCTTACGGTCGTACGTAAACGTCCCGACGTGCTCACGCCGTCAATTCATGACGACGACATTCTCGAACGAGGCGGTCAGGGCGACGGGCGCGTCGGACGGGTTCTCGACCCTTCGCGCCATGCCGGTGATCGTGCCGGACACCCCTCCCACCGGGGCAAGATCGAGGCGGGTGAGGGTGATGGTCGCGTTGATGTCGGGATCGCCCGCGACGCACTCGTAGGTCATACCCTGGCTGATGGCGACTGTGATGTCGACGTCCCTCGGCTGATTGGTCGTCAGGGTGCTGACCTCGTCGATCGTGACGAGGGCGTGGGGATACGTCGCGCCCGAGAGGAGGTCGAACTTGAGCTCGAGCCTGTTGTTCGCGGTGTCCCAGTCAGCAACAGCATGGCTGAAGGACACGTGATGCACGCCGATGTCCCACTGGCTGCCGGTGAACGGGTTGCCGGCGCCCTCGCAGCCGGCGAGGATGGCGACGGCGACGAGGATTGCTGCAAAGAGTGGAATCGATTTCATGGGTCTCTCCTTCCGGTACTCAAAGATGAGGACGAAGCGGGGAGGCGGCAGGTTCGGTCGGTGGGCCGGTTTCGTCGTCCGGCGCGATCCGAATCACGCGCGCCGCGTTTGTCCGCCTCTATGATACCAAGGCCCGGGAGAAACCGCAGGTTTACGGATGCCCCCAGACAAGACAGGAGGGCTTGGCGAACTTTTTCGGGAAAATCCGGGTCACAAGAGTTGACAAAACGCTACGAGGTGTTACAATATTAGTAGCTGGACCCGGAGGTGAATTCTGACGACCCGTTTCCCAATCGTCCTTCTTGATAGCGCGAGCGCCGTCGCCCCGATGCGTGGGCTTTCAGGCGGTGAGAACGAGCCTCTCCGGATACGCGTGTCAAGCGGCTTTGGTCCCGTTCTCAATCAGGGCGAGGCGCTCGCATTCTCGGGTTGAGGGGAGCAGGAATCGCGGTCGCTGAAGATACTGAACGAGGGCATATTGCAGGTCGGCACATCAGCCGAAGTCGCCCCGCCATGATGGAACCGCTGTCCCATGGGACCGTCCGGCGGGGCGCGCTTTTTTCGGGGGCTAAGATCGGCCATGACGCAATGCCGCGATTCCAGGACCACGCGCGTAACTGCGCGCGCCCTGCACCTCGATCTTCGAACCGCGAGTTCTTTGCCCTTGTCCTAATTTGTGATCAGGAGGTGCTCCAACGTGATGCCCAAGATTCGCAAGAAGACATGGACCATTGCTCCGTGCCTCCTTCTGCTCTTCCTTTCCGCGTGCGCCGAGGCGGGCGTCGCCGAATCCTCCCCGGACGCAGACGACCCCAGGTTCGAATTCGTCGCATCGGATCGGAGTCGGGATCGATCCCCGCAATGCTCTGCTGAGGATCTCAGCCGACTCACCGGCGATAACGCGAGTTTCGCGTTCGATCTTTACAGGGAGCTGAGACACGAGGAAGGGAACCTTCTCTACTCACCCCACAGCCTGTCGGAGGCGCTGGCCATGCTGTATGCCGGCTCAGTGGGACAGACGCGACAGGAGATGAAGGAGACGCTCCATTTCACTCTCGCTGAAGACAGGCTGCACAGCGCCTTCAACTTCCTGGACCTGGAACTCGCGAGCAGGGGGGAGGCTATGGTCGCGGAACCTGGCGGGGAGCCGCCGGTCCGGCTGATCGTCGCCAATTCGCTCTGGTCGGCGAGAGGCTCCCATCTGCTGCCCAGCTTTCTGGACACTCTCGCCCGAAACTACGGCGCGGGAGTCAGACAGCTCGATTTCCGAGGCGACCCGGATGGTAGCCGCATCGTCATCAACCAGTGGATCGAGGAGAAAACCTACGGCAGGCTGAGAGATATGGTCCCGCCGGGGGATCTCATCTCGCCGATCACCGTGCTTGTGCTCGTTAACGCCGTCTACTTCAAGGCCAAATGGGCGCAGCCCTTCGATGAGAACGCTACCACACAGGCCGATTTTCACCTTCTCGACGGCACCACTTCTTCCGTGGCGATGATGGAGTTCAATGATCCGGAGTATGGCTTCGACTATGCCGCGGGTGACGGATGGCAGGCGATCGATCTCCCCTACCTTACGATGATTGAACAGATTTCCACCGGATTCTGGCACGAGCTTTCGATGCTTGTCCTGATTCCGGACGAAGGTCGCTTCGCCGAGTTCGATAACAAGCTGGATTACGCATCACTCCAGTCGATGGACCGCGAGCTTTCCTACACGTCGGTCCATCTCTTTTTCCCGAGATTCAGCTTCGAATCGTACTTCAAGCTGAAGCCCATCCTTTCGGACATGGGCATGCCGTCGATGTTTTTGGGGGGACTGGATGGCATAGACGGCGGCGCCGGCAGGCTTTACGTGCGAGATGTGCTTCACAAGGCGTGGATTTCAGTGGATGAAAAGGGCACCGAGGCCGCTGCCGCAACATCTATCGGCGTCGAATCCGCTGGAGCTGAGCCCATACTGCTGCGAATCGATCGCCCGTTCATTTTCTTGATAAGGGATGTCGATACCGGGGCCATCCTGTTCATCGGTCGCGTTCTGGACCCCTCCGCATCGCCGGCGAGTCGGGTTTGAATGTCGCCGCCCACGACCTCGACGTGCGGATGTCCGTATTTGTCAGGACGTAATCGACTGCGTTCTTGAGGAGCGGGAGGCCGTCCGCCCGTCCGTTCGGTTCCCCCACACCGACCGGCCCGGCTGTCTCGAGCGACTTCGCGTCGGTCCGGGCGCGCGTATGTCTCGGGTGGTTCTCCGGGTAGAGGAACCGCTCGGGATGGGGCATCAGGCCGAGGATTCGTCCGGTGGGATCACATATTCCGGCGATATTCGCCGTCGAGCCGTTCGGGTTGAGCGGGTACGGGACGAGCCCGCTCTCGCACGCGTCAGGATTCGCGGGATCGCAATATCTGAACACAATCTGCCCGCTCTTGCTCAGGCTCTCGAGGACTTCATCCGACGACGGGATGAATTTCCCCTCGGCGTGCGCGACCGGATATTCGATCATCTGCGGCAGACCCTTCGTCCAGACGCATTTCGTGTTCGGCTCGATCCGCAGCGTCACCCATCGATCCTCGAACTTGCCCGAGGCGTTCCAGAAGAGCGTGGCCTCGGTCGGTCGGGCGGATTCGTTCCGCTCCGGGATGTCGGGCAGGCGCGGGAGGATGCCGGCCTTGACGAGTGTCTGGAAGCCGTTGCAGATGCCGATGATCAGCCCGCCGTTTTTGTAGAACTCGAGGAGGTCGCCCATGAGGCGCGCGGCGACCTCGGTGGCGAGCACACGTCCGGCGCTCAGGTCGTCGCCGTAGGCGAATCCGCCGGGGAAGCCGATGATGTCGAAATCGAAGAGCGATTTTTCTTTGCGGACGAGCTCGTTGATGTGGACGATGTCGGCGTCCGCGCCGGCCATGCGGAAGCCGTGGGCGAGCTCTTCATCGCAGTTGATTCCGGCGGTTTTGAGGATGAGGGTTTTGGGGGTCATGGGGTGTGGGTCCTGGTTTGCTGATCTCAGGCCACGCGCAGGATGCGCGTGGTACGAAGATATCATGCGCAAGATGCGCATGCCACGAAGAGAACACCAGTCTCGCGCAGGATGCGCATGCTACGCATCATTCCCACCGCAATGGCTTCTGCCATGCTTCTTTCAGGTCGTGTATCGACTCGTCCATGTATTCCTCGCGGTTCAGGTTGCGGATGATCACGCGGTCCCTCTCGGTCACCTCGCCGATCAGGGCCATATCGATATCGCCCATTGCATTGAAGAAATCGTCCTTCAGGGTTGGGGGCACTTCGACCAGGAACCTGGACGGAGTCTCCGAATAGAGGAGCGCCGCGTTATCGTCGCCGAGGCCGAGGATATCTTTCGCGCCGGCGTCCATCGCGCCGGGATCGACGGTCATCGGCCAGGTGGGCACGTCCGCAAGCTCGACCTCGCAGCCCAGTCCGCCGGCGAAGCACATCTCCGCGAGCGCAACGCCCAGCCCGCCGTCGCTCAGATCGTGGCAGCTCACCACGAGACCTGCCCGGATCGCCTTGTGGAGAAGGTCGAATGTTTTCGCCGCGACCGGGAGATCGACAAACGGCACGCTGATGCCGAGCTTGCCGAACAGGTCGAGCAGCACGCTTCCGCCGAGATGGACCTTTGTGAGGCCGACGACAAAGAGCAGATTGCCGGGCGACTTGGCGTCCATCGTGATGAGCTTCGAGACATCGTCGACTACGCTCATCGCGCTGATCAGCAGGGTGGACGGGATCCGCAGCAGCTTGTCGCCGACGCGGTACTCGTTGTTCAGGCTGTCTTTCCCGCTTATGAACGGAGTTTTGAACTCGACCGCAGCGTCGTAGCAGCCTACCGCCGCCCTCACAAGCTCCCCGAGCGCTCCGGGATCGGTCGACGAGCCCCAGGAGAAATTATCGAGAATCGCGGTGCGATGCGGGTCGCCACCGACCGCGACCACATTCCGGAGCGCCTCATCAATCACCGCGGTCGCCATGTAGTACGGATCGATCGCGGAATAGCGCACATTGATCCCGCTGGCGATCACACATCCCTTCCGGCTGTCCAGGACCGGCTTCAGCACCGCCGCATCCGACGGGCCATCATTCACGATTCCGGTCAGCGGCTTGACAACGCTCGCGCCCTGCACCTCGTGATCGTATTGACGTATCACCCATTCCTTCGAGCATACGTCCAGATGCCCCAGCGCCCTCTTCAGAAGCTCGCCCGGCTCGATTCCATCAAGCAGCTTCGACAGATCGGGATCGGCGCCCTGTGGACGCGTCCAGGTCGCGACGCGCAGACGTGCCGGAATGCCCTCATGAAGGAAATCCATCGAGATGCTGCATACGTCATGCCCCTCGTAGAACAGCTCGAGACGTCCGTTGTTGGTGTACTCCCCGAGATAGGTGCATTCGACGTCCCAACTGTCCATAAGGGACTTGAATTCATCCCAATGCTCCGGCGGAACTGCCAGAATCATCCTCTCCTGCGCTTCCGAGACCCATATCTCCCACGGCGCAAGCCCCTCGTACTTCAGCGGCGCGCGCTCGAGAAACACTCTCGCGCCGCAGTGGGCGCCCATCTCGCCGACCGCCGACGAGAATCCGCCGGCCCCGCAGTCGGTGACCGCATGATAGAGCCCGCGATCGCGCGCGATCAGCATCGCGTCCATGAACCGCTTCTCTTCGATCGGATTCCCGATCTGCACGGCGCCGGACGATGTCATCTCGCTCGCGTCGTCAAGCTCGATGGATGAGAACGTCGCGCCATGGATGCCGTCCCGACCCGTCCTCCCGCCGATGACCACGACATAATCGCCCGGCAGGGCCTCCTTCTTGTGCATCCCCCTGGGAAGCAGGCCGACCGTGCCGCAGTAGACGAGCGGGTTTCCGACGTAATTCGGGTGGAAGCAGAGCGCGCCGTTGATGGTGGGGATGCCCATGCGGTTGCCGTAGTCGCGCACACCGGCGACAACGCCCTTCATGATCCTCTTGGGATGAAGCACACCGCCGGGAAGCTCGTCCTGCGCCATGTCGGGAGGGGCGAAGCAGAAGATGTCAGTATTGGCGATCGGCTTCGCGCCGAGGCCCGTGCCGAGGATATCGCGAATCACGCCGCCGATGCCGGTTCCCGCGCCGCCGTACGGCTCGAGCGCCGACGGATGGTTGTGAGTCTCGACCTTGAAGCAGAGATCGTACTTCTCGTCGAACTCGATCACCCCGGCGTTGTCCTTGAACACGCTCACGCACCAGGGCGGATCAAGCTCCCTCGTCACTCTCATGATCGTGGACTTGAGCAGGTTCTCGATCAACTCCCCGTTGAAATCGAACCTGGCGCGGAAGGTCTTGTGATAGCAGTGCTCGCTCCAGGTCTGGGCGATCGTCTCAAGCTCGACATCGGTCGGGTCGCGGCCCTCCCCGGCGAAGTACTCCTGTATCTCCCGCATTTCATCGGCGTTCAGGCTCAGAAGGCCCTTCCGGCTGATCTCCATCAGCGCCGCATCATCCAATCCCTCGAGCTTGACGGTCTCTCGCTTGAACCTGTAGGGCGGAGTGAGAGGGAACGGGTCCTCGCCGGGCTTGACGGGATGCTGAACGACCTTGTTGTAGAGGTACCGCCCCGCGAACTGGTCGAGTGCGCTTCGGTCGATGTCGCCGACGAAAAGGAACTTCGTGCCGGTCTTGAATCCCTCGATCCCCTCCACTCCCAGCTCCTTGAGGGCCTTCATCGCGCTCGCCTCGACCGGGTCCATCACGCCCGGGTTGAACGCGACTTCGAAAACCCGCCCCGCAGATTCGTCGAGCGCGCTTCCGTTCACCGCGAACCGCTCGGTGACAGAGTCCGCGAGGAGCCTCGACGCGATTCGATCCAGTGTCGCCCGATCGAGATCCCCTTTGATCTTGAACACCGCGGCTTTCCTGACTTCGCGGATTCCGCCCAGCCCTTCCTCACCCGCCGCGGAGAGGACCCCCGAAGCGACCGGGTCGGGGAAACCCTCTCGCAGTGTGGTCTCGATGATGTGGACCGGTGGTGTCATGTCGACCTCAGCGGCGAACCGGAGATTAAAAAATCCGGCGCACGACCGGATGCGGGTGGAGCTTGATGCCGAAAGCAATCAGAGGGGCGCATCTCTCTTCCATCCCACCTCACGGGCAATGCATTCTAGCAGTAAGGGTGTGGCGGGGCAAGTCTGATCGAAGCTCATCGCTCGCCGTCTACTCGATTATGACAGCGGCACTGCCCTCAGAGAGCGCGACTATCTCCCCGATCCTGTGCACTCTCTCGCCTGCGGCTGTCAGCACCGACATCGCGGTATCCGCATTCCGGGGCGAGACAACCACAACAAACCCGATCCCTCGATTGAAAGTCCGATCCATTTCGTCGTCCGGCAGACTCGCGGCGTCGCGAATCATCCCTAAAAGCTGCGGCTCGGGCCAGGAATCGCGATGAAGATGAGCGCAGAGGTTGTCGGGGATGACGCGCGCGATGTTCTCGGTGAGTCCGCCGCCGGTGATGTGGGCGCAGGCTTTGACAGCGCCGTCAGGACCGGTCCCGAGCGCGTCGAAGAGCTTCAGGAGCGGCCTCACGTACAGCTTCGTCGGAGTCAGCAGGCTCTCGATGAAGGCCTTGTCGGAGCCGGGCTTCCGGTCGACCGCCTTGAGCTTGCCGAGCGCGAGGAGCTTGTTCACGAGCGAGAAGCCGTTCGAGTGAAGTCCCGACGAAGCCAGGCCGAGGACGACATCGCCCGCCCCCACCGCGCTCCCGTCGATCACCTTCGATCGGTCGACAATCCCCACGGCGAATCCCGCAAGATCCGTGTGCCCGGGAGCATACATCGCGGGCATCTCCGCGCACTCGCCGCCGATGAGCAGGCAGTCCGACTCCTCGCACGCCCTCTGGATGGAGGCGATTATCGTCTCGACCTCCTCCGGAACGAGCTTGTTGGTCGCGATATAGTCGAGGAAGAAGAGGGGTCGCGCGCCGCAGACGATGAGATCGTTCACGCACATCGCGACAACGTCCTGGCCCACCCCGTCCAGCTTCTTCCGGTCGAGCGCGAGGAGGATCTTCGTGCCGATGCTGTCGGTCGACGCCGCGAGAAGCGGCTCGGCCATGCCCGCGAGCATCGGCTTGAAGAACCCGGAGAAGCCTCCGATTCCGCCGATTTCTTCTCCGCCGACGACCTTTCGGGGGCTGCCGGCAAGGACATTCTTGATGCGCCTGACGGCCTCGTTGCCGGCGTCGATGTCGACCCCCGAATCACGATAGGTGATCTTGTCGGTCATGAGCGTATTCTAGCACAAGCCATGAGGCTTGCGTGGACGCTGTAAGTGGGGTAAATTAGTCACGCCGGAATCGGCCGCACGCGGATGTGGCGGAACTGGTAGACGCGCCAGGTTGAGGGCCTGGTGGAGGTAACTCCATGGGGGTTCAAGTCCCCCCGTCCGCACCACTGTGAGAGAGATCCCCCGCCATTGGGCGGGGATTTTTGTTGGCGCGCCCGGGGCGGCGGCTGCCAGCCGGCGGTATGGAGGACGTCCTCGTCCTCCGCCGCCCGGAGCGCAGGATGCGCTCTGTACGGCCGACTGGCAGTCGCCCCTCCCGGGTGGCGGAATTGTTGGTGGAGTTGAGATAAGGGAATGGGAATGAGAATGGCCCCCGGGAGAGGCGGGGGCCATCAGAGGGTCGACATGCAGCAGAGAGAGGAGAGAATCTTGGGCTGGAATCCTTTCAGGAGCACTCGCTTACTGATCATTCAGGGCGCGGGCGAGCTTGAGGAGCGCTTGCTGGAGCGGATCGGGCTCCTCGGCCGTCGGCGGTGGCGGCTGATCGGCGACAGCGGTCGCCGGGACGACCTCGAACACAAGGTGCCCGATTTTGACCCGTCCGCCCTCACGATCGATAAGCTGGATCAGGTGGTAACCCACCTCGCTCTTGAGCACGGCGGACACCTGGCCGACATCGAGGGAGTTCAATACCTCGGCCAGGCTCTCGCCGCAGGATTCCAGGTCAATCTCGAAGGGAAGGATGCCGTTGAGTACGCCAAGGTCACTTGATGGTATGTTCTGAAGGTCCTCCGGCGTCACCTGGCTCATCACTTTTGCCGCCACTTCGGCGAAGCTTGCGCCGGAGATCAGCTTCTCGCGGCACTGCTGCGCCCTCGCCAGCATGTGGGGCGGCTCGGAAACGCCGATATCTTGGGCGGCCACCTCGATGGTTCCGGAGACTGAGTACCAGAGCTTCTCGAGGTCCTCCTGCATGTAGGGGGCCGCAACGCGGACATTTTCGGGCAGGTCGGCGACACTCTGGCCGATGGTCTCGACCGTGTACGCGGCAGCGTTGGCGGCCTGCTCTCCCGTGCAGGCTGCCAGGCCGAACACGGGGAGGATGCAGATGAACGGGATGAGGCAAAGGTTTATGGCATAGTTGGGAAGTCTCATAGCTGGTAATTTCTCCTTCTCGGGCTGCGATTGTCAGTCTATATCGCCGTATTGCACATGTACTATCACGTCATAGTGTGCTATATTGCGTAATAGAACCTAAAATCCGGAGATTTTTCGGGGATTTTTTCGGCTGAATCAGGTTGAGTCAAGAATGTGGTTGGCGGCGGTGGTCCAGCGGCAGTGTGCTCAGGATGAGCGCACGACAAAGAAGTCATGCGCTGGAAGCGCATGCTACGAGCCGCGACAAAGAAGTCATGCGCTGGAAGCGCATGAGTCTTAGCCAGGAGGACCGTATAGCTCAGTGTAGAGGGCCAGAATCTCCTTCTCCATCTCCTCGATGAAGCGGCCAACGGGGACGGTGCGGACGACCGTCTCGCCGCGATAGATCACGCCCTTCTCCTTCCCGGCAAGGAGGCAGATGTCGCTGCCGGCGGCTTCGCCCGGCCCGTTCACGGGGCAGCCCATGAGCGCGACACGAAGCGGCCTGTCGAGATGCCCCAGGCGCTCGCGCAGCGCGAGCGCGACCGGCAGAATGTCGGCTTCGAGTCGCCCGCATGTCGGGCATGAGATGAACGTGATGCCCGTTTCCCTCAGGCCGAGCGATCTGAGGATTTCGAGACCGGTCTTGACTTCCTCGACGGGATCGTCGGTGAGGCTGACGCGGATCGTGTCGCCGATTCCCTCGGAGAGGAGGGTGCCGATGCCGACCGCCGACCGGATGCTCCCCTCCCATGCGCATCCGGCTTCGGTGACGCCGAGATGTACGGGGCAGTCGCATTTCTGAGCGAGCAGACGGTTGGCGGCGATCATCTCGTCGGTATGGCTGGACTTGATCGCGACGACGATATCTCCGAAGCCGGCATCGTGAAGAATGTCGATATGCCGCAGCGCACCCTCGACCGATGCCGCGATCCTGTCTCCGTCATGTTTGTGCAGAAGGTCTCTCGGAAGGCTTCCGGAGTTCACTCCCACCCTGATCGGCACTCCTGTGTCCATCGCGGCTTTCGCTATCGCAGCGACATCGGACGGTCTGGCGATGTTTCCGGGATTGAGGCGAATCTTGTCGACCCCCGCCTCAATCGCCGCGAGCGCGGCCCTCGGGTTGAAATGGATGTCCGCGATCAGGGGAACGGAGCAGGCTGAGAGAATTCGAGGAAGGGTGCTCGCGGCGCCCTCATCCGGTACTGCAAGGCGAATCAGGTCGCATCCGGCGGCTTCGAGCCTGTGGCACTCGTCGATGATGCCCCCGACATCATCGGGCTTGCGCTTGATCATGGACTGGACGCTTATCGGGCTGTCGCCGCCGATGGGAACGGCGCGACGGCCGTCGCGATCCCCGACAACAACCTTCCGGCAGCGGCGCCTTGAAGCCTTGCCGGATTCGCCGATTTCAATGCAACCTGACACCTTCGGCGGCCCAAACTCAAAAAGCCGTCCTCACGGACGGCTTCAGTATACATAATCAATTGACCCGCGGCCCAACCGAGCCGGACCAGGGGCCTCAGCCGCCTTCCTTGGGCTTCTCCGTCTCACCAGCGGCGGGCTCTTCGGCTGGCGGAGGAGTTTCCGTCACTTCCTCGGCGGGGAGGAAGAGTAACGGATCGATCGCTTCCGGCAATGTGAGTCCTTGGGCCTCGTACCACCTCTTGACCGAGTCCATGGCTGCCTGGGCCTCGGCGTTGGTCGAGTCCAGCTCCAGAACTCTCGCAAGGTGCATGTAGAGCACCTTGTTGACAACAGCGAGATCGAACGCCTTGTTGTCCGCGACGTTCCTCGCGTACTCCCCGTGGGCCTTCATCAGGACCAGCTTCACGTTGTCTGAAGGCTCCGCTTTGTATTTTTCCTCCAGCATCGTGATCGCGCCCTCGAAGTCGCCCGCGTCGATCATGCTCTGCGCCTGCGCCGTCAGCTCATCGACAACCGGCGCCGGGGCAGGAGTGGGGGTCGGCGTGGGGGTCGGCGTCGGCGTCGGCTGCTTCGCCGGGCACGCGAGAAGGAACAACACACCGATCAGACACACAACCAGTAGTGTTCGGGACATCTTTGGTTTTTGCCTCCTTTGCCTTTCGGCAGGCATTTCGCAATTGAAGCGGCCATATTATATCGTCAAGACCCGACATAGTACAAATCAAGAGCCCAAAAAAGCGGCCGGAAACGTTGTGCTATACTTCCCCAAAACCTCTGGTTTTCGCCATGGGACCCCCGAAAGGACCATCAACAGCCGCAGGATCGCACGAGGAGGGCTTCATCCGTTTCGCCGGCGACGCATATTTCGATTCCATAGCCTGGCGCGGATATCTGTTCATGCTAGCGTTCCTGGTGTTCCTGACGTTCGTCTGCAGCAGGATTGCGCTTCTGAATATCGTGGGCTACGAGTTTTCGGCGGTCATCGGCGTCCTGGTAAGCCACTTCACCGCGGCGCTGGTAATACGCGAGCTCGACCGGCTTCGGCCCCACCTGGCCCAGAGAAGCCCGTACACCCCGGGCCCGCATCCGCGCCTTGTGG
>Ga0315296_10001108_pt1 | contig 23741 bp, 25 predicted proteins | sample YL17G14_18_MG_FD_203921 | JGI IMG/M metagenome (GOLD analysis project Ga0315296, IMG submission 203921) | Sediment microbial communities from Yellowstone Lake, YNP, Wyoming, USA - YL17G14_18 | ecosystem: Environmental > Aquatic > Freshwater > Lake > Sediment | place: USA: Wyoming | collected... | reverse complement strand
GGCCTACTTATTGTTTAGATTTTAGGCGTTTGTTTTACGTTTTCGAGGACAGTATGGTCTACGTTAATGGTGTCTGCACGGTGTTCATTGTGAGCGAGAAAAGCTCACTCCACCCTTCACCCATGACAGTGACGTCGCGGGTTGCATCTAGTTGGATGGAGTTATTGTGGCGTCATTCTTTATCGCCAAAAACATCTCAAGCCACTATTTAGCCTATAAACGTTGCGTACATTAAAGCCGTTTCTGAGGCGGTTGTGAATGTTGATGGCGATGTTTGGTGTTGACGTTTTTGTGTCTAGTTGGATGGACTGGTTTACTATCATGTGGGGTTTGGCGGTGTGCGTTTTCAGATGTTATTGACTTTCGCTTGGAAACGGTAATAATACCGACTTTCTGAATGTTCGTGTCAGGCTGTGTGCGTTGTTGATGAGTTGACGTTGCTATAGTGTCTCGTTAGGTTGAGGGCTAGTACGCGCACAAGAAAAAATTTTTGTTGAAAAGTTTGGTTTTTCTGTTGGTGTTTTGGTATTCTGTTCGTGTTTCTGTATGGTGTTTCAGGCTCTGTTTGAGCTGGTTTTGTGGTGCGTTTCAACATAGTTTGTGGTGCGCTTTAACATACTTATGCGTGAATCAAGGGCGACTATCAGGCATGTTGATGGTCTGCGGGAAAAGAAATTTCAAAAGAAGAAGGGAACAATCGCTTAGCGCCTTCTTCTACCCTGTTGCCAGAGAGCATTCCTGAAGGGAGTTTCCAGCCAGTGAGCGTGGATAGTGATGTTGACGCTGCCCTAGAAACACTAACAACCGTTGTTGTTGCGCAGTGTTCTAGAGTTGAGACGCTGAGGCTGAAGGCTTCAAAGCCTTCTCCCAATCGCAAGCAGTATTGAAGGATGAGCCTTGCCGAATTCTTTGTTTCTTTCCTTCAGTTCCTCGCCTTTCTTTTGAAGGCTGATGCGAGTCTTTTGGTCGGCAATGTCCTGCAGTTTTTTGAGGTTGTCATCGATCTCTTTGATTGAGTCTTTGATCGTTTCTTCGTTTTTTGGGTTGTCGCATTTGTGTCTTTTTTCGCAGGATAGGCATTCGACGGGGTGTGTGGATTCGAGTATCTCAACTTTTTCAAGCTGTAGGTTGCTGACAAGTTCTGTGATTTTGTGTTTGGTGAAGGTTGCTTTGTGGGTTTTGCCTTGTAGTGTGTCGATTTCTGCGTGCCATGTGTGTTGTAGTAGGTCGGTTTTTTGTGCTTCAGTTTGGTTTCCGTCGCGGAATTCTTCTTGGATGATTAGGTTTCCGCTTGGTTTCAGTACGCGTTGCATTTCGGCGAGTGCTTTGTCTATTTTGTTAAGATGGTGGAGTGAGTAAGCCATGGATACGGTGTCGAAGGAGTTGTCGTTGAATTCTAGGGATTCTGCGTTCATCTCTAGGAGTTCAACGGGTTGGTTTTTGAATCGTTTCTGTGCGGTTTCTAGGTCTTTTTTTGAGGTGTCAATTCCGATGAAGCTGTCGTAGTTTTTTAGTGTTTTCATTAGGATGTTGATGAAGTCGCCGGTGCCTGTTGCAATGTCTAGGACTTTTCCGCCGGAGATTGAGGCTAGTTTGGTCCGCATTTCAACTGCGCCAGATGTTGCCAGTCGTTTGGGCAGGTTCTCCAACTCGGTTTCTCCCTCTTGGGCAGACTGATTACTGTGCAGGTTCTTAAGTTTTTACGTGGCAGTAGCTGCGTGTCGTCTGATGTTGGATTCGTGTGGTTCTGTCGGGGGGTGAGTGGCTTGTTGCGTTGTTGTGCGGCAGGTTTTTGTAGGTTAGATTGCAGTTATGTGTGGCATTGCGCATTAGGATGGATGGTATACGGTGTTTGAGTTTGGTGCTGTCAGGTTTAGGCCTGTTGAGCGGGAGGATTTGAAGCTCCTGCATGTTTGGGAGAATGATTTTGAGGTGATTATGTTTTCTCGGGGTCGTCCTTTGAATTTTGTGAACATGCCTCAGTTGGAGAAAATGTATGAAGAGTGGGTGAAGGATGAGAAGCACACGCATTTTATTGTGGAGCTTGTCAGTTCTGGTGAGGCGGTTGGTACGGCGCGTTTGCATCAGCATGATTGGGGTAGGGTGAAGTCGGTTGACATTGGAGCATATATTGGCAGGAAGGAGTTGTGGGGTAAAGGTTTGGGTAAGCAGATTTACCTAGGCCTGTTGGAGATGGCGTTTAATCAGTCTAATGCGGATCGTTGTGAGGCTGCGAGTGTTGAGTATAATCGGCGTAGTCATAAGGCGTTGGAAGCGTGTGGATTCAAGAAGACGGGTGTTTTCAGGCAGTGTGTTTTTGTGAACGGCAGGAAATGGGATGATTACGCTTTTGATATTCTGCGAGAGGAGTATTTGGAGCAGCGGATGACCCTGCTAAAGCGGATATTAGGGGATAAGGCTGAGGATTACCTGAAGAAACACTGCGCCATAGAAGGATACTAGGCTAAGCTCTGCGGCTGCGGGAAAGCAGATTTCAAAAGAAGAAGGAGATAAGCCCCTTATACCTTCTTCTACTATGTTGCGGTGCGTTTTGCGACTGAAGCTGTATGGATGTCGTCATCAGACTGTTCCCGGTGACATCAACAAGTTTGAGCGTTGTTTCTTGGGATCTGTTTGGGTTTTCGTATGGTGTTCTGGGGTCTGCTTGCGCCCCGTCTTCGTCACTGTCTACGTGTGGCTTCGTCAACGGTGGCGTTGTGGAGCGGGTTTCTGTTTCAGATGTTGTTAACTTCCGCTTAGAAACCGTAACAATACCGAAGCGGGTCTGTTGCTCAGAAGTAGTAGTCCGCGCCGCGTGTACGTTGACTACTACTTCCATGTTGGATTAGACTCTGCAGGGCTTGAGTCTTATCATCAGGTTCGACTGGTCTTTGATGTTGTGAATATCGTTTTGGTGTGTTTTTGGGCTTACCGATATGTTTTTATATCGTTACTCTCATGGGTGTACTTATGAATTTGCTTGATGGAGAACTGCATGAACGAATCGTGTCAAAGAGACAGTTGTTAGATAGTCATCGGCCTCTTTCTGCTGAGAAGGTTGGGAAGCTTCGGGAGGCTATGGAGATCGAATACACGTATCATTCTAACGCTATTGAGGGGAATAGGCTGACATATCGTGAGACTCAGCTTGTTATTCGGGAAGGAGTGACCATTGGCGGCAAGAGCATGCGTGATCATCTTGAGGCGCGTAATCATCCTAGGGCGATTTCTTATGTTGAAGGTTTGAAAGACCGTAACTTGATGGAAAACGACGTGCTGGAGCTTCACAGAATAGTTTTTTCGGGTGTTCTTGAGAATGCGGGAGGTTTTAGAAAGTCTCAGGTTTTCATTGAGGGTTCTGACTATATGCCGCCTCCAGCGTTTGAAGTGCCGGCTTTAGTCAATGAGCTTCTTGAATGGTTGGGGAAGAATCCTGAGGAGTTGCGTCCTGTTGAGGTTGCTGCTGTTTTTCATCACAGGTTCGTTTCTATCCATCCATTTGATGATGGGAATGGGCGGGTGGCGAGGTTGTTGATGAATTTGCTTTTGATTAAGCAGGGTTATCCTTTCACTGTTGTCCGGAATTATGATCGGCGGAGATATTATGACACGTTGAGGAAGGCTGATGCAGGAGATTTGGAGCCGTTTGTGAATTTTATCGGTCGTTGCGTTGAGGAGTCTTTGGATCTTTATCTTAGTGCAGTTGAGCCTACTGACGAGAAGAAGCAGTTTTTGAGCTTGGCTGAGGCTGCGAAGTTGACGCCGTATAGTGCGGAGTATCTCAGTCTGCTGGCGCGAAAAGGATTGATAGCTGCAGTCAAGATAGGCAAAGATTGGCATGTAACGCAAGAAGCGTTGAATAAGTACGTGGCACGAATGAGGTCACGGAAACGTAGAATGAAGTGAATCGTCATCATTCCGCAACGTGAAAGTCGAAATAGTCGACTTTTTCGCCTTCTTCGATCCGGTTTATGGCATCCTCAACAGCTTCGTCCTCGTTTTCAGCCTCGGCTCCTGACTCGAACTGCGCAGTCATCTGACATGAGGTTATCGCCTAGCCAGTCACATCCCCCGGCATTTCAATTTGGGTTTGCTTTCGAGGATCGCGATGCTCATTACTATTGATGAAGCCGATGCTTTTGTATGTGTATTTTGAGCATCCTTGGTCGAAGCCCACAACAAAATCATAAGCAAACATTGAGAAATAATACTGGGATGAAAGGCTAGGGAGACGAAGTTAGCATGATAGAGCAGACCCCAGCGTCAAAGCAAAGAACAGAAGTCACAGTCGATCAGAGCTCAATATTACTCTTGCGTGCCGTCTCCAAGATTTTCTGCCTTTGTGAGACCGGGTCTAAATTGGCAATTTCTTGAGCGATGTCTAATTGGAGATGCACCAGATAGATTCCAAAATGATCAGCGAGCCTTATAGCATCGCTGTCAGACCCATGAGCAGTTACGATTAGTCCATGAGGCCTTTTGAACTTGGCCGTCATATCATCTAGTTCTGCTTGAAGAAACTGAACCACGTAGCGGTCGATTTTGTCCTTTGTCCCTCTTTGGCCCCGGGTTCTGATGTCGCCTACTAAAACGGTGTATCCTTTTGTCGCGACGATATCTGGATAGTAATTCAGACCAGAGTCTCCTATCACCAGAATTTTCTCGGTTTCCTTGCCCTTTATTTTGTATTGAACTTCGAAACCGTATGCTGCGAGGATGTTCACCATTGCTTTGGCTAATACGTCGTGCTTACTCAGAGACAAGTGTTGTCTGCTTCTCCCGTTTGATTATACTCAACTCGTAAGAAGGAGCTTCCTCCGTTTCCTTCATAGAAAGATCATTCTCTAATAGCTTATGGTGCTTCTTTTTCAGACGTTGAGAAACTTTTGCCTTTATGATTGGAATAAGATGCTCATCAATCTCATAGCCTATGCTATTTCTTCCTAATTCTTTGGCAACTTTCGTAGTTGTTCCTGAGCCTAAGAAGGGGTCCAAAACGGTTTCACCAACAAATGAGAACAGCTTAATGAGTCGATATGGCAGCTCGTCAGGAAAGGCCGCCACGTTTTTCTCGATTCTATCCAAGGGAAGAACGTTTGTTATTTCCCAGACGTTGAGATACCACTTATCTCTCAAGTATTCATTTATGTCAACGCGCGACATTTCACGAATTCGGGTGTTCACGCTGCGATAGTCAAACTCCCCGTTTTGGAAGATGAGAACGGCCTCAACTACATTGTCGGGATAATAGTACATAGGGTATGGATGCTGGATAACAACTCCACTTCGTCTGCTTTTTCTGATAAAGCCGTCTGGCTTTTTCCAGATCAAGGAATCTCTGTAAATGAAGCCTTCCTCAACAAAAACCCTAGTTACATCCGCGATTATTGGGAATTTTCGACCATCCACTAGCATATCATCACAATTTATGCAAACAATTCGACCATATTGAAGGGTTCTCCTGATTTCCTTTGCAGCATCTCTCATTAGTGATAAGAATTCAGTGTATTTTGCGAAATACCCCTTGTAGTCGAAGGGCGCATTGTAATATGGTGGCGACGTTACGACGAAGTGAACTCCTTCATTTTCAATTTCCTTCATCTTCCTCGAATCGCCTATAATCACGCGGTGAACAGTCTTAGGAAGAGAAGGCATCTGGGGTTCTCACACCTCTTCGTAGGTCTTAACTTCTCCAACCTTTAAACGCTTTCTGTCGAGAAAGCTGTTAAAGAGAAAGCGAACAGATTTATCAGCTGAACTCGTTCATTATCATTTGCTGGTTATCATGGAGCACCAGGTTAGCAGAAATTTTGGGAAGGCTTGTGTAACTTCCACTTAATATTAATGTCAAAGGTCTTCAGTTCCTTCTATCTCATCGCTGGATTTTTCTGTCGACATAGTCTTCGTACGTTTGGCGCGCGCTATTGATGATACGAAGTAATGGGAATTCCATCTACTTTCACGAAGGCTTGTGCATCAGATAAAGAGCCCTTTCAGTCATACCTGACTTTGCTTCTAAAGCTGTCGTAAATCTTTGGATCGGACGTAACCTGTGATGCAATGGCTACTTTGAACTCAGATATTGAAGACCTCACGAATTCCTCTTTGAGTATTCCATTTTCGATTCCAGGTTTTAGTTTGCCGCAATACATCACCGTCTTATTCACCACTTCCTTCCAAATGTCAAGAGCCGTTTTCCAAGATACATTGCCAAATGATAGCTTTCTGGGATTGGTTATTTTCCGGCCTAGTATTTCTTCCATAGATTGCCCTATCGCTGCCAAGTATAATCTCATTCCACCTCTTTTCTTGAAAAACTCGTACTCCTCTAATTGAAGTGCGGGCAGATTGTTTAGGTCAGCTCCCAATTCCTCTTTTTTGTTTTCAATCGCCAAGTACAGCGCATAGGTGAAAACGAGGTGTTTTGCCGTCAAGTCATTATTATAGTATCGCCCATAGTTCTCGTTTGACCATATTTCTCTTTTCTTGTGATATGTTAGAGTTGGACCCCCGTGGAAGGCGACCAGAGCAATGGCAGCTTTTTCAGTACTAAGTAGATTTGGGTCTCTTCTAATGATGTCTTCAGCTCCGCCTCGTCTCCCTGCGTACTTCGTGTTGGGTATTGATTTGAACTCCTCACGCAGTCTTTTCTGGACCTCATCGTTGCTCCTGAAATCATATGAATGAATCTCGTTTTGGCTATTGTTGTACAAGATTATATTTTGCCAGATCTCCCATTTATCTGAGGTTACAAATCTTATTGGCAAATAACCGTCGCTTGTAATTGCCACTTGACCGACGGCGCCTGTTGTTTGAGCCCCGTTTACTATCGAAATTCCCTTCAACTCGATCTTGTTGTCTTTCTCATTGTAGGACATATCATGAACTAGGCATGTAATTCCATTGTTAAATATCCAGAAATTGCTGGGTTGTTGTGAACATGTTTCCTTGATCCAATTATTGATCTCAACACTTCCAAGGTAATCTCTAATGTTTGCGGAGAATAGGTCTTTCTTATACTTCCTGAACAGATCATTCAGCCATTTCAGTGAAACCGTAGTATGGAACGCTTTCCAATAATCACTGGTGATGAAGTATCCACCATACTTCAGTTCCGCTTCGATTCGATCATCCACCATTATCATCTGTGTCTTATTTTTGTACCATTCTTCAAGCGTTCTGTTCCCCACTTCCTGAGTTATCACAGAAATATCCTTTCCACTAAAATAGGTCTGAAGGAAGGACTTTGCAGTAGCTTCAACAGCATCCAATTCCTTTTCAACGTTTTCCGACTCGTCAAGATTATGAACATACCAGAATTCGATCTGTTTGATTTCATCGTTGATCATGCCATCCCTAAGATCCTTAACATTGACTCTAATAGGTTTGGGGACTTCTTCGATCGGTTTTGCGAATGCCCATGAAATGGCAGTGTTGAAATCTGCTGCTTTGGATGCTTTCGCAGCGGGTTTTGTCTCGTCTTTGGCCATGTATCCTTGTATCATTATTGCAGTTTTGGTTTCTGGGATAAAATGCAGTACATCAATCCCTTTGTCATCAGCATTATCAGTTAAGGAGCTATGTGCTAAAGAGTCAACATCATCTATGTCATATCTCATAGCGAGTGCATATAGCATAAGCCCCTTTCCCTGATACTTCTTTGCAGTATTGGAAGAACAGTAATCAGCTTTGTATTTGAAGGCCATGCACAAGAATCGTCTATCAGGCGATAAATAGTTTTTTCCCAGCGGGTACGTACACTCCCTGGTTTGTAAGTTCTTTAGCAAAATGCAAAGGAACTTCCATGCATACTTTTCAGGTCAGAGTCGCTGCGTATTGTCTGGACAGTTCAATGACCAGAAACGCCTATCGGGAGATCATTCAACGTCTAATGCAGATCCCCGAATCGCCCTGACTGCCAATCTGAAGCCAGCCTTGCATCAGCGGAACATGGACGTTGAGTGCACAGAAGCTTTTGTCTTGTGTAGATACGTCGTACGCGTCTACATGAAGGTTTATTACATATTAATACTCACTATATTCATCGGGGCTAATCGGTGAAAAACAAGAAGCTCCTCATCCTCGGCACCGTTCTGATAATCGCCGAAGCCGCCCTAATCCTCAACATGTTCTACCCAGCCATGTCAGCAAGCCAACACAGACCACCCAAGAAACCAGTTCCCAGCCACGGCTCAGTCAAGGGCATCAACGTAGGACTCTACTCGGATCAAGCCTGTACAACCCCAGTGGAATCTATCCAGTGGGGACTAGTCGAACCCGGCGCGACAGCGAACCAGACAGTCTACATACGAAACGAAGGAGACTCAAACACCACTCTGACCATGACCCTATCAAACTGGAACCCAACCAACTCATCCAACTACATAGGCTTCAACTGGGATTACACGGGTCAAACCTTGGACATAAGCCAAGTAATTCAAGTCAGATTCACACTGTTTATCTTAGAAAACATTCAGGGAATCACAGACTTCAGCTTCGACGTCACAATAGCATCAAGCTGATACGTAGATCCCTTATTTGTTTATAAGCGAATCCAGACATGTTACATAGACAGCTCCTTTGTTGTTCCCGCATCACTTGCGACCGACAAAGCAATCAGAAGCTGATTGTATGAAAAACAAGATATCCATCGCCGAATATCTCTACTTTCTTTCAGTCAAGTACGAAGTCGACTTTGACCAACTTATTGAAGGGTTAATTCACGCGCGAGAGAATCAGGAAGTCTCCCGCGGAAAGCTCTTGATCGAGTGCCGCCTAAAAGCAATCGAACACGACGTCTTTCTCATCACAAACAATGACAAAGTCGTTGCACAGTTCTTTATTCCTAAATATTTTCTAGACCAACCAAACCACTTCGGGGACCCAACATGCAACTACCTGCTTAGCAGAATCGCAGCACGAAACATTCCAAAGAACCCCAAGCACATTCGAGACCTACGCTTCGGAATGAAACGAATCGACATCAAAGCACGAGTCCTTGACGTTCCAAAAGCCACAGTCGTCCACACTCGTTATGGAGAGTATGCACGCGTCACCAACGCCCTAATCGCAGACAAGACTGGAACCATCAAACTGTGCTTGTGGAATGAAAGAGTAAACGCCGTCATAGTCGACTCAGTAGTTCAAATCAAAAACGCAAAAGTCACCAAGTTCCGCGGCGAAAACCAACTGACGCTTGGGAGAAATGCAGGACTGAGTATGGTTGAGAGCGCTGACTTTCCTTCGTCGAAGGAAATCGCGAGAGAGAGTCTTCTCCAAAGCGCCTCATAACTGTGCGCACATGGAAACTTGCTTCTTGGCTTTACGACAATGCGCGCGCAGACTCTGCATAGAATTTCTATGCACACACACGATAACGCTGAATCTTAAGCGGCTTTCGTCAGTATCTTTGGTTCTTTCCAGTCTTCTCTTATTTTTGAAGGTAAGTTTTGACTAGATTATTGTAAACATCATCTTTGGTGTAGTCGAAGGTTATGATGCGTTTCGGAGTGACTTTTACTATTACCATTTTTACTTTGTCAAGAGCGGCTTGAACAAAACGTTCAAATTTATCTCTTGGAGCACGAAAAGTCTTTTCCCACACTGAAAGAGCCATTTGGTAAACGTTGCCATATTCCAGTTCTGCCTTGCCATAGATGAGAATGCCCTGTGCATTTCCAGTGTCAATCAACACCGTAACATCATTGTTGCGTTTGATGTTTCTGGTTTTTCGGCTGGAGGCATAAGATAACAATACGATTTGACCGTTCATGTATCGGTAACTGACAGGAATGGCATGTATGGTTCCGTCTTTGTTGTGGGTGCAAATCCTTGCTGTATTGTTCCCTTTAAGCAGAGATTCAATCTCTTCGCTGGTGAGGGGTGGTGCTTGACCAGTGTATGACAATCTTTATCACCACTCTGTAGTTCTTCTGTTTCTGCTATAACTTCTCCGCAGCGTCGTTAAGCTGGTTCTGGTTGGTTGGATAGAATTTCTATCCGACATAAAACATGCTTTATTTATTCGGGCTTAGTGGTATTGTCTGGACGGTTCAATGACAAGAAACGCTTATCGAGAGATCATTCAACGCCTCATGCAGATCGAAAAACCCACCTTACGAGACGTGAACCTAGCTAAAACGCAGGTAGCCCAAGCCCGCAATCTCCGAACCCTTCCACCCAACTCAATGCTAATACGCAACTTGAAGCCCGATGAAAAGAAACTCCTACCTATCCTGCGCCGAAAACACATCCGCACCATCTCAGGAGTAACCATAGTAGCCGTCATGACCAAGCCTACTCCATGCCCAAAAACAGAGCCGTGCGCCTACTGCCCTGGCGGTCCCTCTGTAGGCGTGCCCCAAAGCTACACAGGTTTTGAACCAGCCGCTATGCGAGGCATACAAAACCGCTATGACGCTTACAGACAGGTACGCAGTCGCATTAGTCAGCTGCAGTCAATCGGACACGTCGTAGACAAAGTTGAACTAGTCATCATGGGCGGAACCTTCCCAGCCACACCCAAACAGTATCAAACACGTTTTGTTCAACGCTGCCTAGACGCCATAACACAACAAAAATCACACTCGCTAACAGAAGCCAAGAAACAAGCAGAAACCAGCCAAATCCGCAACGTGGGCATAACAGTTGAAACACGTCCTGACTGGGCAAAACAAACTCAAGTAGACCACATGCTAGACATGGGAGTAACCCGAGTTGAACTAGGAGTCCAAAACATACACAACGACATATACCAGCTGGTCAACCGAGAACACACAGTCAAAGACGTAAAAGAAGCCACACGCACACTCAAGGACTCTGGTTTAAAAGTAGCATACCACATGATGCCCGGATTGCCAGGCTCAAACCCAAAACGAGACATAAACGCCTTCAAAACCATCTTCACCAACCCACACTACAAACCCGACATGATCAAAATCTACCCCTGCCTCGTCCTAAAAGGCACAAAAACATACGAATGGTGGAAAAAAGGCACATACCAACCCTACACAACTGAGCAAGCAGCCGAGCTAATTGCAGAAATCAAGAAAAACATTCCGCCATGGGTTCGCATAATGCGAGTTCAAAGAGACATACCAGCCCAGCTAATTGAAGCAGGCGTCAAACACAGCAACCTCCGCCAACTCGCCCAGCAAAAACTCAAAGAACAGAACCTGCGCTGTCGCTGTATACGATGCCGAGAAGTAGGACACAGATGGCTAAAAGACCAAATCAAACCTGACCTAGACAAAGTCAAAATCCTAACCAATAAGTACGAGGCTTCGGAAGGCGAGGAACTTTTCATCTCAGCCGAAGACCCAAGAAGCGACGTACTAATCGGCTACCTACGCCTACGCATCCCATCAACAGAAGCCCACAGACCAGAAATCAACACAGAACCATGCAGCATAATACGAGAACTACACGTTTACGGACCCGTCGTACCCGTTGGAAAACACCAAACCAAAGCATGGCAACACAAAGGCTACGGACAACAACTCCTAGCAGAAGCAGAACACATCACACGGCAAGAATACAACCACAGAAAGGTTGTTATTATAAGCGCACTAGGAACAAAACAATACTACAAACGGTTCGGTTACCACCACGACGGACCATACATGTCCAAAACACTGGAGTAGTAGACATTGACCGGAGAATTACTCGGCTACAAAGGAGAAGCCCTAAAACTCCTAAAACAAGCCAAAGCCGAAGTCGGCGACATCATAAGAGTCACAAAGGATAACGAAACCTACGAAGGCATACTCATCCCACGATCAGAATACAGCGACGACAAACACATAGTCATCAAACTCAAAACAGGCTACAACATAGGCATCAGCATATCGCCAGCCACAAAAATCGAAAAAACAGGCACAGGAACCAAACCAGCATTCATAGCTCCGCCACAGCCATTGCAGAAACCCAACCTGCCCAAAGTCACAATCCTCAGCACAGGCGGCACAATAGCGAGCAGAGTGGACTACCGCACAGGCGCAGTGAGGCCAGCACTAACGGCCAGCGACCTCTACAGTGTGGTCCCAGAACTCTCAGACATAGCCACCATAAACGCAGAAATATTGTTCAGCATATTCAGCGAAAACATCACATGCAAACACTGGACAGAAATGGCACAGAACATAGCAAAACGCATCCAAAAAGGCGAAGACGGAGTCATAGTTGCACATGGAACAGACACAATGGGCTACACTGCAGCAGCACTAAGCTTCGCACTCCAAAACTTGCCCGCCCCCGTCATCCTAGTCGGATCACAACGCTCAGCTGACAGACCCAGCTCAGACGCAGCCACAAACCTAACCGGAGCCGCAGCAGCCGCAGCTAAAGCACCGTTCGCCGAAGTTGTCCTAGCCATGCACGAAACCCCATCAGACAAGACGATAATCCTTCATCGCGGTACCAAAGTACGAAAATGCCACACAAGCCGAAGAGACACATTCAAATCCATCAACGCCGAACCACTCGCTAAAGTGGAAAACGGCAACGTAATCATGCTCACTCAGGATTACCGCAAGAGAGACACATCTCGAAAACTTGTTTTGAAGTCCAATTTTGAAGAGAAAGTAGCGCTTGTGAAGTTTCATCCCGGTTTCAACTCTGAAATAATCGACCACCTTGTAGGCAAGGGATACCGGGGCATAGTTCTCGAAGGCACCGGACTCGGACACATCAGCCACAACTGCCTAGACTCAGTTCGCACGGCAGTCGACAAAGGCATCATCGTAGCCATGACCAGCCAGTGCATATGGGGCAGAGTAGACATGAACGTCTACGACACAGGCAGAGACCTCCTCAACGCAGGCGTCATCCCGCTGGAAGACATGCTCAGCGAAACAGCCCTAGTCAAACTCATGTGGACACTCGGACAAACCAAAAACCCAGAAGAAGCCAAGAAACTATTGACAACCAACATAGCGGGCGAAATCTCACTTCGAACCCTAAGCGAAACCACTGAGGACTGAACCTATGAGCGTAGACTACAGCAAACTCGGCTTAAAAGTCGGCTTAGAAATTCATCAGCAACTGGACACAGCTCAAAAACTGTTCTGCGCCTGCAAACCCGAACTCTTCAAGGAAGAACCAGAAATCACCTTTCTCAGACGACTACGACCGACCCAAAGCGAACTAGGACAAATCGATCAAGCTGCATACTTCGAGTTTCAAAAAGGCGTCAAAATCCTCTACGAAGCCAACCGGGCAACATCATGCCTAGTTGAAATGGACGAAGAGCCACCGCACAACCTCAACCCCGAAGCCGTTGACATAGCATTAGCCATAGCACTCATGGTCAACGCTAAACCCGCCGACGAAATCCACGTCATGCGCAAAACCGTCATAGACGGCTCAAACACCACAGGCTTCCAACGCACATGCGTAATAGCCCTCAAAGGCGAAATAACAGCAGAAACCAAGAAAATCCCAATCCAACTCATAGCTTTGGAAGAAGATGCAGCCAGAAAAACAGGCGAAGAACAAGGCGGCAAAACAATACGCTACCGCATCGACCGCCTAGGCATACCCCTAGTTGAAGTCACCACGGGACCAGTATTATACACGCCGCAGGAAGCGGAGAAAACCGCCTTAGCCATCGGACGCATACTACGGGCAACAGGCAAAGTCAAACGAGGCTTGGGCACAATACGCCAAGACCTAAACATAGACATCAAAGACGGCGCCCTAGTCGAAATAAAAGGCGTACAAGAACTCGAACTCGTATCCAAAGCAGTCGAATACGAAGTTCAACGACAACTCAACCTCATCAAAATCAAAGAAGAACTCAAAAAACGAAGCGCAACCGAACAAGCTCTATCCGAAGAATTCAAAGATGTCTCAAAAATCTTCGAAAAAACACAAAGCAAAGTCATCAAAAAAGCCCTCGAAGACCACAAACACGTTCTAGCAGTCAAACTGCCACAATTCACCGGCTTACTCAAAACCGAACTCATGCCCGGAATACGCTTAGGCACAGAAATGGCTGACCGAGCACGCTTCTGGGGCAGAGTCGGCGGCATATTCCACACCGACGAAATGCCAGCCTACGGCATAACTACACAAGAAATAACCGAACTGAAGCAACTGACGAAAGCAACTGACCAAGACGCAGTTGTCTTTGTTGCCGACGCATTGGAAAACGCCACAGACGCCCTAAAAGCCGTGGTCGAACGAGCCAAAGAAACATTCAAAGGCGTACCGGAAGAAACACGCGCAGCCAACCCAGACGGCACAACACGATACATGCGACCCAGACCCGGAGCCGCACGCATGTACCCAGAAACCGACGTACCACCCATCCAAATCACCCCAGGTCACCTGAAGCAATTACAGGCTCACTTGCCAGAGCTTCCTGAACAAAAAATGGAACGCCTAACCAAAACCTACAACTTAAACCAGAAACTTGCCAAACAAATCCTAGACTCAGAATACGCGACACTATTCGAAACCATAGCCAAAGAAACCAAAGTCTCACCCACCACAATCGCAGCTGTACTGACGGAAACAATGAAAAGCCTCAAACGAGAAGGCACACAAACCGAAAACGTCAATGATCAACAGCTACGCGAACTCTTCCACTTCATAGACACAGGACAAACCGCAAAAGAAGCCGTGCCAGACATCGTCACCTGGCTAGCTAAGCATGAAAACGCATCAGTGAAACAAGCTCTAGAAAGCCTAGGCTTAGGCATGCTCTCAGAAAACGAATTCGAAAAACTCATCGACGAACTCGTAAAAGAGAACAAAAGCCTAGTGGAGAAAAGCGGCGAAAACGCATTCGGCACACTAATGGGCTTAGTAATGAAAAAAGTACGCGGCAAAGCCAACGCGGAAACAGTTGCCAACGTATTGAGAAAGAAGCTGAAAAAGAGTTAGCCCTTCGCAGTTAAATCCGCGATCACGTTGGCATAGACCTTCGCCACATTCTTAATGTCCTTAACATACACGAATTCATCACAAGTGTGGGCAAGCTCGCCGCAGCCTGGACCAAACGACATCGCCGGAATACCTAACAGATTTCGGAAGAAGTGAGCATCAGTAGTCGCCGGCATATAAGTCGGAGGCGGACTGTAACCGAACACAGGCTTAGCGCCTTTCTGAATCGCCTTGACCAAGGAATCATCAGCAGGCGTGTACGAAGGCAACGTCTTGTTAATCACCGAAACCTCAAAATGCTCAGGAAGCACGCTGCGAACGAATTCCAAAACACCATCCGGACGCCCCCCAGCCGGCACTCTAATGTCCACCTCAGCCTCGCACTTTTCAGGCACAACATTCGTCTTTGTCCCACCAATAATGACGCCGACGTTCACCGTGTAATGAGTCAACGTTTTAACCAACTTGCTCGCAGGAGAAATCCCATCCTTCCTAGCTAATCGACGCTGCTCCCTCTCACCATTCCTGACCAGCACTTCAGCATCTTTCGGCGTCTCAACAGGCTCTATTTCCAGAATCTTCAGCTTGGGCAGAAAACCCGTCAGCATTTCAATAGCGTTGCGACCTCGAGCTGGCACACTACCGTGTGCCGGTTTGCCAGTGGCAGTGATCCTAAGCCAACACGTTCCCCGTTCACCAGCAACAATGGAGTAATGCCCATCCAAGTAGCCAGTTGGCTCAGTGATCAAGCAAGCGTCACCAGTCAACTTCTTGTTCTGAACAAGCCAAATCGCCCCAGCAGGTCCCTGCGCCTCCTCGTCTGGAACATTGGCAACCGTGACTCTGCCATGTAGCTCATCTTCGAACTCCTTTGCCACTGCAGCTGCCATGAGTTGCGCGGCTACGCCTGCCTTCTGATCAGTTGCACCCCGTCCATACAGTCTGCCCTGTTTTACCTCGCCCTTGTACGGAGGCACAGTCCACTTGCTGGCGTCGCCTGCTGGAACCACATCAATATGCCCACATAACACTAGCGAAGGCTTGCCCTTTCCAACAGCTCCTATTACGCTTGTGTGTCCCTTTTCCGGTTCATACGTTTGAAAACTGATGCCTTCTTTCTTCAGAAAGTCTTTCACTACGCCTGCGGCTTCTGAGACATCTCCAGGTGGATTCTCACTCTTAGCCTGAACAAGCTCGCAGCAGAGTCTAGTCAATTCGTTTTGACGCTTATCTATTATCTGAGCCATTTTTGCGCCGAGTTTCTTCAATCTTTTTTGCACCAACTCATCGCTCTATGGTTTTTACATAGTTTCAGCAAATGCTTAATAAATGGATAGTAGTCTTTTGTATGGCTAATCAAGTTTAGATGGAGCGACAGCTTCAACCATGGCTAAGTTCAAGGTCATAGTCTCAGATCCTTCCACAACCAAATCCAAAGTAGTGGAGCTAGAAGGCGCCAGAGCCGTGCCCCTCATAGGCAAACGCATAGGCGAAACCATAGACGGCACAGTTGTAGGCATGTCAGGCGTAAAAATGCAAATCACCGGAGGCTCAGACAAAGACGGGTTTCCCATGCGCCCCGACGTACACGGCGGCGTACGAATCAGCATAGTCCTAAGCGGAGGCGTAGGATTCCGCCCACAAAGCCAAGGCGAACGCCAACGCAAAGCAGTACGTGGAAACGTCATCACCGAAGACATCGTCCAAGTCAATATGAAGGCACTGGAAAAAGAAAAGAAAGCTGAGAAAGCCAAGAAACCGAAAAAGCCAAAGGTTGAAGCCAAAGCTGAATCAGAAGCAGAAACCGAGCCTGCACCGGAAGCTCAACCCGCCAAAACCACGCCCGCCACAAGCGGAGGTGAAACCACTGAAGAAACTGCCCAAACAGCCGGAGGTTAACGTTGGCACAATCGGCCACGTGGATCACGGAAAAACCACGCTTGTACAGGCCTTAACCGGTGTTTGGGCGTCAAGACACAGTGAAGAACTTCGCCGCGGCATCACGATCAAACTGGGCTATGCAGACGCACCCATCTACAAATGCCCCAACTGTCCCCCTCCACAATGCTATTCAACTGAACTCAAATGCAAGGGCTGCTCCAACCAAGGCGAATTCGTTCGAGCTGTAAGCTTCGTAGACGCACCAGGACACGAAGCATTGATGGCTACTATGCTTTCAGGCGCAGCTGTGATGGACGGAGCCATGCTTGTTGTGGCAGCAGATGAAACGTGCCCTCAGCCTCAGACAAGAGAGCACTTAGCCGCCATAGAAATCGTCAACGTAAAAAACCTCATCATCGTCCAGAACAAAATCGATCTGGCTGATGAGAAACGGGCTCTTGGAAGCTACGAGGAAATCAGAAGCTTCGTCAAAGGCAGCATAGCCGAAAACGCGCCAATCATCCCTGTCTCCGCCCAGCACGGAGCCAACATAGATGTCTTAATCCAAGCCCTAGAAGAACGCATACCCACACCACCCCGCGACTCAACCAAACCACCAAGAATGTCAGTGTTACGATCTTTCGATGTGAACAAGCCAGGCACCACAGTGGACGAGCTAACTGGCGGCGTGTTAGGTGGAACCATACTTCAAGGCGTATTCAAAGTCGGCGACGAAGTCGAAATTAGACCAGGATTAAGAACGGAAAAAGCTGGAAAACCCACCTATGAACCACTAGTTACCGAAGTGACAAGCCTCCAAGCAGGTGGCAAAAACGTGGAAGAAGCCAGACCCGGAGGCCTCGTGGGCATGGGCACACTGCTTGACCCGTCCTTGAGCAAAGCAGACGGTTTAACAGGCAACATCGTTGGCAAACCAGAGACACTGCCACCGACACTTTCAGAAATAACCCTGGAAACACACCTGTTCCCCAGAGCAGTTGGAACCAAAGAACTCATGGAAATCGAAAACGTCAAAACAGGCGAAGCTCTTCTCCTAGATGTTGGAACTAGCATCACCGCAGGCAGCGTCATATCCATCAGAGGGGAAAAAGCCACACTGAAACTCAGCCGACCAGTAAGCGCTGAAAAAGGCGCCAGAACAGCCTTAAGCCGAAAGATCGCAGGAAGATGGCGACTAATAGGTTACGGAATATTAGTCTAAGTTTCTTTTACTTGAGGCTCTTTAACCATTCCAACCAGCAGTATCACTGCTCCCAGTTCAGCCAAAGCGAAGAGATAGAAAGGCACAGCGGGACCAAGCGCCTCAAACGCGAAGCCTCCAGCAAGCGCACCCAAACCGACTGCTATAGCACTGCTTTGATCCCAAAAAGCGCTTATGCGCCCCCTCATTGACCTAGGCGTCAGATCAGCCTGAAGAGCCTCATGCGCAGGAGCATAATAGATCCCAGCTGCCACTAGCAAGAGAGCAGAAACGACAAGCTGAAGAAACGACTGTGACAAAGTAAAGACAAGAATCATAGGAATAGCCAACAGTAGCGAAACCGTCATTGCCTTTTTTTTCCCAAACTTGTCGCTTAACCAGCCGCCTGGAATCTTCAGAATCCCAGCCAACAGAAGCTGAAGACTTACAACAACTCCCCAATCCAAAGCCGTGATTCCAACCACGCGAGATGCATACAAGATGTAATACTGTGAAACTGCGCCATTCGCAAAAGCCACAAGAGCATATGATAGCATCAAAACCTTCAAGCTTTGAGGCAGACCCGAAAACGACGGCTTCAAAAGATCAAAGACACCATCGTGCAAGGGAGAAACCTTGTTCTCTGCATTTCTGGACTGCAACGTTTCTTTGAGCAGCACAAGAAGCGGAGCCATCGACACAAACGCGAAGACTGCTGCATAAACGCATCCCATTCTGAACCCGTTCTCTAAACCATACTGCTGCATAAGCCAACCGCCTACTGAAGGCGAAATCACAGAAGGAAGCGTCGAAACAACTTGAAGAGCAGCTATCCCGGTGGTTCGCTTCTCAGGCGCAATGGAATCTGCAACAGTGGCTCGAGTCGCTGGGCTAGATATCGCTCCAATTGCAGCAAACACCGTCAATAGACCAAACATGCGCCAATCCTGTACCACGGCATACAAAGCCGGAAAAACAACGCCGGACAAAGCTGCGAGTACGATGATCTTTCGTCTACCGTAATTGTCAGCTATGATACCTCCAACAGATAGAAAGAGCAGCTGAATCAGCGACGCCGTGAAAGTCAGCATACCCAGAGTAGTAGGGTTGCCGCCGATCTGGACAAAGTACAGAGGCAGATAGACGCCTACGAAACCGCCTAAAGCTTTGATTGCACTGCTCAAAGCTAAAGCTGACACATTTCCACTGAAGAAAGAAGCGTTCTGTTCTTGTTTCGGCTCCACTACACTGGTCACTTTGGACAAGGGCTAATCCTTCGTCAGCTTGTAGGTCTGCGTCACGTCTTCCATGTTGCCGTTTTCGAAGGCGTATATTTCCTGCAGATTCTTTTTCCAGTCTCTTTCGTACATGAATGGATCGTCTATTCGTTTCTCTGAGGGGTCGATGTGAACCCATCTTTTCTGCTGATCATCCCACACCTCAGTCCAAACGTGATCCGACATGTCAAGTATCAGTCGCGCTCTATACCAGTGCGCTAGGCACAGGCTGGTGAAAAGAATGCTGAACTCGCCACATCTACCTCTGCCATAAGCCAATATCTCCAATGGATCATTGTGCCTCTCTAGGTTACCCTTGTTAAACTTCAACCGCCCATGCATCCAATCCAGCAACTCGGCTAGAGTGTATCTTTTTTCAAACAACGCCATCAACTCAGCGAGCAAGGAAGGATCAACCAGCCTCACGCTGATCTCACGGTACTTGTCAATCGATTTCTTACCCGCCGTGGTCATAGCTTCATATCCTCGCCGGCACTCTCATGTCTTTGATCACTATGGAAAAAGCAATTGCCGAATAGTTAGTAGTTGTGCAGTATTAATCAAGATTTGAAGTCTCACAACAGCTCAGTCGAGTCTTCAACCAATGTCTGCAAACTTATATCTCGAATCAATTAATGGTAAAGCGTGGCTCCCAGAATTATTCTAGACTCCAACTTCCTATTCATTCCAGCACAGTTCAAACTTGACATATTCGAAGCCATGCCGACCCTCCTCAACCAGAGATACGAACCCATCGTTCTCTCAACAACCCAAGATGAGCTACGAAAAATGACGGAGAAGAGAGCGCCTAAGCTTCGCAAGCAAGCTGAAATGGCGCTGAAACTCGCAGAAAAATGCCGCCTGGTCGATGTTGAAAGAGAACCAAGAGAAACAAACGATGATGTGATCGTACGGGTGGCTGCACAATGGAAATGCCCGGTGGCAACGAATGATTCAGCGCTGAAGCGGAGATTAAGGGATATAAGCATCCCCGTGGTTTATCTGAGGCAAAAATCCCGGTTAGAGTTGGAGGGAAGCCTTTAACTATCAAAAGGCAAACGTCTGTAGGGACCAATCATGTTTAAACTCGTCACCCTTGAAGACACCATACGCATTCCACCGCAGAGATTCGGCGACCCAATCGAAGCCGTAGGATACGCCCAACTGAAAAGCAAGTACGAAGGCATGGTCGACCAGGAATTAGGCTACGTCATAGCCGTCACAGACATCCAAATCAACCCCGTCGGCAAAATCATTCCAGGCGAAGGTGCCACCTACAACCGCGCCGTTTTCTCTCTGCTCACATTTTATCCCAAGCTTCAAGAAGTGGTGGAAGGCGAAGTTGTAGAAATCGCTGACTTCGGCGCTTTCGCGCGTGTAGGACCAATAGACACGCTGCTTCATGTTTCCCAACTTATGGACGACTTCATATCATACGACGAAAAACAAGGCGTATTAATGGGCAAAGAAACTCGGCGCAAACTGGCAACCGGAGACCATGTCAGAGTGCGCATCACTGCGGTCTCGCTAGCCAGAGGAGGATCATCAGGCAAAGTCGGCGTCACGGCACGCCAACCATTCCTAGGAAAACTCGAATGGATAAAACAAGACGTCGAAAGAATCAAGAGCGGCGCAACCGAAAAACAGAAAAAAGCAGCACCAGCAGCCAAAACCGCCAAACAATAAGCCATGTAAGGAGAACCGAACATGCCCGAAAAAGCCTGTAGAGAATGCAACTACATAACCACAGAAACCAAATGCCCCAACTGCGAGTCCACAAGCTTCAGCGACGACTACTCAGGCATCGTAATCATATTCGACCCAGAAACCTCTGCAGTAGCCAAAGCAATGAAAGCCACAAAAAAAGGCAAATACGCCCTGAGAGTACGCTAGCGAAACCACCAGCTTTCTCATCGCCCCCTAAAAGGGAACCCAATGCAAAAAAACGCAAAACCAAAACACACACTCGTCCTCAAACCAGAACTTCGCCAAGAACTAAAAAATCCGCTAGGCACCTTGATCAAAGGCACACCAGAAAAAACAGAGGACGAGCTAAGAGAACTCATTCAGAAAGAAAGACCGGAGCGCATAATTTCAGTCGGCGACATCGTGTCCCAATCCCTTCTGAAACTAGGCATCAAACCCCAAGTAGTAATCGTTGACGGCAAAGCCATGAGACAACAAATCAAACCCATCAAAACAGAAACACGAAAAAAGATCACAATCAAAAACCCCGCTGGGATTCTGACGCCGCAAGCATGGATAACCCTTGAAAAGGCTCTAGCACAGAAGCAACCCACGTTAATCATTGTCGAAGGCGAAGAGGACCTGTTAACCCTTGTCGCCGTATTAGAAGCCCCCGAAAAATGGACGGTAGTTTATGGACAGCCCCAAGAAGGCGTTGTCATCGTCAAAGTAGACGCAACCACCAAGCACAAGGCAAACCTCATCGTTCAAGCCATGGAACCTCTGCCAAAAAGCTAAAGTAAAGGATATCGCATCAAATCAACGAACCCGTATCATAAAGAGGACGTCTAGATGGAAGTCACAATCACACAGCAGCAACATAATCCATTGCTGAAACGTACGGAAGTAACTTTCACAATTGACCACAAGCAGACAGGAGGCACGCCGACACGCTTAGAAATACGCAACGCACTGGCTGAAGTGCTGAAGACCAAACCGGAAGTTGTCTACGTCAAGCGAATCGAAACCAAAACCGGAACGATGACAGCCATAGGAGAAGCCAACGCCTACGACTCAGTTGAGCAAGCAAGACGCATCGAAGCAAAATACATAATCGAAAGACACCAGCCCAAAGAGAAGAAAGAAGCCGCTCAAAAAACTGAAGCGCAAGCCCCACCCGCTGAAAAGGCTGCGCAACCAGCCAGGAAAGAGGGATAAAATAGATGTCAGAAAAAGCCAAAGGAAAGAAAGAGCCAGCGCCTCCACAGAAAGGAGCACCTAAACCAGCTGAGAAACCCGCAGCTGCTCCAGCAGAGGCACCTGCAGAGAAACCGGAAGAAGAAAAACCAGCGGCGAAGCCTAAAGGAAAAAAGAAACCGAAGGTCAGAAAAAAGGAAAAAGGCGCATACACACGATACAAGGTTGACGACACAAGATTAACACGACTGCGCCCATATTGCGAACGATGCGGAACTGGCTACTTCATGGCAGACCACAAAGACCGCTTTGCCTGCGGCCACTGCGGCTTCACCCGGTACAAGCGAGAATAAGTCTCATACTTATATCGTGAAAGCACAGATAATGATCATAGACGGGATTCTGATACTCAATGATAAAAGTCGGCGTCTTCATCCATCACCTGTCAGCTGAACGACTGTGGGACATTGACAAGCCCATACCGCCAGTGCAAATTTCCACCAACCTAAACCTAGTCGGCATTGAGAAGAAAAGCGATGACTTGCTCGAAGTACCCTTCGTGTTCACCATCAACTACAATCCAGGAGTAGCTCAGATCAGCGTTAAAGGAAGAGCACACGTCACCGGCGAAAGAGAAGAACTGAAGCAAATCCACACTAGCTATGTGGAGAAGAAGCCGCCGCCACCGGTCATAATTCAATCAATCTCAAATGTAGCGTTCATTGAATCTGTCATGATAACCCGAACCCTGAATATTCCGCCGCCTATACCGCTGCCTCAGATTCCACCAGCACAAGCCGAAGGCAAAAAACCAAGCGAACCATCATACAGAACCTAAGCAGAGAAGTCTCTCAAAACAAGTTTTCCGGAAAAGAGCCTTGTCGCTCACTTCAGCGGAACATACATAGATGAACGCGAAGCACCTATTCCAGGCACACCGTGCTTAACAGGCTTGTTTGTAATGGCAAATTCACCAATGTAGTGCCCGATCATCTCAGGTCTAATCTCAAGGGCAACGAATTCCTTGCCATTGTGCACAAGGACAGTTGCGCCCACCATTTCGGGCAGGATGATCATGTCACGCGCATGCGTCTTAATCCCCGGACCCTTCTGACCCTCAGCCGAGCCTTGCTTCATTTTCCTTATAGCCTCAAGAAGCTTACGCCGATCCGGACTTAAGCCACGCTGCAGGCTGCGGCGTTGACGAGACGGCAACAGCCTTATGAACTCGTCCATGGACATGGCTAACAAGTCGGTTAAGCCATAGCCGCGGTAATGAAACTCTTTAGGCATGCGGTTATCATCCTCTATTTTTGGAGTATGACGGATTTGGGGTTAATTAACTTGTTGTTTTAGCAGCAGAATCGCTGTGTAACTTTTATATGGCTTGCTTTGTCTGATTGTGTTTAGCGGTAGGTCTAAGCGGGGGGCTAGGGGTCCCTTGATAGGCTGCTGAAGCCTTGACCGTAAACCCTCTACATGACGGGCTGAAGACTGAGGCGAGGCGCCAAAGAGCACTTACGCCTTGCGGTCTCTGGCTATGAGTGTCGGTCCCGTGGGGCTGACGCCCAGGCGAACCTGGCCAGGCCTGGAAGGGAGCAACCTAAACTTGG
>Ga0315296_10001107_pt1 | contig 23741 bp, 35 predicted proteins | sample YL17G14_18_MG_FD_203921 | JGI IMG/M metagenome (GOLD analysis project Ga0315296, IMG submission 203921) | Sediment microbial communities from Yellowstone Lake, YNP, Wyoming, USA - YL17G14_18 | ecosystem: Environmental > Aquatic > Freshwater > Lake > Sediment | place: USA: Wyoming | collected... | reverse complement strand
GGCTCACTGTAGTCATGTAGAACAGTGTGTCAGACACCTTTAATAGGGCTGCCAGCCCCTATTCATTCATACCACTGGAGTTGAAAAGCAGAATGAATGGGAAAGATGTTTTGAAAGCATGGCTCTCCACATTGCCTGTGAGCCAGAACGCCCAAAAAGAAGTGGAAAGAATCTACACCCAAAAGAGATTCAGCAGAGATGTAAAGGAGGGAGCCCAATGAGAGCATCAACTCATTTTCTGCTGATCAGTATCTCCCTGTTTTCAGTTTTGGTGATTCTCCTGATAGTATCAGCCCTGGAGGGAGCCCAGTGAGTAGCCCACACATAAAATCACGATACACGAAATTTGAGATCTTCAGGATCTGGCTCAGAATCCACAATGTAGAAGTCATTTACATGCCAGCCCTCTACTGGATCGCCAGAATAGATTTTGAGGCACTCAGGGAGGGAGCCCAATGAGTGATGAACCAGGAACAGGGCAGCATGAGAGCCCAGAGGAAAAAATGCCAGATGGATACCAGCAGATTTTGGTAAAGTGCCCCACAGGAACCAGCATCTTAGGCATAGAAATCACTGGAGATCTCTGCATCCTTCACATCATGAAAAAAGTGTTTGGAGAGATGAGAGAACTAACCCAGGTTTACAAGAGGATGAAATAAAATGGAGCCAAAAAGAGAACAATCATTGACAGATCCATGCCCAATGATAACAGTGAATGGCAGAGAATACTGCCTCAACGAAACCTGTAGAGTAAGAGGCATTGTTGGAGTAAAGTGCCCTCCAGCTATGCCCCAGGATGAACTGCCAGATCTGTTAGTGGGCTGGGATCCACAGAGTTTCAGGGCTGCTAGGAAACAGGGAGTGTGGAACAAGCAATGAAAAAATATGATTGGATCACTGTTCAATGCATTGCTACAGGGATCCTCACAATGCTTTCGCCCTGGCTCCCAGCCTATGCCCATCTGTTCACAGTATTAGGGGCTGGAACATTGTTTTGCATGGCAGCAGTTTGGCATCTGAAGATAAGGAGAAAGATCTGAATGAACTCTCCCAGGCTTTCAGTGAGGCTGCCCCAGGAAACTCTGGATGCAATAGATCAACTGATTAAGGCAAAACAGTTCAGGAACAGAACACAATTCACAACCATAGCAGTGAATTTCTGCCTCAAACACTATGAGGAAATTCTGAACAGAATGTTGCATGATAGCATAGAACAATTCAAAAGGAGTTGAGAAAATTGAATGAAAAAGAACAGAGTATCTGGGTTTCAAACAACAAAAGGATCCTGGCAGTGAAACATGGAGAATACCTGGAGTGCGATTTCCAGGTATTGAGTGCGAAAACAGGGGATTGGATGACTAGGATCTCAATGAGCCTCACGAAAGAGCCTATCAAAAGGCTAGTAGATCTGCAAGAGGGAGCTCAATGAGTAAAGTCATTCTCCTGAGAATCTGGAATAGTGGGCAAATATCAGTTCTATACACTGATTCCATTTTACTCACTGGAGATCTGGAGAACATCATAACCTGGAGCCAGCAGAGAATTTCTCAAATAAAGAGCATGCAGCCAAAAGGAGCCAAAAGCCAATGAGTGAGCACATAATTATTGTTGATCCTGGCTGGATCCTGATTGCTTTCATCATAGGCTTTCTGCTAGGGCTAATTTATGGGCTCTATCTCAAAAAGGAGGATCAGAAACATGAGTGAGCAGAAAAGAGGCTGTGGATTTCGGAAAATTGGAGGCTTATATCTGGTTTGTGATCCAGGATTTGCATTGGATTGTGATGGGTTGCCCCTGGAACTGGAGCCCTGTGGCTGCTGTGGATTCGTTCCTCCCTTTAGCAGAAATCTCCAGAAAATTCAGATGTTGTATATCCTCCAGGCAGAGAAAGCCAAACATGGAGCAACAAAACCATCAGATTTCAACAAAAAATGCCAGTGCCCTCCACAATGCCCACTCTGTTATCCAGAACTCCAGGAGCATGAAAGTTTGGGGCTCATGTTTGTGGGCAAACAGAGTTACACTCCAGGCAGTTTCATAAAAGAGGCTTTCCAGATGGGAGTAAGCAAAAGGATCCCTGATATTCCCTCCTGGCTCAAACTCAATGAAACATGGATCCTCCTGGCACACCAGAAAGTTCCCAATGTATCCCTGGAGGAACTCAAAAGCAATGGGCTCCACACGAAAGAGCCAGAATACATCCAGGCTGTATTCTATGCGTTCAAACCCAGCAGAGTGGAGATGCCAGTTTGGAAAGGAGATCTCACAACTCAGCAGATCCTGAAACTGGAGGAACAGGGGATCACTCCAATATTCCTGGATCCCACACCAGAGAATAAGAAAAAGCATGGAGTGGCTAAGGATTGGGGAAAGAACCTGGAGAAATTCCTCCAGGCTCCACAAGAGGAGGGAGTGCCAGATTGAACAAAAATCCTCTCTATAGATCCAGCTACAGGTTCACAGCTACATTGATTTCTGCCATAGAAAGAAAAGGGCATCAGTATCTGATAACAGGCAGTGACGATCCCAGTGCTACTCTGCAATGGATTCTACTCTCCACTCAATGCCTTATCCACACTACTACTCACTGAATCAAATCTGGGGCTCAATGCAAACAATGTGCCCAGCAGAATCCACATGGCTACTGCTCTCAGTATGTCATTCTGGATCCCTAGAAAAAAGGAAATTAGGGAAAACAGAAAGACAGTGGGCATGGGCAGTAATGTAACTTTAACCACAAACTGGATTCTATCATGGGCATCAATGTATTCCCAGATGGCTTTCAGGAAAGGCATTAGCTTTACCAATAGCAATTTCCCTCCATCAACAGCTTTATGCCCCACATACACCAGCCTCCCAGGATAAGGGCACATAGCCCCAAGTTCTTTTTCATTTCTATCAATCCCTCCTTTATTTTTTTTGTCAAACTGCTTTCCACAGGATGACTGAGATGCACGTTTTCTCCAGTTTTCCAGAGCCCTCTTTCCCATTTCGATCTCTCATTTACCATTCTTTTGTTACTTTTCCTAATTGCTGGGCAAAAGGTTTCATGAGAGCCCTGAACTTTTTTTTCCAGCAGTTGTAACACCATTCTTTTGATTCTTTCTGAGCCTCTTCTATGCCAGCCACATTGATCATTTTCAGCATCCTCTGAACAGTGGTTCTCTCCATCTTTTGCCCAGTGGAATCCTTATAGAATAGCCCACATTTTCCACATTTTTTATCGTTCATCATAGATCCACACGAATTTTGGGATCCTAGTTGTCTTAGCGTTCATTGAGTTTCACTCTCCTCAAGAGAAACTTGAAATCTGGCTCCCCTGGGAAATTTCTCCAGCACAGCCTCATTCTTTCCTTTTAGTCTGATCTCCACATCAATCAGGCAGCCAGCCACAAGATCTCCAGCCTCGCCTTTCAGTGCCACTTTAAAGGAGTTTTTCTCCTCATCTGCCTCATGTTTCACAACTCTCAAATTCGTGTAGATCCCTCCCTTTTCATTGCTTCTTTACTTTTTTTAGGCACAAACTCTCTGCCACAATGCCCCACAGTTGAATGAGTATCCACTGTATGCTCCTCATCATCCATTCATTTCTGCCTCCTAAACTCCTCTTTAATCTCTCCTCTAAGATTCTCCATGAATTTTACAGCAGCCTCCAGATGCTCCCACTGTTCAGGATCCATTTCAGCCTGATACCTGGGAAATTCCCTGGTTATTGAACCTAGAAAGTAATTCAGCATCAAATCAATAGATCTGAGCAATGTGCGGTATTTGTAGTGTCTTACAGATTCAATGCCCCGATCTATATCTCCAGGTTTCATTTCTTTAGGCTCCTAGCAATCTCATCATACAGGATCTGAGCCATCTTTTCAGTGGCAATGGTTTTGAAAACTTCAGCTAGGAACTTTTGATCCATGCCTTTCTTAACCAGGGCACTCCAATCTCCCCTCAGAAATCTGGATTCTAATTCGCCCTCTGCTTTTCCCATCAGTGGCATAGGAGAACAGAGAGGAAATTCCAGGCAGCCAAAAACATTCCTCCAGATCTCCGCGCGCGGATCCTTTTCACTCAGAATGGCTTTACAGCCACAGGGAACTCTCATTGCAGTTGTGTTCATTGTTCTGGTTCCTTTTTTGCCTCTTTACGATCAGAGGCATCAACCTCTTGGAAAAGCCAGCACTCAAAACAATTTCCCATATTTCTCAGAGAAGGCTCCACACATTCATCAGCAAAATCATAATCACAGCTTTCCTTTTCTGGCTCCTCTGGCAAATCATCATCTGGAGCATAAAATTCGTCAAACTTCTGCTGTTCTGGTGTTTTACTCATTCCCAGTCTTTTTCCTCCCATTCTTTAGGAGTTTCAGATTTAGGAGTTCCAGGAGGAGGAGAAAGGAGAGCCTCCTCCTGTTTTTCAGTTTTAGGTTTCCTCTTCTGCCTAGCCTGGAGAGGCTTTTCCCTCTGCACAGGTTTAGGCTGTTTAGGTTTCTCCTCCTCTCTGGATGCTGCTCCCAATGCCAGGATTAATACCATAAAGGCTGCAACAGCAATGATCAATATTCCCAGCACACAGTAGAAAATCCACACTAATGTATCCTCCATTGGAACTAATCCAGAAGTGTATTGGGAGATTTTGCTGGCAGCCAGAGCCATAGCAAAAACAATCCAGGCAATGATTCCCAGGATTCCAATGTGAATCCTATTCATCCATCTGAACTCCAAATCTGATTCAGTGCACTCCGTTATTAACTGTTATGGATGATGCTTCTAGTGGAGGATTCCACATGGTTGTATAGATCAGGTAGAGAAAGGGTTTCCCCACTAAGAAATTGAGGCTGAAAGCCAGGAGGATTGTTGAATCCGGCATGCCCTCTGTTATTGCGTATGTCCAGTTTGTGATTCCCATTGTGGGCGTGAGGAAAAAGATGAATGAAGTGTAGATCCAGAGAACTGCAAAACTGAGCCAGGTTTTCCTGTTTAAAGTGAACGTGCCATAGTATCTGCCCTCTAGGAGGAATAGGAGAGCCAGAGCACAGAGATCCCTGGGAAAGCAGAGCCAGAAATCCGATGTGGCATACTGAGGATAAATAGGAATCCATCTTACTGTTGTGATCACTAGGAAATAGAGATCCTGGATCATGACAACAAATCCAGCAATGAACAGAGCATGGAGAAATCTAAGGAACCTGGAATATTTTTTGAATGTTACTCCTCTGCTGAGTAGTTGTTTAGAGCCATACCATGCCATGAAAGCCCAGAAAAAAAGTGTGAGTGGATTGGGGCTCTGATAGAACCAGGGCTGTTTGATCAGATGCAGTAGATCCTCAATCACTCTAGCTAAACACATTTCTGGCTCCCTCCCAGGCATAGTGCAAACCATTGTTCCTGATGAAGTTCATGAGATAGAGAGGATTCCTGAGTTTCCTCAAATAGAAAGATCTGAGCAGATCATACCTAGCTCTGAGGATCTGTTTGGCACTCAGGTAATTCAGTTTCATTGGCACAGCCTGATCAGCAGTTTTAGGATGCACTAACTGAGTGAGGCTCCCCAACAGATCAAACTCTTTCCAATCAACTTTCAATCTGCCCTCTTTCACTGCCTGATCATACAATCTTGTGCATGGAGTGGGAGTGGTAACAGTAACAAAAATCGTATCAAACTCATGCTGCCTGATGAACTCTTTTGTTTCCCGGATAGTTTTCTCAGTTTCATCCAGGGCGCCAATCATGAAAAAGCCATGAACCTTAATGCCCAGATCCTTACACCATTCCAAAACATTGTGGCTCTGCTCCACAGTTACTCCTTTAGAATAACTGTTCAGGATCTCCTGGCTGCCAGATTCAATGCCCAGGCTCAATTTACTCAATCCAGCCATCTTCATGTAAGCCAGGAGATGAGGATCTAGCATATCTACTCTGGAGAGTGCTTTCCAGGTAAAACCAAGAGGGCGAACCAGATCACAGAACTCATAAACCCAATTCTTATCTGATGTGAAAGTATCATCAAAAAACTCAAAATCCCTGATCTCAAACTCCCTCTTACAGGAGATCATCTCAACGATTACGTTCCAGGGAGATCTCCTCCTCACTCTTTCTCCAAACACCTTTCTCAATGTGGGCTGGCAAAAACTACAGTTGAATGGGCAGCCTCTACTGGCTAAAATACTAACAGAGTGCCTGAGATACCTGGGATCCACAAGATCCCTGGCTGGAAAAGGCAGTTCATTCAGATTCTCAGTTCTCTCTCCCTGAACAATGGCATTTTCATTTTTGCCCACAACAGGAGTGATCTCCTCATTCACAATCCTTAGCATAGTTTTCTCTCCCTCTCCCTGAACAACCCAATCCATCAGATGCTCATCCTGGCAGAGCAATGTTTCAGGGAGTATTGTGGCATGCACTCCTCCAAAAATCAGGGGAATATCCCATTTATGGAAATAATCTCTGATCTTCAGGATCTCATGATACATGCTGCTCATACAGGTAATCCCAATAAAATCAGGGAACTGATCCACTGGCAGATTATCAAACTGTTGCTTAATCATTTCAGCAGAGCCCTCAATGATTCTGGGCATGTGCCCAGCAGCCCTCAGAACCTGGGCAATATACATCAATCCCAGGGGAGGCTGAGTTGCCACTTTAGGAATGTTTGGATAAACCAGCAGAATGTGGCACTTTTTCTGAACACTTGTTTTTGCCTGGCTGCCACAGTTTCCATTATTCGTAAATCGTGCTGTTTCAGACATCCTCAATCAACTGCACATTTGTTCATCCATAGAGAACTCTCATTCAGGCTCCTCCCTCCGGGGCAGCCCTTTCTGATACTTTTTGAATACATGTATGGCTCCACAACCCTGGCAATACTCCCCAATTTTCAACCACTTCTTTTTCCGATAAACATAGAGAGCCATAATGATTCCACAACGAGCCCAGGAATCATCAGGGCGATCCTGAGATTTGTGCATCGTACTACTCCAGGATGATCTGGGCAATTGATCCTCTTCAACTGCCATTTCTCACACCAAATCCGATATCCAAATCAGCATATAGACTGTAAGATCTCTGAGCATATATACTTACAGGATCTAGGAGGCATATATACTGTTGCGATCATCAGAGCATATAGTCTATTCTCTAGCAGTTCCAGGCTCGGATTCAAAAGTTATGGAACTCTCATCTGCTGGCTCTTTCTCAGCAACTAGGAGAACATGAGTATCTGTTAGGAAAGATGGAGCCAGCCTGTGCCCAAAACTGAGGATGTTATTCAACCTAAATGGTAGAAAGGTTCTGCCCTCAATATACATGGTTGCTTTCTTACGAATCCTGAATCCACATTTCCTCAAAATTCGTTCATAGATTCCCATTCTATGTAATCTTTCATTGGGAGTGGATCTAAATCTCATCAGACACTCAGGAGGCAAAAGGGCATGAGCAGAAATGTTCATGGATTTCATCATGATGTTAGAACCATTGGGCTCATAGATGAAGAGTTTTCCTCCAGGTTTAAGGATCCTCTGAAATTCCAGCAATGGCTCCTGAAGATCCTGAAAGTGATGCAACACTCCAGCCACAAAAATATGGCTAAATGTAGCATCTGGAAAAGGGGAGATAGCAACATCACTCAGGATGGTTTCAGAATTGTTCTGCCTGAGCATTTTGATAGATGAATCTGTGCCAATAACTCTGAACCCATTATTCAACAACTGCTTTCCATAAGAGCCATATCCACATCCAGCATCAAGCAACAACCCTTTCATGCCAGGAGTGATCTGGAAAAAGTTGAATACCTTTCTAAATTCCTCTTCATCCCTCAGATCCATCTCCGCATTGAATTTGCTGTTGAACCAGAGTTGTTCTGCTTTTGTATCCTGAACTTTCTGAGGCTTTCTAACTATGTTTGATCCAAAAAATCCAGTTAGAGTTCTGAACTCAGGATAGGTTAGGAAAAAGACTATGATCAGTTCTGTGCCCTGATAGGGATGATGATTCCAGATGTGCAGAACACTGAGAGTGCTCTGGAACAGAATTATGAGGATAAGCCAGAACAGTGCTCTCTTAGTTGCCTGGAGATACTGCCAGGTATTTGAGATCGTGAAAACAAAAAAGATGAATACCCATTGGAAATAGCAATCAGCCTTAAACCAGAGGAGTTTGGTCAATGTGAAACTCCCCAGTTGAAGCTCAACCATACTCCATGATCCAGATAGGAGATTGATCCAGAAAGTAACAAATTCATCTATTGAAAGCTGAATGAACCAGCCTATAGCAAAAGCAGTGAATAATGGTTTTCTATTAGCCCAGAGTTTTCTGATTCTGCCAGCATTAGGATCAACCTGTGCTGCTGGCATGAGATGTTTCAACCGGAGATAGAATGTGAAAGTTAGAGCACTCAGCCAGAGAAAGCCAAACAGATGGGCATGATCTCCTATGAGGTTGAGATTGATGACGAAGATTAGGAACTCCTGGAGATTCAATCCTTAATCGCCCTCATGTGCCCAAATCGAACTGAGTAATAGCCTCTGATCAACTGTTTGAGATCAGCCCAGGTATGCACAGTTCTCAGATGTTTCCATTTATAGTGCCAGTTCAGATAGAACTTATCCCAGCAATCCTTATACAATTGCACAACCTCTTCAGATGTCATTCCCTCCATCCTCATCATTGGATGAGTAGCATCAAAATTCTCCCAATCGCCCTCCTCAACTAGCAGCCAGCCATTCTCTTTTGCCATATCGTAAAGTTCTGTCCAGGGATAGGGAATTGCCAGGCTGAACTGAGCCTGATTAGGATCTAGTTGTTTGATCCATTCAATTGTGTGATAAGCCTCCTTTTTGGTTTCCCAGGGGAATCCAACCATCAGGTTTGCGTGAACTGTGATCTCTGCCTCTTTCAGGAGCCTGATGGCTTTCTCATGTTGTTGCACAGTGGCTCCCTTTCTGATCAGATCCAGAGTTCGCTGATTTCCACTTTCCAGGCCCAATTTGATCAGATGCAGCCCAGCCTTTTTCATGAGTTTCAGGGCATCCGGATCATGGATCATGTTGCTGTGAGTTTGAAATGCCCAGAGAACTTCTTTATGAGAAAAATTGTATTCCAGGAGTTTCTCAGCGAACTTCTTTCCCCAGGCAGTATCAAAACAATCGTGATCATCCCAGATGTAGCATTTCCCATATTTGTTGAAAGCCTCCTCAAATTCATCAGCTACATCCTGGGGAGATCTCTGCCTCACTCTGCACTGCCAGAAAGGTTTGTTCCAGGCACAGAATTTGCAGTTATACCAGCAGCCCCTCCCACTCATTGTATAGAGATAGATCTCCCTGATTTTCCATGCCTCAAAATAGATGCCCCAGGGCACGATCTCCCTGTTTACATGGGGAAAGGAATCCAGGTTCTTAACTAAGCCAGCCTCAAAAATTCCCTGGGAGCCCAGATGCCCATCCTGGATTGCCTTAGCCAGTTTCATGGCTCCGTAATCGTAATCTCCTCCTGAGATCACATAGTCACAGTATTGGAGAGCCTCTAGTGGATTCCAGGTAACATGATCTCCATACAGAGCAGTTTTGCCAAGCTCTGGCAGATGCCTGAATTTCTGGCAGCACTCATAGATGTATTTCACAATGGGAGTTCTAGCCTCCATTATGATCAGATCTGAATGGAGTAGATCTGGCATCACATTCTCCCAGGAAAGTTTCATAGTGGGGCAATCCAGGAACTTCACATCAAATCCAGCAGTGTAAAGTTGAGTTACTCCCATTGCATTGAGATAGGGATATTCAATGCTGGCTCTCACAGGCATGTTCTTATAGAATCTGTATTGCCCAATGTTAGGATACTTTCCTTTATGAGTTGGAGGCACAAGCCAAACAACTTTCATCCAATAGCCATCCTGAAAATATAAACTGGATAGAGAATTACTGTTAAAAATCCCAGCCAGATCAGGCAGATCGCCAGATCACTTTTGGATTTTTTCTTTTCTCTGATCTCCTGATAGATAGGTTTGATCACTTTTTCCCAATACTTGTGGATCATTTCAATACCTCTTTTGCATCTTTTCTGTTACTGGATGAATAGCCTGTATCTCTGTGCAATCTTTCCCTGTTGCCCAGCATCTCCCAAAAGGTTCACAGCATGTGCATGTCATTTTCCATCACTTCTTTTGTTGATTCCAGATTGTAACCAATTAACCCTTTTGGGATTCGCGCGCGCGCATAGTCTAATCTGCCATGAGCATTAGCCAGGAGCTCCAGGCTCATCATGATTAGGCTCCTCATTCTTAGCATCCGGGGAGGATTCTGGTTGAACTCTTTAGGCAGTTGCAGATTTCCGATCACATTCTTTTTCCTCTGCTGGTAGAACTCTCTCAGGGTTTTGGGAGCACTGTTGAAAACTATGGCTCTGGGCTCATAAACAACCTGATAGTATTTCTCCAGAATCATGTTGTGGATATAGGCATCATCATGGATCACTCCTGGAGGCAGTGGATCCACAAGATCTCTTCTGAAACTGAACAGTTCAGCATTGAGTTTAGGCTGAATGAAATGATGGCATTTCCAAACCAGATCTGGCAGCCACATGAACCCCGGCTGATAGGGAACTGGCTGGGATGTGACAGATCCCACAATATGATTAGCCAGGGGATTGAGCAGATACCAATAAGTTTTTTCTGAGGCTGGGATGCAATCAGCACTGTTCTGGATACAGAATGGGGCATCGGAGCAATAGAGCATTTTATTCAGGGCATCAGGCTTTCCAGAGTGAGGCTCCTGGGGAATAAACTCAATGCTGCATCTTTCAGAGAAAGCCTGGGCAGTCTCAGGATTATCTGAGCACAAAAGGATCCTCCCCAGTGTCCAGCCTGGAGTTTTCTGGAACCAGATGCTCATCAGGAGGTTCTCCAGTTGCCTCTGGCTTTCAGAATGGGCTGGAATCAACACATCAAAAATCATGGGCACTTTTCCTCTCTATAGGCTGGAGGATCCTTTTCAGAACTGAACTGAAGTTCCCAAAAACATAGGCATAGAAGAGGAGAGCCCTGAGAGGATTCCTCCTGAACCTTTTTGCATGATGCCATACATACAGATTTAGCCTGAACCTGATTTTTCCCTCCCTGTTCCTGGCATATTCATTGAGCCTTTCTCCCAGTTCTCCATCTTCATTAACTCTGAGATTATGAAATCCTCCAACATCATGAAATGCAGAGGCTCTGATTGCCAGGAGATTTCCACTGGGAGAGAATCTCCCAATCTTGCAGAATAGCCATCTTAGGAAATCGAAAGCAGTGTAAGCAGCAGTGCAGAGAGTTCCTCCATTCATGGGAATTGTTCTGCCAGAGAGTGCGATCAGATCAGGATCCCTCCTAAACTCTTCATGAATCCTGGGGAGAATGTTCATTGGCAGAATAGTATCAGAGTTCGTGAAAAAGAGGATCCTGGATCTGGCTGCCAGGGCGCCCCTGTTCCTCACAAATCCCAATCGCCTAACTTCACTTATTAGCCCAATGACAGGTATTTTAGATCTATAAGCATCAATCAGATCCCTGGATCTATCAGTGGAACCTCCATCCACAACAACCAATTCAAAAGGGAAAAGCCTCACTTCATAACTCCAGTGTTCAGAGCAGCCAGCCATATCCCAGATAAAATTGTTATCTGCCAGGGAACTCAGAAAGAAAGGCAGCATCCTCGCCTCATTCAAACAGGGAACAATAACACTGATTTCAGATCCCGGATGCTTTAGCATCAGATCTTTTCTCCAGCAGCAATCTGTTAATGGTTTCTCTGAGAGTTTCCAGTTCCTCCACTTTCATGCTCCTGATCTGGGCAGTAGTGTTCAGGCTCCACTTTTTGTTCAATATGTAATTCCAGAGGAACACCAGGGTTGTGGTTACTGTCATGCCCAGAAAAGTGCCTCCCCACAGGTTGAAGAAAATATTTCTGAAAATCACTTCATAGAGAATCCAGGAGATAACCAACCCAATGGATCCCACTAGCATGAAGTTGAACATCATGGCTCTCCACAAATACAACCTGGCAAACAGGGCTCCCACTCTAGGAATCCTAATCAACAGATGCTGGATCTGTTCAGTAAGAGGATCATAAGCCAGTTTGTTTCTTTTTCTCAAATTGTCTTTCCTCCCTTTCTACCAATAACATCAGAACTATGCTCACAAACCATGTCAATATAGCAACTGGCAGAATCCAAAACCATGCCAAAAGATCTCTCCATCTGCCCATTCACTCTATCCTCCTAGTTTTCCACAAATAATCAATGAGGATGAAACTGTTGAGGAGAAAGAGAATGAACATGGGCTGAGCCTGGGCTCCAATGTTGCCTAGGAGAAACTGGCTAAAACTGAAGTTAATCAATAGGAGAAAGCCAGCTAGGATCCTCTTAAACCATCTGAGCCCTGGGATCCTCTTTTTGTATTTGATAACGGTTATGGGCATGCGCGCGCCAGATGAGGGCTGTGGTTTGCTCCAGGATCTGGGAACTTCTATGGTTTCAGCAGCAGCCACTTTCTTTTTCTTTTTCTTTCCTTTAAAGAGGCTGCCCAGGTTTCCTTTCAGGTTTCTGAAAGCCTGATTCAACAGCCCCATCAGATATCACCAAAAGCATTGATCATTCTTTTCTGAATGTTCTCTGAAGTCAGGGGCACATTCAGGTAAACGATAAAACTGTTGATCAGATTTGGCTCCTTAAACCAGAAGAGAGTATGGATAGTGAATTTAGTTCTGGAGTTTTCCTCCATCTTAGCTCTATCCTCTTCATTCTTTTTCTGATTCTGAACAGCCTGAGAACTCAGTCTGGCTCCAGGCTCTTTCCTTTTCCAATTTTCATACGGTTTGCCCAAACTCATCTCCTCATCAACTCATGGCACTGATGGCTGCCAGAACACAGCCCAATAGGAGCCAAACCACTATCGTCATGATCTGCAATCCAGGCAGCATAGTTGCCTCAGTGATGTATTGAGTTAGGATCCAATCATTATCATAGGCTATCTGTTCCACAAAAGAAACTAGGAGCCCCAGGATCCCACACACCAGAATGATTAATCCAGCAGTGGCAGCATTTCTAGCCATCCCTTAGTTCCTCCTCCCCAGCAGTGAAAACAGAACATACATGCCCACAGCAAAAGCCACAATGATAAAGATGAATGTGGCAACTCCCTGGGCAACTAGCTGCCACTGCCCTCCATAAGCCTGTCCGATCCCCAGGAGTAGTGCCAGGAAAGCAAAAATGCACAAGCCAATCCCGATCACTGCATACATTTCGTTGCCAGCCATGCTCTAACTTTTCCTCCTGAGCAGCACAACTATTATCACTAGGAGAATGATTGAGAATATAAGAACTGCCACAACAGCCTCTCCCAATTCCCAGCTCCCACTTATTCCAACAAAAGGTTCGGTTACTTCGATTTCCCAACTGAAACTGTCTGTTACGGATTCATCATCTGTTACGGTTAGTGTTACAGTGTAGTTGCCAGCCGATGCCCAGGAATAAGAAGCTATGGCATCATCGCTTGTGGGATGCACAGTATATGCTATTTCCAGTTTGGGAGAATAAGAATTGCTGAGGATCACATACTCAGATCCCTCGGGAGTCTCTCCAGTAATCTCTCTGTCTGAACGTAAAGTGAATTTAGTTAAGCCAGTTTTATTGATCCACGAGATTCCATCCTCATTAAGCGGAATTTTCCAGTATCCCACACTTTTTCCATATGTGGAAACATTCCCTCCGTTGCCAGCATAATTAGATTTGTTGTAATCAGATGGAGAGAATGGATAGTGAGGATATGTGGGCATGCCTGATTGCACAGTTAGATCGAAATTAGTAGTGCTCCCATCAATATCGATGTAGAGATAGAGATTGGCACTTGTTATGACAGCATCCTCTGGTATCGTTAAATTGAACCAAATCCATTCACGATAAATGCGATACATACCTGTAATTGCCTGTTTCTCTTGTCCAATGTAATTGCCATCAGTAACAATGATCCCTGTTCCAGCACTCCAAACCGTATTGTAAACTAAACTGTAGTTCCAGGCAGATCCATCTCTGCCCAGAGTGCTGGTATAGTTTGAGGATGGATAAACTAATGTTTCGTTGAAATCCCAATAATATGATATAGATCCTCCATCTGGATCATAACTCATACTCCCATCAAAAGTTACTGTTTGATTTGGGTTCACTGTTGTGATGATGTTGTTGAAACGAGCCACTGGGTCGTAATATGCTGGTGGGGCTTCTTCCTCTTCCATCAACCCTATTTCCCAATCTGTTTTTTCTGAGAGCGTAAAGTTCTTGGAGTATATGGGATAACCGTTCTTTGCTATGTTCAAGTGGTATTGGTTCATCATATAAGGTGTATTGCCACCAGTCGCATTGAGCTTCATGTAGAGCAAATTCACTGGTGGATGTGTTCCGTTAGTCCATGTCAAATACGAAAAGACTGGTTGACTATTTTGTGTAACTGTCACGTTTGCATCTTGAACCGTTGTTCCATTAGTGTAAGTGGCATTGACTTGAAAGGAATATCTTACCCACCACTGCTGATTAGCAGTTACAGAATGGAAAGTTGTGATTGCCCAATCTATGTCTGAATTAATAAGCGTACAATTTGCGTTACTTCCATAAATCCCCAAGGATGGCGACGGCATCTGTCTTGAGATTCTCAACCCCTCAACGGTTATTGGGTTTCCAAAGTGTGGAAGAAAAACGTCATAATTTTCATCTCCAACAAGATATATGTTCCTCAAGACAGAACCACTAACATAGTGAATGAATCTTCCAGAGTAGATTTCTAAACCATCCACGTTAATGTGATTAGAATCGCCAAATCCAAAGTAATTTTGTTTTCCATATCCGCCCACAAAAACTGAATCTTTGACATTGATGTATGCATAATCATTGTTTAATGTAGTTATGCTAAATTGCCCTATTCCAGTAATAGTGATTTTGCTTGCGTAGAAATTAAAGTCAGAATCATAAAGCTCCATTATGCTAGCCCACACATTTGCTTTAAAAATCCAGTCTGAACCATTCATCGCTTGCCCATACGCATCTAAATTGCCTAATTGCACATGGGTTGAATGTCCCCAATATCCACCAAAAGCCCAAAAACTTCTTGCTCCATTATAGAGAAAAACAAGCTGTTCATTCGTGGAGTTGAACCATGTTGGAGTTTGTCGGTAATAATCCATATCGCCAACATATACTCGCGGATCAAACTGGAATTGTGTCAAGTTATTTTGGTTCATGTGGACTTGATTCCATCCATTAGCTTCGCTTGCATTCCAGAAATCCCAAGCCCTCAAGGGATTTGTGGAGCTTCCACCATAACCATATAGTATTCCGCTAGAGTATGAAAAGTATTTTTCTCCAGTTGCTTGAACTTCTGGAATATAGAATGGAGATTGTGGAAGTGAAGATAGAACTAAAAAGAAAAGAAGGAAAAATCTAATTAACTTTAGTCCTTTCTTTTTCATCCTTTCTCACTCAGCTACTGGGATGCTCTCTATGATGCTTGTGATCATTCCGATCACGAACTGGATGATCTGGATAAAGAAGTTGAACAGCCAGGAGGCTATCCCGAAAATCCAGCCTAGTTGTGTGAGCACAGGTTCCATGCCCTGATCCTCCCAGAGAAAGATCAGGTAGAGAGGATAGAACACTAGGGCAACCATGATCCAATTGGCAATGCCCAGATCATTCCAGAGATTTCCAGCCCCTCCAATGGCTCCACCCATGATATCCTGGAAAGTTGTGATGGTATTGATCAGGCTGCTGATGAGATCAGTAAGCACACTCACAAAAGCCCCTAGCAATGATGAAATCAGAATGAAGATCTGGCCTAGGATTTGAAAGGCATATCCAAATCCCTGAACCATGTAATCAATCCCTTCTCCGATTCTGGTAAACAGGTTAGTGAAAAAGTTAGGAGCCCCAAACATGGCTGCAATCGTATCTAGGAATCCCACAAAATTTCCCCAGAGATTTAATCCTCCCCAAACTATGTTATCAGCCAGCCATTTCCCAATAGACTGGAACCCTGAGAATAGCATGCCCAGGAATCCTCCAGTTTGGAGGGCTGGCATTTTAGTTTCATCAAAAGCTGGAGTTTGAATACCGATCAGGGGAATTTTGCCTAGAGTGAGATCCTGAACATCAGCATAGAACTGAGTGACTTTCTGAGTGAGAGAAGCATGATTGGCAACCGTAACTTTACTCCAGGCACTAACAAATATAATCTCCTGAGTTTGGAGCGGAGAACCATCATCATGCCTTAATGTGCCAAAACACAGAGATTCTTTTGCCCTCTTATCATCTGCTCCCCAGTTTGTGCTCAGCACTCTCAACCAGGCATCAGCATTATCTTTCACTGGATAATAGTAACTGTTCACTCTGCCTCCCCATGTGCTACTGCCATTCATAGAGTTGAACCAGAAATCCAGCCAGATCCTGGAGGAGGCATAATCTCCATCATTGAGTGGATTGCCCTGTGGGAAAGTGAAAAAGTAATCCTGTTTAATGAAAACATCGTTGAGATACCATTCTGCTCTCCATGCCCAATAAGCCTCTGAGCCTGAAACCCTAGGCACTGTGACGTTTATCGCATCTAATTGTAGTTCCCAGCCATGAATCCATCCATCATAATTCGTGTAGTAATCCATTCCATAAGACAATGTGAAAGCTGGATATGCCACTCTAGCCTGGATCTGGAACAGTTCCTTTATGTGCTGAAGATTCCTCCATAAGTAATCTGCATAAACCCACTCAGTTCCTTCTACAGCCATAGAACTCTGGGCATACAACTCAAAAGTATCTCCTCCAGCAATCCTGTAAGCAGCAGAACCAGTGGTTTCATAGTTGAGGCTGAACCCTCCCCGATTATAGATTTTGAAAACATCCTCTCCAATCAAGCAAGTTTCAAATTCTCCAGTAGAGTAATTGCCCCAGCCATAGATGTCTATCAGATGATCATAAGTATCCACAATGTTTTCAGTGAACCATATTTCAAAATCAATGTAGAAAGTTCGATTATCCAATGGATCCTGGAGAGGCATGCCTTCTACCTGTTGAACCCTAATGTAGCGTTCATGCTCATCACTTGATTCATTGGGAATAGTGAACTCATTGTTAGCCACATCATAGAGAACAGTAATATTGTGATCTCCCTCATCCTGGAAAGAGATGCTCACGAAATCCCAGCCTGAAACTCCCACTGGAACTCTGGCTGTAACATTGAAAGTGTAGAATTTCTCCTGGGCAAAAACCCACTCTCCAGCCTCCAAATCTGGAGTGCTCACATCAATATCAGCTAGATCATCTGGATAGAGAGGAGGAAATTGCCATCCATTGTTCACGTTTATGTAATCCACAAACGCCATTCCAACATACGTGCTTACTGGAAACTTCACATAGAATATACCCCAATTGTGGAGAACCTCTGGGTTTACAAGTAAAGTTGTTCGTGCTGTTCCATTGATATGCATTTCATAAGCTGTCGTTGTTTCATCATATTGGTAATCGTGCATCTCCACGTATAGCCAAACTTTATTGGCTACATTAGTGAAGGGATCACCAGATTGATTCAGAGAATATGTATGCTTATACTGAACTTGTGATGTTCCACTTGCCTTGTAAATTTGGATTCCTTGCCAAAAGAAGTTTGATGAATCAAGAACAAGCCATCGCCTCCCAGCAATAAAATTCACAGTGTGTGATGGAAAAGTATCAACATCTATGTAAATCCAGAATCCAAAATAATCCCTAGAATGAATTAATATCCAATCTGGGCTTGCTACCCCAAAATCAAAACCAAGTTGTGCCCATGCTGTAAGAGAAACATCATCTACATGCCATGTATATCCTCCGTATTCTGTGATTCTTATTCCAGTTATGTAAGCTCCAGAAGGAATATAACCCCATAATCCATAGTGTTGTGTTTCATTTTTAACAATGTCTTTAACCCAAACACCACCTGAATAAACAAGCCCAAAACTAGATGCCCAATAATAGCCAGTTCCATTATAAAATTGAACAGAAAGACTGGAAGAGGATATAGGGCAGTTTCGTGTCCAAAAAGAAAATTCCTTCACATCTTCTTTTAATGGAGCAGATGTCCAAGCCCATGTTTGTTGTGCATCATCGTAATTAAGCAACCCAGAATAACTCCCAGAATGTGCATAGGTTCCAGATTGAGTAACACCTCCAGTCCAATTTCCTATTCCATCCTCAAAGCTGGGATTAAGTATGTAATCATCTTTCACATACTCTTTAATTGGATATTTAGCTTGTAGTCCATTTGCCCATCCCACAGGATTGCCATAGGTGTATTTCGCCTCAAATGTCCAATCATCAACATACCATGGAGCAGAATAATGGGTTAATAGCTTGATTCCTTTAATAATGGAATTAGCCTCAATAGTGCCCCATGCTGGCATAGTATATGTTGAATTTACCACAACCGTCTTTACGAATGAAGAGGTTGAATAGACAGGTGACATTAATTTCTCTTTATTAGTTCCAGTAGAATTTTCATACATTATAACTATGGTTCCAAGATTTCCGCCTCCACTTGGATACCTACTCCAGAACTCAAATAAACTCACGTTTGCTTTATGAGTTTGAAACGGTGTGAATGTATAAGTGGTGTAGGCATAAGGATCAACCTGCATTGATTTGCTACCATTGTGATAATAAGTGCTTGAGATTGTTCCAGCCCCTGTCCATGGAGAAATAACGCCATCCTCAAATCCATTGTTTAGCAGAAATTCAACTGTTCCCTGAGTTTCTGGAACAGTATGTAACTGAAGGGAGCCATTTCCCTCTTGATAATAGCCAGCAGTTGTGTTGATATGTGGGCTTAATGTTGGGAGATGGGGAGGAGTAAATTCCCATTCTGAAAGGCTTTCAGCACTATTCCAATGATAAAGTTTCCATGATACAGCATGAACTGGTATTGGAGTTAAGAGCATCATGAACGTGAGAGAAAGCAAAAGAATTACGGTTGTTCTCTTTACTGCCTTTTTGATTTCTTTCTTAACTAGATTTCTCATGGGTTATTTTTCACTCTCAGGAGCAGATATACAGTCATTGCCCACAAAAGTTTTACTATAGTATTCAGGGCGTGAACCACATCATTGGAAACATAGAACCACACTCCAGCACTAACTCCATCCAGAGGATTCAGATCCACAGTGTAGAGGCTCTGAGGAAACAGCCTGGAACTCTGCCAGATCTCCCCAGTTTCCAATGGCACAGAAATCTGTTCTACCATTCCTGGATAATAGATCCAGAGGAGAGCAACCCCAATGCTCAGAGCAACACAGATCCATAGCGCGCGCGCTTTTGCGTCAAAATAATAGGCTCTGCCCAATTGTGCTCTGCCATTCCAATGATACCTTTCAGTGAGCATGAGCAATAGAGTAAACCCTCCAGCAAAAGTGAACACAGTGTTTTGGAGCAGAATTTTCAATTGGGGAAACTGCCAGGTAGCAACCCAGGGCTGATTCTGAAAATGAGCATAGCCCAGGATCCAGAACCATTCAAAAACTGCAATAGCCAGAATCATGCCAGCAAAACTGAACACTACATTCTTAGATTTGGTTACTCTAGCCTGTTCCCAGGATTTGCTCAATGCCCAATAGAGGAGAAAGTAGATCACGAAAGCTGAGTAGTGCATCTCTTTCCCATAATAGAGATCATAGATGATGTGGAGATCCTGGAGGTTGAAAACTCCCTGGAGAACTCCATCAAATAGAACATGAGTGAACTGGAGAGGAGTGCTATCAAAACCCAGAGTGAACCAGAATCCCAGGCAGATCAGGCATGCCATGAAAAGAGTTTTTCTCAGCCTAAGATACTTCTGGAAAAGATTGAAGTTGTTTCCTCTGAAACTAAGGTTCAGTTGATCAACGAATTTGTATGGATCAGCAGCAAAATCTTTCAGGTTTATGAAATGTATTCTCTCCTGGTTCCTCCTCCCTTTTTCCGAACCATACGGTATCTGCCTCCCCTATCTCCAGTATGAACCTTACAGCCTTTACCTGGCAATCTTATCATCTCACTATAGACTGATTGAATGAAAAAAGGAAAAAGGGTTCCTGGAATTAATGCTGAAACCGATCCTAGTTCTTTCCCAGGATGTTCACGACAACCAGGAGCACGATCACTGTGAGGAGCCCAGCACTGGAAACTGCTGCTGCTGTCAATTGCCCAGATATGGCTGATGCTATCGTGAGCCCAGCCATAACCAGCATGATGATCAGGAGAACAACAATACCCAGTGGGGTTCGGATAATGCCCATGATTGATCCGCCAGCTTTACTCAATTACATCCCCTCCCAGTGACTGAGTGAGGAACCCTGAGAATAGGATAGGTATGGAGCCTATGAAAGTCGTTACCACTGGAGTTGCAGATGGATCGGCAAAAGAGTTCAACATCCCAGGGCTCCTCATCAACTCTAAGATACTGGAGTAAGTATTTAAAATTTTATATGCCAGTGGCAAACATAATGGAAAGCCTGGATGGGTTAATGGGAGTTGAATGTTTTTGAAAACTAGGAGAATCGCAACTTATAGAAGATTGTTTGCTGCCTCAGATTCTGAAAGATTCAGGGTAGAAATTACCCTATATGTTTCCCAGGAGGAAATGGAGAAATTGAGAGAGAAAGGTTTGGGAGGGATTCTCCTATGAGTATCCTAGATATTTTTGTTCAGTATTTTGCGAATCCACTCACATGGGTTTTCATGGGAGTATTCATTTTATCTGGAGTTTTAATTGGTTTGTTTCTACGCCCCTGGATGGGCAACATGGTTATCAAATTCATTCCAGGCAGCCACAGGTTCCTGGATCTTTCTATAGATGAGGAAACCTCCATTTCAGTGCAATGCAAAAAAGTAAAGGGAATCCCCATTCAACGCTTTTTCAAACTGCATCCTGGATTCACAGGCATAGTGGGCAGAATCATAAAGAAACCCATCACAAGATATTTGGGGATTGAGGGCACAGCTTACACCTGGAGAGTGAAAGCTGGATCATGGGAGAAACTGGGATCTCTCCATGATGCAGTGAGAGCAGTGTGGGGAGAGGATTTCTACCTCACAGTTCCAGAAAGACAGAGGAAAACACTGGAGGAATCTAGGATTCAGGTAACAGTGGGATTGGATGAATCTCCCTTAACTCCAGAGGGAATGAGATCCATCAGTGAAGAGGATATTAAACAGGAGGAGGATAGACAGGCTGCCAAAACATTATGGGCAGAAAACAGAGCAGCCCAGAAAGGATTTTACGTTAATCTCCTCCTGGCTGGAGGCACAGGATTTGGAGTTGCACTGTTCCTAGTTATGTTAGGGATCATTAGGATGCCTGTATATATTCAGCCAGTTCCAGAAAAAGAGGCAGCCCAGATTATTATTGGAGCCCTATGGAGCCTGTTCAGATGAGCAAACAAAAGGCTCCTCCAAATCCAGACGAAATAACCAAATCCCATGATGAGAGGATGGAACAGAGAATCAGAGAGTTCCAGCAGCATATTGCTCAGCCTATTCCAGCCCAGGAAAAGGAAACAGTTGAACCATTGGCATCAGAACCAAAAGTGCCCCATCCAGCAGAAACAACACCACATGCAGCAGATAGTGAGGCTAAAGTTCAGGCAGCAGAGGGAGCCAGCATCCCCATTGCTAATGTTAGACCGAAACCATCTCCAGCAGTGAAAGAAGAGGGTTCAGTTATAGTGGCTAGAGAATTGGCTGGGCAATTGGGCACATCTCCAGAGATGAGAGCCCAGATGAGAATAGATGAATTGAAATTCAGTGTTCTCAATAATGCTGCTACTTCAGTTGCCCTGAGCCATTTTTCATACAGGTATGTGTATGATGGAGTAAGATATTGGGGGCATACCGTGGAGTGGTGGCTGAGAGGCAGCCAGGGAGTGGGAGGCTTAGCTAGGAGGCATGCTCTCCAAGCTATAGCTAACAGTTCAGGGATCCAATCAATAGAGAAAGCAGAGAAACCCAATCCAATTGCCAGGAACCTGTGGGATAGAAACTGGAAAGATAAGGCAGCTAGAGAGGGAAAAGTAGTTGAGAGCTAGGTTGCCAAAAAGATGCCACAATTGTAACTATGAAAAATCCCAACAAAGGGAATTGAAAGTCAACGCCAATGTAGAGAACCTGGTGAAGTTTGTTGCTTGCCCTTACTGCCCGCTCGACTCTCCGACATATCCAACGAATCTTTCTTTGGTTCGCCATGTTTTGCAGCAGCACAACTGGAACAAAGACAAACCCACGGAGGCTTCTTGTGTCTGAGAAGATTCTCCTCGGATTCTGGATCCCAACGGGTGAGCCTGTCTATCTCAGTCTACATCACTTGGCCATTTTTGGCATGACCCAGCTGAGCGGCAAGACTACGGCGCTCGAGGCGTTGATCAGCCGCAGCGGACTCCGCGCAATCGCCTTCAAAACCAAGCGCGGTGAAGCAGGGTTTACCCGATACAATTCGCTCACGCCTTACTACAAACCTCGGGCGGATTGGCAGTTTGTTGAAGGACTCGTGAATGTTGCTCTTGGCGAGAAAGTCAAGTTCGAGCCTGGCATGCGCTATGCGATCATGAAGGTTTGCAGAGGCCGGAAGGACCTCAAGGAAATTCAGCTTGCAGCTCGAGGTCTGGCCAAGACTGATAAAAGCGCGTTCATGCGGTCCGTCTACGAAAAACTTGACGAATACCTGGAGATCGTGATTCCAGAACTTGAGAAATGGACCTTCACGGAAACACTCACGCTGACTGAAGGCGTCAACGTCATGGACCTGAGCGGCATGCGCCTCGAAACCCAGCACATAGTCATAGCCAGCACGATCGAATACGCCTTCGCCAACCTGGACCACATGGTCGTCATTATCCCTGAGGCATGGGAAACAATACCACAGGGCAAGATGACGCCTGTGAAGTGGGTTGCGCAGCAATTCATTCGTAAAGGCGCCGCTCTGGGCAACTACCTCTGGCTGGACAGCCAAGATATCGGCGGAATCGACAAGACCCCGCTGCGGCAGTGCGACAACTGGCTTATGGGCAGAATGAAAGAAGCCCACGAGGTAGAGAGGATCCTGAAGCAGCTGCTCGGCATGAAGGTGCCAGCTGAGGAGATCCAGACACTTCCGCTTGGGCATTTCTACGCTGCCATAGGCAACGATGTGAAGAAAGTGTACGTTTTGCCGGAGGGTGTGCCTGAGGAAGTGGGGCGCAGTGTTGCCTTGGGCGAGTTGCCGCCTGAATGTGTCCGGGACCGGTACCTAAGACCCGTTTCACGCGTACAGGATGGTGAGGATTTGACGTACAAACCATTATTTGAAAAGGAGAAAAAGGAGCGAGAACAAGCCCAACAAGAGCGTAAGATCGCTGAAGACAAACTGGAAGAGTTCGAAGGAATAGATATCGATGCTCTTCAAGACCGAATAAAAACGCTGACAGAGCAACATGGCAAGGCCGTTGAATTGATCAGTGAGCAAAAGGACAGACTCGCAGCGTTCGAGAATTTTGAGGAAGCTTTAGTAGGCCTTCTTCACCCTACACTTGCCAAACTTCTTAAGACAGTGATGGAAAATCGACCAAAAGCTGTTACTACGAGTACACCCGGCGCCGTTCCAAACATGCCCGGCATAAGTGTTGCAGACGTTGATGAACGAATCAACCAGCGACTCAGCCAGGGTCCAGGGCCTATTCCCGTGGTTAGCGTCGACGTAGA
>Ga0315296_10001106_pt1 | contig 23744 bp, 16 predicted proteins | sample YL17G14_18_MG_FD_203921 | JGI IMG/M metagenome (GOLD analysis project Ga0315296, IMG submission 203921) | Sediment microbial communities from Yellowstone Lake, YNP, Wyoming, USA - YL17G14_18 | ecosystem: Environmental > Aquatic > Freshwater > Lake > Sediment | place: USA: Wyoming | collected... | reverse complement strand
TGTGGCAGGACAATTACTTCCCGTTGATGCCCGGAGAGAAGAGGGAAATCACTGCGACTTATCGGACGGAGGACTTGCAGGGAACCAGCCCGGTCGTCGAAGTTGACGGCTGGAACGTGGCCTCCAAATCTCAGTAGGACGTTGCACACTGTGGCGAGGGCGGCAGAGGTGTTCGTCCTGCCCCTCATTTCTTTGCCTGTGGGGTTCCGCGGGCCACCATGTCGGCAGCCGAGGCCGGGGATAAGAAGGAGAGGGTCGGTCGGGCTCCTGTTGTTGAGCCCCTTTCGTTGGGATGTTCCTTGGTCGGACGGTGAGGCGGCAGCGGGTGGGGAAGCCAGAGGCGCCTCCGCGGCTCGAGCGGCGGCCTCTCCCGACGGTTGAGGTCGGCAAAATTGACACGTTTTGGGGCGTGTGTTAGGTTGAAAATTCCGGTTTCGAACCTGCTATCTGAACGTGCCGGCTTGCCTGATCGAGACTGAACGATGCCCCAGCGAGACCATTTTTTCTTTGAGCATTATGGCCTGAGGGAAGCTGACCTTGAACGCTACCTTGCCGCGGCGCTCTCCGAGGGTGGCGACTACGCCGATCTCTATTTCGAATACACCACTACCTCCTCGATTCTCCTCGACGAATCGCTGGTGAAGAGTGCCACCGAGGGCATTTCGATGGGGTGCGGGGTGCGGGTGCTCGCGGGGGAACAAACGGGGTACGCCTACACGGACGACCTGACGCCGGAGAAGATTCTCAAGGCAGCACGGATTGCGGCGCGTATCGCCAGCGGTCCGGCGCACGTCTCCACCGTCGGGTTGGCCACGGTCGAATCCCCCCACAATCTTTACCACGTGCCCGTACCCTCCACGGAGCGTGACCTGACGGAGAAACTCGACCTGGTGCAGCGAGGCGATGGCGCCGCGCGCGCCTACGACCCACGCATCCGCCAGGTGCGTGTCAGCTATGGCGATCAGGTCCGGCATATTCTGATGGCGGGCTCCGACGGGCGCGTGGTGACAGATCTTCAACCCCTGGTGCGTCTGGGCGTTTTCACCATCGCGCAAGAAAACGGCAACCTGCAGTCTGGTTCGAGCGGTGGCGGAGGGCGTGTGGGGTTGGAATTCTTCCAGGGCGAGAACAGCCCGGAGAGTTTTGCCCGCGAGGCTGCCCGCCAAGCCGTGGTTCAACTTGCAGCCCGCGAGGCGCCGGCAGGAGAAATGGAAGTGGTGCTGGGACCCGGCTGGCCTGGCATTCTGTTGCACGAGGCTATCGGCCACGGGCTCGAAGCGGACTTTAACCGCAAAGGCATCTCGGCCTTTTGCGGGCGAATCGGCCAGCGTGTGGCCTCCGAGCTCTGCACGGTGGTGGATGACGGGACTATTCCTGGCCGGCGCGGTTCGCTCAACGTCGACGACGAGGGCGCGCCCACCGAGCGTACGGTGCTCATCGAAAACGGGATCTTGCGGGGCTACCTCCAGGATCGGCTGAGCGCTTTGGTGATGAAGTCCACGCGCACCGGCAACGGCCGCCGGGAAAGCTACGAGCATATCCCCATGCCCCGCATGACCAACACCTGCATGCTCGCGGGCTCTGAGGACCCGCAGGAGATCATCCGCTCCGTCCGCCGCGGCCTCTATGCCGTCTATTTTGGCGGCGGCCAGGTGGACATCACCAACGGCAAGTTCGTGTTTTCGGCCTCGGAAGCCTATCTGATTGAAGACGGCAAGGTCACGGCGCCCGTCAAGGGCGCCACGCTCATCGGTGACGGCCCCACGGTGCTGACGCGCGTGACTGCGGTGGGAAATGACCTTCGGCTCGATCCGGGCATCGGCACGTGCGGTAAGGATGGGCAAAGCGTGCCCGTGGGAGTCGGCATCCCCACCATCAAGGTGAGCCGACTGACGGTAGGGGGAACCGCGCCGCGCAGCGCGCAGTCATTTCAGTGATTAGTGACAAGTCCGCCGCGGCGGACAAGTGACGAGTGACGAGGCAAGAGGGCCCTCTCGTCGTTCATCACCCTTGGCTGGTCTGAGGATGTCGGAAAACGCCCTGGAACAACTCGCCATCGAGTTAGTGGCCCGCGCCATGCACGCAGGGGCGACGGCGGCCGACGTCGTGGTGCGCGAGGCCGATGAATTCTCCACCGTCCTGCGCCTGGGCAAGATCGAAAGCCTGAAAGAGGCGGCTTCCAAGGCGCTCGGACTGCGGGCGCTCGTCGGCACGCGCAGCGCCACATCATTTTCCAGTGACTTTTCCGCGGCGTCGCTGGCCAGGCTGGTGGACCGGACGCTGGCGATGGCCAGGGCCACTTCCGAAGATCCGGCGAGCGGGCTGCCGGCAGCGGAGTTGCTGGGCCGGTACGCCGGAGAGCTGGAGCTTTTCTCGCCCGAGGTCGCGGAGCTTTCTACGGAGGACCGCATTCAGTTCGCCCGGCGCGCCGAGGAGGCAGCGCTCGCTACCGATCCGCGCATTCGAAATTCCGAGGGTGCCTGGTTCGAGGCCAGTTGGGGCACGAAAGCTTACGCCAACTCGTTGGGGTTTGCGGGAAGTTACCGCTCCTCCTATTGCGCCGTTTCGGTAGCGCCCATTGCCCAGAACGGTGGCATGCAGCGCGATTACTGGTATTCGGTGGCCCGGCGCCCCTCGGCTCTGGAGGACCCCGTAGCGGTGGGCCGCAAGGCGGCTGAGCGCGCGTTGCGCAAGCTGGGCGCGCGCAAGATTTCTACCTGCCGTGTGCCGGTCGTCTTTGATCCGGAAACCGCGCGTTCGCTCCTCGGGCACGTGTTCGAGGCGGTGCGCGGCGACGCCATTTATCGCAGCGCGTCGTTCTTGGCCGGAAAGTTGGGCCAGCGCGTGGCCGGTGAGAATGTGACGATTTTGGATGACGGCATCCGCGCGGGAGGTTTCGGTTCGCGACCCTTCGACGACGAAGGGGTTCCTGCCTGCATCACACCTGTGATCGAGCAGGGCACGCTCGGCAATTACCTCTTGAATTGCTACACGGCGCGCAAGCTGAACCTGAAGACCACCGGAAATGCCTCACGCGGTGTGGCGGGGCCGCCCGTGGTGGGGCCGAAGAATTTCTACCTGGCTGCCGGCCCGCACCCGCCCGCCGAGATCCTCCGTTCGGTGCGCGGTGGTTTCTACGTGACGGAGCTGATCGGCTTTGGAGTGAACATCGTGACCGGCGACTACTCGCGCGGCGCCGCCGGGATGTGGATCGAAAATGGCGAGCTGGCGTTTCCCGTCGAGGAGGTCACAATCGCCGGAAACCTGGCGGAGATGCTGAACCACATCGAAGCCATCGGCTCCGATCTCGAGTTTCGGTCCGCCCTCGCCTCGCCGACGCTGCTAATCGGCGGCCTAACGGTTGCCGGCACCTGATGCCCTTGGAGAAAATCGAAACTCGAAAATCGAAACTCGGTCGAGTTTCCAATTTCGAGTTTCGAATTGCGAGATCTGCCGTGGCTGATGAGCGGCCAACTCGCTTCTACATCGTGAGCGCCGCGGTAGCGCTGGCGGTCATGGTCGCCGCGCTCGTGCTCCTGCTTCACCTCCGTTCCCGCCCGTCCGAAGGCCTCGAAGCCCTCAGCGCGGAACAGAAAGCCTACCTGCAACAGATCGTGGTGAGCGACGCGCGGATGAGCGCGGCCGAGAATTTCCTGGGACATACGGTGACCTACCTGGACGCGCAGGTGACCAACAAGGGCGCGAGAGCGGTTCGGCAACTCGAGCTCGAATTGGTCTTCGTGGACATGCTCAACCAGGTGGTGCTGCGCGAGACGGCGCATCCCGTCACGCTGCGCGGCCCCGCGCTCAAGCCGGGACAGACGCGCGCCTTCCAGGTTTCTTTCGAACACATGCCGGCGGATTGGAACCAGGCGCCGCCGACCATCACACCCAAGCTGGTCCAATTCTGAAGACACAATCGGAGCTAGAGGCAAGTGGTCCGAGGATTTTTCAGCGAATGAATTCCTACCGGCCGAATTCCAAGCGGCGAATGAGCGGTTCCGGCAATGCAGCCCTGCGCATCTTCTGCTGCACTTCCGGAAGCTTGTAGGGGGTGCGGTAGTATTCGACGTGATTTTTCTCTTGGTCGAAGATGGCAAAAGCGGCCCGCCAGTCGCCGTCGCGCGGCTGGCCCACGGAGCCAGGATTGATCAAGTAGCGCGTGCCCTCCTCGAGGGTTAAGACCAACGTGCGTCCATCCTGTTTCGAGGAACAGCGAACCGACTGAAAGCGACCATTGCCGGTGAGCATGAAGCCACCCTGGTAGTGGGTGTGCCCGAAAAAGACCGCGTGCGTGGCAAGGTTCCTGAGTTCCGGGAGCGCTTGCCCGGGGCCCAGGAGGTATTCATCCTCGTCAAGAAGAGACCCGTGCACGATCTGGACGCCCTGAACGACGACGGGCCCCGGAGGTAGGGAGCGGAGAAACCCGATATGCTCCGGGGTGAGCTGATCCCGAGTCCACTGGGTGGCCAGGCGCGCCAGAGGATTGAACTCTGCGGCGTCGATGAGGCCCGAGCAGGCCCGGTCGTGGTTGCCGCGGATGATTACCGTGTCCATGGCGCGGACGCGTTCAATGACGGGGTTTGGGTCCGGCCCGTAGCCGACCAGGTCGCCGAGGCAAAGAACTTGATCGTACTTGCCTTGGGCCAGGGCGGTGCATTCCTCCAGGGCTTCCAGGTTTGAGTGGACATCGCTCAGAAGTAGGTAGCGCAAGTCCGGCCTCCGAACTGCCAGATTATAGTCCACTCCAGGCTCGGGCGGCAGAGAATTACTGGCGGAGCGGCAAGGCCCGGCTGCGCACCGGCGAGGGAGGGCCCGAAGCTGATTTTTGACCTGTTCGCCGGATTCCGCTAGAATTAGCATTTTGAGGCGGCTGTTAACGAACTGATTGACGAGGGCCTATGTTGCGCTTTTCGACGGCGGGTGAGTCGCACGGCCAGGCCATCGCGGCGTTCCTCTCCGGACTGCCGGCAGGGCTGCGCGTGGACTTTGCCTACGTGAACCGCGAGCTGGAGCGCCGGCAGGGCGGCTACGGGCGCGGCGGGCGGATGAAGATCGAGTCGGATACCGCGCAGTTCCTTTCCGGCGTGCGGCACGGGCAGACAGTGGGCACGCCCATCACGATCCTCATCGAGAACCGCGACTGGGAGAACTGGAAAGAAGTACTCGCGGTGGAGGATCGCCCCGAGACTCGCGCGGCATCCAAGCCGCTCCTGGCGCCGCGGCCGGGACACGCGGACTTGGCGGGATGTTTGAAATACAACTTCCACGACGCGCGGTACGTCCTGGAGCGGGCCAGCGCCCGGGAGACAGCGGCGCGAGTGGCCCTTGGCGCGGTGGCCCAGCTCTTCCTGAAAGAGTTCGGGATCGAGGTGGCAAGTCACGTTGTCGCCGTCGGCCGGGTGGCGCTGGCTGAAGATACGGTGCCCTTTGAGCGCGTGCGCGTCCTGCGCGAGCGCAAGGAGATGGTTCTGAATTGTGTGGACGCGGCCACCGAAGTGCGAATGAAGGCAGAGGTGGACCACGCGCTCAAAACCGGGGACTCCGTGGGCGGAACGTTCGAGCTGATAGCGCGCGGCGTTCCCCCGGGTCTGGGCTCATGCGCCCAGTGGGACGAACGCCTGGATGGGCAGTTGGCCCAGGCGGTGATGTCGATTCCGGCGGTCAAGGCCGTCGAGCTGGGCAGTGGAATCGACAATGCGGCGACGTTTGGTTCGCAGGTGCACGATGAGATCGGTTACGACCGCGCCGCATCGCGCTTTATGCGCAAATCAAACCGGGCGGGAGGGCTCGAAGGCGGCATCACGAACGGCGAGGACATTGTGGTGCGCGCTTACCTGAAACCAGTGGCGACGCTCCGGCAGCCGCTCGCCTCGGTGAATCTCGAGAGCAAAGAAACGGTGAAGGCGGCTTACGAACGCTCGGACGTCTGTGTGGTGCCGGCCGCCGGCGTGATCGGTGAAGCCATGGTGGCACTGGTGCTGGCGCGCGCGTTTCTGGAAAAATTCGGGGGCGATGCGCTCCCGGAAACGCGGCGCAATTTCGAAACTTACCTGGAACAGGTACGACGGTTCTGAAAGTGACACGAAATCGTTCCTGTCAGTTGTTGGTTGTATGTTGTCGGTTGCTACTGACAACTGACCACTGGCAACTGGCAACAGGCAACTGACTACTGCTCATGATTTATCCCATCGTGAAGTACGGCGAGCGAGTGCTGGAAGCGCTGGTGGAGCCGGTGACGGTGTTCGACAAGGAACTGAAGAAACTCGTCGCGGATATGTTTGAGACCATGTACGCCGCCAACGGCGTTGGGCTGGCGGCTCCGCAGATTGGAATTCCCAAGCGGCTCAGCGTTATTGACGTCACGGCGGGAGAGAAGCCCGACGGCAAGCTTGTCCTGGCCAACCCGGTAATCGTTTCCAAGGAAGGACGAGTGGCCCACGACGAGGGCTGCCTCAGCCTGCCGGATTTCCGCGCCTCCACCCCGCGGCCCGAACGGGTTACCGTGCGCGCGCAAGATGCCGACGGCAAGGAATTCGTGGTCACCGGAGAGGGTCTGGTGGCCCGGGCCCTCTGCCATGAAATCGACCACTTGAACGGGACACTTTTCATCCAGCACCTCAGCAGGCTGAAGCGCGACTCGATCAAGCGCAAGGTGCGGAGGCTGATGAAAGCAGGGCAGTGGTAGCGCCGGCCAGGCGCAGCGCTCAGCCCTCAGCGGACCTCTGGTTGCTGAGTGCTGACGGCTGATAGCTGAGAGCTGAGAGCAGCCAATACTCGAAGCTCCCTAATCCATGAGACTTATTTTCTGTGGTACCCCTCATTTCGCCGTTCCCACCCTCCAAAAGCTCCTCGCGGAAGGCTTCGGGATCGAATTGGTGGTTACGCAGCCGGACGAACCTGCGGGGCGCGGTTACGAAGTGAAACCGCCGCCAGTGAAGCAGGTGGCGGAGAAAGCAGGGATCCGCGTCTTCCAGCCGGCCAAGCTCAAAGACCCGGCAACTCAGGAATTTCTCTCTCCATATCGTCCCGATGCGATGGTGGTGGTGGCCTACGGCCGCATCATCCCTCCCTGGATGATCGATCTGCCGCGGCTCGGGTGCATCAACCTGCATGCCTCGCTCCTGCCCAAATATCGCGGCGCCGCGCCCATTCAGTGGGCGTTGATGCGCGGCGAGCGCGTCACCGGTGTGACCACGATGATGATCGATCCCGGCATGGATACCGGCGACATCCTTCTTCAGCGCGAAGTGGAAATCCGCGAGGAGGACACGGCAGAGACGCTCGCGGAGCGCCTCAGCGTGCTAGGGGCTGAGCTGATGGTCGAGACCTTGCGGGGGCTTGAGCGGGGTGAAATCACGCCTCGTCCGCAAGAGCATTCGCAGGCTACGCTCGCGCCCATGCTGAAAAAGGAACACGGGCGGATGGATTGGTCGCTGCCGGCGCAGGAGCTTGCCTGGCGCGTGCGGGGGCTGCGACCCTGGCCGGGCGCGTATACGACGTTTCGCGGCAAAAACCTTCACGTCTGGGCCGCGGTTGCGTTGCCCGCAGAGGCGGGCAGCCCGCTCGAGCCGGGAACGCTCGTCGCGGAGCGAGGGAAGCTTCACGTGGTCTGCGGCCAGGGGACGCGACTTGAAATAAAAGAGCTCCAGGTGGAAGGGCGCAAACGACTTTCCGCGCACGAGTTCTTGAATGGCGTGCACCTGAAGCCTGGCGAGCGGCTTGGATGAATGGTGAATTGTGAATGGTGAATGGTGAATTGAAGAAGGGAAGGTTTGGTTCTGGCCTGACGCTCGGCACGTTGCCCATGCTTCACAATTCATAATTCACCATTCACAATTCATAATTCGTTATGTTTGTATCGCCTGCCCGCGAAGCCGCTTATCGAATCCTGCGTCGCGTGGAGTCTGGCCGCGCGCTGGCCGTGGACTTGCTGCAAGGCCCGCAGGTGGCAAGCCTGCGCGACATTGACCGGAGGTTGGCGACCGAACTCGTCATGGGCACGCTGCGTTGGCGGGGCGAGCTCGACTTTCAGATTGAGCGACTCTCGGGAAAGCCGCTGAAATACTTTGACCCCGAGATCGCCACCATCCTGCGTTTGAGCATCTACCAGATTCAGTTTCTGGAAAAAGTTCCCAAGTCGGCTGCGGTCAACGAGGCTGCGGAGTTGACCAAGGCGGCGCGGAAGCGATCGGCGGTGGGACTGGTGAATGCTGTCTTGCGGAAGTGTGAACCTTCCAGGCGGCGCCTGTCGGTGCAGGGAATTCAGCAGCCGGAATCCGAAGTCATCCAGAGCCTGCGACGTTCATTTCCTGCCTGGCTGCTGGAACGTTGGGAGCGGAACTTTGGACCGCAAGCCGCGCAGGCGCTCGCCTGGGCGAGCAATCTTGTGCCTCCCACCACCTTGCGGGTTTGTGAGTGCGAGCCGGAAGACGTTCAGCGCCTGTTCGCGGCCGAAGGAATCCAGGCTGCACCAGGGAAATATGCTGGCCAGGCACTCGTGGTTCAGTCCGGCAACATACAGGCCTCCAGCGCCCTGCGTGAGGGATGGGTGGTGATTCAGGACGAAGCCTCACAGCTCGTCGGCGCGCTGGTGGCGCCCGAAGCGGGCGAGCGCGTGCTCGACCTGTGCGCGGCGCCGGGAATCAAGGCCAGGCAGCTTGCAGGCGCCCTGGGCCGCGGCACTTTGGTCGCTTGCGACCTGAGCGCGCGGCGGCTGGCTACGATGGTGCGCCTGCTGCCGAAGCGGGTCTGGCCAGAGCTGCAAATGTTCTTGATCCGGCTCGATGCGGCACGCGAGTTACCGTTCGGGTGCAGCTTTCACAGAATTCTGCTCGACGTGCCCTGCTCGGGGACAGGAACTCTGGCGCGCAATCCCGAAATCAAGTGGCGCCTTCAGCCCAAAGATTTGACACGGCTCGCAGGGATACAGGAGAGGATGTTGCGAAATGCCCTGGAGGTTCTCGCGCCCGGCGGCCGGCTGGTCTATGCCACCTGTTCGCTGGAGCCCGAAGAAAACCAGCAGGTGGTGGAGAAAGTTCTTCAGGCCATGGAAGGATTTCGTTTACAGACTGCGGCTGAACTCTCGGCCGAATTTCCCGCGCTCGCGCCCCTGTTTGATTCACGCGGCTATTTTCGGACGCGGCCGGATTTGCATTCCATGGATGGTTTTTTCGCCGCGATGATAGTACGAACTCCTTAGCTGACCATGGAAAGGAAGGGCAAATCTAAAGATGCCTCATCCAATGCGATTCATTGTTCGCGCGACTTTCATCGGCCTGTTCTCCGTCGCCGGCGGCATGGCGCAAGAGTCCGCGGGCTCTGCCGCCGACAAGGCAGTTGAAACTGCCGCCGACAGGACGGCCTGGTTTCGCGAGGCCAAGTTTGGCATGTTCATCCACTGGGGGCCGTATTCCTTGGCCAGTGTTGAGGCCTCGTGGCCAATCATGACTCCGGGGCCGAAGCCCGCCATCAGCGAGGCGGAGTACAGGGCACTCCCTCCGCGATTCAACCCCGTGAGATTTGATCCGAGGAGCTGGATTCGTCTGGCTAAGGCAGCGGGTCAGCGTTACATGGTGTTCACCAGCAAGCATCATGACGGTTTTTGCATGTTCGATTCGGCTTTGACCGACTACAAGATCACAAACACTCCTTACGGGCGAGACATCGTGGCGGAACTGGCGACTGCGTGCCATGAGGAAGGCATGCCGTTGGGCTTCTACTATTCACCGCCGGACATGAACCATCCTGGGTTTCGCGACACTTCAAAGCTGGCCAAAGAGAATTGGAAAGGCGAGCCGGAGCGTCCTGAATGGGCGACCTATCTTGACTATATGGAAGGTCAGGTGCGCGAGCTGTTGACCAAATATGGCTCGGTCGCGGTGGTATGGTTCGACGGTCTGGGCAATCAGGAGAAATACAACGGCATGCGCTTTCATAGACTGATTCGCCAACTGCAACCTGCGACGCTGATCAACAATCGCATCGGCCTGCCTGGGGATTTCGAGACGCCGGAGCAGTTCATCCCTGACGCGATTCCGACCAAGAGTTCGCGGATGCGAATGGCAGGGCTCGAACGCCCTGAAGTTCCGACCGCCACAGCCACTCTGCCTGCCAGCCCAGACGACTTCCTGTTGTGGGAAACCTGCATGACGATCAATAACACCTGGGCCTACAACCAGAACGACAGGAATTTCAAATCCGCGACCCAGCTTATTCGAACCTTAGTGGAGGTGGCAAGCAAAGGGGGAAATCTCCTGCTCAACGTAGGCCCGACGCCCGAGGGCACGATTCAGCCGGAATTCGAGGAGCGCCTGCGGGCAATCGGGGAATGGCTACGAGTGAACGGCGAGGCCATTTATGGAACGACCTACGGCCCTCTGCAGAACCTCTCCTTCGGCAGAACGACGGCCAAGGGCAAGACGGTCTATCTGCACGTTTTCGATTGGCCCAGAAGGACCTTGGAGCTATCGGGCCTTGGTCTGAGGGTCTCAGAGGTCAAGCTACTGGCAGGAGGGAAACCGCTGAGGTTTCATCAGGCCGGAGACCGTCTGACGATTCGGATTCCTGCTCGCCCTCCGGACCCTCAGGTGAGCGTGCTGGCCATCAAAACCAGATAGTGATTCGTACCATCCTCACAGCGGCCCCGAGATTGCACCTCCATGTGCAGTGGTGTACAATATGGGCAGCTTCCTTTGGAGGCCCACTACATGAAGACAATCACTTTCACCGAGTTTCGGAAGAATGCGTCAGAGGTCCTGGATCTCGTTGAGAAGGGCGAGACCATCCGTGTCCTCCGCCACGGCAAAGGGATTGCCAAGATAGTTCCTGCAAGGTTGCGCGAGGCGAAACCCGCATGGAAGCGCCCTGGCCTGCGTTTGGTCGTGGCGGGGGCGTCGCTCAGCAAGGCCGTGCTGGAGGAAAGGCGGTCGTCACCTTGAACGTTTTTCTCGACTCGTCGGTGCTTGCCAAGCGGTATGTCCAAGAGCCCGGAAGTGATCGCGTCGAGGAGATTTTGTCCTCGGCCTCGTCTTTAGGGATTTCCGTGATTTGCCTTTCGGAAATTGTCTCTGCGCTCTGTAGGCGCCGCCGCGAGAGGAAGCTGTCGCAGCAACAGTACTTAAAGGCGAAGCAGGCGCTATTCGAGGACATCGAAGACTCGAGCGTGCTGAACGTCACGGAGCAAGTCATGGTGCGCGCCGTCGAGCTTCTTGAGCGGTGGCCGCTGCGGTCGTCCGATGCCCTCCACGTAGCCTCCGCAGCCGAGTGGTCCGCGGAACTGTTCGTTTCTGCAGACGCGAGGCAATGCGCGGCGGCACGGGGTTGTGGACTTCAGGTGGAGGAGTTGCCTGCCGCTTAGGCAAAACTAATCTGAAATCGGCGCACAGAGCTGAGAAGCTCTGCGCCAGCCAGCGGCTGGACAAAACATCAACTGTGCGGACACCGCAGACATGCCGAAAAGCCGCATGTATGCCAGCCGCGATTCGTTCTGTGCTCAAACCAGCGTGACAGTGTAAAACCTGCCTGGCGCTTCGAGCGGAGCTGTGGCCAGAGAGCTCAAGGGGCTAGAGTGGAACCCCATCTCGACGTAATAGTCCAGCAGGGGGCTTGCAGTCTCTGGCGCTTTGATCTCAGCCTCGTAAGTTCTTCGTTCCACCAGCTTCATCGCACTGGCACGCCAGGCTGCGGCCCCTGCGGGCCGCGTGAAGAGCGTAACGTCTGTTATCTGTTTCCCGCCGAGGGCGACAGCGAAAATGCGCACGCGTTCGCCGGGCCGAAGAGAGGTCGGCCGCGTGGGGACGAACACTCGCGGGGCGGCATTGGCGGCCGGCTGACGAACTTCCACGAATAATCGCTCCACCTCGGGCGGCAATTCGCCCAGGAATTCCTTCATTGACGCTCGCAATCTGAACAGCGCCAGGCGCTCGTACTTGTTGTGCAGCGAGGCGAGCGTTCCCAAGTCGTTGCGTGTACTGACGATTTCCTGGAAATCCAGGATGGCTTCGCGCACCAGGGGCGCGAGTTTCAACCAGAGTGGGACGCCGTCTGCGCGGACCTTCTGCCCCGCGTCTTCCGCCTTACCTTGCTTCTTCAATTCAGCCGCCTGCTGGAGCACCTGATGGAGGCGGAAAGCCAACGACCACGATTCGGCATAAGGCACCAGAAACTCGACGTGGCGCGCCAGATAGTTCAGGCGCTCGTGCTCCGCGCTCTCCAGCGGTCCCGCCAGCGCCCGGAGCTGTTGCGCCACTTCTTTCTGAGAAATCTTGATTTCCTGGGGTGGTTCGTAGCTGTTCCAGAACTGAAAAGCCTCATCGTAGTCGCCGGAATACTCGTGGATCTGGTAGTGGCCGTCTTTGATTTCACCGGTGAAGGAGCAGAGGATGCGGCGGTCGCGATCGGTTTCGTTGAGTATCTCGGCGAGCTTCTCGGCAGCGGGCGGCCGCGCCAGGGCTCGGGAATAGGCCCGATAGTATTCGGCAGGTTGGAGTGTCTTCTCCCAGGAATACCGTGCCTGGAAGCCGGCGTTGGCGTCCGTGATGCGGTGTCGCCAATGGATGCCTAACAGCCCCTGGCAGCCGAACTTTTCGGCGCGATCCATGTCTCTGACAAACCGATGGACGTGGAATTGGGGCAGCCACATGGCCGGGTCGTCTTCCAGCCAAGGGATCGGCCAGCGCTCGCGGCCTTCGAGTTTGGCGAATTCTTCGCTCACCGGGTCCCAGCCCAGGTTGTCGCTCAAGGATGAGAATACGATGTCTTCCGGTAATTGTCGGTGGAAGGCGGCGAAGTGCCGCACCACGCCGCCCCAGCCGGAGATGACCAGTTGCTTCTGCGGGTCGTGCCGCTTCAGGAAGTCGTAGGCCTGCCGGAACGGAGTCACCGAGAGCGGGACACCGGTCTTCTGGCTGGCCCAGCTCATGCCCTCGTCCTCCCACAGCCAGACGTAGTCCACCGTGGGATAGGCTTCGAGAAGCCGTCCCAGTCTTGCTTCCAGGATGTCGCGTGCGGCTACCGACTCCGGATCAAGCCGCGGCCCGGGCGTCTGCGGGCCCTTCTGCTCGAGCCGCGCTTCCGGTGGCGTGGCGCGAAAGATTTCATCCGGAATCTGATACGGCTCGAAGCCCACGCCCGTGCGGATGCCAAGCTCACGCGCGTAGAGGAAAGCATCATTCCAGAGTTGTTGCGCGCGTTCGGCGGCTTCCCAACAGTCGCGCGCCTGCGTGGTGGCCTCGGAGCCAAAGACCTCGCCCGCGTAGAAATCTGCGGCGCCCATGCCGTAGCGCGAAGTTCGCTCCGGCAGATAACCCCAGCGGTGCGTGGCGCTGGTATCGGTAAACGCCAGGTGCCCCGCGCCCGCATATTCAAATGAGAGGAACGATTCCGTCCACTGGTTGGCGCCCGAATAGACGTGGATGCCCAGGGTGTTGAAGCGCATGCGCAGCATGGCTTCGAGGTAAGCGTGCAGTTCTTCGCGGTTGAAGACGGTGATGCAATTCAGGAAGTCCGGCCAGGGAACCAAACCGCGCACGTTAAAGCGAGGCTCGCCGCGCCAGAGGGCGTTCGCGGGAGGAAGGTTCAGACTCTGCGCCGGCGCGAGCGGATATATCTCTCCGTCCAAGCCGAAGAATGCCCCCTGCCGTTCGAGGAAGTCGAAGACTGCAAAGAGCACAGCCTGCGGCGTGGCTCCCGTCAATCGCACCTGCCAGCCTTTTGCGGCGCGGGCTGAAATCTCATAGGCGTCGGGGTGCTGGAAAGATTCCTTCGCGACCGCAAGCGTAAAGACGCTGTCTGCCGGCCCGGGTTCGGCCCCGGGAAGCGTAGCCTGGATGGGTTCCTGCGCCACGCCGAGATTCCTCAATCCGCGCGCCAGCTCGCGGGCCGCGAGCTTCACGCGAAAACCTGGTGCAGCCTCGACCAGTATCCAGACCCTCTGCGCGGGTCCGACCTTCGCCTGCATTTGCAGATTAAGTTCGTGCCCGGCAGGCTCGACTGCGGGCGCGCCCGATGCAGATGTCGATGCCCTGGGTGAGGCTTCACCCGCACCCGCCAGCAGCGATCCGGCTCCTAATAGAGCCGTGGAGTCTTCGAGGAACTTGCGCCGGCCCATGCGACGGTTGATTTTCATGATGACCCTTCGAGGTTTCTCAGCAAGTAGCGGTAACGCAGAGTTGTTGTGTAACTCTGCGGCAGTTTGTTGTGGCCCAAAGCAAAAGCCACGGCCTCTTTCGGCCCGCCGTGCGCGGGACTTAGAGAGCAAGTCCGCGCTACCCGGCGTTGCCGCGGTGATTCTGCGGGCTTGGTAGCGCCGGGCGGAACCTGTCCCGACCTGTCCCGATGCTTGCTGTCGGGATCTAATCGGGAGCCCGGCACCTGCTCCGCGAGGGCGGAGCGCTACGGGTTCTTGATTACCTCCCCGCCTTTCATCACGAACTTCACATGCTCGAGCGTGGTGACATCTTTCAAGGGGTCGCCTTCCACGGCGATCAGGTCGGCGAAGCGTCCCGGCTCGAGGCTGCCCACCTGATTCGACCACCCCAGCAGATCCGCGGCATTCACGGTAGCCGACTGGATGGCCTGCATGGGCGTCAATCCGTATTTCACCATATAGGCGAACTGCTTGGCATTTCCGCCGTGCGGATAGACGCCCGCATCCGTGCCGAAAGCAATCTTGACGCCGGCCTGCGCCGCCTTGCGAAAGCCTTCGCGTTGCTGCTGGCCCACCATGCGCTCTTTTTCCAGCATCTCGTCGGTGAAGCCGTACTGTTTACCCAGGCCCAGGATGAAGTCGTCGTTATAGATGTCGGCCACGAGATAAGTCCCGTGCTGTTTCATGGTGCGGATGCCTTCCTCATCAATGAGGCTGCCGTGTTCGATGGAATCGACTCCCGCCTTGGCAGCATCAATGAGGGCTTGTGCGCCGTGGGCATGCGCGGCCACTTTGCGCCCTTGGCGGTGCGCTTCCTCGACCAGCGCCGTCATTTCCGCCGGACTGTATTGCTCCGTCCCGGGCAGATCGCCTTTGGAAAAAACGCCGCCGCTCGCGCAGAACTTGATGACGTCGGCACCGTACTTGATCACCTCACGGGTCTTGGCCAGGATGGCTGCGACGCCGTCGGCTACGCCCTCGTCGTGGTGAGCGAACTCCGGCGCCAGCAGATTCTCATCGCAGTGGCCGCCCGTCGAGCCCAGCGCGGGCCCGGAAACCATCATCCGCGGTCCGGGAATTTCTCCCGCATTGATCGCGTCGCGCAGCGCCACGTCGGAATAACCCGCGGCGCCCACATTGCGGACCGTGGTGAAGCCGACCTCGAGCGTCAGCCGAGCGTTCTTCGCGCCAGTCAGTGTCTGGCGCGGCACGGAAATTCCCAGTGACTTGTACCCACTGTGTTGCGGGTCGAAGGTAAGATGCACATGACTATCAATCAGGCCGGGCAGAAGCGTCGCTGAGCCCAGGTCAATCACCGTCGCGCCCGCCGGCACTTGAATCTCCTTCGCCGACCCTACCTTCTCGATGCGCTCGCCCACAATGAGCACCACTTGCTGTTCGAGCACGCGGCCGGCCTTGGCGTCAATCAAGTGCGCGGCCTTCACCGCAATCGTCTTCGGCGGCACCTTCGTTTCCTGCGCCGGCGCCAGACCCGCCAACAGGCAAAGGCTGGCGGCAATTCCCAATATGCGCTTCATGGTTTCTCCCTCTGCTTCCCCGGCGTGGCTCGCTGTAGCGGCGGGCGGCGCCTGCCCCGACCTGTCCCGATGCTTGCTGTCGGGATGTAATCGGGAGCCCGCCATTGTGTTTTCCGGCGTTCCTGCCCGCCTGAAGGCGGCCGCTACGTCGGCTCGCTGTCGCGGCCAGAAACCCGCCCATTATGGCATAGACGAATCTGCGCGCCAATGATGGGCGGGGACTGGGGGTTAGGGACTAGGGGCTAGGGACTGGGGATTTTAGATTTTGGATTTGGGATTTTGGTTTTGACGTTGTGGGCTGTCCGTGGTCCATCGCCACTGACACCTGATTGCTTTTCGCTGTGGACTGTCGACTGTCAACTGTGGACTTGCAGCTTCCATTTTCCAGTTTCGCATTTCGAGGGTCGGAGCAGGTAGCGCAACTCCCGCTCTGCGGAGTTGCGGCTTTTCCAGTTCTGTTTCGGTGGCGTTGGGGCATCCGCGGCGTCCGCGAAAAGGCGGCGAAGAGCCGCAGGTCCAGAGAGCGGGACCTGCGCTACGCTTGCTGCGCTCTTCGGCCAAGTCGCGCACTCCGATTACTTCGATGTTTCCCATCCCCCCGCTCCCTCCCGCAACATACATTAGGCTTTTCTGCCGCCAACGTATTCGCAGTCTCCCGGCAAAGCGTAAGTGAATTCGACCGCCTCAAGGGTTCGGCGAACATTCGCAGCATCGCAAAGGAGGGCTTCAATCTTCTCGCGCAGCCCGCTCCTTGCCCAGTCATCTTGAACCCGCGCTACGCCGCTTTCGGCCCAAGACCTAACAACCTCCTCTGGCCCTTTGCCAATTATCCTGCCAGAGTAGCCGTCCTTAACCTCTAGTGCTCCTGCATTGGGGGATTGGAATCCGATTTGCGGTTTGGGGCGGCCAACCAGGATATCCCGCAGGCAAGTCTCCACAAGCGAATCTGAATCCGCCGCTTCCGCCACTCTGTCGTCTGCGACGGTACGCTGGAGGCTTGTCGAACTCGTGCTCCGATCTGCACAATCCCTGGCCAACGCGACGCAATCAGAAACAACTTGCCGCACAGTTCTCCGGAACGCTTCAAACTCGGATAGCTGCGTGCGGAAGTGAGCCTCTGTTGTGTGCAATAAAAGAGCACTCGATATTCCTTTTGGCTCCTCAAGGTCAGAATCCAATCGGCGCCGATAGTCATAAGACCAATCGCCAAGGGGCGCGGTCGGCTTTGGAACGGGGATCGTTTTGACTTCGATAAGAGGAGAGCGCCCACTTAGCTTCGCTACTGCTTCTGAATCTATCCACTCAATGAGCGGACGGACGACATATTGTTTCATGTCTTCGAGGTGTCGCAGTTCACGCTCCCGTAGGCTTGCACTCTGAAGGGCCTTCACGTTCCGCCAAGTAAGCCACACGTAGGTGGTCGTGACGAGCACCAGCAACAGGTTGGCGTAACGGTTTAACCAGTCCAGGAGTTGCATTGGCGGCATTATAACAGACCAGGCAACACTTAACGTGCTCGCCCTTTGGGGTCGGCTACGTGTGGCGACTGGAAGCGGATTAGAGTTTCCAGAGCTCGCGGATGATGCGGGATTGGGTTTCCGGGTCGGCGCTGCGCTCCTAGGTTGTCCATGTATAGGCGTGTTCCTTTACGCTTCGGTAGTTCGCGTCCAACGCAGGCTCAAGCAAAAGGATGGCCCCGATGCGGCGAGCCATTTCCTGGACGTAGCGAACTTCGTCCTTGCTGAGCGCCCTCCCCAGCAGTTTCTCTTCGCGGTAGGATAGCCACTTTTTGATGACCTGATAACCGCCGATGGTGTATTCCCAAACGCGGATGGGAATGTTTGACCAGTAGGCGACGTCATTCAGATAGACGTCCAGCGTGCGGTCGCCCAGTAGGGGCACGCCATGGCGTGCCCCTACGTCGGGCACCGGTTTGCGCTCGGACTCGGTGTAATCGCGCTCAACGATTTTGCCTTTGCCGGGCATGGTGACGCCACCTTTGCCCGCATGGCCCCACCCCGCCGTCACGGCCAGATCTTCGTCCGTGAGCGACCCGCCACCCACGCGCGACGGCACGGCAATCTTCTGTAGGGGCACGCCATGGCGTGCCCCTACGTCAAACGGCGTCTCCGTGTCCAGCAGCGCGGCGATTTGCTTGCCCAATTTCGCCGAGGCCAGAAGCAAGTCTTTCGAATCCGGCAGCGGAATGCGCGGCCAGTCCTGACGCAGCGCCCCGGAATTTTCCGTGCGGTAAGCGGGAGCGTGCAAGATGGCGATGGTGTGATGAAATACGTCGGGTGGAGTAACGGAGAGGCGGTTTGCGTAGGCAGCAGCTTTCTCAGTCACGTTTGCGCTCAGCGGCGTTCTGCCCTCAGAGTCGGGTAGTGAGCCCTGCTGCTCGTCAGACTTGACATAAAGAGGAAAGAAGTCCGAAAAGCCGTTTCCGAAATTATCTGCGAGCATGTACACGACGTATCCGCGATCAAAGCGCTCCATGGGTTGCTTTTGGCGCGCTTCAATCCAAACATTGCCTTGGAATACTTGAGGGAAATAGTCGGGGGACCTTCTGCCCAAAAGCCCTTCCTGGGGTTCCCAGTAAAGCCAACGCAGGTCGAACGGTCGGTAGCAATAACGAACAACGTACTGCGGGAGAAAGCCGCGTTTAAGAAGATGTTCGCGGATAGCCTTTGCGTTGAACTGCGCGTTGCTCTCCATCGCGCGAGGGCAGATGGCCTTCATTTCCTCGTGACTGATTTCTGGGTCGAAGTACTCGCTCATTCGTTGAATCAGCCTGTCACGGTCGAAATCAATTACCAGGTCATCGCGCTTTGTCTGTACCCCGGGGAAGAACGCGGGGAAAAGGTGAGGAAGTAGGGGCCACGCCAGATAAGCTGGTTGGAGCTGCGCGGGCATGAAGGGCAGGCCGAGGTCGAGCGGCGGACTCAATTCCTGATAGAGCGATTTGTCGTCCTGCTCGGCGGTTTCGAGCAATTGCTGGCGTTTGCTTTTGCCCCACAGGTGGCGGAAGTGCACAGGTAGGGGCGCACCTGCGTGTGCGCCCTCGGTGGGCGGACACATGGGTCCGCCCCTACGCGCCAACAACGCAATGGCCGTGCCCACCTGAATGCCTTCGGGGTTCCACTCGGTAGAAAAAATGCTGGGGTCAGGATCGCCCTCCGGCGTCAGTTTGCCGGTCTTGTATTTGTCGCCGTTCAAGCAATCAATCCAGATGCGGTCGAAGGCTTCGAGATACCGCTCGCGCATGCCGGTGAACGACAGCCCATCGAGCCATGAGTAATTGGAAATGAGGCAGACAACGCCGCGGCCGGTCTTCTCCACGATGCGGCGCTCGGCCATTCGGAAGAAGCGCACGTAGAGATCGTTCAAGCCTTGGCCCTGCGGTGCGGGCGCTTGCTTCGTGGTGCGATAAGCATCTGTCAGTCCCCGCTCTTCTTCCATCGAGGCAATGCCTGCGAAGCTGTTGTATGGCGGGTTGCCAAGAATGACCAAGATAGGCTTCTCGCGTTTGACCTCTTCGGCCAAGTCACGCTCCGCTTCCAATTCGGGAAACATCAGGTGCTGCTTGGGCCCCGTAGCCGGTTCCCATCCGGTCAGCGCGTTGGTTAGGTAGACGCCGACGCGTTCCGGGGCGTGTAGAGGCGGCTTTACGCCGCCATTTTCGCCGTGGCGATGTGAAATCGCCGCTACAGCGAGCGGTGAACCGAGGTTCTGCAGGAGCAGGCCGAGTTGCAGGTGGGCGACGACGAAGGGCGCGGGCAAGATCTCGAAGCCGAACACACGCGTGCAGGCGGCTTCCTTCAAGTCGCTGGCGATCAGGGCATCCTCACCACGCTCTTTCAAGGTGCGATGGATGCGGTCCAGAACCTCCACCAGATACGAACCGGTCCCACAGCACGGGTCGAGCACATAGACGTTCTTGTCTGCGAGCCCGAGGGGCAAGCCGAGTTCCTGCCGTAAGACGGTGTCCACGCGCTCCACCATGTACTTGACGATTTCCGGGGGCGTGTACCAGACGCCCAGCTCCTTGCGCAGCTCAGGATCAAAAGCTTCCAGGAAGGGCTCGTAGAAGTACTGCACGGCGTGGGATTCCTGGAACCTGTCAAAGAACGAGCGGCGGTCAACGCGATTGAGCACCAGTGTTGCCCAATCCAAGACCTCCGTGAGCTTGAGGGCCTCCAGTTCCTGAGGGTCTGCCACCAAGTGGAACAATTTGGAGATCATCGGCACGCGCAGATAGCGCGCTGTGGTGTACCAATCGAAGCGAGGTGGCGGCGTGGCGTGTAGAGGCGGCTTTACGCCGCCATTGTTTTGTGGCGGGATAAACCCGCCGCTACCGACTTGTGAATGCTGCTTTGCCCACAGCACCCAGGCGGAGAACACGCCATAGAAAAGCGTTTGCACGAGGCTGGACCGGAAGAAGTGCTCCCCCTTCTTGCCCTCGAACTTCAGCCCCAAGGCTTCTTCGAGCGCCTTCCGCACGGTACCGAGCGCCGCGAGTTCCACCGGTTCAATTCGCGCCAGAGCATCACGGGCGTAGGAAGCTAGGAACCAGGCTACGTCTTCGGGCGCGGCCAATTGTGCCGCGTGGCGCATCACACGCAGCAGATATTCCTCAAACCGCCCGCCGACTTTCTGGGCAAGTGCATGTGGCGTTGCCGCTGCCGCCCAAAAGGCTTTCTCGCTCTCGGCAAGGCGGAAGGATTCGAGCTTGGCAGGCTTGCCTTCCGGGTCCTGGCCGACCAGAAGAAAGTCCCGGTAGTTGGTCACCAGCACTTGCCGGTATTTACCCCAATACCGGGAAACCTGTTCGCCATCCGCAGTGAACCAAGCGTCTTTCTTGACCGGTTTGACTTCTATGACTCCGCGCGCAGGGAGTTGCCCGGTTAGCGGCTTGAGGGTGCGCTTCTTGTCAAATTGCTCTTCGGTGAAAAGGCCGCCGTCAGGGAAACCGGCCCCGAGGTCTTGAAGCCCCATTACGCATCGGACTTTCGGCTTGAGCTTTTTACCAACTTCCGTCAGCAGGGTGGCGAGCGCGGGATAGTACGCGGTCTCTTCAACCGCCGCACCCAAAGAGCGGATGTCGCGTAGTTCGCGGAGGTAGGTTTCAAGCGCCAACACGTCAAAGGATAGTTACCACAGGCGTAACAGAAGAGCAACCCGTTCGCTCGCCGCGCGAGGGCCTCAGAGAGAGCATGCCAACTCTGAGCCCACGCCGAGGGCACGGCGGCGCCGGCTGGGCTTCTTTCACTCTAGTGGGCATAAGAGTATCGAGCGGAGAACCTGTTGTCAAGGAGATAAACGGCAAGCTACGACATTTTGTCCAACTGGCGGGCGGGGGCTGGTAAACACTTTTTCGGTGGGAACGAGCTATCACGGAATTCAGGCTCCTACATCGTCAGCGTGAGTGGTGCCTTCCTTGCGCCCCCGGCTGGCAGGGGTGTGGTAGCATACGGCGCGACAGAAGGGGGATTTGGGACTAGGGATTTGGGATTAGGGATTCGGGACGACTAAGAGCCGTCAGTCGCGAAACCCGCATCCCCAACCGCGAATCCCGAATCCCGTACCAACACACAAGGAGCATCTATGCGCAGATACGGTTTGTTTCTCCTGACGCTGGCTATGGTTCTTGCCTGTGCCTTCCTGGGCGGAACGAATTCGGCCGCGGCCGCGACGCCGAAGAAGGGCAAGCTGCTCTACATGACTCTGACCAAGGGGTGGCATCACGACAGCATTGAGCTGTCGAAGCAGATCCTGAAGGAGATCGGCGAGAAGAACGGAGCTTTCGAGACTACGGTCACAGAAGACGTGGCGGCGTTCACCACGGAGAACCTGAAGGACTACGACGTCGTCATGTTCAACACCACCGGCGAGCTGCCCATGACCGACGAACAGAAGAAGGCGTTCATGGACTTCGTGCGCTCCGGCCACGGGTTTGTGGCGGTGCACAGCGCCACGGATACGTTCTACATGTGGGGAGAGTTCGGCGAGCTGATTGGCGGTTACTTCAACGGCCATCCCTGGCATCAGATGGTCACCATCGAAGTGGCCGACCCTGCGAATCCGCTGGTCAGCTCTCTGGGAAAATCATTTCAGATCAATGACGAGATATACCAGGTCAGCGATTTCCAAGCCAAGGACTGCCATGTCCTGCTTCGCCTTGCCCCCTCAGCGGACGATTTGAAGAAGCCGGGTGTCGTGCACCGATACTACGGCTGGCCGGTAGCCTGGACGCGGTCTTTCGGCAAAGGCCGGGTGTACTACAACGGCTTGGGACACGACGACTGGGTCTGGAAGGATCCACGGTTCCAGGAGATGCTCCTCAACGGCATCCAGTGGGCGATGGGACAGATTAAGTAGCCAAGCGAGCGCGGAAGGTCGGAACCCTGACGCGCTTCCCGGCGAGTGTTGGTTGCTGGCGGCCTAGCTTTGTCGCGCGGGGCAGGGAGGCGAGCTTATGACGGCGCACAGGCGTGTCAGCCGCCGAGGCTTTCTGGGCGGCCTCGGGGTCGCGGCTGGCGCGGGGGTTTGGAGCGGAGTGGCAGGCGAAGCTGCCTCCCAGAGAACCTCCTACGGCCCTGGCACCGAGCGCCCCCGTGTGCTGGCGCTCATCGGGGATCGCTACCACAACGCCGATTACATTCGCGTGGCTCTCGCCAGGCTTTTCGGCGGCCTGCGCCTGCCCGTTGACTACACCATTGACTACGCGGTGATTTCTGCCGACCTTCTCCGCAATTACCAACTTTTCGTTTGCTTTCGCGACGGGATGATCTGGCCCAAGGGCTATCTTGAGCCTAGCGGCTATACGTATGCGAGTGAGCTCGCAAATCCTGAAGGCTGGCCAAAAGAGGAACCCCAACCGTGGATAACCGAGCAGCAAGGGCGAGCGCTCAAGGAGTTTGTGTTGGCGGGAAATGGGTTCTATGCCCTCCACAACAGCAGCAATATCTCCCTTTATTCCAAGAACTTCCGCGAAGTCATGGGCGGTGCGTATGTGGGCCATCCGCCGCTGCGTCCCTTCAAGGTTCGGGTGGTCAACAAGACGCATCCCGTCACGAAAGGCGTCCAGGACTTCACGGTTAACGACGACCAGCACTACGTCATCTACGACAAGGCTGCCACAGACATCATTCTGCGAAGCGAGAACCTTGACGGGCTCGGCTATGAGAACCTCGGGACTCAGGCCATTGCCGGCTGGGCGTACGATTACGGGAAGGGTCGGGTCGTCTTCACGGCAGTCGGCCACACCATCCATGCCCTGTGGCAGGCTGAGTACTTCAAGCTCCAGCAAAACGCGGCGCGCTGGCTCCTCAGGATGACCTAAAGCCTGCTCCCGAAAGCGATTTTTCACGCCCAAGGCGAGCTTTTTTCTTGACAAAGTAGTGAGCCGTTCGTATTAAGAGAGTGAGGGATCTATTAAGTCGAGGAGGAGGGGCGCGTCACTTCCAAATTGCGGTTGACCTCGTTAGGCGAGGTTACCACGCAAATACAAGCCACTGCCCGGAAACCCGGAGACGGGCCAACGGGTAGAGCAGGCACGGTCGGATTAAGGCCTTGCCTAAGGTGGCTCTGCCCCACGGCGGGGCACGACGTTGTGTGGAGCCAAAGCTCACACCAGGGGGTCTATGACCTGGCATTTTCGACGGGTCGAGCGGATGGCCCCGTGGGCTGAGTGGCTCCCACGGGGCTTTTGCTTTATGGAGCCCTCGGCGCGGGGAAGCCGAGCGGTCGTGGCCTGGACCAATCCGGGGCCAGCATCCACGCTGCGGATCGTGGTCAGAACATATTGTGGTTGCCGCCGCCCCAGTGCGGCGCGCAGCGCTCGAGAGGTGGATCATGATTTACTTCACCGAGCTTGAGAACCTCCCCATGTATGGCGTGAAGGGCGAATACCTGGGCCGCTTGTGCGATATTTGCGTCGATCCCAGCCAGAACTCGCTGCGGGTGGCCTCCTATCTGGTGAGGGGGCCCAAGAAGAACTTGTTCTGCATCACCCATGAGCAGTTGCAGTCGCTTTCCGTGCGCGCCGGTCAGACCAG
>Ga0315296_10001105_pt1 | contig 23767 bp, 24 predicted proteins | sample YL17G14_18_MG_FD_203921 | JGI IMG/M metagenome (GOLD analysis project Ga0315296, IMG submission 203921) | Sediment microbial communities from Yellowstone Lake, YNP, Wyoming, USA - YL17G14_18 | ecosystem: Environmental > Aquatic > Freshwater > Lake > Sediment | place: USA: Wyoming | collected... | reverse complement strand
CAATCGCCATGTGATCCTCGGGCCGGCGGGGCGAGGCGCGCTGGTGGGCGATACCGGCGGCGGCGGCGGTGGGGGTGGAGGTGGCGGCGGAGCCGTCTCGCCGCAAGAAGTCATTGACGCGCGCGACTCGGAGGTTTACGGCGCGCTTGATAGCCTCGATGAGCGATTGGAGGCCGGCGACGGCGAGGTAGGCGATGCGCGGCAGGGTTACGCTTCGCTCTCGGACCGCATCGCGTGGAAGGCCGACCTGTCATCGCCGCAGTTTCTCGGCGCGCCGCGCGCCGAGAAGATCGAGATCCACGACGGCGCGAAATACATCACCTTCGACGGCGGCGGCAACATGACGCTGACGGATGGCAACGCCGGCACGAAGACGCTGAGCGAGTTGGCGGCGGGCGGCGGCGGCGTCACCGACCACGGGGCACTGACCGGCCTAAGCGACGATGACCACCCCCAATACACAACCGACGCCGAGGCCGATGCCATCGCGGATGGGCTGATAGCGGCGCACGCTGGCGATGCCGATGTGCACCATGCGCGCGCCCACAACATTCTCGCCGCGCTTGACCATGCGGATGGCGTCACCGCGGCGGTGGTGAAGGGCGATGTCCAATATGGCAACGCCACGCCGAAATGGGACCGGCTGCCGATAGGCAATGCCAGTCGCATTTTCACCGTAGTAGATGGCCTGCCGAAATGGGCCTGGTCGGCGGAAGCCCTCTGCGAGCAGATGCAGCATCTGCTGCTGACCCGCCAACTCGATACCAAGGATAGCAACAAGGTTGATGTCACGTATAAAGCCACGAACGAGGCCGATGCGAACAATGGCGTGGTGCAAACCTGGAGCGGCACGTGGACGAGTGCCGCCACTTACCGGCAGACGGGCGTCGCCGCCAGCTACTTCGAGTTCACCTTCATCGGCGATCAGATAGCGCTCTGGGCGCAGACCGACCATGCCGCTGGCGGTGGCGGCGCCCACACCGTCCTGCTTGATGGTGTTGCGCAGGCTAACTGGGTGCAACCTAATTCGCCATCATACCAATTGACCGGGTTGAGTTACGCGGTGCACACGATCCGCGTCACGATTGATGCGGGCGCGAGCAAAACCCTCCGTATCGGGCACCTCATCCCGCGCAAGTTGCCTTATCAAGATGTCGGCGTACCTGGCGATCAGGTTGAAGTGAGCTACATGCGTCCCTGGCTACATGTGTGCACCATCGGTACGGGGCCGACGAATAACGGCGGCGTCTATCCCGCCAGTTCCTACGGCGAGGCGATGACGGACGCATTGCCTCTTTCGTCGAATTATGGAAATGACCGGGTGCTGCTGCGGGATCAGCTCAATACCCAGGTGACGCTCGCTACCCGGGGATACGTCCGTATCCCGATTGAATTTGCGAACACCTATGTGGTGGGCGCCGCTCCACTCGGCCTGGGAACGTTCCCGCGAGCGGGGATAATCATAACGCTTGGCAGCGGCGGGGCGACGCGGGGATGTCGGCCCAGTCCTCCGGTCGCTCCGCATTTTGTATTTGGTCGCTCCTTGGCGACCGCAGTTATTCACTGCACCTTCCTCACCTTCATCGGGCGCGTCACCGCCGTGGGCGCGGGGTCCGCCCTAACCATGGGCCAGATCGTATTCGGCGTCGCCTGGTATGGTTCAACTTCTGCCGGCACCGAGAACCCGGCGGTCATCGCTAATGCAGCCGACTGCGCGGTCGGTCTTTACAAGATACCGGGGAGCCTGCTGTGACCGATTCGACTCGCCCGCCGCAGGCGGGCAAGCTCAGGGTCATTCCGAGAGGTAGGGGCGGTTCCTTTGCTACTCTGCGAAGTACCTCGCTACGTAGCACGAGCGACTCGGCTCAGGACAGGTCGCGAACCGCCCGTAAGAACGGAGTTGAGGGATGAGGATCGTTTACAGTAAATGGACCTACGAGGAATTGGTCCGTCCGATGGCCGGGCGCAGCGGCGGCAAGCCGCTGACGATTGTGTCGCGTGAGGCGATCACCTACGATGCCGAGGCCCAGGCGCATCTGGATATTGACGAGGCCGTCAATGCCGAGCTTTGTGCCGATTTGTTGGCACGGGCCGGGGCGTATTGGGTGGATAGCGCGAGTGCGCTCAATCTCGATCCGAGTTGGAGCGAGGAGATTCAGTCCGCGGGAGGCGGATAAAATGCCAATAGTCGCCATACAAAAGGACGCTCAAAAAGACCTGCTCGATGAGCTCGTGGCGCTGCGGCAGAAGTTCCTTGACGCCGGCGTGACGATCACCAAGGCAGAGGTCGCCAACTGGCTGGCGGGGATTGACGCCGTGACTGACCTGGCGAAGTGGCGGGCTTACGAAAAGAAGTCGGCGCTGCTGTTGGTCGAGTGCATGGTCGCAATACTCAGGAGATTGGCTTGAGAAACGGCAACGGCAAGCAGATCGTCGCCATCATGATCTCATTTGCGGTGATGGTGTTCGCGGTGCTGGGCTGGGTGTGGGCGAGCCTGGAGGGGCGCATGGCGGCGTGCGAGCAGCGCCTAAGCTCGGCGCAGCAGCAGACGGCGGTGCTGGATGCGCGGCTGCACAATATCGAGGACCTGCTCAAGGAAGTGCGGGCAGATGTGAAAGCGATGAGGGAGCAGAGGCGCGCGACGTCGGGGTGAAGTGAGCCTAGGGGCGTGCCTCGTGCTACGTCCCGATGCATCGGGACGTAGCAGAGTAGCAGCGGGTGACGCCGATAGTTGCGACGATTTGTGGTGAGCGTTTACCCTGAGCGAAGTCGAAGGGAAGTCGAACCGTTGAATGAGAGAAGGTTTACCTGCCTCAGGAAGGTGAATGGTGCGGGTCATTGATACCATCGTCATTCATCAAAGCGACAGCGCGTTCGGCACGGCCTCGCTCATAGACGAGCGGCACCGGGCGCGCGGCTGGTCGGGCATTGGGTATCACCGGGTGATCCTCAACGGATGGGTGACGGAAACCGAGTTTCGGCCCGAGTGCGACGGCATGATCCAGGCGGGGCGGGCGCTGGAATGCGTGGGGGCTCACGTGCGCGGCCATAATGAGACGAGCATCGGGATTTGCCTCATTGGCGTGGGCCCTGGGTGGCCGATCCGCCTAACAGCCGGCGGACAAGTCCGCCCCGCGGCCGGTGAACAAGTCCGCCTAACGGCCAGCGGACAAGTGCCCATGGTGGCAAACGAAAAAGCGCAGGTGACGGCGCAGAGGCCGGCAGGAGAGGGCTACCTGACGCCGGCGCAGTGGCGGGCGTTGGTGAGTTTGTGCCGCAGGCTGATGCAAGAGTTCGGGGCGCCGGTGGAGCGGGTGCTGGGGCATCGGGAGTTTCCAGGTGTAAGCAAGAGCTGCCCCGGGTTCGAGGTCGCGGAGCTGCGCAGCGCGCTGCGGGCGGAGTGTAGATAGCACGAAGTCGGCAGCCAGGCGGTAGGAAGCAGGCGGTAGGAAGCAGGCGGTAGGAAGCAGGAAGCGGGCGACAAGCCCCGGCTTCCTGCTTTTTGCTTGAAGGCACGCAGCCTGCCGTCCATGGTCGCCTGAGCCAGCGCCAACTTGCGCGTCTCGTGGGAGGGGTGTTATGAGGAAATGGATCATCATCGCGGTTGGATGCCTGGTGGCAGTGGGTCTGGGCGCCATCATGACCGGGGCCGCGGACCTCGTTACCAACCGCGCGACGCTGGTCTATCTCGCGGCGACCGGCGAAGAGGTGGCGGTGGAGAGCGAGGCGTGCACGCTGGTGGTTCTGGCGCGCAAGCCGAGCCTGACGGCAAGCCCGCCTATCGCCCTGCCCGGATGGCGAATCACGCTGACCCAAGAGATCGAAGGGGCGGGAGGGCCGATGCGGCTGAAGGAACCGACATTCGGGGGCAGTTATGTCCCTGGCTCGTCGGCCCTGGAGGGCCAGGTGATCGCAGATCCGACGCCCGCGGGCGAGATGCTGGTCTATGAGCTGCCGGAGGTGGCGCAGGGCCACACGGCGCGGCTGCGCTACACGATAGAGATGGCGCGTCGGTAGCTGGGCCCCGCAGCGGGGGCTGGAACGGGAAATAAGGAGGTCGGCACGATGAAGCTCGTGTTACGTCCCGATGCATCGGGACTTCGCAGAGTAGCAGTGGTGTTGTGTCTGGCGCTGCTGGCGCTGATGGGGAGCGCAGCGGCGGCAGAGGAGGTGGCTGGGCCCGCGGCGCCCACGGCGGAGACTGGGAACGTGGCAGCTGCCGATGTCATCAGCGGATTGATCAATGCGAATCCCGGCGCCGGGTTATACGTGATTTACGGGCGAGATGCGACAGGGATCGGGCCCGGCCTGGAATGGCAGATGTTCAAGGGATGCAGGTGGCTTCGCTTCAACCTGATAGCAGCGGCATCGAGCGCGGGCAGCGAGCGGTTGATTCCGGGAGTGGGCGCCGTGCTGGCAGGAGGGCGCGAGCAGCCGGATCTGATGGTGGGCGTGTGCTGGACACCTAGCGAGTATGGGGGCGCGCGAATCGGGGGGCTGAAGGCCAATGCGGCGGTGTACGTGGGATTGCGGGTGAGGGTGTAGTCGTGGTCCGAAGTCCGTACTCCGCGGCCGGTCGCCCCAGGTCCGTGGTTGGCGGTTCATTGGCGTGCAGTGGGCGCGAGCGGGCGAGGCCTGCTCTGCGACACTGCTCTGCTGAAGCTACGCAGTGCGGAGCAGAGAGCGCCATGCAGGCTCGCGGAGCAGAGGAGGTGTGATGTGACAGATAAGCCGCTGGGTTTGCCGGAGGGGACGGTGCGGGCGGTATTTGCGTTGATGTTTGCGGGGACGGCGTGCTACATGGCGGTGGCGCAGCGCGTGACTCCAGAGGTGTTCCTGCCGATGGTGATGGCGATCGTGGGCTACTATTTCGGGCGACGACAGGGCAATGGCGCGGCTGTGCAACCGCCACCAGCGCAGGGAGGTTAGCCGCCGATACCCGCAGGGCCTACAATGGCACTGGTGACAGGCGAGGCCTGCTCTGCGACACTGCTCTGCTGAAGCTACGCATTGCGGAGCAGAGAGCGCTATGCAGGCTCGCGAAGCAGAGGCGCCTGTGCTCCACATCTTGGGCGAGACCTCGCAGGCCGTGGCGCTTGCGCCACGGGGCGATCAGCCTACGCGCGGACGAGGCGGTGGCGGATGGCGTAGCGGGTGGCCTGGACGCGGTCGCTGAGGCCCAGCTTGCGGAAGAGGTTGGTGATGTGCACCTTGACCGTGCGCTCGCTGATGAAAAGCTTGTCGGCGATCGCGGCGTTGCGATGCCCCTGGGCGAGCAATGACAGCACCTCGACCTCGCGCGCGGTGAGCAGGCGATCGGGCGCCTCGCGGCGGGCGCGTGACAGGCGCGTGAACTCCTCGAAAAGCTTGCCGGTCATCTCGCGCTGGAGCCAGGTGCCGCCGCGGCTGACGCTGCGCACGGCGCTGAGGATGAGAGGCGGCTCGGCATCCTTGAGGACATAGCCGCAGGCGCCGCTCTCGATGGCATCGGCGAGGCACATCTCGTCATCAAGGCCGGTGAGGACGATGACGCGGGTGTCGGGGCTGCGCGCGTTGATCTCGCGCAGGACGTGGAGCCCGCCCTCCGGGGGCAGATCAAGGTCGAGCAGGAGGACGTCGGGCTTGAGATTCTCGACGGTGGACAGGGCCTCTTCGGAGGAAGCGGCCTCGGCGACGACGCTGAGGTCCTCCTGCTCCTCGAGGAAGACGCGCAGGCCGTAGCGGTAGAAATGATAGTCATCGGCGATGACGATGCGGATGGGCTTGTTTTTGGCCGGCCTGGGTTCGGCTTGCTTGGTCATGGCTGCCTCCACGACGGTTATGGTTCTAAGGTCTTAGCCCTCTTGTACGGTGGTGTATTCCACATTTGGCGGCGAAAATTAGGGCGATGCGAGGATTGGCGGCAGCCGCGGTGTATGGTATGATGAAGCCGCAAGCGAAATCCTGCGGAGGCTGGAGAAGTGCTACGCGTGGTAGAGCATTCGACGGTGTACGCGGTGGTGGCGGCGACCATCTGGTGGCAACTGCATATCCGAGCCGAGGCGCCGATCGTGTTGGCGGTGGCGGCGCTGGCGACGGGATTGCTAGCGGCGCTGGCGGTGCGGGAAATAGTCTTGGCCGGCGCCGCCGCTCGCGAGCGGCGGGAGGCGGAGAGCGGGCGGGCGGCCATCGCGGAGGCCGAACGGCTGCGAGAACGGGCATATGACCTGTGCGCCGGGCTGCGATTGGGCTTTGATATCTGTGAGCAGTGCTGGGTGCGACATCCGGATCAGGCAGCGCGGGAGCTCGACCGCCTGCGGTCCGCGGTGGGGCAGTTCGTGAGCGTGGACCTGGGATCGCCGGCCGGCAATTGATATGCGACAAGAGTTCTGGGGTGGAATGCTCAGCCTCCTTCTGGGATCGCCCGTGAGCAACTGACCATCCTGCTGTGGGGATTGCTCAACCAGGGCTTAACGGGGCCTGCCTCCGCGGCGGAGGCAGGCCCCGGCGTGGTTGTCGAGTCGCTGTCCCACAGCACGGTTGCCGCGAGGACGCGGTTCCTAGGCGAGAGCCGGGGGCGGCTGTAGTCCACGAGATTGCAGCGCCGAGGCCCTTTGACTTCACCCACGGCAAGCGACTGTACGGCGGTTTCGGCAGGGCCGACCAGAGGTGGGCGGACAAGCCGTCTACCCACTTGCATACCAGAAGTCGGGCGGCGGGCGCAACCTGCTACTATCGGCCACTGATAGTTCTAGGGGCCCTTGTCGCCAGCTCAAGACAAAGCCGGAAGGAGCCGATGGTACATATGGGGAAACTACATATGCAAGTTGCCGAAGCGAAGGAGGCCTGAGATGGCGCAGGATGTCAGGAGTCCAGAGGAAGGCAGCGACCTGCGATTCGCAGATCAGCCAGAGTCCTTGCTCTCCCGCCTTGCGGAGCGCTATCCAGAGGTGCTCCGCGCAATCGAGATATTTGAAGTCTCAATGGCGGAGTACTCCCAGGCACTGGAGGCCGAGACTAGGCCCGTCATCGTCGTGAGTAACGCTTCACACGGGGGAGTGAGCTGACATTGGCGACGTGGAACACCGTGAAAGCCGAGGTGGATGCCGCCGGCGGAAACCTGGACGGTGTCCGCAGAACAAAGTTGTTGGCTGTCGAGGCCGTCACACATCGCCCGCTGATTATTTACGCAACCGATTTCTTGCATCCTGAGAAGGTGCGCGCGTGTCAGGGTCAAGTAGGCCTCGCGGCCGAGGATAAGGAAGGGTTCATAGAGGTAACTTCCCGGCTCAGTGGCGACCAACTTGACGTTCTTCTGCATAGCCCCGGCGGCGAGCCCGAAGCAGCGGAATCTATTGTTGAAATCCTGAGAAGCAAGTTCCGCAGCATTCGCTTCGTCGTCCCCGACGCCGCCAAGAGTGCGGCGGCCATGCTCGCATTATCCGGCGACGAGATTCTCATGGACGCGACTTCGGAATTGGGGCCGACGGACCCTCAGATGCTTGTGCCAAGAGACGCTCAAACTGTCATCGCGCCTGCCCATGCCATTCTCGAACACTTTCGAAAGGCCGAAGCGGATCTTTCTGCCAACCCCAACAAGACACCGGTGTGGCTGCCTATTCTGCGCCTCTATGGCCCTTCACTACTCATCGAGTGCGAGAATGCAATCAACCTCACAAAGACGCTGGTTGCAGACTGGCTCGAGAGGTACATGTTCGCGGGCCAAGATGATGCTCGCAAGAAAGCGAGCGGAATCGCAGAGGAACTCGGTAGTCAGAGCCGCTTCCTGTCGCACGGTCGACGAATTGGCATTCAGCACCTAAAGGATCTCGGAGTCAAGGTCGCTAACCTCGCGGATGACGCCCAATTGCAGAAGGCAGTCTGGGAGCTGTACACGGCCATTAGCCTCACCTTTGAGTTCACCGGAGCGTTCAAGCTCTTTGAAAACGGTCACGGCGACGCCCTAATCCGTTTGGTGCAGACACTCAAGCTTCCGCTTCCGCAACCACTGCCGCCTCAACCGCGGCCGGACTCTTAGCCCAGCGAAAAGCGCTCCGCCACCGCTGGACATCGCCTTAGACGGTCCAATCTCACGGACGCCCCGGGCATTTAGCGCGCACACACGCACAGAGCTTTCGCGCCCTACCGGCACCTCCACACCAGCACCGATTCGAACAAGTCGCCAGGGCGGCGGCCGGGGCGGCGGTTAACCTGGCGCTCGATCACGATCTCCTCGGCAAACCCCAGGCGCTCGGCGAGACCGCGGCACAAGCGGCGCCGGTCGCCGACGACAACGCAGACCCGGCCCCCGGGCCTCAGGCGCCGCTTGACGTTGCTCAGCACCCCCTCTATCCCCTCGATGTACGCCCGCCGGGCGACGCCGTTTGCGCCCTTCGGCTACGCTCCTTCGACTTCGCTCAGAGCTTGCCCTGAGCAGAGCGAAGGGACAGGTCAGGGCAGGCCCTCGCGGGCCGCCGCGATTCCCCGCTCTTCATTTCCCCGCAGATCTGAGCCGATCCATCCCACCGAGGCAAAGGACTCCTCTATCAGCGACAGCAGCTCATAGGCGTAGCGGTGGTGCTGGTGGTAGTCAATGAGGCCGACGTAAGGCGCCGAGGTGAAGACCATGTCGCAGGGCGGCAGCGGGGCCTCGTAAGAGTCGGCGCATGGAATACTTACGGGCACATGGGTGCGAATGGCCGCGAATTGGGCGACTGGCGGCAAGGGCGGGAGCCGCTGGCTAATGGCGAGGGAGGAGATTAGGGGATTGCGGCTCGCGGCCCCTTGGGCGGGCGACACGCCATTGCTGCGGGCATGATCGCACATGTCTTGTTGCGGTTGCCACACAGAACGGCGCCGCTGGGCGGCGACAAATGATTTTTGTAGCGCCGGGAAAATTCTTGAAGGAGCCGTCGTTCCCGCGTTTAACCTTAATGTGGGTGCGGTAGAACCTTAGTGCCGCGCGACAAGTGGAAGAGGCGTTGATTCCGAGCGTTGCGGAGTAGAGCACAGCCTGGTCAGCTCTAACCAGGATTATGCGTCGGGCGTCTGAAGCATTCACCTGGCGGGTGAACGCTCCAACCGGGCGCGGCCTCGCCCTTCGGCTGCGCTCATGGCAGGCTCTGAGGCCGCGTTTCGCGGGGTCAGCGACCCCGCGCCCAGTGCCGGCACGACCCCGTACGCATAATTCGGGTCTAACGGGCCGTGCGCCGGGCCACCGCCATTCTGCTATCGCAACGTTCGCCGCAAAGCCGTTCCCTTCTGCCATCACAAAGCGGGTCGCATTGTGTACACCAATGGCGGCTTGGCTGTGGAATATCAGAGCGGGCCGTGGGGAGCGGGTTGGGGTCTGCTGCGGGGGCGTCAGAGGCGTCTGGGAGCGCGGCGCTTTGGGTAAAATGTAACCGGGTGAAGAGGAAGACGAAGCGACCCGGAGGCGGGCCGAAAAAGGCGGAGAATCCGGGGCCGCGACCCTGTGGAAAACCTGGCACAAGTCTTGCTGTAGCAAGGCAGCATGAACATGAAGATCTGTGGGATATCGAGCTGGGCGCCAAGGGCCTGCGGAATCGCCACGTACTTCAGCGAGCAGAGCCACGCAATCGAGAGCCTGGGCCATACTTTCGAGATCGTTTGCCACCAGGACGAAGGGCGCCATGACGAGCAGCCGAACGTGCACCCCATCATTGACGTCAGGGATGAGAAGTGGCCGGTGCGGACGGCGGAGTATATCGCCGAGCGGGTGCGCCCGGACTTGGTGCATGTGCAGCACGAGTTTGGCCTGTACCAGGCGCACTACTGGGAGAACGGCCACAGGATAGTGGACCTGACGCGGGCACTGCGGCACCACAGCCTGCCAGTAGTGATGACCTACCACACCCTGGTCGGGCACATGCGGCCGGAGCACCGCAAGCACTACGCGGAGCTGATCCCGCTGACGACGATCTCGGTGGCGCATGCGGCGTACCAAGTGGCGCGGCTGCGGGACAACATCGGCTATGTGCCGGACAATGTGCGCTATGTGGAGCACGGCGCGGATGAGCTGGCGCCTGAGCGCATTGCGCAACTGCGCCGCATGGGCCGGGAGCAGCTCGGGTTCGAGGACCGGCCGGTGGTGATGCTGAACGGTTTCTTCGCGGACAACAAGGGGCACGAGTACCTGGTAGAGCGGTGGGATGAGATTTACCCGCGGCTGAAGGACCAGCGCACCCTGCTTGCCGCAGTGGGCGGGATTCGGGTGCCCGAGCAGCAGGCGTATTACGAGCGCCTGGTGGGGATAGTGGCGCGGGCCAAGTGCCAGGAGAACGTGCGCCTGATCAGCAAGGTGTTCACGCCTGAGGAATTCCTGGCGAGCCTGGCGGCGGCGGACCTGCTGGTGGCGCCGTACAAGGACGCGAGCCAGTCCGGGGTGCTGGCGCACGCGGCGTCGGTGCACACGCCGTGCCTGGCGCGCGACCTGGAGGGGGTGGGCGCGTTCTGCCGCGATGCCAAGCAAGCACTGATCCCGTTCACCAAGGACGTGGCGGTGGACATGGCGGTGATGGCCGATCGCGTGGTTGAGATCATGAACGATGACGCGCTGCGCGCGCGCATGAGCGCGGACATGGCGCGCTATGTGCGGGAAGTAATCGCTTGGCGGCGCGTGGCGCAGCGTTACGACGAAATCTACCAGGAGGCGGTCGAGCGCACGGAGCCGAGCGCGGAGGCGCAGCCGGCGCCGGCTTAGCGCAGCGGCAGGTTGGTGAGCATCCGATGTCGGAGCTCAGGTATAACCCGGTGACGGACGAATGGGTGGTGGTGGCGACCACGCGCGCCCAACGGCCCGACAGGTTTGCCAGCCGGGCGCGCTCCGATCCCATGGAGTGTCCGTTCTGCGTGGGGCGCGAGCACCTGACGCCGCCGACGGTCTATTACGCGGGTGACGAGGGCGAGGCCAACTGGAAGGTGCGGGTATTCGAGAACAAGTACCCGGCGTTCCAGCTTGATGGCAAGCCATGCGTGCGCTGCGAGGAGATTTACCGGGCATTCCGGGGCAGCGGGCGGCACGAGGTTCTGGTGCTATCGCCGGACCACGATGCTCACGCCGGGCTGCTGCCGGTGTCGCAAATGCAGCGGGTGGCGCGGGCGTACGTGGATCGGTATGGGGCGGTGAGCGAGCTGGAGAACCTGCGCTACATCACCATCATCACCAACCAGGGCCCGGGCTCGGGCGCGACCATCGAGCACCCGCATTCACAGATTTTCGCGCTGCCGCTGGTGCCCAAGGCGGTGAGGAGGGAATGCAGCAATGTGCTGCGCCGCCATAAGCGCACCGGCAAGTGCGTCACCTGCGACATCCTCCGCCACGAAGCCAACGTCGGCGGCAGGATGGTGTTCCGCAATCAGCACTTCGCGTGCTTCATCCCCTACGCCTCCGCGTTTCCGTTCGAGCTTGCGGTGGCGCCGGTGCGCCACATGGCCGGTTTCACCGACATGACCCCGGAGGAAGTAGATGCCTTCGGGGCAGCGATGCGCGAGGCCAACCACCGCATCTACGAGAAGCTCAACGACCCCTCGTATAACGCATTCCTGCATTCCGCGCCCGTGCGCGAGGAGCGCCCCCTCGCCGATGCCTTTCACTGGGACTGGCACATCCGCCCGTGCCTGACGACCCTGGGCGGATTCGAGCACGCCACCGGCCTGATCATCAACTCCACTCGCCCCGAGGACTGCGCGGAGTTTCTGCGCGGCGAGTCCGATTCGCGCTCGTGCGGGCAGCACTATTGATTCATCCAGCCGTAGCCGCACTGGCTTCCCCAGCAGTTTTCACCCCTCACCCCTCACTCCTGCTTAAGCCCACACTTTCCGCTCCTGCACGCGACTGGCCTCGCGCCCGGTCGTCCTGCTATCTGCCCCCGAGCGCTATCGAGAAGCCGCCAACAGCAGCGCACCTGGCAGCAGGTTCCGCTGTCCCCGGCGCGAAGTGCGAGAATCGAAAACGGTGCAACCTTTTGCGCCGTCTCCGTGTCTTTGGGGTGACGGTGGTTAAGCGGCGCAGCGAGAGCGAGGAGGGAGAGGTGTCGGAGCCGACGGATGGCGAGCTGGTGATGGCGGTGCGCGGCATACGAGAAGTGGGCGCAGCAGCTTTTGGAAGACGCGCGGTTCGCGCCGGAGAAAGTCGAGCAGGCGGCGTTGGCGAACGCGGCGGGGTACGTCAATCTGGTGGACTGCCGCGCGGCGGCGAGCCGGTATCTGCGCTCGATCGCGGCCGAGTTTCCGGCGGCCGCGGGCAAGCATCTGGTGAAGGCGGCGCAGGTCTATGAGCAGGTGGTGGGCGCGCTTGAGGAGGGACGCCGGAGCATTCTCTTCCCGTGGCGGACGAGCGCGACGAAGTGGTCGAAGAAGCAGCGCCAGGCGGAGGCAGAAATGCTGACGCAGGCGCTCGCGCTCGAGAAGAAAGCCATCGCCGAGATCGAGAAGGGGCTGGCGGCGATGCAGTGATACCTGGTGGTGCCGACGCTCGCCCGCGGCGCGGCAAACGGGGCGCGGCTTCCCGCCTGCGGCGGGCAAGCGCTGAAGTTCATCCGCCAGGGGCGGGTTGACTCGCCTCTGGCGAGCCGCGTTTCGTGGGGTCAGCCCTTCGACCTGCTCAGGATGAACGACCGCGCGCCCGAGGGGCGGCCGCAGCCGGGGCTTGCCCGCCGGTCGTCAGGCGGGGCGGCTGTTTCACATTGTGCAGGCCCGATCCTACGGGCGGTTGCGCTTGCACACCGACCCACCTCGTTCACACCGCTCATATGTAGCACTCAGGGTACTGATGGATAGGGCGAGTGCTTCGACATCCCAGCGAAGGTTAGCCTCCCACGCCGCCGAATATCTCCCGCGGATGCTGGTTATGGCCGCGGGCCTGCGATGTTTAACCTGATCAGTTCGCTCAGTGTCAAATGGAAGGTCATCTTGCCGGTGAGCCTGATTCTGCTGGTGGCCTTCGGCATGAGCACCTACGTGGTGCTGGGGATGCCCGGGCGCGGGCTGGCGTTCATCATCGTGACCCAAGTCGCCGCGCTGGTGCTGGTGGGGCTGGCGATTGGGCTGATCGTGCACGCGGCGGTGCACTACCCGATCGCGCGGCTGATGCGGACCATGGGCAAGGTGGAGGCCGGGGATCTGTCGGCGCGGGCGCGGGTGCGCGGCCATGATGAGATCGGGCGGCTGCGGGAGCGATTCAACCAGATGGTGGAGCAGATCGAGGCCAAGAACCGGGAGCTGGCGCGGGCACAGCAGCGGCTGGCGGAGAGCGAGCGGCTGGCCTCGATCGGGCTGCTGGCGGCAGGGGTGGCGCACGAGATCAACAATCCGCTGGCGACGATTTCGGTTGCGGCCGAGAGCCTGGCGGAATCGGCGTCGAACGAGCAAGAGCGGACCCTGGCGCGGGCGATCGGCCAACAGGCGGGGCGCATGTCGCAGATCGTGGGGCAGCTTTTGAGCTTCGATTACTCGCCGCGGTTCGAGCTGGCGCCCGGGGATGTGCGCGATGTCATTGAGGAGGCGCTGGCGCCGGTGGATGTGAGCAAGATTCGCATCTCGCGCCACTACGAAGCGCACCTGCCGAAGGTGGGAATGGACGCGGACAAGCTGCGCCAGGCGTTCGCCAACATCGTGAGCAACGCGCTGGATGCGATGGGCGAAAAAGGCGAGCTGTCGGTGGCGGCGCGCCAGCGGGGGGAGGAAGTGGAGGTGTGTTTCAGCGACACCGGACGGGGGATCGCGCCGGATTCGCTGCGGCGGGTGTTCGATGCATTTTTCACCACCAAGGAGGTCGGGGAGGGCACCGGGCTGGGCCTGACCATCGCCTATCATTTCATCAAGATGCACCAGGGTGAGATGTACGTTTACAGCCCGGCGCTGGGGGAGCCGCATCCGGGGCGGGGCACCAGCTTTCTGATCCGGCTGCCGGGCAAGCCCAAAGAAGCGGCGCAGTAGCCGGGTGTGACTGAGTGGCGTTGGTGTCGAAGGCGCAGCCACACGGAGCACAGCCGCCCCGCCTTCGCTGAGGCTATGGCGGGCAAGCCTCGGCTGTGAATGGACGAAGAAGCCATTGTCTGCGTTTTGCGGTGAGCGCGAGGAGGCAGGTGTGAGGCAGGGCATTGAGATTCTGATCGTTGATGACGACAAGGCGCTGCTGGGGGTGCTGCGGTCGGTGCTGGAGGCGGAGGGGCACGGGGTGGAGGCGGTGCCTTCGGCGTACGAGGCGCTGCCGCGACTGGAGCAGCGGCGCTATGACCTGGTGCTGGTGGATTTGAAGATGCGGCGGATGAACGGGATGGAGCTTTTGGAGCATGAGCGGCTGCGCGAGCGGGGGACGCGCATGGTAATCATGACCGCGTACCCGACGGTGGAAAGCGCGGTGCAGGCGATGCGGCAGGGGGCGTTCGATTACCTGGTGAAGCCTTTCAAGCTGACGGAACTGCGGGCGATTGTGGAGCGGGCGGCGCGGGAGCGAGTCAAGGTCGAGCCCGAGGAGAGCGCCGGCGCCGTGTCTCAGGGCACAGAAGAGAGCCTGGCGCAGAGCCAGGGAGCGGGCAGCGATGGGCAAGGTGCGAAGGAGGGGGATCGCTAGATGCCGCAGCGCAGGTGGTCGCGGGAGCTGATACTGGAACGCATCCGGGAGCTGCGTCAGCAGGGATCGGACCTGACGCCGAGCCAGGTGGGAGTGGAGCATGGGGCGTTGGTAAGCGCGGCGGAGCGTTATTTTGGCAACTGGCCGGCGGCGGTGCAGGCGGCGGGGATTGATTACGAGCGGGTGCGCGCGAGCGGGCGGCAGCGGCGCAGCGAACGCATCCGCAAGTGGTCGCAAGCGCGAATTCTGGCGGAGATTCGCCGGCTGCACCAGGCGGGCGAGGATTTGAGCTGGGGGGTCATGGAGCGCAAGTACCAGCCGCTGTGCGCCGCCGCGGTGAAAGCGTGCTATTTCGGGAGCTGGAGCGCGGCATTGGCCGCCGCCGGGATTGATTACGAGCAGGTCAAGGCGGAAGCGCGAGCGTCGCGGCGATGGAAGGCGCGCTGGCGCCGGGAGCTGTGCGGGCGGGAAGCGCCACCCCCGGATAGCGCGGAGCGCCGGCACCAGAGCCCGGCGCCCACAGCGCGCGCCGGCTGGGCGCGGGAGCTGCTGCGCGAGCAGGCGCAGGAGAAGGAAAAAGGAGCGCCGTAAGGCGCCCCTGCGCCTGGCGCCGAAACTATCCGCCCGAAAGCATCGCCTCATGCGCGCCGCGGTCAGCCTGTTGACCTGCCTCATATCCGGCCTCCTGCTTGCGCTGGCGTTTCCGCGCACGGGTATCTGGCCGCTGGCGTGGGTTGCGCTGGTGCCGTGGCTATTCATTGTCTTTACCGCTAGCTGGCCCGTCGCTATCGGAGGGAGCTGGCTGGCGGGCTTCGCCTTCTTCGCTTCCCTGATGTATTGGATCGCCATTTTCGGTTACTTGCCGTGGGCGCTCGCCGCTCTGATAGAAGGGTTTAGCTTCGCAGCGACGGCCGCGCTTGCGCGAGCGATGGCGCCCCGTTCCGGCTGGCGCGTGCTGGCGGTGGGCCTGGCGTGGGTCACCTGGGAATTCGCTCGCGGCCTGGGCGAGTTCGGCGTTACCTGGGGCCAGCTCGGCCACTCCCAGGCGCCCGTGGTGGCGCTGGCGCAGCTGGCCGCATTTGGCGGGGTGCCGGCGATATCATTTGTTGTCATTGTCACAAGCGCAGCTCTGGCGCACGCGATGGCAGATGGCCGCACCCGCCGGGGGGCATACCAGCCCCTGATGTGGGCTGCCGCGTTTGCTGTCATCGCTATCGCTCTCGGCGCCGCGCACGCCCGGCTGGTGGAGCGCGCGATACGCGCCGACCCTTCGACCCTTCGACCCATTCGGCAGGCTCCCTTCGACTCCGCTCAGGGCAGGCAGGGCAAGCCGGCTCAGGGTCGCCCCGAGCCGAGTCGAGGGGCGACAGGCTCCCTTCGACTCCGCTCAGGGCAGGCAGGGTCGGCCCGAGCGTCGTCGAGGGCCGACTGGCGATCCCCGGTGCGCGTCGGCATCGCCCAGGCGAGCCTCAAGACCTGGCTCACTGTCGAGCAATTGAGTGCTGCGCTGACCCCGCAGCAGCAAAGCGACGAGCTTTCAACCTACGCCAGGCTGACGCGTCAGGCCGCGGCGCGCGGCGCCGCGGTGGTGGTGTGGCCGGAGAGCGCGGTGCCCGGCTACCTTGAGTACGAGGGCCTGATCCGCGAGGGCGTGACCTCGCTTGCGCGCGAACTTGGAGTGTGGCTGGTGGTCGGGGGACCAGCGTACGAGGGCGCCGGTGACTACAATTCGGCCTACGTCATTTCACCTGAGGGCAAAATCACCGCCCGTTATGACAAGGTGCACCTGGTACCCTTTGGCGAGTACGTGCCCTGGCGCAAGTGGCTGCCGCTGCTGCGCCACTACCGCGTGCGCGAGACCGACCTCGGCCGCGGCAAACGGCACCACTTGCTGCATGTCGGCGAGCTTGCGGTCGGCCCCATGATTTGCTTCGAATCGGTTTTCCCGTATATCTCGCGGAGCGAGGCCAACCGCGGCGCGCAGGCGCTGGTCATTATCACCAATGACGCCTGGTTCCTGCGCACCGCGGCCGCGGCGCAGCACATGCAGATCGGCCGGTTCCGGGCGATCGAGGAGGGGCTTTACGTCGCGCGCGGCGCCGCCACCGGTATCTCGTGCTTCTTCGATCCGCTGGGGCGGGTGATGGATTCGCTGCCGCTCATGAAGCGGGGCGTCATTGTCGCTGATATTCACCCGCGCGCGGCGGATACGCTGTATCGCCGGGTGGGCCCGGTCTTTTCGGCGGCGTGCGCAGGGGTCGCATTGGCCTGGGCCGCCGCTGCGCTGGCGCGGCGCCGCCGCCAACGGGGAAGTCAGGGGCCGCTCCAGCGTGGCGGGGCGCGGTGGGGATGAGATTGCACGGCGCGCTTATCCCTTGCTGCTCGGCGGCACGGGTGGTGCTGTAGAGGCCGATAGGGTTCCGAAACCGTTACCGGCGAGGTGTGCCATGAAAAAGACGGGGAGCGGCGGCGCGGAGCCGCTGCAAGCAGGCGCGGCGCAGATTGAGATCACCCCAAGAGCCGGCGCGCACCTTGCGGGCAGCATCGGCGTCTTCAGGCCCGCGCAATCAGTCGCCGATCCGCTCCACGCCAAGGCCCTCGTCCTCGCCCACGGCGGCCGGAAGATCTGCATCGTGAGCCTGGACATAACGATCATAACCCGGCCCTGGACGGAGCGGATCCGCGCCGCCGCGGCAAATCTGGGCTTCGATCACGACGCGGTGATGGTCCACGCGACCCAGACTCACTCCGCGCCCGCGATCGGCCACTTCATGCTGGACGAGGATTTTCCCAACGTACCGGCGCAGTGCGAGTGGATTCGCGGCGGTGAGACGCCCTTCTATGAACTCGCCACCGAGAGAGCAATCGAGGCCATTCGCCGCGCCGCCGAATCGCTCCAACCGGTGCAGGTCGGCGTGGGAAGCGCCGTTAACGACCGACTCGCTTTCAACCGCCGCGGGGTGAAGCGCGACGGCAGCATCTGCATGCCCTGGCCCTATTCCTCCCTTCAGCAGCCGCTGGGGGCTACCGACATCCGATACATGGAAGGGCCGGTGGATCCCGAGGTTGGCGTCATGTGCTTGCGCAACGCCGACGGCCAAATGGTCGCGATGCTGCTGCATTACACCTGCCACCCGGTCAACGTTTTCACGCAGCAGCCGAACCTGGTGGTCTCCGCCGACTGGCCCGGCGCGTGGGCAGCGGGCATCCGCAGCGTTTACGGCCAGTCCTGCGTGCCGCTGGTGATCAATGGCTGCTGCGGCAACATCAATCCCTGGCCTCCCTTTGAGGCTGACTTTGTTCCCGATCACCGGCGGATGGGTCGCCAGCTTACTGAAACCGCATGCCGGGTCATTGACCGCATGATGTTCAGTGAGGTGGATACCCTGGATTGGCGAATCAGGGAGGCGCCACTGGCGATCCGCGAGATCGCGCCCGAGGCCCTCGATGCGGCGCAGAAAACGCTCGCCCAACATCCACAGCCGAAATGGTCAGGCGACAGGCCGACACAGGTCGCCGGCGATTGGATGTCCGCGGCACTGACCATGAGCGTCCATCTCATGCGCCGCCGCGAGCCGGTGCTGCCTTATGAAATCCAGGTCTTGCGCATCGGCGATACCGCTATCCTCGGCCTGCCCGGGGAGCCCTTTGTTGAGGGGCAGCTTCGCATCAAGATAGGCTCGCCGACATATCCGACATACATAGCGCACTGCACGACTCAGTACGTGGGCTACATCCCCACCCGGGAGGCTTTTCAGCGCGGCGGCCACGAGGTCAACACCTCGTACTGGTCGAAGCTGGAACCGCAGGCGCTGGATGTTATCGTGGACAATGGCATCGCGGTCCTTAGTGAAGTCTTCTCGCGCAGCGCCTAATGACCGCGCGTGAACGGGAGCAGCGAGTCAAACCCAACCGCTGAGAACGTCATGAGCCAGATGACCAAATGCCCGCGCTGCGGCGCGGGCAATAGCATCCGCCGGGCGACGTGCTATGCGTGCGAGGCGCCGCTGGCTGCGGTCGCGCAGCGGACACAGAGCTCCGAGGCCTCCGCGAGCCAGCGCTTCGCTGCGGTGCTTGCGGAGCGCTCGCGCAGCCCAGCCGAGCCCGCGGCCGCCGCGCCCTCAGCACTGCCGACTTTCTACCCCAGCGCCTGGCAGCTCCGGCGCGCCGCGCTGCTGTTTCGCCTGCTTCACAGCATGGTGCAAGCGGGCATCCCGCTGTCACAGGCGCTGATGGATCTCCAGGCCCGCGTCGCCCAGCCGCTGAAGGGTCCCGTGCGCGCGATGGCCCAGCATGTCTCCTCCGGCGGCAGGCTCAGCGAGGCCATGCGCCGTCATCCGAGCATCTTCCTCGAGTATCAAGTCGGGTTGGTCAACGCAAGCGAGCTTTCCGGCAGCCTGCCGCAGGCGCTGGAGCAGATTGCTGCCGATGGTGAGGCGGAGGTGAAATTGCGTCAGGGGATCGGGCTTGCCTTGCTGCCCGTCTCCTTTGTGGGGTTGGTGATGCTTGCGATCTTGCCGGTCGCGCTGGCGCTGCGCGAGCCTCCGCCGGCCGATCAATGGACTCTCACGGCCCTCAGCGCTCGTTACGTGACCAAAGCGCTCACCGTGTCATTGCCCATCGCAGTGGGCGCCGGCGGGCTCTGGGCTCTATGGGCGGCAGCGTCGCGCAGCCGGCGGGGCGCTGCTTTCAAGCACCGCCTGGCGCTGTCGGTGCCGATCCTCGGCACCGCCCACCGACGCAGCGGGATGATGAGGTTCCTGGGCTCGCTGTCGCTGCTGCTGGAGGCGGGCGTACCCCTGGCCGAGGCATATCGCTCCTCAGCGGGCGCGGCCGGCAACAGCGCCCTCACCCGCGAGCTCCTGCGCGAGAGCGAGAATCTGCACGCCGGGCGCGGTCTGGCCGATACCCTGGGTCGTTTACGGGTCATCTCTGGCCCGGCAAAAGACCGGATGGCTGTCGGCGAGACCGTGGGCAAGCTCCCCGAGGCGCTTGCCCAGATCGCCGCCGATTACCGCCGGCACGCCGAGCGCTCGGCCAGGTATCTGCCGCTGCTGGTGCAGCTAGTGGCCTATGCGGTGATCGCGCCCCTGGCGGCGCTGCTCTATTTCACCCTCGTCAACATCTCCTTGCACTACCGCTTTTACGCGCCGCTCAAAGACCTATTCAACGCTCCATAGTCATCTCAGGCGCGGGAAGACCGGGGGGAGAACTCGCGCGCACCGCCCCGTTCAGGTCTTCGGTTCACCGTCACGAAACGCGGGAGGCGAGTGTTACTCGCCTCCCGCGGCTCAAATCCCTGCGTTCCAGCGGGTTCGCGCAATCAATCGCTCTTGCCTTTGCCCTTTTCTTTAGCCTTGAACCAGCCGCCTCCGCTCTTGCCGCCTTTGCCCTGCGGCCCGGCCTTCTCAGGCTGCGCGCTCTTCGGCGGCGGGGCCTGCTCCTGCTTCACCCACGGCTCATGTCTTTGGCCACGCTCAGGGCGAGGGCGAGGCCGCCGCTCGACGCCCACCGACGGGCCAGTGCGCTGCCGACGCTCCCTGCCTCGGCGCTCCTCGGAACGCATCCACGGCCCACTGGTACGGCCAGGCTCAGGTGGGCGCTGGGTAGGCAGGCCGAAGTGCGACCTCTCGCGCTCTCCGCCCGATGCAAGCTGTGCGGGCGGAGTCGGGGCAACGCGCATCTCGCGCCACCCCTTCGGTCCCTTGAGCTTCAGCACCCCGTCCCGGCGCTGGATCGGTATGTTCATGTGCCGCTCGAACAGATCCATGGGTACGAACACGGTGTCGTGAACAACAATCGGCGGCGCCGGCAGGACGATGACCTGGGGGCCGTAGTAAACTGTTGGGCTGCCGATGACGAGCCCGATCTCGTGCCCGTTGTAGGTGATGACCGCGCGATTGCGCAGGCTGTCCCACAGCAGCACGGCCCCGATGAAGTCAGTGACATCGCGCAGTGGAATGTAGGTGACGCCATAGTACACGAACGGGGCCGGCGCATATACCTGCGGGTAGTAGGCATACCCGTGACGCCGGCGCCCATACGCAGGCGCCCAGGGCGGCGGCCCGTAGCCCTGGAGGATGACGATGACATTGGGCGGCGGGTACGGCAGCACCTGGTAGTATCCCCAGCCCGGCGGGCCGAGGATGACCACGCGGTTGTCATCCGGCTCCCAGCGCACGGGGACATCGAAGTAGCGGTCGAAGACGATCACCGGCACCAGCAGTTGCTCGCCCACGATGATGGGGGGCGCGGGCAGTGTCACCAGGTCGCCGCCGTAGTACGCCGTGGTGCTGCCGACCATCAGGGCCAGCTGGTGGTCGCGGTAGATGATGGTGGCGCTGTTGCGCAGCGAATCCCACAGCAGCGTCGCGCCCAGGAAGTCGGCGGCGCTCTTTAGCGGCACATAGCTGTAGCCGCCATAGACGAAGGGCGCCGCGCCATAGGTGTCAATGATGGTGACTTGGTGGTGCTCATCGTAGTCCTCGTCGTCGCGCGCCGCGACGCCGGCGGCGCCGAGGCCGATAACCACGATTCCCAGCAACGCCCACAAGACATGCTTTTTCATCGCTTATCCCTCCTGCCGTCTTTGCCATACTGCATGGGACGCCGGTCGGTCATCCGTGGGCCCCAGACAGCCATGCTGGCGGGATCGGGCTTACATTATCTTTGACGCTCGAAACGCGGGAAATGTTCCGGACCACGGCGCATCGTTTGACATCCGTGCCAACGCAGTAGGGGCGGTTCGCGACCCGTCCTGAGCCGAGTCGAAGGAACCGCCCCTACATCTCCACGTCAGCCTCGCCGCGGCTAGTCGCCGCTGCGGCCCTTACCGTGTCCTTTACCGCCGCGCCCATCTTTGCCTTTCTGCGCCTGGGGGCGGCCATGCGCCGGGCCAGGACGCGCCTGCGGCTTCATGAACGGGCTCCGTTGACGCGCTTGCTTGGGCCCACGCTTGGCCGTGGGGCCGAACTGCGCCTTTCCGCGCGCCCAGCCGGAGATGAACTGCTGGAGCGGGGCCGGGACCAGCCGCATCTCGTGCCAGCCCTTCTTCCCTTTGATCTTGATGACCTCGCCGCCGCGCTCGATGGGGATGCGCAGGTGGCGCACGAAGAGATCTGCGGGCACGAAGACCGTGTCATATACCACGATCGGCGCCGCCGGGAGGACGACAACCTGCGGCCCGAAGTGGACGGTGGGGCTGCCGATGACGAGTCCGATTTCGCGTCCGTTATAGGTTATCACCGCGCGGTTTCGCAGGCTATCCCACAGCAATGCCGCCCCAATGAAGTCGGTCGCACTGCGCAGCGGGATGTAGGTGACGCCGGAGTAGATGAAAGGCGCTGGCACATACACGGCCGGATAGTAGTGGTCCCGGTAACCGTGGCGCCTTCTTCCGTGCGCTGGCGCCCAAGGCGGCGGACCATGTCTCTGGATGATGGCCAACGCCTGTGGGGGCGGATAGGGGAGCACGCGGTAGTATCCCCAGCCGGACGGGCCCTGGATTTGCACTTCGTGGTCCTCGTCGTCCCAGCGCACCGGGACCCCCAGGTAGCTGTTGAAAGCGGTCGCCGGCACCAGCATCTGCTCTCCGACAACGATGGGAGGCACTGGCAGCGCCACCTGGCGCCCGCCGTAATACGCAGTGGTGCTGCCGACCACCAGGCCCAGCTCGCGGCCGTGGTAGGTGATGGTGGCGCGGTTGCGCAGAGAATCCCACAGCAGCGCCGCCCCCAGGAAGTCGGCGGTGGTTTTCAGGGGCACGTAGCTGTATCCGCCGTACACAAAAGGCGTCACCCCATAGGTATGGATGACGGCTTTATCGGCGGTCGCGCCCGTTGCTGTAAGCCCCCCGATAAGCACTGTGACCGCCACCGCGCGCAACGCGTATGTCTTCATGGCAGACTCCTTGGTTAGCTTCAACACCGTGCATTATGCTCAGCGTGCCCCCATTCGCCCCGCGCTTGCCGAGACCTCTTGGGTGCTACTACTCACGACATTCGAGGGCTTGGCGCGCCAGAATGCCTCGGTGGGTCCCTCAGCGCCGGAGGTATGGCGCTCCTCGGGCGCAAGGTCTTGCGCCTGCTGGGTCCGCTATTGCGGAGCGGGGTGTGACCGCAAAGTTTTGGGATCGCCCGGACTTACCCCTCTCCCTTCCAGCTTAGCATTACCCACATCTTGGGTAATGGGGACGGCCCTATTGGGCGCGCGGTCTTCAGACCGCGCGGTCTCCCCCGCGATTTCTTAAGAGCGTGTGTGAGAAGCCTCGGCTCCCTGTTACCCTGAGCCCTTCGGCTCCGCTCAAAGCTTGCCCCTTCGCCTTGCTCAGGGCAGGCTCTGAGCAACGTAAAGGGGTAAACTCCGCGCCGGGGCGAGGCGCGACGGGCTGCGCCAACAAATCCGGGCTTCGCCCGGCGGCTCGCTGCACGTCGCACAGACAATTGTCGGCGAGGACTTGACGCCGCTTCTATGGGGAATGACAGGAATGCAGGCGGGTAAACCCGCTTGGCTGGGTATCATGCCGGCAAGGCTTCCGAACGAAAGGTGTGAGGAAACGATTATGCCAATGATGACAGTGAAGCACGAAGGCGGGGTGGCCTCAAGCGTCAATGTTCGCGGGCATCGCATTATCGCCGACGCCCCGACGGCGATGGGAGGCGAGAATCGCGGGCCGACGCCGGTGGACCTGCTGGCGGGGTCTTTGGGCGCGTGCATCGCGTTCTACGTTGCGCGCTGGTGCCAGCAGGCCAACCTCCCCTACGAGGGCTTCGAGGTGGACCTGGATTATGTCCACGACCGGGAGGGGCACTGCGTCCCGGAGCTGAGCGCGGTGGTGCGCATGCCGCCGAGTTTCCCCAAGGATCGCGAGCAAGCGCTGCTGCGGGTGGCCACTGGCTGCACCGTGCATAACACCCTTTGCAGCGTCCCCAAGATCGAGGTGACGGTGGCCGGCGGGTGATGCGCGGGGCGGATGCGCGCGCCCTCCCGTCGTGCTCCAGCGCACCGCAATGACCATTGGGAACCCGCTCCCGCGCGGTCAGGCGCGCCCGCCATAGCTTCGGCGACGGCGGGCGCTCGCCCGCTCGTGACCTCTCCTACGCGCGCGCCGCGGGTTGTGCCTTTCTGCGCGCGGCCCTCACGATGACCCACAGCACCGCCAGGATGACGGCGAAGGGCACGATGTATGTCAG